>Ga0233375_1000660_pt1 | contig 17621 bp, 13 predicted proteins | sample ElkDunMinimDraft_10_FD_191539 | JGI IMG/M metagenome (GOLD analysis project Ga0233375, IMG submission 191539) | Fecal eukaryotic communites from dung pellets of Tule Elk in California, USA - Elk Dung E16 | ecosystem: Host-associated > Mammals > Digestive system > Large intestine > Fecal | place... | reverse complement strand
CCCGGAGCACCGACATGACCCGCAGCACCACATCGAAGACGCAGCCGGCGAGCACCGTCGCCGACGCCCCCCGTCTCACCGTCCTCGGCACCGGCTACCTCGGGGCCACCCACGCCGTCGCGATGGCCGAGCTCGGCTTCGACGTCACCGGCGTCGACACCGACCAGGCCAAGGTCGACGCCCTGCAGGCGGGCAAGGTGCCGTTCTACGAGCCCGGGCTGCCCGAGCTGCTGGAGAAGAACCTGGCCACGGGCCGGCTGCGGTTCACGACGGACGTGGCGTCGGCGGTGTCGCAGGGTGACGTGCACTTCGTGTGCGTCGGCACCCCGCAGCAGCGCACGTCGCACGCGGCCAACCTGGCGTACGTCGAGGCCGCGACGACAGCGATCGCCCGGCACCTGACCAAGGACGCCGTCATCGTCGGCAAGTCCACCGTGCCCGTGGGCACGGCGGCGAGCCTGCGCGAGCTGGTGGCCCGCGAGGCGCCGGCCGGCGTCGACGTCGAGCTGCTGTGGAACCCCGAGTTCCTGCGCGAGGGCAAGGCCGTGCACGACACGCTGCACCCGGACCGCATCGTCCTGGGCGGGGTCTCCGCGCGGTCCGAGGCGGTCATGCGCACGGTCTACGCCACGCCCATCGCCGAGGGCTCGCCCGTCGTCGTGACGGACCTGCCGACGGCCGAGCTGGTGAAGGTCGGCGCGAACGCGTTCCTCGCGACCAAGATCTCGTTCATCAACGCGATCGCCGGCGTCTGCGAGGCCGCGGGTGCGGACGTCACGGTGCTGGCCGACGCGCTCGGCCACGACGTGCGGATCGGGCGGCAGTTCCTCGACGCCGGTCTCGGCTTCGGCGGGGGGTGCCTGCCCAAGGACATCCGGGCGCTGATGCACCGCGCCAACGAGCTCGGTGCGCACCGCGCCGCGGGCCTGCTGCAGCACGTCGACGAGATCAACATGGGCCAGCGCGAGCGGGTCATCGACATGGCCCTCGCCGCGTGCGGCGGGTCCGTGCTCAACAAGCGCGTCGGCGTCCTGGGGGCGGCGTTCAAGCCGCTGACGGACGACGTGCGCGACTCCCCGGCGCTCAACGTGGCGGCGGCGCTGCACCTGCGCGGCGCGCAGGTCACCGTGTACGACCCCGAGGCGGGCGACACCGCCCGCCGCGCCTTCCCGACGCTGGGCTACGGCACCAGCGTGGAGGAGGCCGTCGAGGCGTCCGACGTGCTGCTGGTGCTGACGGAGTGGGACGACTTCGTCGCCGCCGACCCGCAGCGCCTGGCCGCCCTGACCGCCACCCCGCGCGTCATCGACGCGCGCGGCAAGCTCCCGGCCGCGCAGTGGCGTGCCGCCGGCTGGGAGTTCGCGGGCCTGGGCCGTCCCACGGTCTGACGTCCGCACCCCCGGTCGCCGGGTCGGCCTCCCACCCCCCGCAGGGAGGCCGGCCCGGCTTCGTGCTGCCCGGGCTCAGGCGCCCAGCGCCTGGGCGACCACGTCCTTGGCCGCCTCCTGCACCTGCGCCAGGTGCTCGGGGGAGACGAACGACTCGGCGTAGATCTTGTAGACGTCCTCGGTGCCGGACGGGCGTGCCGCGAACCACGCGTTCTGCGTGGTGACCTTCAGCCCGCCGACCGCCGCGTCGTTGCCGGGTGCGCGGGTGAGCTTCGCGGTGATCGGCTCGCCCGCCAGCTCGGTCGCGGCGACCTGCTCGGGCGACAGCGCGGCGAGCGTGGCCTTCTGCTCCCGGGTCGCGGCGGCGTCGACGCGCGCGTACCAGGACCCGCCGAACCGGTCGACCAGGTCGGCGTGGTGCTGCGACGGGCTCTTGCCGGTGGTCGCGAGGATCTCCGAGGCCAGCAGGGCCGGCAGGATGCCGTCCTTGTCGGTCGTCCACACGGTGCCGTCGGTGCGCAGGAACGACGCGCCCGCCGACTCCTCGCCGCCGAAGCCCACCGACCCGTCGATGAGACCGGGCACGAACCACTTGAAGCCGACCGGCACCTCGAGCAGGCGCCGGTCCAGCGACGCGGCCACGCGGTCGATCAGCGAGGACGACACCAGCGTCTTGCCGATCGCGGTGCCGGCCGGCCAGCCGGGGCGCGCCCCGCCGTACAGGTAGGCGATGGCGACGGCCAGGTAGTGGTTGGGGTTCATCAGGCCCGCGTCGGGCGTGACGATGCCGTGGCGGTCCGCGTCGGCGTCGTTCCCCGTCGCGATGTCGAACGGCGCGCGCCCGTCCGGTCCGGGCTGCATGCGCTCCAGCAGCGAGGCCATCGCGTACGGCGACGAGCAGTCCATGCGGATCTTGCCGTCCCAGTCGAGCGTCATGAAGGACCAGCGCGGGTCGACCTCGGGGTTCACCACCGTGAGGTCCAGCCCGTAGCGCTCGCCGATGGCGCCCCAGTACTCGACGGACGCGCCGCCCAGCGGGTCGGCCCCGATGCGCACGCCCGCGGTGCGGATCGCCTCCAGGTCGACGACGTTCGCGAGGTCGTCGACGTACGAGGACAGGTAGTCGTGCTTGCGTGTGGTGTCGGCCGCCAGGGCCTGCTGGACGCTCACCCGCGGCACGGAGCGCCAGCCGCTGCGCAGGATCTCGTTGGCGCGGTCGGCGATCCACCCGGTGGCGTCGGACCCGGCGGGGCCGCCGTGCGGCGGGTTGTACTTGAAGCCGCCGTCCCGCGGCGGGTTGTGCGACGGCGTGACGACGATGCCGTCCGCCAGGCCCGGGCCACGCGTCCGCACGCCCTCGCCGGTGCCCGCACCGTTGTGCCGCAGGATCGCGAGCGACACGGCGGGCGTCGGCGTCCACGAGTCGCGGGCGTCCACGTGCACCTCGACGCCGGCCGCCGCGAGCACCTCCAGCGCGGTGGTCCAGGCGGGCCCGGACAGGCCGTGGGTGTCGCGGCCGATGAACAGCGGGCCGTCGGTGCCCTGCCCGCGGCGGTACTCCACGATCGCGGCGGTGATGGCGACGATGTGCGCCTCGTTGAACGCGCCGTCGAGGGACGACCCCCGGTGGCCGGAGGTGCCGAACGCGACGCGCTGCGACGGGTCGTCCAGGTCGGGCTCGCGGTCGTGGTACGCCGTGAGCAGGGCGTCGACGTCGATGAGGTCGGAGGGCTGGGCGAGGCTGCCGGCGCGCGGATCCATACGGGTGATCCTCCCGCAGCGGGCCCCCCGCGCGCACCCGGTCCGTCCGGATCCTTCTCACACCCCCGCGTACCCCGCGCCGGCCCGCGCACCCGGCGAGCCGCCCGTCCGGCCGTGCACCGTCCCGGTCGGTAGGGTGCGGGCATGGCCAAGAACACGCCCTCCTTCGTGCTGCGTCCGTTCGAGGGGCTGCCCGGCGAGCCGGACTGGGTCGCGCTGCGCGAGCTCGTGCCCGCCGCGACCGCGACCGCCCGCACCACCGCCGAGCACGGCGCCCGCGACGTCGTGGTCACCACGGTCCTGCCCAACAGCTGGGCCGCGCTGCACCGCGCCGACGGCGTCGTGCTCGTCGCGCTGCAGACCGGCACCAGCTCCGGTGACGCGAGCCGCGACGTCGCCACCGCGCTGCTCCTGGCGCTCGACGCCGAGCCCGGCAGCGCGATCGAGAACATCGGCCTGCCCACCGCCGGCCCCCGCCTGCAGGACGTGCTGGACCTGTCCGTGCCGTTCGAGGTCACGGTGCAGGAGAGCTTCTCCTACTGGCTGGACCCGAGCACCGAGGTGACGCCCGACCTGCAGGCCGCGATGGAGGAGGCGGACGCCGGCATCGTCGACACCCGCCGCCTGACGTCCGTGGAGTCCGCGTACTGGTGCCGCATGGGCGCCCGCGAGTACCTGCGCTGGGCGCAGCCGGCGGACGAGCAGGTCGTCCTCGACGGCCTGGCGCGCCTGCACGCCCGCCGTGAGTCGGGCTTCGACGACGGCAAGTTCATCGGCTACTTCCGCGCCGCCGGCATCGTCGTGCCGGTGTGGGAGCTCGCGCGCGGCTCGGAGGCCGAGGACGTCGAGAAGCCCGTCGCGGACTTCGCCCCGCGCCTGGAGGCGGCGATGGCCGACACCACGCCGCTCGACGCGAACGCCCGCCGTGCCCGCGCCGGCCTGGTCGCCCGCCAGGTCACGCTGCGCTGAGCCCGCACCGCGGACGGGTCGTCCCGCAGCACGGACGCGGCCGTCCCACACCGCGCCCGTGAGGCGACCTGCCCCCCGTGGTCGATAGGGTGGGCACCGTGACACGCACGGGGAGCGAGGCCGTCCGACCGGAGGCCGACGTGACGCCTGGCACCCCGTCCGCCGCGACCGCGGACAGGGTGGCCCGTGCGTCGCGCGGCCACAAGCAGCGCCAGCGCGTCGCGGTGGTGATCCCGGCCAAGGACGAGTCGCGGCGGATCGCCGCGACCGTCCGGTCCGCCCGGGCGATCCCGTACGTCGACCTCGTGCTCGTCGTCGACGACGGCTCGGAGGACAACACCCAGCACGTGGCGCGTGAGGCCGGTGCCGTGGTGGTGCGGCACTCGCACAACCGCGGCAAGGCCGCGGCGATGGAGACGGGTGCCGCCGTCGTCGCCATGCGCGACGCGCCGGACCGTCCGCCGCGCCACCTGCTGTTCATCGACGGCGACCTGGCCGACACGGCCGTGAACACCGCCCCCCTCGTGCCGCCCGTGCTCGAGGGGATCGCCGACCTGACCATCGCGCTGCTGCCGCCGCAGCCCGGCGCCGGTGGTCGCGGCCTGGTCGTCGGCGCGGCGCGGCGCGCCATCGCGTCGATGACCGGGTGGACGCCGACGCAGCCGCTGTCCGGCATGCGCTGCCTGACGCGTGAGGCGTTCGAGGCGGCGACGCCGCTGGCGCGCGGGTGGGGCGTCGAGGCGGGCATGACGATCGACCTGCTGCGCCTGGGCTTCCGCGTCCTCGAGGTGCCGTGCGAGCTGCGGCACCGCCCGTCGGGCACCGACCTCAAGGGGCAGCTGCACCGGGCGGCGCAGTACCGCGACGTGCAGCTCGCCGTCAGCACCCGCCGCGCACGGGCGGCGGCGTCCGGCGTCAGGCGGACGCTGTCCCCGCGGGAGCAGCGCCCGGGTCGTTGACCGTCCGGGTGCCGTGGACCTCGTCCACGTCCTCCGGGCGGGCGTCGAGCCGCCACTGCGCGGCTGCGGCGACCAGGCACGGCACGGCCAGCGCGATGCCCGTGGCGGGCACCACGATCCCCGAGTCGTTCATGAGGAACCCCAGGGCGAGCGCGGCGCCGGTGGCGGCGACGGCGGGCCGCAGCAGCGGCACCTCGCGCTGCAGACCGGCCAGCGGTGAGCCGGCGCCGAGCAGACCGCCGCGCCGTGCGCGGGGCCCGGCCAGCACCAGCCACGTCAGGGCGACGCCGCCCACGGCGGGCACCAGGTAGCGCCACGAGCCGAGGACCCGCAGGTTGGCGGACACCTTGCGCCACACGACGTCCCACAGCCCGCCGTCGAGGACGGTGTCGAGGAACCGGCCCAGGTGGGTGCGCTCGGTGGCCGGCCGCATCCAGTCGAGCGCCGCGAAACCGATCACGACCACGGCACCGACGGCCGCGACCCCCAGCACGAGCCGCCACGAGACCCGTCGCCCGCTGACCGCGACCGCGAACATCGCGAACGCGAGGATCAGGGCGGGCGGGCCGCCGAAGTCGGCGCCCCACGCCGGAGCGCCGTCGACGACCATGAGGACCACGCCGATGACGACGACGGCGGCGACGGCCGCGGTGCGCCGCCCCTGGCGCACCAGCCGGTCGGCGACCACCAGCGCGACCAGCACACCCCCCGCGGTGATGAGGGCGAAGGCCTGGTTGCTCATGCCGTAGAACCGCGCGGCGAGGATGCGGTGGGCGCCCATGGGGGAGTCGACGACGAGGGTCGACCCCGTGACGGCGTCGACCGCGAGGGTCACCACCGTCACCGCGGCGACGACGCCCGCCGGGCCGAGCACGTGCCGGCGCCAGGGTCCGACCAGGGCGGTGACCGTGATGACGGCGATCCAGCCCAGCAGGACGGTCCAGAAGGCCGGTCCCTGCCGGTCGGCGCGCCACCACGGCACGAGTCCCGTGAGGAACGAGGCGACCGGTGCCGAGCCGAGCGCCAGCGCACCGACCAGCAGGACGCGCAGCGCCGGGCGCAGCGGTCCGCGGTCCGTGCGGACCCGCAGCACCAGCAGGATCGCCGCGGCGACGAACAGCACCGCCTGACCCATCACGAGGCGCGCCGAGAACAGGCCGGACACCTTGGTGATCGCGGACGCCTCCAGCTGGACGTCGATCAGCCGGGCGACGCGCGCGCTGCCGGTGGCGGGCCCGGGTGTCGGGACCATCTGCGCGCCGGGCAGCGCGGGGGCGTCGTCGTCCAGCTGCAGCAGCGAGAGCAGGGTCGGCGTCACGTCGGTGACCTGGACGACGCCCGGCTGGCGGGTGGACCCGGAGGTGAGCAGGCTCGCCTCGTACGGGTCGCCGACCGGGCGCGGGCCCTGCGCCACCGCGACCTGGAGCGCGGCGCGCCCGGAGTCGGCGAGCGAGACGAGCAGCACCGTCGCGTCGTGGTCCGCCAGGCCGTCGAGCACGGCCGCGACACGTTCGTCCACGTCGACGGCCTGCTGCGCGCGGGTGGGCTCGGTGATGGACCCCGATCCCGGCAGGTCCGCCTCGCCCTGCTCCAGGCCGGGCAGCTCGTCGGTCTCGGGTGCCGTGCCCGGGGTCGCGGACGGCGTGCGCGGCACGGTCCCGTAGCCGGGGTCGCGGATCACGCCCGCGTCGACGACGACGAGCTGCGAGTCCGCCGCGGCGGAGGCCACCGCCTGCGTGAGCGCCCGCGGCTGGGCCGGCAGCCGCTGGTGGGTGCCGGCGGGCACGCCGTCGGACGTGGCCAGGGCCACCGCGGCGCCGGCGCCGATGCCGGTCGCGGGGGTGCCGGTGCGCGTCAGCAGGTCCCCGAGCATGCCGGGCCGTGCGCCGTACGACTCGCCGCGGGCGGCGGCCACGTAGTCGTCCCACCCGGGCACCTCGCCGGACTCGCCGGGGTCCCGCAGCGTGCGGCACGTGCCGTCCTCGGAGGGCAGGTCGGCGGCGCGGTTGCCCGCGGACACGGCGAGCCACCCGTCGACGGGGCACCCGCGCTTGTGCACGGACCGGGTCGCGACCAGGCCGATCGAGCCCTCGTGGGACAGCCCCCACAGCGCCGGCGTGGTCAGCGAGCCCAGGTCGTCCCAGCGCAGGCCGGTGACGCCGACCAGCACGACCGGTCCGGGCACGGGCTCCGGCGCGGGGGCCGCCTGCGCGGGCGCACCGAGCAGCACCGCGAACGCGGCGAGGAGGGCAGCAGCGAGCGCGCGCAGGGACCGGGGCACGGTCCCAGCGTACGGGCGCCCACTAGGCTCGGCGGGGCCGCGGGTGCGGCCGCGCGCGGCACCCGGTGCCGGCGCGCTCGAGCCGCCGGGCCGCCGGGCCCATCGGGTGGGGAGGGTCATCGCCGTGCTGCGCTACGCGTACCTCGGGCCTGCGGGCACGTTCACGGAGGAGGCGCTGCGCCAGGTCGCGTCGCCGGACGAGGCCGTGTACCTGCCGCAGACGGACGTCGGGTCCGCGATCGCCGCGGTGCGTGCCGGCGGGGCCGACCGTGCGGTCGTCGCGATCGAGTCGACCGCCGAGGGCGGCGTCACCGCGACCCTGGACTCCCTGGCGACGGGCTCCCCGCTGGTGCTGCTGCGCGAGGTGCTGGTGCCGGTGCAGTTCACGCTGGTGGGGCCACCCGGGACGCGGCTGGCCGACGTGCGGCGCGTCGCGGCGCACCCGCACGCCTGGGTGCAGTGCCGGCGCTGGCTCGCGGCGCACCTGCCAGGGGCGGTGCACGTGCCGGCGACGAGCAACACCGCGCCCGCCGCGCTGCTCGCGGAGGCCGCCGCCGACCCGGCCGCCCTGCGGTCCTCGACGTTCGACGCGGCGCTCGTGCCGCCCGCCGCGGTGGGCACGTACGCGCTGGTGCCGCTGGCCGAGCGTGTCGCGGACAACCCGTCGGCGCTGACCCGGTTCGTCGTGGTCGGGCCGCCCGGCCCCGTGCCGCCCCCCACGGGTGCCGACAAGACGACGCTCGTCGTGCACCTGCCGGACAACGAGGCGGGTGCGCTGCTCGCCATGCTCGAGCAGTTCGCGGTGCGCGGGGTCAACCTGTCACGCATCGAGTCGCGGCCGATCGGGGACGCGCTGGGCCGGTACTCCTTCTCGATCGACGCCGAGGGGCACGTCACGGACGAGCGGATGGGGGAGGTGCTCATGGGGCTGCACCGGCGGTGCCCCTACGTGCGGTTCCTCGGGTCGTACCCGCGGGCGGACGCCGTCGCGCCGCAGGTGCAGGTCGGTACCGCGGACGCGGACTTCGTCGAGGCGCGCGCGTGGCTCGAGCGGCTGCGCGGGGGCGACCCGGGCTGACGGGGCGACCCGGGCCGACGGGGCCGCGGGCTGCCGAGCCCCGCCGGCTCGCGTCAGCCGGCCACCCGCACGACGAGCGCACCCGGGTCGACGCGCGCGGTGATCCGGCTCGCGCGGCCCACGATGTCACCGTCGACCTGCACGTGCTCCCCGCCGGTCACGTCGATCCGCACGGTCCGGGCCCGCTCGTGGTCGATGCGGCCCATCTTGGCGGGCAGCTCGTTGCGCACCCCGACGCCCTGCAGCACGACCTCGCCGAAGAGCTGCGCCCAACCCGCCACGCCCGCGCGGGTGTCGATCGACGCGATGTCGAGCACGCCGTCGTCGAGGACCGCGTCGGGCAGCAGCGTGATGCCGCCGGGCAGCTTGCCGCAGTTGCCGATGAGGACGCTGCGGGCGCGCAGCTGGCGGGCCGGGTTCTCGTCCAGCGTGAGGCGGATCCGCAGCCGCCGGCCGTGCAGGTGGCGCACCCCGGCCATGAAGTAGGCGATCCAGCCGACCTTGGCCTTGAGGTCGTCGTCCGTGTCGGCGACCATCGCGGCGTCGAACCCGAGACCGGCGATGACGAGGAAGATGTGGTCGCGCGGCACGTCGGTGTCGTCGGGCAGGTCGTCGGCGGCCTCGGCGATGTCGTCGTCCATCTGCGACTCCCACGCCTGCACGCGCAGCCACCCGACGTCGATGGGCTTGTCGACACCGTCGAGCGCCAGCTGCATCGCCGCGAGCGGGTCGTTCAGCGGCACGTCGAGGTTGCGGGCCAGCAGGTTGCCGGTGCCCAGGGGCATGAGCCCCATCGGCACGCCCGTGCCGACCAGTGCCTCGGCGACCGCGCGCACGGTGCCGTCGCCGCCGACGGCGACCACGAGGTCCGCGCCCGCGGCCACGGCCTCGCGCGCCTGCCCGACCCCCGGGTCCTCGACGGTCGTCTCCAGCCACAGCGGCTCGGGCAGGTACTGCTCGGAGGCGGCCTTGCGGACCGCGGCCCGCAGGTCCGCCACGTCCGGCTTGGACGGGTTGGCGACGAACGCCACGAGCTGTCCGGGGGTGGTGGGCGTCGTGGCCGACGACTCCGCGGCGGGTGCCACCCCGAGCTGGGTGCGCAGCCGCTTCTGCTGCCGCCAGACCCACAGACCCAGCCCGACGGCGACGAGCGCCAGCGCACCGGCGACCACCGCGACCCACGCGACCCATGACATGGCGGGCAATCTACGGGTGCGCGGGCCGCACCGCAGGTCGGGGCGGTCCCGGGGCGGTCCCGGGGCGGGGAGGTGCGCCCGGCGGACCGCCCGGGGGGAATGCGGTGGGCGGGGTCGGTAGTGTCGGGGGGTGATCGATCTGCAGCTCCTGCGCCAGGACCCCGACGTCGTGCGAGCCAGCCAGGTGGCGCGCGGCGAGGACCCGCACCTCGTCGACGAGGTGCTCGACGCCGACGCCCGCCGTCGCTCCGCGCTGACGGAGTACGAGTCGCTGCGTGCCGAGCAGAAGTCCCTCGGCAAGAAGGTGGCGCAGGCGGCGGGCGACGAGAAGCAGGCGCTGCTCGCGCACACCAAGGAGCTCGCGGCGCGCGTCAAGGCCCTGCAGGCCGACGCGGAGGCCGCGGAGGCGCACGCCACCGAGCTCGCGCGCCGCATCGGCAACGTCGTCGAGGACGGCGTGCCCACCGGCGGCGAGGACGACTACGTCGTGCTCGAGCACGTGGGGACGCCGCGCGACCTGGCGGCCGAGTACGGGCCGGACTTCGTCGTCAGGGACCACCTGGACCTGGGGGAGGGGCTGCGCGCGATCGACACCGAGCGCGGCGCCAAGGTCTCCGGGGCGCGCTTCTACTTCCTCACCGGCGTCGGCGCCCGCCTCGAGCTCGCGCTGCTCAACGCCGCGATGGACCTGGCGCTCCGCAACGGCTTCGTGCCCACGATCACCCCGACCCTGGTCAAGCCGGAGATCATGGCGGGGACCGGGTTCCTCGGCGCGCACGCCGACGAGATCTACCGGCTCGAGGCCGACGACCTGTACCTCGTGGGGACCAGCGAGGTCGCGCTCGCGGGGTTCCACAAGGGCGAGATCCTCGACCTGTCGGACGGTCCGCTGCGGTACGCCGGCTGGAGCGCGTGCTACCGCCGCGAGGCCGGCTCGTACGGCAAGGACACCCGCGGCATCATCCGGGTGCACCAGTTCCACAAGGTCGAGGCGTTCGTCTGGACGCGACCCGAGGACGCGGCCGCCGAGCACCGCCGGATCCTGGCGTGGGAGAAGGAGATGCTGGCGCTGGCCGAGCTGCCGTACCGCGTCATCGACACCGCCGCGGGCGACCTGGGCTCGAGCGCCGCGCGCAAGTTCGACTGCGAGGCGTGGCTGCCGAGCCAGCAGCGCTGGCTGGAGCTGACGTCGACCTCCAACTGCACGACGTTCCAGGCCCGTCGCCTGGGGGTGCGCGAGCGCACGGCCGACGGCATGCGGACCGTCGCCACCCTCAACGGCACGCTGGCCACGACGCGCTGGATCGTCGCGCTGCTGGAGAACCACCAGCAGGCCGACGGCTCGGTCCGCGTCCCGGAGGGCCTGCGCCCCTACCTGGGCGGCCTCGAGGTCCTGGAGCCGGTCCGGTGAGCCGCACCCGGCTCGTCGCCCTGGACGTCGACGGCACCCTGATGTCCTACGACGGGGTCATCAGCGAGGACGTGCGGGCGGCCGTGACCGCACTCGTCGAGCACGGCGTGCACGTGGTGCTGTCCACCGGGCGCGCGGCGCACTCGGCGACGGAGGTCGCGCGCGACCTCGGCCTGACCGACGGCTGGGTGGTGTGCTCCAACGGGGCGGTCACCGCGCGGCTGGAGCCCGACGAGCCCGCCGGGTGGACGGTCGTGCGGTCGGTGACCTTCGACCCCGGGCCGGCGCTGCGGGCTATCGCCCTCGAGCTGCCCGACGCGCTGTACGCGGTCGAGGACCTCGGCGTGGGCTTCCTGGTGTCGGCGCCGTTCCCGCCCGGGGAGCTGTCGGGCGAGCACCGGGTCGTGACGCTGGAGGAGCTGGCGGCCGCGCCCGCCACGCGCGTCGTCATCCGCGCGCCGCGCAGCACGCCCGAGGAGTTCCGGGCGCTGGTCGAGCGCGTCGGCCTGCACCAGGTCACCTACGCGGTGGGCTGGTCCGCCTGGCTGGACCTGACGCCCGGCGGCGTCTCGAAGGCGTCGGCGCTCGAGGAGGTGCGGCGCGCGCTCGGTGTCGAGCCGCACGAGACGCTGGCGATCGGGGACGGCGACAACGACGTCGAGATGCTGCGCTGGGCGGCCTGCGGGGTGGCGATGGGCCACGCCGAGGACGCGGTGCGCGCGGCGGCCGACGAGGTCACGGGCACGATCGACGACGACGGGGCCGTCGCGGTCCTGCGTCGTGTGCTCGTCTAGACGCGCCCCGGCGGCCGTCCCGCCCGGACGGGTGAGAAAACCCGCCCAACCTTCTCGATGTGACCCAATCGTGACCGTTTCGTCGGGTGATTCGTCTTGCAACGCCGTCCAGGACGGCGTTGGGTCGTTGAGCCGGTTTATCCGAGACGAGGACGTTGGGGGATTGATGAGGCACATGCGCAAGAGCGCTGGCGTGCTGGCGGCAGGCGCCGTGGCAGCGCTCGCGCTGACAGCCTGCAGCACGGGCGACGGTGAGACGCCCGGGGACAGCACGGACGCCACGGTCGACGCGGTCGAGGTGGACTGCGCCGACTTCGAGCAGTACGGGGACCTGAGCGGCAAGACGGTCACCATCTACGCGGGGATCGTCGCGCCGGAGGACACGCCCTACATGACGTCGTTCGAGCCCTTCGAGGAGTGCACGGGCGCGACCGTCGACTACCAGGCCGACAAGCAGTTCGAGCAGCAGATCCTCGTGCGTGCCCAGGCGGGCAACACGCCGGACATCGCGATCGTCCCGCAGCCGGGCCTGCTGGCCCAGCTCGTGGCGACCGGCACGGTCGTCCCGGCCCCCGAGGGCGTCGCGGCCAACGTGGACGAGTTCTGGGGCGAGTCGTGGAAGGACCTCGGCACGGTCGACGGCACGTTCTACGCCGCCCCGTCGGGCGCGAGCGTCAAGTCGCTCGTCTGGTACTCGCCGACGCAGTTCGAGGAGAACGGGTACGAGGTTCCCGAGACGCTCGACGACCTGATGGCGCTGACCGAGCAGATCGCGGCCGACGGCAACAACAAGCCGTGGTGCGCCGGCATCGCGTCGGGCGAGGCGACCGGCTGGCCGCTGACCGACTGGATGGAGGACATGGTCCTGCGCGTCGGTGGCCCCGACGTCTACGACCAGTGGGTCTCGCACGAGATCGCGTTCGACTCCGAGGTCCCGACCCAGGCGCTCGACGCCGTGGGCGAGTACCTGAAGAACCCGGACTACGTGAACGGCGGCATCGGCGACGTGTCGACGATCGCCACGACCGCCTTCCAGGACGCCGGCCTGCCGATCCTCGACGGGCAGTGCTCGCTGCACCGGATGGCGTCGTTCTACGCGGCGAACTTCCCCGAGGGCACCGACGTCGCGGACGACGGCGACGTCTTCGCGTTCTACCTGCCGTCGGAGGACAGCTCCACCAAGCCGGTGCTCGGCGCCGGTGAGTTCGTCACCGCGTTCTCCGACCGCCCCGAGGTGCAGGCGCTGCTCGAGTTCTGGTCGACCGACACGTGGGCCAACCTCAAGGCGGCCGCGTCGTCCGAGGAGACCGGCGGCGGCTGGATCACCGCGAACAGCGGTCTGGACACCGACAACCTGGTGAACCCGATCGACCTGCTCTCGGCCGAGATCCTGCTGGACCCGGCGTCCGAGTTCCGGTTCGACGGCTCCGACCAGATGCCCGCGGCCGTCGGCTCCGGTGCCTTCTGGAAGGAGTCGACCAACTGGATCACCGGGCAGTCGACCGCGGACACCCTGTCGAAGATCGAGGCCGCCTGGCCCTGATCGGTGACCTGACCGGGCTGCTCCCCCGCCTCCGGGCGACCCCGCACGCGGGGCGGGGGAGCGGTCCGGTCCGCGTTGCCGGGCTCGGCCCGTCCTGACCCTCGTAGGTGCCCGGGAGGTGCGATGAACGTCGCGGACAAGCTGGTCGCGATGGTGCTGGCGCTGGCGGCGTTCGCCGTCGTGATCGGTCTGATCCTGTTCGTCGTCTCGTTGCTGGAGCGTCGCGGCGCGCGCCGCGTCGCGTGGTTCTTCGTCGGCCCGACGGTGCTGCTGCTGATCGTCGGCCTGCTGTACCCGGCGGGCCGCACGGTCGTGCGCTCGCTGTTCGACGCGGCCGGCTCGTCCTTCATCGGCATCGCCAACTACACGGCGATCTTCAGCTCCCCCGACCAGCTGGTCGTGCTGCGCAACACCGTGCTGTGGGTCCTGGTGACGCCGTTCGTCGCGACGCTGGTCGGTCTGCTGTACGCGATCTGGGTCAACGGGGCCCGCGGGGAGTCCGCCGCCAAGGCGCTGATCTTCCTGCCGATGGCGATCTCGTTCGTCGGTGCCTCGATCATCTGGAAGTTCGTCTACGAGTACCGCTTCTACGACCCCGACGTGCGGGTCAACCCCGAGCAGATCGGGCTGCTCAACCAGGTGCTGGTGTGGCTGGGGATGCAGCCCCAGCAGTTCCTGCTCAACCAGCCGTGGAACAACCTGTTCCTCATCGTCGTGATGATCTGGATCCAGGCCGGGTTCGCCATGACGATCCTGTCGGCGGCCATCAAGGCCATCCCGGCGGAGATCACCGAGGCCGCGCGGCTCGACGGCGTGTCCGCCTCGCAGCTGTTCCGCTTCGTCACGGTGCCGGCCATCCGCCCGACGCTCGTCGTGGTGCTCACCACGATCGCCATCGGCTGCCTCAAGGTCTTCGACATCGTCCGGACCATGACCGGCGGCCTGTACGGCACCAGCGTCGTGGCCAACGAGTTCTACACGCAGAGCTTCACGGCCGGGAACCAGGGGCTGGGCGCCGCGCTCGCGGTCCTGCTCTTCGTCCTGGTGATCCCGATCATCGTCTACAACGTCCGGCAGCTGCGACAGGCGGAGGCACGATGACCACCACCCCGCCCCCCGTCCAGGTCGTGCTGCCCGCCGGGCGTTCCGAGGGCGACGTCGCGGCCACGGTGCGCGCCACCAAGCGCCGGCTGACGTCGCCCTGGGCCACCGTCGCCGCCATCGTGCTGGCGACCGTGTGGACGATCCCGACGTTCGGCCTGCTCGTCACGTCCTTCCGACCCGCGGCCGACATCAACTCCACCGGCTGGTGGACGGTCCTGACCAACCCGAACTTCACGCTCGAGAACTACCGGACCGTCCTGGCGACCGACTCCTCGCAGTCGCTGCTGCCGTTCGTCATCAACTCGGTCGTCATCGCCGTCCCGTCGGTGGTGCTGCCGATCTTCCTGGCGACGCTGGCGGCGTACTCGTTCGCGTGGATGCAGTTCCGGGGTCGCGACGCGCTGTTCGTCGCGGTGTTCGCGCTGCAGGTCGTGCCCATCCAGGTCACGCTCATCCCGCTGCTGTCGCTGTACGCCGACATCGGCGTGGCCGGCACGTTCTGGGCGGTGTGGATCTCGCACACCATGTTCGGCCTGCCGCTCGCGGTGTTCCTGCTGCACAACTTCATGCGGGAGATCCCCGGGGAGCTGGTCGAGGCGGCGCGCGTCGACGGCGCGGCCCACGTCACGGTGTTCTTCCGGCTCATGCTGCCGCTGCTCAAGCCCGCGCTCGCGGCATTCGGCATCTACCAGTTCCTGTGGGTGTGGAACGACCTGCTGGTCGCGCTGACCTTCGCCGGGTCGTCCAACCAGGTCGCACCGATGACGGTGGCGCTGTTCAACCTGACCGGCACGCGCGGCTCGCAGTGGTTCCTGCTGTCCGCCGGTGCGTTCGTGTCGATCATCGTTCCCGCGATCGTGTTCCTCGCGCTGCAGCGGTACTTCGTGCGCGGCCTGCTGGCCGGGTCCGTCAAGGGCTGACCGCCGGGCGACGACGTCCGCACGCGCGTCGTAGCCTGGCGCCGTGCCCGCGCCCCTGCTGTTCGTCGTCTCGGGCCTGACGCAGTACCTGGGCGCGGCGCTGGCCGTCGGGCTCTTCGCCGTGGTGCCCGCGGGCACGGTCGCCTGGCTGCGGGTCGCGGTCGCGGCGGTGCTGCTCGCGGCCTGGCGCAGGCCGTGGCGGGTACGGGAGCTGTGGGAGCCGCGCCGGCTGGGCGTCACCGCCCTGTTCGGGGTGGTGCTGGCGACGATGAACGTCACCTTCTACATCGCGATCGAGCACCTGCCGCTGGGGACCGCGGTGTCCCTGGAGTTCCTGGGGCCCGTGGTGGTGGCCGCGGTCACGGGGTCCGGCTGGCGCGACCGCGCCGCGATCGCGGTGGCCGCGGTGGGCGTCGTGCTGCTGGCCGGCGTGAGCCTCGAGGCCGGGCCGACCGCCGTGACCGGGCTGGTCGCGATCGGCGTGGCGGCCGCGTGCTGGGGTGCCTACATCGTGCTGGGACGACGCGTGGCGCGATCCAGCGGGCCCGGTCCGAGCGGGCTCGCGATCGCGATGGCCGCCGGTGCGCTCGTCCTGGCGCCGTTCCTCGCGGGCGGGTCCGGCCCGGTCCTGCACGACGCCCGCCTCGCACTGGTCGTCGTCGCCATCGCCGTGTGCTCGTCGCTCGTGCCGTACGTGATGGAGCAGGTCGTGCTGCGGCGCGTCAGCGCGGCGACGTTCGCCATCCTGCTGTCCCTGCTGCCGGCGACGGCGGCCGTCGTGGGCGCGGTCGTCCTGCGCCAGTGGCCGCACGGTCTCGAGCTCGTCGGCCTCGTGCTCGTCTCGGGAGCCATCGCGCTCACGGCGCGCGACGACGGTGCGCCGGACAGGACCGCGCCGGACAGGACCGCGCCGGACAGGACCGCGCCGGACAGGACCGCGCCGGACAGGACCGCACCCGACAGGACCATGCCCGACAGGACCGTGCCAGACGGTACGGCGGGCGAGGCCTGACCCGGCGGGTCCGACTCGCTACGTCAACAACGGTCTTGGTCAGTACAGCTAGAGGTACTGCCCCGTCGGCGGGCGCAGGTCGTCGGGGCGCTCGTCCCGGGCGACGGGGACGATCAGTCCACCCGGTCCGGGCACCTGGCCCGGGGGCAGCCCGCGCCGGATCTGCGTGAGCTGCGCCTGCGCGGCCATCTGCTGCGCGACCAGGGCGGTCTGGATCCCGTGGAACAGGCCCTCGAGCCACCCGACCAGCTGCGCCTGCGCGATCCGCAGCTCGGCGTCCGAGGGCGCCTGGTCCTCCGTGAACGGCAGCGTGATGCGGTGCAGCTCGTCCAGCAGCTCGGGGGACAGGCCCTCCTCGAGCTCGTGCACCGACCGGTCGTGGATCTCGGCCAGGCGGGCGCGGGCCGCGTCGTCGAGCGGCGCCGAGCGCACCTCGTCGAGCAGCTGCTTGATCATGGTCCCGATCCGCATGACCTTGGCGGGCTGCTCGACCATGCCGGCCAGGTCCTCGTCCCGCCGGCCGTCGGGATCCTCCTCGCTCCGGCCGTCCGGGCGGTCCCGGTCCTGGGGCGGCACCACCACGACGTGCGGGCGGTCCCCCGCCGCGTCGGTGCGCTGCTGGGCGGGCGTCTGGTCCTCGCGGTGCTCACCGGTGTCCATTTCGCCATCATCGCCCCGTCCGGTCCGGTACGCAGCCGTGGGGACGGGCGCCCTGGCTAGGCTGCCCCCATGGCGTGGCTCAGCTCCCCGGCGCACCACCGTTGGCTCGAGGCCGAGACCGACCGGCTGTGGGAGTTCGGCCGCGCGTCGCGTGCCGCCCACGGTGGCTTCGTCCGGCTCGACGACGCCGGACGCCCGCTGCCCGGCCCGCTCGAGCTGTGGATCACGTGCCGCACGACGCACGTGTACGCGCTGGCCCACCTCATGGGGCGCCCGGGTGCCGCGGCCCTCGTCGACCACGGGCTGGCCGCCCTGACGGGGGTCTTCCACGACGACGCGCACGGCGGCTGGTTCGCCGAGGTGGAGCCCGACGGGGCCCCACGGGTGACGACGAAGGCGGCCTACCCGCACGCGTTCGTCGTGCTCGCCGCCGCCAGTGCGAGCGCCGCCGGCCGGCCCGGGGCGGACGCCCTGCTCGCCGACGCGCTCGCGGCGCAGGACCGCTGGTTCTGGGACGAGCAGGCGGGCATGGTCGTGGAGGAGTG
>Ga0233375_1000659_pt1 | contig 17629 bp, 20 predicted proteins | sample ElkDunMinimDraft_10_FD_191539 | JGI IMG/M metagenome (GOLD analysis project Ga0233375, IMG submission 191539) | Fecal eukaryotic communites from dung pellets of Tule Elk in California, USA - Elk Dung E16 | ecosystem: Host-associated > Mammals > Digestive system > Large intestine > Fecal | place... | reverse complement strand
TTCGGGCTGCGGGATGACGACCTGCCCGCCTGACTCCTCTCGCACGGGCGGCAGCGGCGGCGACGCGCCCGCCCGGATCAGGGGCGCCGCAGGGGCCGGATGCCGGTGGCGATGATGAGCAGAACCCACGTCGTGAGGATGTAGGGCCACGTGTAGTGCGGGGCGTCGGTCGCGTCGTTCATCGCCAGGGTGACGACGGCCGTCACCGCGGTGCCGAGCACCGCGTACAGCCAGGACGCGACGCTGCTGCGCAGGAAGACGACGGACAGCGCGATCGCGGTCAGCACCCCCGAGTAGCCGGCCAGGCCCTCGGCGACGTCGGCGTCGGCCCAGCCCAGGGCGAGCGCGCACAGGCTGCCGACCGCGCTGCCCATCACCGCCGCCAGGCCGACCTTCCACGACGCCACGAACAGGCCCAGCAGGATCAGCGCGCCGGACCACACGCTGCTGATCAGCACGACCTCGGACACGTTGGTCAGCAGCGACTGCAGGTAGGCCGCGCCGGCGTCCTCCACGACGTGCACGGCCGGCGACCTGACCTGCAGCCCTGTGGTGGTGGCGTGCATGACGCCGGCGACCACGCAGAACGGGGCCGTGGTGGCCGGCAGCGCGAACCGGGCGAGCGGGCGGGTGGCGAAGAGCCACACGAAGAACCGGGTCACGGGCGCGCACAGGATGCCGCCGAGCAGGGCGATCGGGTAGGCCCAGCCCTGCGAGCCCAGCGCGGTGTAGACGGCGGCGCCGAGCAGCGCGCCGCAGAACCCCTGCATCCCCAGCCGCACGTCCTTCGCGCCCATCAGCGCGCCCGTGAGGGTGGCTGCGACGGTCGCGATCGCGACCAGCAGGGCCATCCGCCAGTCGGCGGCTGCGAACGCCGCCAGGATGAGCAGGCCGGTCCACGCGTTGCGCTGGAAGAAGATCTGGGAGAGGCCGTCGGAGAGCGAGCGCACGTCGAGGGCGGCACGCGCCTCTGCGGCTGGCGAGGGAACGTTCGTCGCTGCCATCGACCTCTCCTGTCCGTGCTGGCGGGCTCGCCGTGCGCGGCGAGCCCGTTCAGGACTTCCGCACGACCGGCGCCGGGCGGCCCGTGAGCCGCAGCCGCAGCGCCCGCCACGCGAGGGCGGAGGCGTGCGCGACGGGCGCCGTGGCGTCCCCGAGGATCCGCACCCAGGCGCCGACCTCCCCGGGCAGGGCGCTGACGCCCAGCACCACGTCCTCGGCGCCGGCCAGCTCGGCGTGCAGCAGGTCGGCCAGGTCGGCGGCCGACGCGAGCGGGGTGACGACGTACAGCATCGCCAGCACGTCGTGGTCGTCGAGCACGGCGAGTCCGCCGGTGCCCCGGTCCGTGGGGGTGAGCCGCACACGGTCCACCGCGAGGCACGCGCCGTCCGGCCGGCGGATCTCCAGGTCCGCGGCGAGGGCCGCGTACCGGTGCCGCTCGCCGCGGGCCAGCCGCCCGGCGACGAGGGTCTCGCCCGCGACGACCGTGGCCGACTCCGCGACCGTCAGGCGGGTGCGCTGGTACAGCCTCGAGTCGAGGAACAGCACGACCGGCTCCGGCAGGTACTCCACGTACGCGTGCTCGGCGGCGTCGATGAAGACCTGGGCCACCGCGTAGTCCTGCTCCATCCGCAGCACGCGCGTGTAGGCCGTCGTCGTGACGTACGCGCTCGTGCCGGGGCCGAAGGCCAGGTCCGTCCGCAGCCGGTCTCCTTGCAGGATCCCGGCGCCCGTCGACATCAGGTAGACGTACGCCATGTCCTGCCGCAGCGGGTCGTAGTACAGCGGCCGCATGATCTGCAGCGGCGACTTCTGGTAGTGCGCCACCAGCTCGGTGCCGTTCCCCGTCCGCGCGAACCGCAGGTCGAGGATGCCCACCTTCCCCGGGCTGCCCGTGGGCAGCATGTCGGGCACGCCGGCGTACCGGGCGACCTCCACCGGGACGTGGTCCGGCTCGTAGTGGGCGGGTTGGAGCCGGCGTCCGCCGTACGCGGGCGCCTCCTCCGGTTCCGTCATGACATCGGCGCTCACGGGATCACGGTCACGAGGCCAGGGCCCGCATGCGGCCGTCCCACACCGCCAGGATCTGGTCCTGGAGCGCGTCGACCCCCTCGCCGGTGAGCGAGTTGGTGAGCACCACGGGCCTGCCGTCGCGCACGCGGTGCGCGTCGGACTCCATGACGCCCAGGTCTGTGCGCACGTACTGGGCGATGTCGATCTTGTTGATCACCAGGATGTCGGAGTCCGTGATGCCCGGGCCCCGCTTGCGCGGCATCTTCTCGCCCTCGGACGTGTCCAGGACGAACACGAACACGTCGACGAGCGCCGGCGAGAACGTGAGCGTGAGGTTGTCGCCGCCGGACTCGTAGAGGAGCGTGTCGACGTCGGGGAACCGCTCGAGCATCTCGGCGCCCACCGCCAGGTTCATCGTCGGGTCGTCGCGCACGGCCGTGTGCGGGCACGCGCCGGTCTCCACTCCGATCACGCGTTCGGGGTCCAGCACCCCCGCCAGCTCGCGGCGCACGTGGTGGGCGTCCTCCTGCGTGTAGATGTCGTTCGTGATCACGGCGGGGCGCCGGCCGACGGCCATCAGCCGCGGCACCAGCGCCTCCACTAGGGCCGTCTTGCCCGATCCCACCGGTCCCCCGATGCCGATCCGCAGCACGTTCTCGCTCATCGCTCTCCCCTTCTCCTCCAGCGGCGCGCCCTGCGCCGGCGCCCGCTAGCTCGTGAACAGACGCGCCTCGGCGCGCTCGTGCTGGGCCGACATGACGTCCGCCATCGGGACGCACCCGCCCATGTCGGCCAGGTCCCGGGCGACAGCCTCCTCAGCCGCCTGCGCGATGACCGGGCCCACGGCGTGGAGCGTGACCTGGACCTGGCGGTGGTCGGCGAGCCGGAGCCGCAGTGCCGCGCCGAGCACGCTGACCGCGAACGCCGACAGGTCGGACGCGACGGCCTGGGCAGTTTCGATCCCCGCGGCGGCGTACGCCACCGCCGTCGCGACCGGCTGGCACCCGGGCGACTCCTTGGCCGCCAGGATCCGCGCCCACTCCGCCAGCACGGGTCCCCCGATGGCGGCCACCGCCACGTCGGTCAGCTGGTGGCCGCTGCGGACCGACGCCCGGCGCATCTCGGCGTTGAGCTTCGTGGCGTGGAGCAGGTGGTCGACCTGCCGCACGCGGTCCCAGTCGCCCACCGCCGCCGCCTCGTGGGCCCGGGCGAGCGCTGTCGCGTCACCCGGGCCCACGGAGTGCAGCAGGAGGCCCCGCAGCAGGCCCTCGACGCCGCCCTTGTCGACCAGCCCAGCCTGGCTGAACCCCTCCAGCCCGTGCGACATCGTGTAGAAGCCGCTCGGGAACGCGGAGTCCGACAGCTGCAGGCTGACCAGCAGCGCATGCAGGTCGGTGGTGGGCACGGTGCTCCTCAGGCCAGGAAGAACAGCTGGGTCATGGGCAGCGACTTCGCGGGCTCGATGTGCGCCGGGACGCCGTCGAGCGTGACCTTGTAGGTCTCCGGGTCCACGTCGACGACAGGCGTCCGGTCGTTGCGGAGCATGTGCGCCTTGCCGAGCTGGCGGGTGCGGCGCACCGGCAGCACCGTGCTGCGCAGCCCCAGCATGTCGGGGACCCCGGCGTCGATCGCGGCCTGCGACATGAACGTCACACGCGTGCTCTGCTGCGCCCGGCCGAACGCCCCGAACATCGGACGGTAGAGGACGGGCTGCGGGGTCGGCAGCGACGCGTTCGGATCGCCCATCTTCGCCCACTTGATGACGCCGCCCTTGATCACCATCTTCGGCTTGGCCGCGAACGAGTCCACCGGCCAGAGCACGATGTCGGCGAGCTTCCCCGCCTCGAGCGACCCGAGGTAGTCGGAGATGCCGCAGGTGATCGCGGGGTTGATCGTCACCTTCGCCAGGTAGCGCAGCACACGGAAGTTGTCGTGCCGCTCGGTGTCCTCGGCCAGCCGGCCGCGCTTGTCCTTGTTGTGGTGCGCCGTCTGGAAGCACCGCGTCACCGTCTCGCCGATGCGGCCCATCGCCTGCGAGTCGGACGAGAACATCGAGATGACGCCCTCGTCTTGCAGCACGGTCTCCGCGGAGATCGTCTCGGCGCGCACCCGCGAGTCCGCGAACGCGACGTCCTCGGGGATGTCGTGCGACAGGTGGTGGCACACCATCACCATGTCGAGCAGCTCGTCGACCGAGTTGACCGTGTACGGCAGCGTCGGGTTGGTGGACGACGGCAGCACGTTGGGGTAGCTCGCGAGCTTCATGATGTCGGGGGCGTGCCCACCGCCCGCGCCCTCCGTGTGGAAGGTGTGGATCGTGCGCCCGTTGATCGCCGAGACCGTGTCCTCGACGAAGCCCGCCTCGTTGAGGCTGTCGGTGTGGACCGCCACCTGCACGTCGTACTCGTCGGCCACTGACAGCGCGTCGCTCAGGGCCGCGGGCGTGGCGCCGAAGTCCTCATGCACCTTCAGCCCGGCGGCGCCCGCCTGGATCTGCTCGATCAACGCCTGGGGCAGCGACCCGTTGCCCTTGCCGTAGAAGCCCATGCTCACCGGGATGTCCTCGGCGGCCTCGATCATGCGGTGCAAGTACCAGGCGCCGGGGGTCGTCGTCACGCCGTTGGTCGCGTCGCTGGGGCCGGTCCCGCCGCCGAACAGCGTGGTGATGCCATTGCTGATGGCGGCCTCGGCCTGCTGCGGCGAGATGTAGTGCACGTGCGGGTCGATGGCGCCGGCGGTCGCAATGAGGTGCTCGCCGGCGATGAACTCCGTCCCGGTGCCCACCACGAGGCGCGGATCGACGCCGTCCTGCAGGTGCGGGTTGCCGGACTTGCCGACAGCCGCGATCTTGCCGTCCTTGACGCCGATGTCGCCTTTCACCACGCCGAGCACCGGGTCGATGATGATCGCGTTGGTGATGACCAGGTCGAGCACGCCCTGCGGGCCCGTCACGTTCGGGTCCGCGCCCATGCCGTCGCGTGCCGTCTTGCCGCCGCCGTAGACGATCTCGTCGCCGTAGAACCCCTCGTTGAAGTCCTTCTCGATCTCGACGACGAGGTTCGAGTCGGCCAGATGCACCCTGTCGCCCCGCGTGGGGCCGAACATGTCGGTGTACTGCTTGCGGGACAGGATCGCCATCAGTGGTCCCCCCCAGGGGTCGCGTCGGGCGCCGTCGTGGTCGGCGTGCCGTCCTTGAACTCGCACTCCGCCAGGCGGCGCAGCGCGTCGAGCCGCGTCTGGCGGGCGTCGAGACCGCCGTCGACGAGGTTGTTGAACCCGATGAGGCGGCGTCCGCCCCCGTAGGCGGCCAGCGTGACCTCGCGGGTGTCGCCCGCCTCGAGCCGCACCCCGGTGCCGGCGGGCATGTCCAGGTGCATGCCATACGCCTTCTCGCGGTCGAATAGCAGCGCCCGGTTGACCTCGAAGAAGTGGAAGTGCGAGCCGATCTGGACGGCGCGGTCCCCGGTGTTCGCGACCTGCAGCGTGACCTTCGCGCGGCCGGCGTTGATCTCGATGTCCTCGTTGGTGTGGTGGTACTTGGGGCTGCCTAGCATCGTGTCCCTCCACGTCGTGGTTGGGGTCGGGCTTGCGGTGTCACAGATGTGCCGGCGTCGGCGCGGGCGCCGCGACGTCGTCGTGCCGGTGCTGGTGCGTGTGCCCATGGGTGTGCGGATGACCGCCCGGCACTGGCTCATCGGCGTGCGAGTGGGCGTAGCCGTGTCCGTGGTCGGCCTCCAGCCCGTCGGCGATGCCGTCACGGCCATGGTCGAGGCCGTGCACGGCCGCGGCCACGCGCTCCCCCACGATCCGCGCCATCGCGCCGTCCGACAGCAGCGGACCGTAGAACGACGCGCCGTCGAGGGCCGAGGGCCCGGGACTCGACGCGGCGAACCCCGCCGGGACCACCACCACGCCGTCGGCCCCCAGGAGCCGTTCGCGCCCGACGGCGCGCGCGAGATCGGCATCGGCGCCGACGCACGCGACGGCCACCTCCAGGCCAGCGCCGTGGGCGCGCACCAGGTGGGCGACGCGGTGCAGCTCGGCGTCGTCGAACGGGTCGGCCCCAGGGGCCGCGACCACGAGGGCGGCGCCGGGCTGCGCGGCCGCCGTCCGTGTCGCCGCGATTCGCAGCAGCGCGACGAGGTGGTCGATCGTGCCGAACTGCTCGCACAGGACGAGCCGTCCGCGGGTGGCGCCCGTGCTCAGCCAGTGCAGGGTGCGGGCGGTGTCGGCGACCGCCACCGGGTCCCGTCCCCACGTCATCGGCAGCACCGCGACCGGCCCGGCGCCGGACTCCACCAGGGCGCGCACCCGGTCGTGCAGGGGCCTGCCGGGCACGGTCACGAGGGCCCCGGGCAGGAGGGCGAGCAGACGGCCCAGGTCCGCCCCCTGTCGGCTCTCATGGCCGCCCACCAGCACCGTCCGGGCCTGGGGCGTCGACATGGTCAGACCGAGACGGGGTCGTGACACGAGACGAGCTTGCTTCCGTCCGGGAACGTGGCCTCCACCTGCAGCAGGGCAATCCGCTGGCGAACGCCCGGCATGCAGTCGTGCTCCGAGACGACGTGCTTGCCCAGCTCCATGCACTCGGCGACCGACTTGCCATCCCGGGCGGCCTCGAGAATGGCCTCGGAGACCAGCGCCTGGACCTCGCTCACGTTGAGCTTGGTGCCGCGCGCACGTCGGCGACGGGCGAGGTCCGCGACCTGGTAGACGTACAACTTATCCACTTCACGCGGAGTCAGATCCATGTCCTGGGACCTTTCGTGACGACGTTGCCCCTCGACCGTGACTTGTGTGCTCGTTGTGCTCGTTTCGACGATACGCCGAACCCCATTGACGACAACTCGTGGACATCTCCGCAGGTGAGCGGTGGATTCGCCATGCCCGGGCTTTCTGAACGGCTGTACAAATGAACCGTTTCGACGCTGGTCCGTTCTCCGTCGTGCGCGCGATGGAATTCCGGCTTAGCGTCAAAGACATGGCAGCCGACAGTCGCCACGAACACGGGCGTGCGCACCCGGCACCCCACAGGCCTCACCGAACACCGCTGCGCTGGTCCGGGCTCGGCCTGGTCATGGTCGGCGGCATCCTGGGCGTCGCAGCGCGCGAAGGCCTGATGCAGGCCATCCCGAACGTCGACCAGGTGCCGGTGGTCGTGCCGGTGGTCAACCTGCTCGCCGCATTCGCCCTGGGCTACCTGTACGAGGCACTCGCCCGCACCGCGCCCGGCACCGCGCTGACCGGCCGGCTCAAGCTGCTGATCGGTACGGGATTCTGCGGCGGCCTGAGCACGTACAGCTCGCTCGCCACCGACACGGCCGTCCTGCTGCACGATGATCGCGCCAACGTCGCGGTCCCGTACGCGCTCGGCACGGTGCTGATCGGCGCGCTCGCGACGCTCGCGGGCATCGCCCTAGGCACGCGACTGCACCCGCACGAACCGGACGAGGACGAGTTGCGTCACATCGAGGGGCACGCCCAGAAGGCGACACCTGCGGCTCCAGGGGGTAAGTCATGACGCCCGGAGTCTTCGTCCTCGTGGTCCTCGCGGGCGGCCTCGGCGCCTGCACGCGCTACGTCGTGGACGCCCTCATCCGCAGCCGCGTCACCTCGTCCTTCCCCTGGCCCACCGCGATCATCAACCTGACCGGCTCATTCGTCCTGGGGCTGCTCACGGGGCTGGTCGCCGCCAACGTCGCCTCGCCCGTGGTCAGCGCAACGGTCGGTATCGGGTTCCTCGGCGGCTACACGACGTTCAGCACCGCGAGCTACGAGACCGTCCAGCTGATCCGGAAGAAGAAGTACGGCGTCGCGCTGGCCTACGGGATCGGGATCCTCGTCGTGACCGTCGCGCTGGCCGCTGCCGGATATAGCTGGGGACTCTCGCTATAGGCGCACTCCGACGCTCGCGTGTCCTGCGGGCTACGACGACGACGTCCCTGCCTCGAGAATGGACACGATCGAGAACAACGTGAAGCAGACCGCCCCGAGCCCGACGAGGACGTGTGCGCCGACGAAGAAGCCAGGTTGTCGGGTGGTCGCCTCGAACAAGAACGCCGCGAAGAACAAGCACGTGAGCGCTGTGCCCACGGGAATGATCGGGATGCGGTTGGCCAGTGCGAAGACCTGGCGCCACACGAGCGCGAGCAGCACCACCTTGGACACGATGCTGAAGCAGATGAGCCCAAGCCCGATCAGCACCACGCCAGGGGCGAGCCGCGCCGGGTTGTCCGAGGCCAGGAGCACCCCGAGGCCGAGGACGACGTTGATGGTCCCCATCGCCGCGACCCACCACGTCCAGCGAAAGCGCTCGGCCTCGCCGAACTCGTTGCGGACCTGGCGCACGATGCTGGCGACCAGCGCGACGAGAGCCGAGCAGACCAGGGACAGCCCGGTCACCACGTGCCCGGCGACGACCTCGGGCGTCGTGCCGCGCGCGTACAGCGTGCCCGCGATCACCAGGCCGACCACTGCGAGCACCGCCGGGATCGCAACGAGCACGGCGCGGACGCGCTCCGAGTACGCCTCGGGCGGCGGACCACTGTCGATGTCGAGCGCGGCGCTGGTCTGGATGAGTGTGAACTTGGTCGAGGCCGTGGCCACGGTGCTCACGCTCGCGGCAATGAAGCCGATGCCCAGTGTCACGTACCCGGCGACGACGTACTGCGGCTCGTCGCCACGCTGCACGATCACGACGCCCCAGATCATCGTGGCCACCGCGACCGCGTACCCCAGCGCGGGCAGCGCGACCTCCCAGAGCGTGCCGTACACCTGCACGAGCTGGCGGATGATCGTGGCCGCCGTGCAGAACAGCGCGATGCAGATCGCCGTGAGCGCCACGTTGACGTGGCCTGCCACGTAGTGGTCGGCGTCGTCACCTCCCGACAAGACGTACAGCCCGAACGCCAGGCACACCGCGCCCATGGCCAGCGGGATCGCACGGAAGAGGATGCTGATCGACCGGTTCATTCGACCCCCCACGTCGATTCCCACAGTAGGGACGGGTGAGGCGATCAGCGCGGCGAGCATCCGTCGGTCCCGCGGCGGGCGACGGCGCGACTACGCGGGCGAAGAGCGCGCCGCACAGAATGCAGGATCCCCACTCCACCACGCGAACCGGACACGCGGGCCTAGTGTTCGCCGAGCCTCTCCCGTGGGGGAGCCGAGGGAGGGTGTCGAGACCACGCGCGGTGGCGACCGAGCCGGTCCTGCGCGGTGGTCCGTCACAGCCACGGCTCATGGTTTCGGGGCTCATAGCGCGTCCCGCTTGGTCGCCGACGCCAGTACAGAGGTCGATGCCCGCAGAGAGGTGCACACGGACATCAAACCGGCAAACGCAAGGGGCGCTCGACCTCCTCGTCGATGGCCATCACGATCACCTCAGATGACCACGGCTGCACGAACCACTCGCGCAACTCCCGCAGAGTGGCGCCCGGCTGATAAATAGGGCTTGCCAACGGCACGGTGAGGAGGAGCACGACCGCGAACATTGCCATCGAGAAGCTCCACAATCCCATCGTCAACGCGATACTCCCATGCAACCCCAGGCCGCCCACGAGCAAGACTCTGCGCACCATGCCGCCCGTCAAGGGCGAAACGGCAAGTGCAGTCTCCAGTGCGATCGTGCCCCAACTGGCAGCCGCAGTTACGACCGCCGATGCCAACAGTGGCGCAATGAGATGGGACAGCGGCGCCGACATGCCAAACCACCCTTGGAGAGAGTAAAAGGCACTGGAGCCCTCCACCCACTCTTCCTGGCCGATCTTCGCAACTCCGGCCTGGAAGTACAGGGCAACTGCTTGCGCCTTCAGCACCACGAGAGTGCATATCCCGATGGCGAGCACCCACGGCGGCCGCTCGCGAACGCCACGATGCCAGTGGCTCTTGCGGGGATCGAAGAAGCACAACGGAAGCAAGATCAAAGTCGCGATCGCCGTGACCTGGTCACCCCCGTCAGAGATCGCCACGCCGGTGAATACCGAGAAACTCACCCACCAGTGGAGTAGCGCGGTCGCTCTGATGAAGAACCCGCTGATCGTGACGGCCAAGATGACACACGCGACCACTTGCGACACCCACAGGTACCCGCTTGGTGCGACGCAGAAGATTGAGATGGCCGAGACGCCCTCGCAGGTGGGAGTCATGCCGACCCCGACGATTGGGCGGAACAGGTTGGGGGTGGGGGTGGCGACCAGCGTCAGCAACGTTCCTGTCGCCAGAAGAGTACGAACCAAACCCAGAAAGGGCGTCCACGGGTAGACCGCCGGCATAGGCCGATCCAGCAGCGACTTCAACACGTGACCTCCACGACCGCGACAGAGTTCGCCCGGACCGTGTCTTCGGTCAGGTTGCGATAGGACCACGCCACCGGTTCGGTCTCCACGAGGAAACCCGCGCCGCATAGGCGCGCCGCCGGGGTTGCGTTGGTGATGGACTTCGCTGGGCCGCCTTGATGTTCGAGCAGGCAAGCGCGAAGCTGTGAGGACGCGCATTGGCGCCATTCGCTGGGAGTCACCGCATGCGAAAGCAGAGCGACCTCAACACCTTCCGAGCGGCCTCTGCGCGAAGCGCCGAACGCGTTCTCCCACCGCGACGAGGGAAGCAGCATCTGCCTCTTGGGCTCCCCATCCTCGATGGTGTAAAAGTCGACCATCGGGTCGCGCTGAGACTTGGTGAAGAAGGCCCACCCCTGGGGTAAGACCTGGGCGATGTCTGTCCGGGACGCGGCCAGCCCTGGCAGACCGATCACCGTCGCCGGCGCAGCCGCCGCAACCGAGTACACCGCAATGCCCAGCCACACCAACGCCGGGATCAGCAGGTGGCGCACCTGCACCCCCGCCCGCTCCGAGGTGGGGCGGGCAGGGGCGTTCAGGGGGTTGTCGCTCACGACTCGAGGGAGGCTGTCAGGTCGGCGACGGTTTCTTCGGCCTGCAGCCTGCTCCCGCTGTTCGGCCCAACGGACTTCGTGACGTTGACCGACGTCTTGAGGTTGAACCAGCCCGCAACATTGACGGCACCACCGACGTTCACTGCCCCGGCAACGTTGACGGCCGCTGCTGCGCTCCACACCACCAGCACGACGACAGCAGCAACGACGGCACCGACCACGACAGCGTCAGGAGTGTTCGCCGCGGGACGCTCGGGGCCCACCAGCGCCAGCACATCGTCAGTGGCGGCAGAGATCGCAGCCTCAACGGTGTACACGTCTCCAGAGCGCAGGTCGGATGACAGTTCGGCGAAGTACGTCGGGTCGGCCGCCTCCAGTTCTGCCGCCAGGCCCCGCGCCGCCGCTTTCTGCTGCGGCTGGGCTCCCACGGTGTCGACGAAATGAATCAACGACGGGTCCCCCGACGCCGCGGCGACCTGTTCGGCAGAGTGTCCCGTACCGAACCAGATCGCAGAGAACAACTCGATCCCGTCTGCTGTCGGGTCACTGACAGGCAACGGCGCCTGCTCAGGACTCACACGAGCGTAGGTCGGGCTCGCCACCAGCACGGTGGCGAGAGATGCGGCGAGGACGATGGTTGTCGTGCGACGTAGTTTTGGCACGCGATTCTCCAGTCTTGTCGTCGGGCGTCTGACCGGCGGATCCGGGCAGCACAGATAGCGGGCTATCGAGTGATCGCTAGTCCGTTGCTTCTCAGGGATAGATCAGGCGGCCGCTGCGGCTGCGACCTCTTCAGGGTGCGGAGTGGACAGCACCCACCGACGGCCATTGCGGAGTTCGACCTCGACGGCAGACCCGCCCACGAGCAGCCCCCATGTGCGGTTGCCTAGGTGCCGCAGACCCATGCCGTCATGAACACCGCCACGCCCATCGACAGGCCGGACACCAGCGATGTCAGCAGGAGAGAACCTCAACCGCACCAGTGGGAAACACGTCGCCTGAATGCCGTCGCGCCCCGCCCTCACGTCCACCCGCAGCAGCGCGACCGGCAGGAAAACCAGGGCTAGCAACGCCGTGACAACGATCGCCCCGACCCAATACCCAGACGGTGCAGCCGACGCCCATGTCAGCGCTACCGTCGCGACGAACCCCCACAGCAGCCCCTTGCGCCAACCGGCACTGAGAGTCGCCCTGGTGCGCACTTGCTCATATGCCACCTCTTGCCCCCTTGGGTTGCGAACGCCAAAGGTAACAGGAGGGATAGGACTTTCGTCCTAGTCGCGCACTTTTAGTGCGTTCCTCACATCGCACACCCACCAGCGACCCTGAGTGCCACCAATCCGATGGAGGCTCGGTTTATGGGATTCCTGCCATCCGAGAGACCAGTGGCGGCCCCAGTGGCGTTCGCGCCGAGCCCGTGAGGGCGTCGTCAAAGCAAGCTCAACTTGTCCGGAGCACGAGGAGGACTGGCCACCGCCCGGTTCGACGGCGGCCGTCACGCGAAGGCCGAGGGGACGGTCGATCCCGTTCCGGTGTGGAGCCCGTGGTCACGGACACCCGGAGCGGCGTCGAGTATCGGCCTGCCGTGACCACCGCTCGAGGCACGGGCTGGATGGAGATCGACCACCTGACGTGCGTGGAACGGCGTGGAGTCGTTCGCCGTCACGGAGGACTCGGGGCATGTCCGCCATGGCACGCACCTCGGCGGGGGTGGTGCACCTGTACGGCCATCCCGGCCCGCCTGCCTACGAACCCGGCCCGCACAGCCCTCAGCGCTAGGCCGCGGCGGCTCGCGGGCCCTACTCCCCGTCCACCACCAGGATGTCGGTCAGCCGGAACGCCGCACCGCCCACGGTGACCCCGCCGAACGCCGAGATCTGGCGTGGGGCGACCCCACCGCGACGGACGTCGTGCCCGTGCCCGGCCACACCACGGTGACCACGCGCGTCGCGCCCGCGTCGACGGTGACCCACCCGGTCAGACAGCGGCTCACGCATGTCGGCCTCCGGGCTGCGTCCGTGGCCACGCGAGCCTAGAGCGTCACAGGTGTCGGGATGTCGACGTGCTCGTCGCCGGCGACCGGGAGGGCGGAATCACGTCCCCGCGCCCCAACCTCACGTCGATGCCATGAGTTCCCCGAGGGCGTCGCTGTCCAGGCGCAAGTCCAGGTCTGCCCGACCGTCTGAGAAGGTGACCCCTTCTGCGCGGATGACTTCGCCGGGATCGCGGTGGTCGTTCGGGTCCGGCCAGGCGAACCCGTCGGCGATCCGGCCGTCCGCCGTCAGGACGCGGTGGGCGTTCGCGCATTGGGCGCAGCTGGCGATGTGCCCACCGAGCGGCTGAGGTGCTGTGCCGACGGCGTCTGCCAACTCGCGGTACGTAGTCCAGCGTCCCTGCGGGAGTGCCTCGAGGATCGTGTGCAGCGTGGTCCAGTCGAACGGCTTCCGGCCACCTTCCCGATCCGGTCGCCCGCCCTGGTAGATCGCTCGGATGTGGGCGAGCTTGCGACCATCGTCCAGGCGCCAGAAGGACCAGCCGTTGGTCGCGGCGCCCTTCACGTGCTTGCCGGCGCCGGATGGTGTGTCGAAGTGCTTGTCGCCGATCTGAAGCGTCCCGTCGGGGCAGACCACGGCCTGCGTGGCTTCCCACTGCCCGGGCCGGGCAGTCAGCGTCGTGCCCGGACTCAGGGGGCCGGCCGCGATGAGGTGCTTGAGCTGGACCCATGTGTGGTCCTGGGCGGTCTGGTCCGTCACGTTGCCGGCGTGCCCCGGCGGCACCGGCCAGGTGGCGAGGATCGCATCGACCATCGTGTGTGTCCGAGCGTCGATGAGGCTCTCGTCCCACGGGGCATCCGCCGGGAAGGAGCGGTTCATCAGGAACGTGTCGAACTCGGAGAACTTGAGCCGCTTGGCCTCCCACGGGCCGTTGGAGACGTCGATGTTCAGGCTCGCCGTCAGCAGCGTCAGGTTGCCGAGGCGATGGATGTGCGCGCCGCGCTCGAGTTCAGCCTCGAGTCCCGACACGTGCCAGTTCGTCTCCCATCGTTGGGGCATCACGTGCTCGACGTGGAATCCACGCCGCGGGGTGGGTGGGTAGTTGTGCCCCGCCCGGTAGTTGTCCTCGACAGCTTCGAGAAGCATCCGCAGTCGGGGTCGGGGAAACCGGTTGAACGCGTTCTCGGTGAGGAGTGCGTTCCGGATCTCATCGTCGCCTGGCCAGTAGGTGCTGGAGGATGTGAGGTGCGTCAGGTGTTGACGAACGCGCTCCGGGAGCTCGTCGGTTGGCGCTGCCCGGTGCGTGCGGATGAGGTCGGCGACGACGCGGCCAAGGTCTCCTGTGGGCAGCCGGAGCAGCTGCCGTCGGATCACCCAGCTCTCCGTCGCGGCGATGACGTCGTCGGCGACTGGCCCGGGGATCGCCAGGTCGGGGTCGTGGACCCACAAGAGAACTGGCTTGAGCACCTCCACCTTCGCGGCGTGCATCCGGTAGACGGCCATCTCCGTGGGGGTGAGCGCCTTGTCCGGCTCATCGGCTGCTGCAGTCCACTCGCGGTACTGGTCCGCTTGCGCCTTGAGGGTGGTGAGGAGGTCGTGCATCTTCTGCCCAGCCTCGTGCTCGACGTGGTGCTTGAACCTGGTGAACGTCGAGCGGGGGCTGATCTCCTCACCGACGCGGGAGGTGAGCCACTGGTTCAGGAACTGGGAGCTGCGCGTGATGCTGTACCGCCCCGCGGCGAGCTTGCTCTCCCAGAACGGATGCTCGAAGGGCCAGTCGTTGGCGTACGCGTGCTGGGTGTCGACACCGTCGGACTGGAGTCGCTGGAAGATGAAGTTCTTCACCAGGTCGGCCGCAGTCAGGGGTGTGCCGCGGGCGTTGAGGGTCTCGAAGATCTCTTGGGAGTTTTCCTGGGCCTGCAGGTCGATGACGACCAACTGGAGCCCGGTCGTGAGGACGAGGACGAGCGCCTGCGCGCGCGCCGCGGTCTCCGCCGCCCCGGGCGATGCTGTGAGCCACTCCGGTCGCTGCGTTGACGAAGAACTGATGAGCGCGAGTGATCAGCGACCGCGGGTGCGAGAGGCTCGCGCGGTCGACGGGCGGCTCCGCGTTCATCACCTGGTCGAATGCGTCCCGGTCGCGGTTGGTGTGCCGCAGCTTGAGGCGGGTGCCATTCCCCGTGATGAAGTGCGCCGGGTGAGCCCTTCGAGTTGCAGCGCCAGGGCGTCATGACCCGCGTCCTCGAGGACCGCTCCGGCGGCATCCATTAGGAGCTGCAGCGTTGTGAGTCGTTGCTGGCCGTCAATGACGTTGCGAGCCGGCAGAGTGCCGGTGGCCGCCCCTTGCGCCTGGATCACGACTGCGCCGAGGAAGTGCGTGGGGAGAGTCTGGGGGCTGGCCAGGTTGAGCTCCGCGAGCCGCCGGACGTCATCCCACAGCGGCTGCCACTGGTCGGCCTCGTCCCACACGTACGGGCGGTTCCCTTCGATCGCGTCCGCGCATTGTCTCCGCATCCGGCTCTGTCTTGGGGGTGAATCGAAGGGGAACCCGCGGCCTTCTTGGAGCTCGAGGCGATGCCGCAGCCGGAGATGCGTGAGTCGCAAGGCGCGAGCGCGCCGAAGCGTTTCGCCCTCTTCGAACGTGGTTGCTATATCGCTAAATTCGCGCCAACCCGTGACCGTTCACCACCTCCCGATCACGGCGACCCGCATCCCGGCGACGAGGCCGGGACGCACCGGCAAGGAGGAACCCATGCGACTGCGAACCTCGCCACGGCCGCTGAGGATGGTGCTGGCGGCCGCTGCCGCGGCACTCGTCCTGGGCGGCGTCACAGCGCCGGCGCCGGCACTCTCAGCCGACCTCGCGACCACGGCTGTCACGGCCGGTTGCGGCCGGGCGCCGGCACTCGCCACCGGCAACCACACGATCACCAGCGGCGGCCAGTCCCGCCAGTTCCGGCTCGACGTCCCCGCCGGCTACGACTCGAACAAGACGTACCGCCTCGTGGTCGGACTGCACTGGTGGCATGGCACGTCCCAGGACGTCGTCAACGAGAACCACTACGGGCTCAAGCCGCTCGCGGGCAACAGCACGATCTTCGTGGCCCCGCAGGGCATCGACAACGCGTGGCCCAACAACAACGGGCGCGACATCACGTTCATCGACGACGTGCTGCGCACCGTCGAAGCCGCACTCTGCGTCGACACGACACAGCGGTTCGCCACCGGCTTCAGCTACGGCGGCGGCATGAGCAACGCCCTGGCGTGCGCCCGGGCCGACGTGTTCCGCGCCGTGGCCGTCCTCAACGGGGCCCAGCTCTCGGGGTGCGCCGGCGGCACACAGCCCATCGCCTACCTCGGCTCGCACGGCGTCGTCGACGACGTCCTCAACATCTCGCAGGGGCGCGCCCTGCGCGACCGCGCGCTGCAGAACAACGGCTGCCAGGCTCAGCAGGCCCCCGAGCCCGCCGCAGGCAGCGGGCAGCACACGAAGACCACCTACCGGTGCCGTGACGGCTTCCCGGTGGTGTGGATCGCCTCCGACAGCGGCCACCAGTGGGCGGCCCGGGATCGCAACCAGCAGCAGTCGTTCGTCCCCGGCGAGATCTGGCGGTTCTTCACGTCCCTGACCTCCCCGACGCCCACGCCCACGCCCACCCCGACCCCGACCGTCACCCCCACGCCGACCGCCGGACCCACCACCCCGCCCCCGGTCGGCGCGTGCACCGCGACCTACACCACCGTCAACACCTGGCCCGGCGGGTTCCAGGGCGAGGTGACCGTGCGCGCCGGCGCCGCGACCAGCGGCTGGAGCGTGAGCTGGCGCACGTCGGGCGAGCGCGTCGAGCAGGTGTGGGGCGGCACGCTGGCGCCCCAGGGCGACCTCGTGGTGGTCCGCAACGCGGCCTGGAACGGAACGCTCCCGACCAATGGGACGACGACGTTCGGGTTCATCGGCAGCGGCTCCGCCCCGAGCCCCGCACTATCCTGCGCCACCGCCTGACCAGCACGGACGTCGCGCCCGGCAGCCTTCACGGCTGCCGGGCGCGACGCATGCCGTGATCTGACGCATCGGGCGCCCACGCGTCCCGAGGCCGGTCGACTTGACCGTAGTGATACCCCGGGGGGTATCGTCGGGTCATGCCCCCAGGGGTATCGAGATCCGACCGACCAAGGGAACGCGTGATGTGCCGAGCAGTGAAGTGCCGTGTGTGCGGCAAGACGACATGGGCTGGCTGCGGGCAGCACGTGGGATCGGTGAAGCAGACCGTCCCGCCATCGGAGTGGTGCAACGGCAAGCACACCGCAGCGCAGACCGAGGCCGCGGCAGCAAACCACCGGGGCTTCTTCTCCCGGCTGTTCGGTCGCTAGGAGGCGGGGAACCGTGAGCACGACCACTCTCACCTCCGAGACCTTCGAGCAGACCGTCTCAGGCGACGGCATCGTCTTCGTCGACTTCTGGGCCGCATGGTGCGGGCCCTGCAGGGCGTTCGCGCCCGTCTTCGAGGACGTCGCGGCACGCAACCCTGACATCGTGTTCGGCAAGGTCGACACCGAGGCCGAGCAGGGCCTCGCCGCGGGTTTCGGCATCACCTCGATCCCGACGCTCATGGTCTTCCGCGACGGCGTCCTCGTCTTCTCCCAGCCCGGCGCGCTGCGCGCCCCGCAGCTGGAGCAGCTCGTCGACGGCGCCAGGGCGCTCGACATGGACGACGTCCGACGCCAGCTCGCG
>Ga0233375_1000657_pt1 | contig 17650 bp, 15 predicted proteins | sample ElkDunMinimDraft_10_FD_191539 | JGI IMG/M metagenome (GOLD analysis project Ga0233375, IMG submission 191539) | Fecal eukaryotic communites from dung pellets of Tule Elk in California, USA - Elk Dung E16 | ecosystem: Host-associated > Mammals > Digestive system > Large intestine > Fecal | place... | reverse complement strand
CTCGCCGTCGTGCCGACCTGGGCGCCGAGCGCGTCGAGCGTGAGCCTGCGGCCGGTGCGGAAGTGCCGGAGCCGGCGACCGAGCGTGATGAGGTCGGTGCTCGCGGGGACGGGCACCTCGGGGGTCGTGGGGATCCTGCGGTCTTCGTCGACGGCCATGCTTTGACCCTATGTCAAGATCATCGATTCTTGACACCGCTCCAGGTGGAAAACGGGGTCGTTCCGGGGCCAGGGTGGAAACAGCACCGCAGACGCCCGACGGGCGACGACGACCGCCCAGGACCGGAGACCCTCATGACCGCGACCACGCACCCGAGCAGCACCACCCTCACCGAGGACCTGCCGCCCGTGCACGCAGCCCCGACGACCGGGACGGCGTCCGGTGGCGACGAGCGCCCGCCCGGTGCGGTCGGCCGCGACCCGCGCGCCTGGGTCCGTGAGGTCGCCGAGCTCACCGAGCCCGACGCCGTCGTGTGGTGCGACGGCTCGGCGGCCGAGAAGCAGCGGCTCGTCGACCTCATGGTGGACGCCGGCACCCTGCTGCCCCTCGACCCCGAGCTGCGACCCGGCAGCTACCTCGCCCGCTCGGACCCGAGCGACGTGGCTCGCGTCGAGTCCCGCACGTTCATCTGCTCGCGCGACGAGGCCGACGCCGGGCCGACCAACAACTGGCGCGAGCCCCAGGCCATGCGCGCCGAGCTGCAGGGCGTGTTCGACGGGTCGATGCGCGGACGGACCATGTACGTCGTGCCGTTCTCCATGGGCCCGGTCGGCGGACCCCTGTCGCAGGTCGGCATCCAGGTCACCGACTCGCCCTACGTGGTCGTGAGCATGGGCGTCATGACGCGGGTCGGGCGCGACGTGCTCGCGCTGATCGACGCGGGCGCACCGTTCGTCCCCGCGATCCACTCGGTGGGCGCGCCGCTCTCGGTCGACCACCCCGACGGGTCGGTCACCCTCCACGAGGACGTCGCCTGGCCCTGCAACGACACCAAGTACATCGCCCACTTCCCCGAGACCCGCGAGATCTGGTCGTTCGGGTCCGGGTACGGCGGCAACGCGCTGCTCGGCAAGAAGTGCTTCGCGCTGCGCATCGCCTCGGCCATGGCCCGCGACGAAGGCTGGCTCGCCGAGCACATGCTGCTCGTGCGCGCCACGTCGCCCGAGGGACGCGCGTACCACCTCGCTGCGGCGTTCCCCTCGGCGTGCGGCAAGACGAACCTCGCGATGCTGCAGCCGACCGTCCCCGGGTGGAAGGTCGAGACCATCGGCGACGACATCGCGTGGCTGCGCCCCGGACCCGACGGGACGCTGCGCGCGATCAACCCCGAGGCCGGGTTCTTCGGCGTCGCCCCCGGTACGGGGATCGACACGAACCCCGTCGCGGTCGCGACGTTCGACCGCGACACCATCTTCACCAACGTCGCCCTGACCGACGACGGCGACGTCTGGTGGGAGGGCCTGACCCCCGAGGCACCCGCCCACCTGACCGACTGGCAGGGCAACGACTGGACGCCGGCGCACGGCGCCGCGGGCACCCCCGCCGCACACCCCAACTCCCGGTTCACGGTCGCGGCCGCTCAGTGCCCGACGATCGCCGACACCTGGGAGGACCCCGCGGGCGTGCCGATCGACGCGATCGTCTTCGGGGGCCGGCGCGCGACCAACGTCCCGCTCGTGGCCCAGGCGTACAGCTGGGAGCACGGCGTGTTCATGGGCGCGACCATCTCGTCCGAGCGCACCGCGGCGGCCGAGGGAGCCCTCGGCGAGCTGCGCCGCGACCCCTTCGCGATGCTCCCCTTCTGCGGCTACAACATGGCCGACCACTGGGCCCACTGGCTGAGCGTGGGCGCGGCCCTCGACCCCGACAAGCGGCCCAAGATCTTCCAGGTCAACTGGTTCCGCAAGGACGCCGACGGCTCGTTCCTGTGGCCCGGGTTCGGCGAGAACTCGCGCGTGGTCGAGTGGATCGCGCACCAGGTCGACCGCTCGCGCGGCCTGCGCACCGACGCGGGTGCGCTCACGAGCCCCGTGGGCCTGGTGCCCGCACCCGGTGCGCTGAACGTCGACGGGCTCGACCTGCCGCAGCGCGACCTGGACGCGCTCTTCGAGATCGACCCCGCCTCGTGGCTCGCGGAGACCGAGCTCACGGGCGAGTTCTTCGACACGTTCGGCAACCGCGTCCCCGACCAGCTCTGGGCGCAGCTCGCGCGACTGCGCTCGCGACTCGGGGCCGAGTGAGCCGTCACCCTCCTCGGGGAGGGTGACCCGGGGCGCCGCCGGTCCGCACACCGGCGGCGCCCCGCCCTGTCGCGGACGGTGGGCCGTCACCTACCGCGGTAGGCCATGCCCATGCGGTCGCGGACGTCCTCGAGCGTGCGGTCGGCGATCTCGTTGGCTCGAGCGTTGCCGCGCGCGAGGATGTCGAGCACGTCCGGTCCGTCGCCTGCCGCGAGAGCCGCCCGTCGGGCCCGGACGGGCCGCAGGTGCTCGACCAGCGCCTCGGTCACGAGACCCTTGAGCCGTCCGGCCCCCGCAGCGCCGACCTCGTCGGCGACCTCCTCGGGCGATCGCCCCGTGCACGACGACGCGATCGTCAGGAGGTTCGCCACCTCGGGCCGGGCGTCGGGGTCATAGGTGATGGTCCGCTCGCCGTCGGTCCTGGCGCGCCTGACCCACCGGGCGGTCTCGTCGGCGCTCGCCCCGAGGGGCAGGGTGTTCCCGCGGCTCTTGCTCATCTTCGTGCCGTCGCTGCCCAGGATCGTGGGCGCGTGCGCGAGCAGCGCGTCCGGCTCGGGAAAGTAGGGGGCCGCGGCGGCGTACCGCTGGTTGAACCGCCTCGCGATGGTGCGCGTCATCTCGAGGTGCGGCAGCTGGTCCTGGCCGACGGGCACGAGGTTGCCGTGGCAGAACAGGATGTCGGCCGCCTGGTGCACGGGGTAGGTGAGCATGAGACCGCTCATGGCCCGCTCCCCGGTCGCCGCCGTCTCGGCCTTGACCGTCGGGTTGCGCTCGAGCTCGGCGACGCTGACGAGGCTCAGGAAAGGCAGCAGCAGCTGGTTGAGCGCGGGGACGGCGCTGTGCGTGAAGACCGTGGTGCGGTCCGGGTCCATCCCGACCGCCAGGTAGTCGAGCAGGATCTCCCGGACGGTCCCGCGCAGGTCGCCGGTCTCGTCGCGGTCGGTGATCACCTGGTAGTCGGCGAGGATCAGGAAGAGCTCGACGCCTTGCTGCTGCAGGCGGACCCGGTTGGCGAGGGTCCCGAAGTAGTGCCCGATGTGCAGCGCGCCGGTCGGGCGCTCCCCGGTCAGCACGCGGAAGCCTTCCGGCTTCGCGGCGACCTGCTCCTCGATCTCCCGGCTGCGGGCGCGGGCCGCCTCGAGGGTCCCGACGGCGGAGCCCGTCGCCCGTGGACGTGCGGCGCGGACAGGGGTGGCGGCGGGGGCCGGGCTGGCGAGGGACATGATGCTCCTTGGGTCAGGAGCCGCCCTCGCGCACCGGAGGCGACGGAGGAGCACCCGGGCTGCACGGAGGCAGCTCGGGGACACGACTGGTCACGGCTGCGAGAGCAGCCACCACCAGGCGCGTGTAGTCATGCCTCAGAGCCTACGCCTCGCCTCGGTGCCTACCGCTCGCGCCAGGGGCTTCGCCCGTCCGTGCACGTCCCGACGACGCGACGACGGCCCCGGTCCGCGAGGACCGAGGCCGCCGGCAGCAGCGAGAGCTGCTCAGACCGTCTCGTCGAAGGCCTCGCGGAGCTTGGCCTCCTCGTCGGCCGACAGGTTCGTCTGGATGAGCTCGCCGTGGATGCCCTGCGCCTGGAGCGCCTCGTGGACGCGGTCCATGACGGCCCCGGACGTCAGCACGAACAGCGCCGACGTGCCGGGCGTGACCTTGGACCGCACCGTGTCGATGAAGTCGTCGTCGATCCCGACGTCGGTCAGCGACCCCGCGAGCGCTCCGGCGGCCGCGCCGATCGCGACGCCGATGATCGGGATGAAGAAGATGAGCCCGAACAGCAGGCCCCAGAACGCCCCGCCGAGGGCCCCGATCCCGGTCGTGTTGTTGGACTGGTGCGTCTTGGGCTTCTTCTTGCCCTCCTCCCACGACACGATCGCCGCGTCCTGCACCTGGATGAGCTCTTGCTTCTGCAGACCCAGCAGGGCGTCCTCCGCCTGCTGCGCACCGTCGGGGGTCTCGAACTTCCACACGGTCAGTGTTGCCACGACTTGCCTCGTTCCGTCGTCGTTGTCGGAGGACGCGGGCCAAGGTCACGGCGCGGGTCCACCTCGACGGTAGGCGGCGTCACGCAGGGCCGCCATCGGAGCCCGAGCGAGCGGCGGGGCACGGCCCGCCCTGTCGTCACCCGTGGCGGCGGGGGCGACCCTCGTCGCGGGCCAGGGTCAGCCATTCCTCGTCCTGGACGTAGCCGAGGCTGCGGTTCGCGCAGATGATGGCCGGGTTGTCGGACGAGCCGCCGGTCCGGAACGTGCGCACGCCCTCCGCGACCAGGGTGCGGATCGACAGCGCCTTGACCGCGGTCGACAGACCGTGCCCCCGCCACGACGCCGCGACGACGGTGAAGTCGGTCTCGGCGTCGGCCTCCTCGACGTCGACGAACGTCATCGCGACGAGCTCGTCACCGGCGAACGCCCCGAACCCGCGCCGCCGCGCGGAGGGCGCTGCGTCGTCGGGCGTGAGGGGGCGGTGCTGCGTCGCGACGTTCCCCGGGTAGTCACGGTGGGTGTCGTGGTCCAGGGCGAGGACCGCTGCGCGGTCGGCGACCGTGAGCTCTCGCAGGGACACCCGGTCGGCGACGGCCCGCAGGGCCCGTTCCAGCGTGCCGGGGTCGACGGCACCGGCACGCAGCCCAGCCCCCCAGGACCTCGCGACCACCCGTGCGCCGTCAGCCAGCGCTGCTACCGCCTGTGCGCTCGTGGCAGGGAGCACGAGGAGTTCCGTCATCGGGCCAGCGTGGCACAGCTCCTCACCACGTCCCCTGTCCACCGGCGGGGACACGCGCCCCACGACCCGGGAGTGCGTCTCGCGGTCGACGGTCCACTCGTCGGGGTGCGACAGCACGCCCGCACCGCGGCCCTCGCTGGGCGTCCTGACGCCGAGCTCGTTCACCGGCCGCCGGCCCGCGCCGGCAGCAGCGCGTCGAGCACCTCGACCGTGGTGGCGTGCGTGACGTCCGGCGCCCCGTCCTCGTTCCAGGTCCGTGCGTGCGAGACCCACCCGGTGCGCAGGCCCGCGTCCCGTCCTCCGAGCACGTCCGCGCGCGGGTCGTCGCCGACCATCCACGCTCCCGCGGCGTCGGCGACCCCGGCCACGTCGAGCGCGGTGGCGAAGATGCCCGGGTCGGGCTTGTTGACGCCCGCCGCCTCGGAGATGACGACGCCGGACACGAGGCCTGCGAGGCCTGTGCGGTCGATCTTGTCCTGCTGCTGGACGACCGTCCCGTTGGTCACGACGACGACGGGGACCCCCGCCGAGCGCCACGCGTCGAGGCGCGCGAGCACGCCGGGGTAGGGCGCGATCCACGGAAGGTGCTCGAACAGCAGGACCTCGACCAGCTGCGGGACGTCCTCGGACAGCGCGAACCGTGCGCGCATCCGCTCGGCGAGCAGGGCGCGGGGCGTGTAGCCGTCGCTGTCGGCGTCGACGAGCCACGCGGCAGCGTCGGCGCCGAGCGCGCGCTCGTCCGCGAAGGCCGTGGCCCAGGCCGTGAAGGCCCCGGCCCGGTCGACGACCGTGTTGTCGAGGTCGACGAGGAGCGTCCTGACGGGGATGAAGGGTTCGCGCACGGTCGTCGCTCCTCGGGCAGGCGGTCGTCACGGTCCGGACGGTCCACGACGATAGCGGCACGACGGGGCGGGACGGCGCGGCGGCTCGCGGTGGGAGAATCGGGACCATGCCCGACGACGTCTCCTCCTCCCCCGTGCCCGCCACCTCGCCCGGGGCCACCGGTGCAGAAGACTGGCGGCCGCACCTCGGCACCGACGCCGGACGCCCGGCCCCGACGCTGCCCCACCTCGTGTTCTTCGAGCCGCGCATCCCCGGCAACACGGGCAACGCGATCCGCCTCGCAGCCGTGACCGGCGCCCGCCTGCACCTGGTCGAGCCCCTGGGCTTCGACCTCGACGAGCCCAAGCTCCGCCGTGCAGGCCTCGACTACCACGACCTCGCCGCGCTGGAGGTCCATGCCGACCTCGACGCCGCCCTGGCCTCGATGCCCGAGGCGCGCGTCTTCGCGTTCACGACCAAGGCCACGACCCGGCACACCGACGTCGAGTACCGCCCGGGCGACGTGCTGCTGTTCGGCCCCGAACCCACGGGTCTGCCCGACGACGTCCTGGCCCACCCCCGGGTCACCGACCACGTCAAGATCCCCATGCTGCCCGGGCGCCGGTCGCTCAACCTGACCAACAGCGCGTCGATCGCGATCTACGAGGCGTGGCGACAGACGGGCTTCGCGGGCGGGGCCTGAGCACCGGCCCCGCTGGACAGGGGGTACTTCTCCGCCCGGACGACCGCTACAGTCGTCGCGTGCTGTCGCCGGCGGTCGGTCTGCTGCGCGGGGTTCGAGCAGGGTTGCTCGCCACCGCGGTCGTCGGGCTGTCCCTGGTCTCGCACCGCCTCGCCGGGGGCGCGGCACCGGGAGCCGTCCCGGTCGTGGCCCTCGTGATGCTCACGGCCGTGATGCTGCGCGGCTTCCTGGGGCGCCGCCTGGCGCTGCCGCTCCTGCTGGGCGTCCTCGGTCTGGGCCAGGTCGTCCTGCACTACACGTTCGAGCAGTGCGCGCTCCTCGCGGCGTCCCCGGCGCCCGCGCACGCGCACGCCGCCGAGAACCCCGTGCCCATGCTCGCCGCGCACGTGCTCGCGACCCTCGCCGTCTCGGTGCTCCTGACCCACGCCGACCGCGCGCTGTGGGCCCTGTGGTCGTGGCTGACCCTGCGCTCGGTCCCGCGCCTCCTGCGTCCTCCCGCCTCGCGGGGGCGGCGGGGCGTCCTCGTCCTCGCCTCGACGTCCCCTGCCCCCGCCGCCCCGGGCCGCGGTGCGGTCATGGGGCGTGCTCCTCCCGTCCTGGTCCACGCAGCACCTTGACCTCGGTCGCGGCCCCTGCCGCGACCCGCTCCCTGCCGCCTCGACGACCCGCACGTCGTCGAGCCGCGCCCCCGCGCGTCCACCGACCGCGGGGCCGCCGTGCCGCGGCGGGAGCGACCCTGCGTTCGACCACGGAAGGCCTGTGCCCCAGATCATGAAGCGTTCACCGAAGCTCCTCACCGTCGCCGCGGCGACGACCCTGCTCCTCGCGCTCGGCGCGAGCGGCGCGTCCGCCCACGTGTCGGTCACCCCCGACACGACCACCGCGGGCTCCTACGCCCTCTTGACGTTCGGCGTCCCGCACGGTTGCGGCGAGTCGTCGACGACCAAGGTCTCGATCCAGATCCCCGAGCCGATCACGAGCGTGACCCCCACGGTCAACCCCGGGTGGGACGTCGAGAAGGTCATGGTGACCCTCGCGACCCCGATCGACGACGGTCACGGCGGCCAGCTCACCGAGCGCGTCGGCGAGATCGTCTACACCGCGAGGTCGCCGCTGCCCGACGGGTACCGGGACGCCCTCGTCCTGTCGACCAAGCTCCCCGACGCCGTCGGCCAGACCCTCGTCTTCCCGACGGTCCAGACCTGCCAGGAGGGCGAGTCCGCCTGGGTCCAGGTCGCGGCCGAGGGCGAGGACCCGCACGACCTCGACCTCCCCGCCCCGACCCTGACGATCACCGAGGCCGAGGACGCGCACGGGGACGTCGAGACGGTCTCCGACGAGGCCGCCGCAGAGGCCGCGAGCACCGACGGCACGGCCGACGCGGCCGGGTCGTCGGACGAGCCGTCGTCGCTGCCCCTCGTCCTGTCCGGGGTCGCGCTCGCGCTCGGTGCGGCGGGGCTCGTCCTGGGCGGCGCCGCGTTCGCCCGTCGCCCCAAGGCCTGACGCGGCCCATGAACGTCGCCCGCGTCCTGCGCGGGGTGGCTGCGGTCGTGGTGTCGGCCGTGGCCGGGGTGGTGCTGATGCTCGCGTCAGCCTCCCCGGCCGCGGCCCACGCCGTGATCGTCGACAGCGATCCTCGGGACGGCTCCGTCGTCGAGGACTCCCCCGCCCTGCTGACCCTCACGTTCAACGAACCCGTCCAGGTGCCGCCGGGCGGCATCACGCTGCTCGACGCCGCGGGGACGGCCGTGGCCGTCACACCCACGGCGGTCGACTCCCGGGTGGAGGTCGCGGTGCCCGCGGTGCTCGACGACGGCACGTACGTCGTGAGCTGGCGCGTCACGTCCGGGGACACCCACCCGGTCGCGGGCGCGTTCACGTTCTCGGTCGGAGCGCCGAGCGAGACCGTCGCCGAGGTCGCCGAGCCGTCGACGTCGGCGGCGGTCTCGACGCTGCGCCGGGCGTCCCAGGCGCTCGTGTACGTCGGGACCCTCGGGGTTGCCGGGCTCGTGGTCTTCGAGCTCCTGCTGCTCGACGCGACCCCGGGGGCCATGCCCGTGCTCCGGCGTCGGCTCGACCGCTCGCGCCGGGGGCTCGCGGCCGGCGCCGCCACGGGACTGGCCGTCTCGGTGCCCGTCACGGTGGTGTGGCAGGCGGGGCGCGGCCCCGGTGCACTCCTGGAGCCGGAGGTCTGGACCGCGGCCCTGGGGTCCGAGTCGGCGCTGGCCGCGCTCCTCGGTCTCCTGGGGCTGGCTGCCGCGACCGCGCTCTGCCCCCGGGCCGGGCGGGCGTCCCGCGACCGGTGGCCCGTCCCGCTCGCGCTCGGCGCCGCCGCGCTGGCCGCGACCTCGCTGACGGTCGTGGGCCACACCCGGACGTTCGGCCCGGCGTGGCTCGTGCTCGGCGCCGACGTGCTGCACGTGTCCGCGGGGTCCGTGTGGTTCGGCGGGATCCTGGGGCTGTGCCTGCTGCTGGCGCGCTCGTCGGGGGCGTCGGCCCAGCGGTCGGCGCGCACGGTCCTGCGCTTCTCGGCCGTGGGCGCGTGGCTCGTCCTCGCGCTCGCGCTGAGCGGGGTCCTGCTGGCCTGGCGCGTCCTCGGCTCGCTCGACGCGCTCGTGACCACGGGGTACGGCCGGACGCTCCTGGTCAAGGTCGCTCTTGCACTGAGCCTCGTGGCGATCGCAGCCTGGAACCGGTACGGGCTGGTCCCGCACGTCGCGGAGGGTCCCGAGGGGCGCCTGCGTCTGCGCCGGACGGTCGTCGCCGAGGCGTCGGTCCTCACGGTGCTGCTGGTCGTGACCGGGGTGCTCGTCTCCCAGAGCCCGGTCGAGGCGCAGACCCGGGCCCCTGTCCAGGCGCAGAGCACAGCCCCCGCCCAGGAGTTCGACGAGCCCCTCGGGTCCGGGTCGCTCCAGGCCAGGGTCACGCCGGGCGCGCTCGGGATCAACTCGCTCGAGCTGACCGTGCTCGACGCCGACGGCGCCCCCCTCGACCCCGTCGCGCCCCCCGAGGTCGGGCTCACGCAGCCCGAGCTGGGCATCGGCCCCTTCACGCCCACCGTCACACGGACCGGCACCGGGACCTACCTGGCCTCGATCGACCTGCCGATGGCCGGGGCGTGGGACGTCACGGTCGGCGTCCGCACCTCGAAGTACGAGAACCCCGTCGTCACGCTTCCCGTGGAGGTCTCCCCATGACCCGCCCCACCCGACCGAGCACCGGCCCGACGGTCCGCCGGCCCGGGACCAGCGGTCGTCCGTCGACGTCCGGTCAGCCGCGCCGTGGCCGCGCCGCCGCGGCGCTCGGCCTCGCCGCGCTGCTGACTGTGACGGGCGTGCAGGGCGCGGCGGCCCACGTCCTCCTGGAGACCGCGACGCCGAACGGGGACGGCACCACCACGCTCACGTTCTCGTTCGAGCACGGGTGCGACGGCGCCCCGACGACAGGCCTCGACGTGACGCTCCCCGCGGGGGTCGAGGCCGTCTCGACCGCCCAGCCGGAGGGATGGGCCGCCGAGCAGGAGCCTGGCGTGGTCCGTTGGGCGGGGACCCCGGTCGCCGACGGCACCGCGGCCCGGTTCGAGCTCGTCGCCAGGGTCACGGGCACCGCCGGGCAGGCCTTCTGGTTCCCGACGACGCAGACGTGCACCGAGGGCGTGCACGACTGGGTCGACACCGACCCGGCAGGCGCACATCCTGCGCCGAGCTTCGTCGCGACCGGCGCGACGCTCGCCGCGCCTGCCACGCAGCCTGTCTCGCCGGGCGGGGCCGGCACCGGCTCCGGGCCTGCGGGCGCGAGCCTCGCGCAGACCCTCGCGGCGGTGGCGGCGGCCTCGCTCGTCGCGGCGGCAGCAGGGGCCTGGTACCTCGCCCGGCGTCGCCCCTGAGCGGCGCGCCGGGGGTTGTGCACGGCGAAGGGGCCGCCGTTCCCGCAGGAACGGCGGCCCCTCCTCGCGGTCACGGGGACCACAGTGCCGGGAGCACCGGCAGCGCCCACGACCTCAGGCCAGGTCGCGCACCGCCGCGTACTGCGTGCGGATCACCGGCTCGGCCGGTGCGTCGTAGCCCGTGCTCGACGACGTCTCCCACCGGGGAGCCTGCGCCTCGCCCGAGCGCACCCAGGCCGCCTGGCGAGCGGCGCCGTCGGCCACGTACTCGCCCGGCTCGGGGACCGTGACGGGCAGGCCGAAGACCTGCGGTGCGATGCGGCGCACCGCCTCGGACTGCGCGCCGCCGCCGATGAGCTGGAGGCGCTCGACCTGCACACCCTGGGCGCGCAGGGCGTCGAGACCGTCCGCCAGGCCGCACAGCATGCCCTCCACGGCGGCCCGCGCGAGGTGCGCGGGTGTCATGGTCGCCAGCCGCATGCCGTGCAGCGTGCCGCTGGCATCCGGCCGGTTCGGCGTGCGCTCGCCCTCGAGGTAGGGGACGAGCACCAGGCCGTCGGCGCCCGCCGGAGCCTGGAGCGCGAGCCGGGACAGGCCCGCGTGGTCCACGCCCAGGACCCGCGCGGTCGCGTCGAGGACGCGGCTCGCGTTGAGGGTCACCCCGAGCAGCAGGTAGTTGCCCGTGGCGTCGGCGAAGCCGTTGACGAGCCCGCTCGCGTCGGCCGTGGGGGCCGTCGCGATCGCGGAGACCACGCCCGAGGTCCCGATCGAGACGGCGACGTCGCCCGCACGCATGCCGAGGCCCAGGGCCGCGGCCGCGTTGTCCCCGGCGCCGGGGCCGATCAGGGCGCCGTCCGCGACCCCCGCCCCGGCCACGCCGCGAGCGGCAGGTCCGGCGGGCTCCCCCGGTCCGAGGACCCGTGGCAGCGCGACGTCGGAGCGGCCGAGCGCGAGCTCGAGCAGGTCGGGGCGGTAGGCGCCGCGCCCGCCGTCGGCCGAGGCGTCGAAGTAGCCCGTCCCGGACGCGTCGGAGCGGTCGGTCACGAGCGCGCCGAGGTCGGGCTCGAGGCCCTCGCTCCGCGGCCCGTAGCCGGCGATACGCCACGTCAGCCAGTCGTGCGGGAGCGCGACGGCCGCGACCCGCGCCGCGTTCTGCGGCTCGGCGTCGCGCAGCCAGCGCAGCTTCGTCACGGTGAGCGACGCGACGGGCACGGACCCGACGGCCTGCGCCCACGCGCCGGCCCCGGCGACGGGGTCGCCGTCGCCGAGCTCACGGATCAGGTCCTGCGCGGCGCCGGCCGAGCGGGTGTCGTTCCACAGGAGTGCGGGACGGATCACCTCGCCGTCGGCGTCGAGCACGACCATGCCGTGCTGCTGACCGCCCACGGCCAGGGCCGCGACGTCGTCGAGCCCGCCCGCGACCTCGGCCGCGGTGCGGAACGCCGTCCACCAGGCCTCGGGCGAGACCTCGGTACCAGCCGGGTGGGACGCCGAACCCGAGCGCACGAGCGCCCCGGTCCGCGCGTCCCGGACGACGACCTTGCACGACTGCGTCGAGGAATCGATCCCCGCGACGAGGACGTCGGTCGACCCGAGAGTGGTGCCCATCAGCCGATCAGGTGCTTGAGCGCGAGCTGGTTGAGGCGCACGAAGCCGAAGTCACGCTCGGCCGCGGCGTCGACGTCGAACTCCTCGTAGGCGCCGCGGTCCGCGAGCAGGTCGGCCACGGTCTCGCCCGCACCCAGCGTGGTCTCTCCGAGCTCGAACACCCCTGCGTGCTTGAACGCGGCCTGCACCTCGGGGTCCGCCCGGTACTCGGCGGACTTGCGCGCGAGCATCGAGTAGGTCTCCATGTTGGCCTTGGCCGAGTCCCACACGCCCACCTCGTTCTCGGTGCGCGAGGGCTTGTAGTCGAAGTGGCGGGGGCCCTCGTAGCGGGGTCCGCCGTTGGGGAAGCCGTTCTCCACGAGGTCCACGGTGAAGAACGCGGACAGCAGGTCGCCGTGTCCGAACACGAGGTCCTGGTCGAACTTGATGGACCGCTGGCCGTTGAGGTCGATGTGGAAGAGCTTGCCGGCCCACAGCGCCTGCGCGAGCCCGTGGGTGTAGTTCAGGCCCGCCATCTGCTCGTGGCCCGTCTCGGGGTTGAGGCCCACGATGTCGCCGTGCTCGAGCTTGGCGATGAGCGCGAGCGCGTGCCCGATCGTCGGGAGGAAGATGTCGCCGCGGGGCTCGTTGGGCTTGGGCTCGAGCGCGATCTTGATGTCGTAGCCCTGGTCCTTGATGTACGCGGCCGTGAGGTCGAGCCCCTCGGCGTAGCGCTCGTGCGCCGAGTTCAGGTCCTTGGCGCCGTCGTACTCGGTCCCTTCGCGCCCGCCCCACATGACGAACGTCTTGGCACCCAGCGACGCGGTGAGGTCGACGTTGCGCAGCACCTTGCGCAGCGCGTAGCGCCGGACGCCGCGGTCGTTCGAGGTGAGGCCACCGTCCTTGAAGACGGGGTGGCTGAAGAGGTTGGTCGTGACCATCTCGATGGTCAGTCCCGTCTCGTCGGCCGCGTCCTTGACCTTGCCGAGGAGCTGCTCGCGGGTCGAGTCGTCGGAGCCGAAGGGCACGACGTCGTCGTCGTGGAACGTGAAGCCCCACGCGCCGAGGTCGGCGAGCCGGCGCACGGACTCGGCCGGGTCGAGCTGCGGGCGGCTCGGGCCACCGAACTGGTCCTGGCCGGTCCAGCCCACGGTCCACAGGCCGAAGGAAAAGTTGATGTTCTGGTCGATCGCGTCAGCCACGACAGTCTCCTCGTCGAGATGGGCCGGCTCCCTCGTCGAGCAGGCCGTTATTTGTTGTATGGCTGAACTTATGCGCTCGAGTCGGTAAGGTCAAGACGTGAACCGCGACGAGTCCTCGACCGGCGTCAGGACGCCCGCCCGCGGGCGGGCCACGGCCGCCCGCCAGCACACCCTGCGCGAGTACAACCTCGCCCTGGTCTCCCAGGCGCTCTTCGACGCCCCGCGACCCCGCTCGCGCGCCGACATCGCCGCCGCCACCGGGCTCACGCGCGCCACCGTGTCCGTGCTCGTCGACCAGCTCATCGAGGCCCGCCTGGTGCGCGAGCTCCCGCCCGTGACCCCGTTGCGCGCCGGACGACCCGCCGTCCCCCTCACGCCCGCGGGGCGGACCGTCGTCGGGCTGGGCCTCGAGGTCAACGTCGACTACCTGGGCGGCACGGTCCTCGACCTCACGGGGCAGGTCGTCGCGCAGGAGGTCGTCCCGGGCGACCTGCACGGAGCCGACCCCGCCGAGGTCCTCGGGCGCCTGGGCGCGCTCGCCCGTCGCCTCGTCGCCGACGTCGAGGCCCAGGACATGCAGGTCGCGGGCGCGCGCCTCGCGCTGCCCGGCCTGGTCGACGCGCGCGCGGGCCGCCTCCAGGTGGCCCCCAACCTGGGCTGGTCCTCGTTCCTGCCCGTCCCGCTGCTCGGCCTTCCGGACCGCCTGCCCGTCGAGATCGCCAACGAGGCGAACCTCGCGGGCCTCGCACAGCTCGCGCCTCCCGTCCTGCCATCACCGGAGGGGCGGGAGACCTCACCGCCAGGCAGCCGGCACTCCCGGCCCGACGACGTCGCTCCCCCCGTCCCGTCGTCGTTCCTGTACGTCTCGGGCGAGGTGGGCATCGGCTCCGCGATCGTGATCGACCGCGAGCTCTTCCTCGGGAACCGAGGCTGGAGCGGGGAGATCGGGCACGTCGTGGTCGACCCGCACGGACCCCGGTGCCTGTGCGGGGCCACGGGCTGCCTCGAGCAGTACGCAGGCAAGGACGCGATGCTGCGCGCGGCGGGCATCCCCCTGGACGCGCCGATCGAGACGTTCCTCGACGCGCTCGCCGACGGCGACCCGTCGGCCCTCACCGCGGCCACGTCGGCGGGGACCGCGCTGGGGCGCGCGCTCGCGAACTTCGTCAACCTCGTCGACATCGAGACCGTGCTGCTGGGCGGCATCTACACCGACCTGCTGCCCCACCTGCGCGACGCCGTGACGACCGAGCTCACGACGCGCGTGCTCGCGTCCCCCTGGACCGAGCTCGACCTGCGAGCCGCGCTCGTCGCAGGCCACGCGGCCATGATCGGGGGCGCACGCACGGTGCTGCGCGAGGTGGTCGCGGCGCCGTCGGCGTGGACCGCGCCGTCGGGCTGGACGGCGAGCGACTGAGCCGGGGAGCGCTGACGGCCTTCCGCGTCCACCGGCGGCTGGTGTGACCCGCGCCGCACCGCTCGCCGGGAGAACCCGGGTACCGTCGTTCGTTGGACCACCGGGGACACCCGTGCCCCGGATCGGTTGACCCACCCTCGGAAGGACCGAGCATGACGACCAGCCACATCCTGCAGGCGCGCGACCTCTGGGCCGGCCACGGCGGCGAGGACGTCCTGCGCGGCGTCTCGATCGAGCTCGCGGCGGGGCAGGAGCCCGTGGGGATCGTCGGCCCGTCGGGGGTCGGGAAGTCGACGCTCGTGAGCGCGCTGCTGGGCGAGGTCAAGCCGTCGAGCGGGACCGTGACGTGGGGCGGGCGGACCGTGACGCGCCTCGGCCGGCGCGACAAGAAGACGTTCAAGGCCGCGGTGCGGCGCGTGTCGCAGGACGGCCTCCCGGGCATCGACCCTGCGAGCACCGTGACGCACGTCCTCAAGTCCGGGCTGACCGACGCACGCAAGGGCGGGCGCCCCTCGGGGCAGTCGATCGAGGACCTGCTGGACCTCGTCGGCCTCGAGCACCGGTACGCCGACCGACCGCTTCGGACGCTGTCCGGTGGAGAACGTCAGCGCGTCGCCCTGGCTCGGGCGCTCGCGACCCGGCCCGACGTGCTGCTCCTCGACGAGCCGCTCACGGCGCTCGACCCGACCATGCGCGGCGAGATCGCCGGGCGGGTCAAGGAGACGGCCACGCGCCTCGGCACGGGTGTGCTCCTGGTCTCGCACGACCTCGAGCTCGTGCACCGCATGACGTCGACCGCGCACCTGCTGGTCGACGGCGAGTTCGTCGCCTCGGGCCCGCTGCAGCAGGTCCTCGCGGAGAGCGAGCACCCCGTGGTCCGCGAGCTCGCGCAGGCCGCGCCGCTCGCGGTGCAGCGCTGGACCTGATCGCGGCCGGTCAGCCGATCGACGCGAGCTGCTCCGCGCTCAGTCGAGGCGAGGTGCGATAGGTCAACGTGGCCCGCTCCTGGCTCCCGAGAACGTAATGGTCGCCCGAGGCGTTCCACGCGATCGACTGGAACGAGTCGTCGTGCTCCACGTAGATCTGCAGCTCGCCGAACCCGTGCCTCTCCCCGATCTGCGAGACCACCTCCACCGCCCGATCCCGGTCCTGCCCCGAAGCCACCGAACGATCGAACCCCCACAGCTCCGAGCTGAGGGAGATCGCCCTCATACCTTCGTATTCCGCGCCGCCAGGTGCCGTCCCCTGTTCATTCGCGATCTCCCACGACCCCTCCGGGAACTCCGCCACCAACGCATCACGCATCTGCGCAGTCATCTCGTCCAACGACGCACGAGCGTCCTCGACCGACGACCGCTCCTCCAACGGCACGACCTCAGGCTCACCACCCACGACACCACACCCTCCCGACACCGCAAGAACCACACCCAGCACCCCGACGACCCACCCAGCACGCAACCCGCTCACCTCCCGCTCACCCGGTCCCAGATCATCTCCATACCGTCAGCTCCCGCCTTGCCGAGCTCGGCAGCCGTCCCCGCGACACCCGTCACGCCGGCGACCACGCCGTCCACCATCTGCTCGCCCGCGCCGATCACGAAACCGCCCGCGCCCCCCACCGCGCCTCCGCCGGCGGACCCGACGATCTGGCCCGCCTGGCCCCACAGTGCCCTACCGACGTCGGCTCCGAGCCCCGATCCCGTCCGCGATCCCTGCATCGCGCCGCTGGCCCCCTCCATGAGCACGTCACGGGTCGACCCGATCGGCGCGAGAAGCACGTCCCCGAGGTCCGACTGATGCCCAGCGACCAGCTGCTCGTTCTGGCCGCTGACGATGGCCGCGAGGTTGTTCTGGCTGGTCGACCCGTCACGCAGGTAGTCGACGTGCCAGACGTTGCGGTCGCCGGCCGCGCTGTCCTGCGTCGAGAGCTGCCGCATGCCGTCGAGCCTGCTCGGGTCCGTCCCGAAGTAGCCGAGATCGCCCACCAGGTCCCAGTCCGCCTCCATGGCGAAGAGCTGGCCCTCGGCGACCTGGAGCGTCGACGCGTCGGTCGTGCCGAGCCCCGGAGACCCGAACGCCACGAACGAGTCGAACGCGTCGGTCTGCCGGAGAGCCGTCCCCGTCACGAACGACCCGTAGGAGTGCCCGAGCGCCGACAGGTGCGCGTCGGGGTTGAGGCCGCGGATCCCCTCGGCGAACGACGCGAGGTCCGGAGCCCCGGCGAGACCGAAGCGGGCATCACCTGCCTCCACGATGCGCGGCCCGTCGTCAGGGCCACCGGGCGCGTCGTACCCGAGCCACAGCACGGTCGCGGTGGACTCGTCACCGGCCTGGTAGAGCATCTCGTCACTTGCCTGCCTCAGGAGATCGAGCTCCCGCACGTAGCCCCCGAACTCCTCCCGGTCGGCACGTGACCCGATCCCGGGCGTCATCACGGCGACATGGTCCGCGCTGTCGACCTCCCCGATACCGATCGCGACCTTGACGGGTACTTCCGTGGCGTCGAAGAGCATCAGGCTGCCGCTTGTACCGTCCGTCAGCTCGTCGAGCGCCCCGAGGATGCTCCTCATCGAGTCGCGTCGCTCGACCAGCTCGGCCCGCTCGTCGTCCGACAGACCGGTGCGAGCGAGCGCAGCCTCCGTGCGGGCGAGCTCGTCGTCCAGGGCGGCACGATTGAGCTCGTCCCGCACATCGGTCGGGATGCCGTCCATGGCACGCAGCGCCTCGGGATCCTGCGTCATGGCTGCCAGAGCCTCGGCAGCGCTCAGCGACGCCCACCACTCCGCGGCTGCTGCGGCAGGAAGGTCCGAAGGCACGCCGGGGACGGCGACGTTCCGTGGCGGTACGCCGCCCGAGCCTGCGGGCCCCGTGCCGCCGAGAAGGGCGCCGCTCCCTGACCCGGCAGCGCTCGTCTCTTCCTGAGCCGACGCGTTGCGCCCCAGCACGGCCGCAGCCTCCGTGAGGCCGTCGGCGGTCCGACGCACAGCGGGTACGCACGCACCGTCCCAGTGAGCACGGAACTGCTCAGCGTCCCTGCCGTACCAGGACGCCCGGTCGACCGCCCCGCCC
>Ga0233375_1000655_pt1 | contig 17655 bp, 19 predicted proteins | sample ElkDunMinimDraft_10_FD_191539 | JGI IMG/M metagenome (GOLD analysis project Ga0233375, IMG submission 191539) | Fecal eukaryotic communites from dung pellets of Tule Elk in California, USA - Elk Dung E16 | ecosystem: Host-associated > Mammals > Digestive system > Large intestine > Fecal | place... | reverse complement strand
CAACGACGGGCTCCCGTTCCCGGCCGACGTGACGGGCGCGATCGAGGGGCAGCTCGTGTGCCGCCGGTGGGCCGCGCGCGAGGCGTTCACGCGCCGCGACCGCGCGACCGAGTCCTACCAGTACACCGACACCCCCGCGGGCACGTTCTGGTGCAGCACGCAGACCGGCACGACGACGACGGGCGAGTTCTCGATCACGGTCGGGGTCCCGTTCGCCTCGGCCAAGTGGTTCCGAGGACGTGAGACCACCGCGCGGCGCGCCTCGACGTGTCCCGACGAGGCCTGCTGCCGTCGTCCGGCCGCCCGGCTCGCGCGGGACTGGGCGGACGTCGCGTGGCCCAGCGCCCGCATGCACCAGTACGTCCTGTCGGCGCTGCCGTCGGGCGCGTTCCCCGGGGTGGACGCGTCGGAGGTCTACGCGTTCCTGGACAAGCACGCGCCGCGCGAGGACTGACCGGCCCCGGTGGGCGGCGCCGCGCCGACCGGGGGCGCGGCGTCGGTGGGCCGCTCGGTCGCCGGGCCGCCGGCGGCGCCCGGTAGCGAGGCCTGGAGGGTGATGGCGGCGATCTGCCCCAGGACCTCGGCCGTCTCGATCTGGACGCGCAGCTCGATGCGGTCGACGCCGCGTGCCGCCGCGTCCGCGGCCGAGCCGAGGAGCGCCCGCAGGTCGGCGGCCGCGGCGGACGCCGCCGCGGCCGTCGTCGCCCGCTCGGCCCGGGCGGTCACGAGCCCCAGCCCCAGACCGAGGTCCTCGTCGACGTCGGGCCCCGCCGACAGGAGCGTCGACGCGGTCCGTGCGAGCGCGCCGACGCGCTGGCCGAGCTCGCGGGCCGGCAGGCGTGCCGACGAGAGGTCGGCCACGCGGTCGTCCAGCTCGCGGGCGACGAGCGCGCTGGACGCGTCCCGCAGGTCCTCGACGTACGTGCGGTAGGTCTGGCCGTCGGCGAGCGGGCGCTGGGCCCGGTCGAGGGCCCACGTCCGGTCGCGGTCCGCGGCGACGAGGAAGAGGTCGAGGTCGACGGAGTCGAGGGCCTCGTCGTCGTCGCCCGCGAGCCACCGCTCGACCCTGGCCAGGTCGGCGGGGTCGTCGACGTCGATGCCGACGGTCGACAGGACGTCCAGCCACGTCCCGGTGGCGGGGTCGAACAGAGGGACGAGGTGCTCGTCCTGCGGCCCGAGCGGCCGGACGTGGCGCCCGTGGTGCGGGTCGTGCAGGAGGATCCACCGGGTGCCGGCGATGGTGACGGGACCGGACTCGGTCATCTCCAGGACGACGCGCGTCGCCCACTCGTCGTACGTCTCTCCCCAGGTGCGGCCGGTCATGGGGTCGCACAGCGTGCTGGGCGAGCGGAGCCGGGCGGGCAGCCACAGGAGCGGGTGCCACATCGCGGCGGGCCGCAGGCCCTGCCAGCGACGGCGCCCGGCGGGCACGGTCCACGGCATCGGCAGGGGGGTCGCCGTGAGGGGCGACAGCAGGAGCTCGCCGTCGTAGAGGCCGGTGAAGGCCCGCCACAGGTGCAGGCGGCCGGTCGTGTCGAGGGCCGAGGCGGGCAGGAGGAGGTGCTCGCCCGGACCCACGTCGAGCGCTCGTCGTCTGTGCTCCACGGTTCTCCTCCTCTCGCTGCTGGTCTCGGGTCGCCTATGCCGCCTCGGCGCGCACCAGCCTGCGTGGCAGTCCACCAACTGTGATGCAGATCACAGGCCGAGAGGGCTCCGGGCACCCGATTTCCGCGAGCGCGCCGCACACACACCTGCCATGCAGACCCTCACCGTCACCGTCACCGCCGACGACGCCGCTGTCGTCGCAGACGCTGTCGCCGCCACCGGCCCCGTCGCCGTCGCCGCCGTCCGTCCGAACGTCCACGACCGCGCGAGCGACGAGCTGGACCGCACCACGACCGACGTGGCGCGTCGCGTGCGCGCGGGCAGCCTGACGGAGCGCGAGGCCCGCATGGTCGTGTTCGAGGCGGTGTTCCGCACCGGGATCGTGCCCTCGGAGACGGCCCGGTACTGCCACCGCCACAGCATCGCGCGGTTCCTGCACGACGACATGGTCGACGCCGCCGTGGACTTCTACACCCGCAAGATCCTGGACCTGCCCAGCGGGGACGGCGTCGAGGGCGACTCGACGGGGCGCAACGGCACCAAGTTCTTCGACCTGGACGTCTTCGCGGGCGGTGCGAGCGCCGCCGGGTCGATCCGCCAGGCGCTCGGGGACTACACGCTCATGCACCGCACCCTGCTGCGCAGCGTGCGGTCTGCCCGCAGGGTCGGCCAGATCGTCTCGACCGACCTGCTCGAGGGCACGATCGACGCCGAAGGACGCCTCGCGGGGCTCGTGCACGAGCTGCCCGTGGTGCCGGACCTGGCCGCCCAGGTCCTGGACGCCGGACGCGACGAGGAGCTCGACCAGCTCTGCGCCGCGCACGAGAGCGCGGCCACACGCCAGCGGGGGGTCCTGCGCATGCACGTCGACGCCGCGGCCATCCGCGACGCCTTCGCGCTGCCGCTGCTCGCGCGCCCGCTCGACCCCGACGTCAGGGCTCGCATGCTCTCCTGGGTCGAGGAGGACGAGGACCTTGCCCTGCGCTCGGTCGTCGCACTCACCCGGACGCCCGCGGACCCGCGCTCCCTGGCCCTCGGTCGGCTGTGGGCGGCCTACGAGGAGGAGCAGCTCGAGACGGTCGCCGCCCACGAGTACGGTCGCAAGATCGCGCACCTGCTCGTGTGCGACGCGCTCGCCGACCGCGCCCGGCCGGGCCGCCCCGCGCTCTCCCGCACCCGCGTCGCGGTCAAGCGGGCCGTCGCAGGATGCGGCGTCGACGCGGCCTGGGTCACGGAGCTCACCTCGGTGTTCGTCGAGCACGAGCACGAGGCGCGCTCCGCGTGGGACCCGGACCGTGGGACGGGCGAGTCGACGCGGGACGCCCGGCGCTTCCTGGACGCCCTCGAGCGGGCGGCCGGGCTGCCCGGCGCGCCGCTGGGCCGCACGGCCCTCGAGGTGCGCGGCATGCTCGCGGACGTCGTCGCCGCAGCCCGCCAGGGGACCCGGGTCGCGGCGGCCGGCTGAGCTCCGACCGCTTCGGGCGCACCGGCACACCGCGCGCCAGGCGCTCCCCGTGCACCGGATGCACCGGGACGCACTGCGTGAACGCCGCGCACCGGGCGTACCGGGCGCAGAGGGGCAGACGACGGCCCGCGCCGCTGCATAGGAAGCAGGACCGCAGACGCCTCTCCCGAGGCACCGAGAGGAGCACCCCATGGCTGCCATACCCGCACGCCCGAGCGCCAAGACCATCGCCGAGCGCTGCGCGCCCCTGACGAAGGAGCTCGCCCGCCGCCGTGCGGGCGCACCCCTGTACCCCGGGGACGTCCACGAGCAGATCGCCTCGCTCGTCGACGAGCTCGTCGTCCAGGGCCTGACCCGCGCCGAGGCCGCCGGGCTCGTGAACCGTGCGGCGCAGAAGGCCACCGCGGCATGAGCCAGCTCCGGCGACCGTGGGAGCCCGCGGACGCCGACCCGCTGGGCCCCATCGACCGGTGCGACCAGTGCGACGTGTGCGGTGCGACGGCCTGCGTCCGCGTGAGCGTCACCGACCACGGACCGCTCCTGTTCTGCGACCCCCACTACCGCGCGCACGAGGCGGCGATCACCGCGGGCGGGCACGCCGTCCGGGACGAGCGGCGGACCCTCGACGAGGACATCGCTCTCGCGCTCGCCCTCGCGCGCGCGCTCGACAGCGCCGCCTGAGCACGCCCCGGCGCTCGCCGACCCGCCCCTGGGAGCGATCCCGCGGATCACCCGCACCAACCGCCGGGCTCGACCGACAGTCTCCGTCGACAGCCCGGGTGGACACCCGGGCGAGACGACGAAGCCAGCGATGGCGTGGAGGTGCGGGCGTGGACGAGATGGACGAGATCGTCCACGAGTTCTTGGTCGAGTCCTACGAGAACCTCGATCAGCTGGACCAGGACCTCGTGGCGTTGGAGAGCGACCCGACGTCGCGCGTGCTGCTCAGCAGCATCTTCCGCACGGTGCACACCATCAAGGGCACGAGCGGTTTCCTCGGGTTCGCCAACCTGGAGAAGGTGTCGCACGTCGGCGAGTCGCTGCTGTCCGAGCTGCGCGACGGGGTGCGGCTCATGGACCCGCAGGTCACGGACGTCCTGCTCGCGCTCGTGGACACGCTGCGCGTCATCCTCGCGCAGGTCGAGGCAGGATCCGGCGACGACGTCGACGTCGAGCCCATGGTCGCGCAGATCGTCGCGGTCCAGGAGGCCACCACGCCCGCCGCGGCACCGGTCGAGCCCGCGGTCACGGTCGTCGATCCTGCCGCAGCCGAGCCTGCGGCTGCTGAGCCGGTCGTCGCAGAGCCTGCGACGCCCGCGCCCGTGGTGGCGGAGCCTGCGCCGGCTGCGCCCGTGGTGGCAGAGCCTGCCGTCGAGGTCGCCGCCGGGCGCGCCCCGACGCCGTCGACCAGGGTCGAGGAGGTCGAGCTCCCCGGCCGCAACGCGGCCGACGGCTCGATCCGCGTCGACGTCGACCTCCTCGACTCGCTCGTGCGCCAGGTCGGTGAGCTCGTGCTCGTGCGCAACCAGTTCGCGCGCATCGCGGGTGCGGGTGAGGACCAGGAGACCAAGCGGTCCGCGCAGCGCCTGAGCCTCATCGCCTCCGAGCTGCAGGAGGGCGTCATGCGCACGCGCATGCAGCCCATCGAGCACGTCTGGTCGAAGATGCCCCGCATCGTGCGCGACCTCGCGAAGATGCTGGGGCGCGAGGTGCGGGTCGAGATGACCGGTGGCGACACCGAGCTCGACCGCTCGCTGCTCGAGGCCGTCAAGGACCCGCTGACGCACCTGGTGCGCAACGCCGTCGACCACGGGATCGAGGCGCCGGACCAGCGCCGCGCCGCGGGCAAGGGCCCGCAGGGGCTCGTGTCGTTGCGCGCCTACCACTCGAACGGTCAGGTCGTGGTCGAGATCACCGACGACGGCGCAGGCATCGACCCGGACAAGGTGGGCCGCTCGGCCGTCTCGAAGGGGCTGCGCAGCGCCGCCGAGATCGCGGCCATGAGCCCGGCCGAGCTGCTGGACATGCTGTTCCTGCCCGGCTTCTCGACCGCCGCCAAGGTCACCAACGTCTCCGGCCGCGGCGTCGGGATGGACGTCGTGCGGACCAACATCGAGGCCATCGGCGGGTCGGTCGACGTGGAGTCCACGGTCGGCAAGGGCACGACGTGGCGCATGCGCATCCCGCTGACCCTCGCGATCATGCCCGCCCTCACCGTCACCTGCTGCGGTGCGGTGTACGCGATCCCGCAGGTCAACCTCCTGGAGCTCGTAGCGCTCGGCGGCCAGCACGCACGCATCGAGCACGTCGGCACCGCACCGGTCTTCCGGCTGCGCGGCACGCTGCTGCCGCTCGTCTCGCTCGCCGAGGTGCTCGACCTCGACCCGGCGCCCGCGGGCCGCGTCATCGCGGTCGTCGAGGCGGACGACCAGCGGTTCGGCGTGATCGTCGACCGGGTCCTCAACATGGAGGAGATCGTGGTCAAGGGGCTCGCCAGCCGGCTCAAGCAGATCGGCATGTACTCGGGGGCCACGGTCCTCGGCGACGGCGGCGTCGCTCTCATCCTCGACCTGCCCGCGATCGCGCGTCGCGTGCTGAGCACCGAGGTGGCCGAGCTGGCCAAGGTCCGTCGCCAGAGCGCGGTCCAGGACTCCGCGGGGTCCCAGCAGGTGCTGGTCGTCGCAGCAGGTGAGCGCCGGGTCGCCATCCCCCTGTCCGCGGTCACGCGGCTCGAGCGGATCCGCACGGACCGGATCGAGCAGGTCGGGAGCCGCGAGGTGCTCCAGTACCGGGGGGCGCTGGTACCCCTGGTACGGCTCGACCAGGTCCTGGGCGCCGCAGGTTCGGCGGCCGAGGACGAGCTCGACGTCGTCGTGTACACCCGCGGGGGCCGCAGCATCGCGATGGCCGTGTCGGAGATCCTCGACATCGTCGAGGACGACGCGCGGCACCACAGCGACATCGACGACCACGGTCTCGTGGGGTCGACCGTCCTGGACCGGCGCGTCACCGAGCTGCTCGACGTCCGCAGCGCGGTCCGCGCCGCGGACGCAGGGTTCTTCGACGACGATGACGACGACGACCGACCCGACCCGGGCGGGCCTGCCGACCGGGCCACCCTGGCCGACGACCTCCTGGCAGGTGTGCGATGAGCACGAGACTCGTGACCTTCACCCTGGGCGACCGGCTCTGCGGGATCCCCGTCGACCGGGTCCAGGAGGTCCTCCCGAGCCGTCCCCGCACGCGCGTCCCGCTCGCCCCCGACGACGTCGCGGGCCTCGTCAACCTCCGTGGCCAGGTGGTCCTCACGGTCGACCTGCGCCGACGGCTCGGCATGCCCGCGCACGACGGCGAGCAGATGATGACCGTCGTGTTCGTCGGCGACGAGACCGTGAGCCTGCTGGTCGACCGGATCGGCGACGTGCTCGTGGTCGACGAGGACCAGTTCGAGCTGCCCCCCCAGACCCTGTCCGAACCCCTGCGCGCCGTGATCCTCGGCACCTACAAGCTCGCCGACCAGCTGCTGCTCGCGCTCGACGTCGACGCCGTCGCGTCATGAGACCGCCGTCGGGTCATGACACCGCTCGCGAGGCGTCCGGGCCGTCCCCTTCCTACTCATCACACCGTTCAGGAGCACCCATGTCCACGTCCTTGACGAGCACCGCCGTCCCCCCGCGTCGTCGCCGGTTCGGCGACCTGTCGGTCCGGACCAAGATCATGGTCCCGTTCGCCGTCCTGGCGGTGCTGCTCGCGGTGTGCGTCGGCCTCGTGGTCCTGGAGGTGCAGGCCGTGGTCGTGCTCACGGTCGCCACGGCCGGCCTGGTGGTCGCGCTGGTCGTCGCGCTCACCGTGGCGGGCGGCATCACCCGGTCGGTGCAGACGCTGCGCACCTCCCTCGAGGCGCTCGCCACAGGGGACCTGACGGCCCGAGCCGACGTGGACAGCCACGACGAGATCGGGCAGACCGCGGCCGCGCTCGCCTCGGCGCAGGAGAGCCTGCGGGGGATCGTCGCCGGCGTCGCCGGCACGGCCCAGGCCGTGGCCGGCGCGGCCGAGCGCCTGGCCGGTGCCGCGTCGCAGTTCTCGGCGTCGTCGGAGGAGACGGCTGCGCAGTCGGGGGTGGTGGCGGCGGCTGCGGAGCAGGTGTCGCAGAACGTGCGGACGGTGGCTGCGGGGGCGGAGCAGATGGGGGCGTCGATCCGGGAGATCGCGCAGAACTCGAACGAGGCGGCGAAGGTGGCCAATCGTGCGACGGATCGTGCGGCGTCGACGAATGTGACGGTGCAGAAGCTGGGGACGAGCTCGCAGGAGATCGGTGATGTGGTGAAGGTGATCACGTCGATCGCGGAGCAGACGAATCTGTTGGCGTTGAACGCGACGATCGAGGCGGCTCGTGCGGGGGAGGCGGGCAAGGGGTTCGCGGTGGTGGCTTCTGAGGTCAAGGAGCTGGCGCAGGAGACGGCGAAGGCGACGGAGGACATCGCTCGTCGGGTGGAGGCGATCCAGGACGACACGTCGAGCGCGGTGGGGGCGATCGGTGAGATCGCGGACATCATCGGGCGGATCAACGACTATCAGCTGACGATCGCTTCGGCGGTCGAGGAGCAGACGGCGACCACGACGGAGATGTCTCGTGGGGTGCAGGAGTCCGCGGCGGGTGCGAGCGAGATCGCGGGCAACATCACCGGCATCGCGACCGGTGCGCAGGAGAGCGCGGCGAGCATGCAGCGCATGAGCGTGGCGGTCGACGAGCTCGCGCAGGTCTCGGTCGAGCTGCGCTCACGCGTCGCCCAGTTCCGGATCTGAGGCCGCCGGTGCATCGCGTCCCGTCCCCCGTCCCGTCCGCTGCTGACGCCTGCCGGTGCCCCGCCGGACGGGTCGTGCTGCCAGCCGGCCGAGCAGGTCACGCGTGATCCGGGTCCTCGTCGTGGACGACTCGGTCGTCATCCGACGCCTGGTCACCCAGACGCTCGAACGGGACCCGGAGATCACGGTCGTGGGGACGGCGGCCGACGGTCGCCTGGCCCTGGCGAAGGTCGAGCAGCTCGAACCCGACCTCGTCACGCTCGACATCGAGATGCCCGTCCTCGACGGCATCGAGACGGTCCGCGCGCTGCGGGCCGCGGGCCGCCGCATGCCCGTCATCATGTTCTCGACGCTCACCGAGCGGGGGGCCGGGGCGACGCTCGACGCGCTGGCTGCCGGAGCCACGGACTACGTGACCAAGCCGAGCGGGTCCGGGTCCGTGCAGACCGCCCTCGAGCGCGTGGGTCTCGAGCTCGTTCCCAGGATCAAGGCGCTCGTCCCCGGTGCTCGTCGACCCGTCGGGGTCCGCCTCGGCCAGGGTGCGGTGTCCGGGCCCGCGGCGACCACCCGCCGCGCGGCGCCCGAACGCCCCGTCCGTGCCGTCGTCGTCGGCTCCTCGACGGGAGGCCCCGACGCGTTGCGGCGGATCTTCTCGGCGATCCGGGTGCCCCTGCCCGTCCCGGTGCTGCTGGTCCAGCACATGCCGCCGGTCTTCACGCGCCAGCTCGCGGACAGGCTCGACCGGGAGGGACCGACGACCGTGGTCGAGGCCGTCGGCGGCGAGGTGCTGGCCCCCGGGCACGCCTACCTCGCGCCCGGCGGGAGCCACCTGGAGGTCGTGCGTCAGGGAGCGCGGCTGACGACCGCGGTCACCGACGGTGCACCCGTCAACTTCACGCGCCCCTCGGTCGACGTGCTCTTCCGGTCCGCGGTGCAGGCGCTCGGGGGCGACCTGCTCGCCCTCGTGCTGACCGGCATGGGGTCGGACGGGCGGGACGGCGCGGGCGCGGTGGTGGACGCCGGCGGCCATGTCGTGGCCCAGGACGAGCAGTCGTCCGTCGTGTGGGGGATGCCGGGCGCCGTCGTGACCGCCGGGCACGCCCACCAGATCCTCCCGCTCGAGCACGTCGCCCGCGCCGTCGTCTCGGCGACCGAAGGAGCACGCAGATGACCGTGTCCACCCAGTCGTTCTCGTTCGTGAGCGACCTGGTCCGCCGCCACAGCGCGATCCAGCTCGCCCCCGGCAAGGAGTACCTCGTCGAGTCGCGGCTGGGCCCCCTCGCGAAGGAGAAGGGCCTGCAGGGCCTCGACGCCGTCGAGCAGTACGTGCAGAAGTACGTGCGCAGCGGGTCGAGCGCCGAGATCGTGCGGGTCGTCGAGGCCATGACGACCAACGAGACGTCGTGGTTCCGTGACACCTCCCCCTTCACGGCGCTGCGCCGGGTCGTCCTGCCGGGGCACGGCGACGGCGACCTGTCGGTGTGGTCCGCGGCGTGCTCGACCGGGCAGGAGCCCTACAGCATCGCGATGGTGCTGGCCGAGCACGGGCACCAGCGGTTCCGGATCCTCGCGACCGACATCAACGCGCAGGTGCTCGACCGGGCCCGCAGCGGCCGGTACAACCAGCTCGAGATCAACCGGGGGCTGCCCGCACCGATGCTCGTCCGTCACTTCCGACGGGCGGGCACGGAGTGGGAGGTCGACCCGGGGCTGCGCCGGAACATGACGTTCGAGAAGCACAACCTGCTCACGCCACCACCTGGCGTCGGGACGTTCGACGTGGTCTTCCTGCGCAACGTCCTCATCTACTTCGACCTGCCCACCAAGCAGTCGATCCTCGCCCGGCTCCGTGGCCGGGTGAGACCGGGCGGCTACCTCATGCTGGGTGCCGCCGAGACCACCGTCGGTGTCGATCCCGCGTGGGAGCGCGTGGACGGCGCACACGGTTCCATCTACCGACTCCGAGGAGGCAGCGCATGAGAGCGCTGGTGATCGACGACTCGCGCGTCATGCGTCGCATCGTCGCCACGACGCTGAAGGGTCTCGGCTTCGAGACCGCCGAGGCGGGCGACGGGCGGGCCGCCCTCGACCTGCTCGAGGCGGGCGAACGCTTCGACCTGGCCTGCGTCGACTGGAACATGCCCGTGATGGACGGCCTGGAGCTGGTGCAGGCGGTCCGCAGGCGCCGGGACTGGCGCGACCTGACGCTCATGATGGTCACGACCGAGTCCGAGCAGTCCCAGATCGTGCGTGCCCTCGCGGCAGGGGCGCACGAGTACCTCATCAAGCCGTTCACCCCGGACGCGCTCGAGGCGAAGCTCGACATGCTCGGGTTGCTGCCGCAGAAGGAGCTCGCATGACCGACACCACCTCGACGCTCGCCCAGAGCGTCGTCCCGATGGCGCAGGACCTGTTCACCGCGATGGTCGACGGCGAGCCCGGCCTGCTCCTGCCCGTGCCGGCCCTCGAGGAGCCGATCCCGGACCCCCTGTACGCCTGGGTCGACATCGTCGGCCCGTCGGTCTCGCGCACGATGGTCGTCACGGCCCGCGAGACCGCCGACCGCCTCGCGCGCTCGCTCCTGCTCAAGGACGACGACGAGGCCGTGACGCTCGAGGACGTGCAGGACGCGCTCGGGGAGGTCGCGAACGTCGTCGGCGGGAACCTCAAGGCCATGCTGCCCGAGGGCTCCTCCTTGACGCTGCCCGTGGTCGAGCGCACGGCCCCGTGCGCCGACCGGCCCGCTGACCACGAGCAGGCGCTGCTGTGGTGGGGCGGCCCCCTCCTGATCCAGCTGTGGACCTCGACGAACGGAGAAGACCTGTGAGAGTCCTCGTGGCGGACGACAGCCGCGTGATGCGGCAGATCGTCCTGCGTACCCTGCGCCAGGCCGGCTTCGGCGACTGGGACGTGGTCCAGGCGGGGGACGGCGCCGAGGCGCTCGCCCTGACGCGCTCGGAGAAGCCGGACCTCGTCCTGTCCGACTGGAACATGCCCGAGATGAACGGCATCGACTTCCTGCGGGCGCTGCGCGCGGGCGGGTCGAGCGTCCCGTTCGGCTTCGTGACCTCGGAGGGCTCACCACAGATGCGTGAGCTCGCCGAGAGCGAGGGCGCACTGTTCCTCATCGCCAAGCCCTTCGACGCCGGCACGTTCGAGTCGGCGCTGCGCCCGCACTTCCGCTGACCGCGCCCCGTCCGCGTACCCGTACCGACCGATCCGGAGGACCGAACTCGTGACCACCACGCCACTGCCCCAGCTCAAGGAGATCAAGGACCTGTATGGCGGGCTGGTCGGCCGAGCGTGCACGGCAGTGCCCGCAGGCCGGCTCATGACACCCGAGACGACGGGACTGGTCGTGGCCACCTACCTGAGCAACCGCGGCCAGGTCGAGGCCGTGGTCGCCGTCGACGTCCCGCTGGGCGCGTACCTCGGCGCGTCGATCGGGCTGATGCCGCCGGGCCCGGCGAAGGACGCGGCGGCGGACGGGGCGCTGAGCGACGTGCTCCTCGAGAACGTCTCGGAGGTCCTGAACGTCACGGCCGGCCTGTTCAACGCCCCGGACGCCCCGCACCTGGTGCTGGCCGACGTCTTCGACTCGACGCGCGCGGCCCTGCCGGGCACGGCGGTGTCCTTCCTGCGCAGCACGGGTCGGAGGCTGGACGCCACGGTCGAGGTCGCGGGCTACGGCGCAGGGGCGTTCACGGTCGTCCTGCGCTAGCGCGCCCGCCCGCGTCGTGCCGACGACGAGCAGGCCCGCCCGGGGAACCGGGCGGGCCTGCTCGTCGTCGGCACGGGGAAGCGGGAACCAGCGGGGGCCAGGTGATCTCGGGCGGCGGGCGGACGGCGGAGCCGCTGCCTGGCGCGAGGGCGGTCAGGCCTGGACGAGCGCGCGGCGCAGGTCGAGGCCCTGGCCGTCGAGGATCGTCTGGACCGCGGCGCCGGTGTCCGGGTGGACGAGGACCGGCGCCATCAGGTTGACGCTCACGACCCCGTCGCGCGGGCTCGCCACGACGAGCACGACGGGTTCCTGGTCGCTCGCGCCGATGAGGTCGAGGTCGCCCGCCGGGATGGCGGGCGCGTAGCCGGGCACCCAGCGGCCGGGGTCGACGACGAGGAGCTCGACGCCCGGCACGTCGAGCGCGGCGAGCGTGTAGACGCCCTCGGTCTGCTCCTCGAGCAGCTCGAAGCGGCGGGCAGCGAGGCCCGGGGGCGGGGTCACGAAGGTGATGGTGGTCATCAGCGGAGGAAGTCCATGAGAGTGGGCTGGAGGATGTTGGCGCCGATGCTCAGGGTCGCCTGGTAGGCGACCTGCTTGAGCTGGAGGTCGATCGCGATCTCCGCGATGTCGACGTCCTCGATCCCGGCGCGTCGAGCCTCGAGGGAGACCTGGTTGCCCGAGTTGGTGTCGGTGGCGCGTTCCAGCTGGCTCTGGCGGGCCCCGGCGACGGTGTGCTGGGTCAGGACCGCGGAGAGCCGGGAGTCGACCGCTGCGAGGTGGTTCCCGACGTTCGTGCCGGTCCGCAGGTCCGCCACGACGGTGTCGAGCAGGGCGAACACCGAGCCCGGGCCCTGACCGAAGACCGCGGCACCGTCCGCGTCGACCTGCACGGTCGAGTCGATGCCGATGCGCCGCTCGACGGTCGCGCCGGCGGTCCCCGTGAACGTGTAGTCGTCGCGGAACGCGACCCCCTCGTCGGACGTGCCGGCGAACACGGTGCGGCCCAGGTAGGTGGTGTTGGACTGGCGCAGGAGCTCGGTGCGCAGCTCGTCGATCTCGACCGCGATGGCTTCGCGGCCGTCGGCCGAGGTCGTGTCCGAGGCGCCCTGGATCACGAGGTCGCGCACGCGCTGGACGATGTCGGTCACGGTGCCGAGCGTCGAGTCGATCGTCGCGAGCCAGCCCTCGCCGTTGGCGATGTTGCGCTCGTACTGCTTCTCGGTCGCGAGCTGGTTGCGGACCAGCAGGGCGTCGGCTGCGGACGACGGGTCGGTCGAGGCGCGCACGAGCCTGCGCCCGGACGTGCCCTGCTCCTGGAGCTCGGCCATCCGCGCGAGGTTGGCCTGCATGCTTCGTGTGACGAACGAGGCCTGCATCTGGTTGGTGATGCGCACGGTTCTCCCTGACGACGGAACTGACGGTCGAAGGACGGGTCAGGCGGGCTGACGGGTCGGGTGGGTCGGGTGGGTCGGGCGGGTCACAGACCCACGCGGCCCGTGCGGTTGATGAGCTGGTCGAGCATCTCGTCGACCGCGGTCAGGACGCGCGCGGCGCCCTGGTAGGCGTGCTGGTACTGGACGAGGTTGACGGTCTCCTCGTCGAGCGACACGGCCGAGTGCGACAGCAGGTCGGAGAACGCCGCGGTCGATGCGATCGTGGCGAGCTTGGCGTCGTAGGTCGCGGAGCTCGACTTCACGGCGAGCTGCGCGACGTGCGCCGACCAGACGGAGTCGGGGCCGTCGGGCGCGACGCCCAGGCGGGAGATCTTGTCCGCGACCGAGCCGTCGAGGGCACCGCCGCCGGCGCCCACGGCGACCTGGCCGGGGTCGGTGACGGCGACCTTGATGCCCGCGGCCGGCGGCTTGCCCGCCTCGAACACGAAGAAGTTCCCGCCCGGCGCGCCCGACGGCGTCAGGGCCGTGGCGTGCAGCGCGTTGACCTGGGTGGCGATCGAGGTGGCGAGGGCGTCGTAGCCGGCCGCGGCCTGCGTGTAGACGCCGCCCGAGGACGCCGGCGCGAGGGCCGACAGGCGACCGGCGAGGTCGCCGCCCTCGAGTGCGACCGCAGCGCCCGCACGGTGCGCCCACTCCAGCCGGACCGGGTCCGTCGTCGTGCCGTCCATCGACTGCGAGCCCGCCAGGGTGACCTGGTTGGTCGTCGCGCCGTCGACGAGCAGGTTGCCGCCCAGCAGGACGGCGACCGTGCCGTCGGGGTTCGAGCTGGTCTGGGCGCCGGCGAGCTGCGCGAGGGACGTCGTGAGCTCGTTGCGGTGGTCGACGAGCTCGTTGACGGAGCCGCCCTGCCCGGCGGCGTCGCGGATCTGCGCGTTGAGCGCCGCCACCTTGCCCGCGATCGTGTTGACCTCCGCGACGAGCGCCACGGCGCTCGTGCGCGCCTGCTGCCACTGCGAGGCGACCTCGCCGCGGCCCGCCGCGAGCCGGTCGACGACCCCGCTGGCCTGCTCGACGACCACCCGGGCCTGAGCCTCCTTGCCGGGGGAGTTCGAGACGTCGTGCCAGCCGCTCCAGAACTTCTGCAGGGTCGCGGAGATCCCGTTGTCCGAGGGTTCGCCGTGGACGTCCTCGACCGAGGTGAAGGCCGTGGCACGCACCGCCGAGTAGCCCTCGCTCGACGCGGTCTGCCGCACGCGCGACTCGAGGAAGAGGTTGCCGAGCCGCGCGACGCCGTCGACGCTCACGCCCTGCCCGTTGCGCACCGGCTGCGAGAAGCGCGCCAGGCCCATCTCGGACAGGGGGGCGACGGACGACTGCTGGACGCGCTGACGCGTGTACCCGCTCGTGTTGAGGTTGGCGACGTTCTGGCCGGTGACGTCGATCCCGGCCTGTGCGGCGTTCAGCCCCTGACGGGCCGTGTTGAGGATGGCGAACGAGCTCATGGTCGCGGCTCCTTAGAGGATCGTGTCGAAGAGGCGGGCGACGGCGGACTGTGCGGTGGCGGCGCCGGTCGCGTCGTAGGTGCGCGCCTCGCCGCCGAGCGTCGCGAGGGTCTCCTGCGTCGACCGGGAGGCGTGGTTGACGATCTGGGTGTTGGTGTCCCGGACGGTCTTGATGCGCACCGTCAGCTCGGTCAGCCCCCCGAGGTGGCCCTCGAAGATCTCGCGCCAGGGACCGGTGCTCGGCGCGGCGGCGGCGATCTCGCGCAGCGTCGCGTCAGGGGACAGGCCCCAGGTGGCCGCGACCGTCTCCGAGGCGACCGTGCGCACGAGGGTCGCCTCGCGCACCTTCTCCATGACCGTCTCGACCTCACGGTTGGCGTGCGCGAGCCAGCGGGTGCGGCCGGCGGTGAGGAGCAGCTGCTCCTCCTCGAGCTTGAAGAGCAGCATCTCCAGCAGCTCGCGCTCTCGCCACAACAGGGTCGACAGCTCCTGAGGGCCCAATGCGGCTCTCCCTTACGTGCGCGGTGGTCGGTCGGGCAGCGGGCACGTGACCCGCTCGGAGACCACTGTCGGCCGCCGGGAGCCGGATGTGGCGACTGATCGGCACCCGATCCGCATGGGAGTCCATGACGCGGTCACCGCCGCGTGCCTCGCGCGTCCTGCCCGTGCCTCTCGGGCTGTCCGGCGCAGGCGCCCAGCAGATGCTCACCAGAAAGGTGCTTCGGCGTGAACCTCACCGAGCGCAACGCTCTCGTCGTCGACAACCTTGCCCTCGTCGGCTTCCTCGTCTCGGACCTGTGCTCCCGGGCGGACCACCTGTCCCGGGAGGACCTCGCGTCGGTGGGGGCCATCGCGCTGACGACCGCCGCGACGGCGTACGACCCGGCCCGGGGCGTGCCGTTCGGGGCGTACGCCCGACGACGTATCGTCGGCGCGCTCTCCGACGAGCTGCGGTCGCAGGACTGGGCGCCGCGGTCGGCGCGCAAGCGGATCAAGGAGCTCACGGCGGTCGACTCGGCCCTGACGGCGTCGCTCGGTCGACCCGCGACGGACGTCCAGGTCGCCGAGGCGATGGGCGTCACGGTCGCGGACGTCCGGGCGGTCCGCGACGACGCGGGGCGCTCGATCGTCACGGTCGACGACACGATGTACGAGCACGTCGTGCTCGACGCGCCGAGCCCCGAGGAGCAGGTGCTCGCGACCGAGGAGCGGCACGTCGTGCGGGAGGCGGTCGCGGCGCTGCCCGAACAGCTGCGGTACATCGTGGAGGAGGTCTACTTCGGGGGCCGCACGGTGGGAGCCATCGCCGAGGAGCTGGGCATCGGCCACTCGACGGTCTCGCACGCGCGGATCGAAGCGGTCCGCCTGCTGCGCGAAGGCCTCGAGGCGCACTACTCGGACCGGGAGGTGCAGCGTTCGGCGGCACCGTTGTCCGCGCGGCGGCGCGAGTACCTGGCCGAGGTGGGGGAGCGGGTCGCGGGCGGCGCGACGCGCCGTTCCGCCTGGTCCACCCCCGCGGCCTCCTGACGGCGGGGCCGCGCGTCCCGGGACGGGCGGGGCGAAAACTCACCCGCTCGGTCCTCACGACGACGAGGCCCCGGTCGACAGTGGTGGGGGACCGGCCCATGGATGGGCTGGGGGACCATCTCTTCTCGCCCGTCTCACGGAGGACTCATCATGGGCTTCAGCGTCAACACCAACGTCTCGGCACTGAACACGTACCGCAACCTGACGAACACGCAGAACAGCCAGAGCAAGTCGCTCGAGAAGCTGTCGTCGGGTCTGCGCATCAACCGTGCGGCGGACGACGCCGCGGGTCTCTCGATCGCCGAGGGGCTCAAGGCTCAGGTCAACGGCTACTCGGTCGCTGCTCGTAACGCGCAGGACGGCATCAGCGTCGTGCAGGCTGCTGAAGGTGCGCTGGGCGAGGCCCAGTCGATCCTGCAGCGCATGCGTGACCTGACTGTCCAGGCCTCGTCGGACACGAACAACGCCGACGCGCGCACCGCGATCGGCTCCGAGCTCGACGAGCTCGCGAACGAGCTGAACCGTGTCGTCGACTCGACGAACTTCAACGGCATCAACCTCCTGACCTCCGCGGCCACGGACCTCACGGTCCAGGTCGGCGCCGAGGGCACGGGCGACGGCAACACCATCACCATCGCCCTGGCCGCCAACGACCTCGAGACGATCATCGGTGACGGTGCCGCCGCGATCTTCAGCGCGACGGGTGCCGGCGCCGCCGCGAGCGGGACCGGCCTGACGGTCGACACGGCGGCGAACGCCCGCACCGCGATCGAGACGATCGACACGGCCCTCAAGGCTGTCTCGACGGCGCGCTCGAACTTCGGTGCGACGCAGAACCGCCTCGAGTACGCGATCTCCAACATCAACGTCGCCGCGGAGAACCTGACCTCGGCCGAGTCGCGCATCCGCGACGTCGACATGGCCAAGGAGATGATGAACTACTCGCGCACCAACATCCTGTCCCAGGCCGGCACCGCGATGCTGGCCCAGGCCAACCAGTCCAACGCAGGAGTCCTCCAGCTCCTCGGCTGAGACTGACAGCCACCCGGCGGGTGGCGGCGTCCGCACAGGTCGCCACCCGCCGGGTGCTCTTCCACCCCTGACCTGACCCCGGCCGACCAGTCGGCCCCACGTCCTGGAGGCACTTCCCGTGGGCATCACTCTCTCCGGTCTCACGTCGAGCGGGCTCGACGTCAAGGCCCTGGTGGCAGACCTGATGAAGGTCGAAGCGATCCCTCAGGCCAACCTCCAGAGCAAGGTCAAGGTGCAGCGCACCGAGATCACCGCGCTCCAGGACCTCAACACGCGCATCGCCGCGCTCGCGAAGTCCGCCAAGGACCTCACGTCTCCCAACGCCCTCGCGCAGTTCAAGGCGACGAGCTCGTCGGACGCCGTCGCGGTGACGGCCAAGCCTGCGGCCGGTGCGGGCACGATCGACCTCGTCGTCGACTCGGTCGCCGCCGGCCAGAAGTCCGTGACCGGTGCCATGAGCACGGCCCCCGGCACGAAGTTCACGATCACCGACGCCAAGGGCGCGCACACCGAGGTCACGGCGGCTTCCTCCTCGCTCGACGACGTCGTCGCGGCCCTCAACGGGTCGGACACGGGCGTCCGTGCGGTCAAGGTGTCCGCCGG
>Ga0233375_1000654_pt1 | contig 17664 bp, 18 predicted proteins | sample ElkDunMinimDraft_10_FD_191539 | JGI IMG/M metagenome (GOLD analysis project Ga0233375, IMG submission 191539) | Fecal eukaryotic communites from dung pellets of Tule Elk in California, USA - Elk Dung E16 | ecosystem: Host-associated > Mammals > Digestive system > Large intestine > Fecal | place... | reverse complement strand
CAGGCGGCGCGCGTCGGGGCCCGGCACGCCTGCCTCGTCCCCGGGCGCGCCCGAGGCCGCGGCGCGCAGGGACGCCGGCGTGTCGTGCGTGACCCGCACGAACGTCCCCGACCACGCGTCGAGCTCGCCGGTCGCGATCGCGACGATCATCTCGACCGTGCGCTCCACGGGCGTCCACTCGGTGCGCCCCACGTGCATGTCCATGGCCGCGGTCAGGTCGGTCTGGACCACACCGGGCGCGACCTCGAACGTGCGCAGGCCGCGCGCGAGACCCGACCGGTGCAGGTTCGACCCCAGGCGCAGCAGCGCGGTCTTGCTCGCGTTGTAGGCGGTCGCACCGTCCATGTCGTGCGAGCCCGCCCCGGAGTTCAGGTCGACGACGCGGCCGCCGCCGCGCGCGAGCATCCCGGGGACGAGCGCCCGGGCCAGGAGGAACGGACCGCGCAGGTTGGTCTCCATGACGGACCACCACTCGTCCGGGTCGGCCTCCCACAGCGGGACCTCGGCGTCGATGCGCCCGGCGTTGTTGACCAGGAGGTCGATCCCGCCCAGCTCCGCCTCGGCCCGCGCGACGGCCGCGTCCACGGCGGCGGGGTCGCCCACGTCCGCGACCAGGCCCACGGAGCGGCGGCCCAGCGCGCGGACCTGCGCGGCGACGTCGTCCACGCGGGACGCGTCCCGGCCCAGGACCGCGACGTCGAGTCCCGCACGCGCGAGACCCAGCACGACCGCGCGGCCGATCCCGCGCGCACCACCCGTGACGAGGGCGGTGCGCGCGGGGGCCACGGCGGCGACGTCAGCCACGGAGCTCGGCCCCGACCTTCTCGTGCGCCGCGGCGACCGCCGCGGCACGCACGGCCGCGGAGTCCTCCGCGGTGAGCGTGCGGTCGGTGCCGCGCAGGCGCAGCGAGAACGCGAGGGACTTCTTGCCCTCCCCGACCTGGGGGCCGGTGTAGACGTCGAACAGCGCGAGCTCCTCGAGCAGGTCGCCCGCCCCCTCCTCGATCGCAGCGCGCACGGCCGAGGCCGGCACGGAGGCGTCGACGACGAGCGCCAGGTCCTCCTTCGCGAGCGGGAACGAGGAGACGGGCGTCGCCTGGACCGGCTTGCCAGGCGCCGCGGCGATCAGCGCGTCGAGGTCGACCTCGAACGCGACGGTGCGCGCAGGCAGGCCGAGCGTCTCGAGCACCTTGGGGTGCAGCTCGCCCGCATGCCCGACGACGGTCCCGTCCGACAGCTCGAGCCTCGCCGTGCGCCCTGGGTGCCACGGCGCGTGGTCGTGGTCGGCGACCACGTTCACGTGGGCGCCGACGCGCTCGGCCACGAGCCGGGCAGCGGCCAACGCGTCCGTCCAGTCCGCTGCGCGACCCGCACCCCACCAGCCCGACGCGACGCGCTGCCCGGTCAGGACGCCCGCGACCCGGCGCGGCTGCGGCGGAACCGCGGCCTGCAGCGTGGCGAGGTCCTGCTCGCTCGGTCGGACCCCGCCCGGGAGCTGCGGGGCTGCCGGGGCGCCCGCCACGGGACGCGTCACGAGGCCGATCTCGAAGATCGCGAGGTCCGCGTTGCCGCGTCCCACGTTGCGCTTGAGCGTGCCGAGCAGGGTCGTCAGCAGGTTCGTGCGCATCTCGGGGTGGTCGTCCGCGAGCGGGTTGACCAGGCGCAGCGCGCGGCGACGGTCGTCGTCCGCGGGCAGGCGCAGGTCGTCGTGCGACTGCGGGTTCACGAACGGGTAGCTGAGCGTCTCGACGAACCCGGCCTCCGCGAGGGCACGCGCGACCGAACGACGCAGCTGCTGCGAGGTCGTCAGCCCACGCCCCGCGGGCGCGGGCGGCAGGATCGACGGGATCTTGTCGTAGCCCACGAGCCGGGCGATCTCCTCGACGAGCTCCGCCGCACCGGTCAGGTCGGGGCGCCACGTCGGCGGGGTGACCTCGAGGGTGGTGCCGCCGTCGAGGTCGCGGACCGTGCAGCCGATCTCGACGAGGACGCCCCGCACCTGCTCCGAGGTGTACGCGACGCCCACGAGGCGCTCGGCCTCGTGGATCGGGAACACGATCGGCGTGACCGGCGGGACGGTGTTGAGGTCGCTCACGGCATCGTCGGCGGTGCCGCCACCGAGCTCGACGAGCAGGTCGACCACTCGCTGGGCGGCGACGGGCGGCAGGGCAGGGTCCACGCCGCGCTCGAAGCGCTTGGCCGCCTCGGACGGCAGCTTGTGACGGCGGGCGGACCGGGCGACCGTGATCGGGTCGAAGTGCGCGGCCTCGACCAGCACGTCGGTCGTGGTCTCGCCGACCTCGCTCGACGCCCCACCCATGACGCCCGCGATCCCGAGCACGCGCGAGGCGCGCGCACCCTCGGGCGAGTCCGTGATGAGCAGGTCCTCGGGGTCGAGGCGGCGCTCGACGCCGTCGAGCGTCGTGAGCCGCTCCCCCGACGTCGCGCGGCGCACGACGACCGGGCCAGCGACCTGGGCGAGGTCGTAGGCGTGCAGGGGCTGCCCGAGGTCGAGCATCACGTAGTTCGTGACGTCGACCGCGAGCGAGATGGGGCGCATGCCCGCCTGGGTCAGCCGACGCTGCATCCATGCCGGGGTCGGCGCCTGCGGGTCGATGCCGCGCACGATCCGCGTGACGAACCGGTCGCAACCGGTCACTGCGTGGATCGGCGCGTCGTCGTGGACCTCGACGGGGAACCCGTCGGGCGTCACGCCGGGCACGTCGCTCGTCGGCAGGCCGCGGTCGGTGAAGGCCGCGCCCGTCGAGTGCGAGAACTCGCGGGCCACGCCGCGGTAGGAGAAGCAGTATCCCCGGTCCGGGGTGACGTTGATCTCGAGGACCTCGTCCCCCAGGCCCAGGAGCTCGAGCGCGTCGGTGCCCGGCGTCGTGTCGTAGCCCGTCTCCGGGGAGTACCCGTACCGGTCGAGCACGATGATCCCGTCGTGGTCCTGCCCGAGGCCCAGCTCCTTGGCCGAGCAGATCATGCCGTCCGAGACGTGGCCGTAGGTCTTGCGGCTCGCGATGGGGAACGGCCCGGGCAGCACCGCACCGGGCAGTGCGACGACGACGCGGTCACCCGGGCCGAAGTTGTGGGCACCGCAGATGATGCCGCGCGGGGTCCCGCCCTCGCCGGCGGGCACGCCGTCGACGTTGTGCGTCCCGACGTCGACCTGGCACCAGTTGATGACCTTGCCGTTCTTCTGCTCCTCGGGCTCGACCGAGACGACCTGGCCCACGACGAGCGGACCCGTGACGGACGACCCGTGGATCGCCTCCTCCTCCAGGCCCACCTTCACGAGCGCGGCGGCCAGCGTCTCGGCCGTGAGGCCCGCCGGCAGCTCGACGTGCTCGCCGAGCCAGTCGATGACGATGTTCGGCATCAGATCCCCATTCCGAACTGGGTCGAGAAGCGGACGTCGCCCTCCACCATGTCGTGCATGTCAGCAATGCCGTGGCGCAGCATGAGCGTGCGCTCGATGCCCATGCCGAACGCGAAGCCCGAGTACACCTCGGGGTCGATCCCGGCAGAACGCAGGACGTTCGGGTTGACCATGCCGCAGCCACCCCACTCGATCCAGCCGGCGCCACCCTTCTTCTGGGGGAACCACAGGTCCATCTCGGCGCTGGGCTCGGTGAAGGGGAAGAACGACGGGCGCAGGCGCGTGCGGGCCTCCGGGCCGAACATCGCCTTGGCGAAGTGGTCGAGCGTGCCGAGCAGGTGCGCCATGGTCAGGCCCTTGTCGACCGCGAGGCCCTCGACCTGGTGGAAGACGGGCGTGTGCGTCGCGTCGAGCTCGTCGGTGCGGAAGACCTTGCCGGGGCACGCGATGTACACGGGCAGGTCGCGCTCGAGGAGCGTGCGGGCCTGCACGGGCGACGTGTGCGTGCGCAGCACCAGGTTCGACGGCTCGCCGGGCTCGCCACCGGGTCCCGCGGGGGCCTGGAGGAAGAACGTGTCCTGCATCTGCCGGGCCGGGTGGTCAGGACCGAAGTTGAGCGCGTCGAAGTTGAACCACTCGGCCTCGATCTCCGGGCCCTCCGCGATCTCCCAGCCCATGGCCGTGAAGAAGTCGGCGGCGCGCTCCTGGAGCGTCTCGAGCGGGTGCCGAGCGCCGGCGGGCGCACGGTCGACGGGGAGCGTCACGTCGACCGACTCCTCGACCAGGACGCGCTCGTCGCGCTCGGCCTCGAGGACCTGGGCACGCGCGGCGAGCGCCTGGTTGAGGCGACCGCGGATCGGACCGAGGAGCTTTCCTGCGGCGGCCTTGTCGGCGGGCGCGAGCTGGCCGATCTGTCGGTTGGCGAGCGCGAGGGCGCTGCGGTCGCCCGTGTGCTCGAGGCGCACGGTCTTGAGCTCGTCGAGGTCACGGGCGGCCTCCACGGCGGCGAGCGCCTCGGAGAGGACAGCCTCGAGCGCGGGGCCGTCGAGCGGCGAGGGCGCGGCGGGCTGGGCCGGATCAGGGGTGGACATGCGTGCCTTCCTGGCGGGATCTGGACTGGACGCGCACGGGTCGCCCCGCGCGTCCGACTGAAGATTCTAGAGCGCCCGCCGGGGCACGACCGGTCGGTCCGGGGCCACCGTGCGGCGTCTCCTGATCGACGTGCGCAGCGTCAGCCGCGCGGCCCTCTGGCGGGCCACGTAAATCGGCGATCATCGCGCTGCATGTCCTCATGGTCCCACACGGGCAGGCGCGCACCGCAGTGCCCCCGCCGGCCGTCAGGACACGTCTGCGCGCGGCCGCGCAGCGGTCAGCCGCGCTCGCCGAGGTGCAGCGTCTGCACGACCTCGTGCAGCGGACCGCCGCTTCGCCCCGCTCCGGGGGTCGACTCGACGAGGTGCAGCCGGTCCGCGGTGAAACCGGGCCCCTCGTAGACCGCCAGGGCGTGCGCGAGCTCGGCCAGCCCTGGGCCGGCCGGCTGCGGTGCGGACCTGCGGCGGCCGGTGCCGCGCGGGCCGGAGGCGCGCGCCACGGTCAGGTGACCGCGTTGCCGCGGCCGGCGGTCGAGCCGCAGCCCGACGCCGGAGGCCGCCTCTGCGGTCGCGGCGCTCAGGCGTCGCAGCGCCTGCGTGTCGCCGCCGACCCCTGCGAACAGGATCCGGTCGTCGAAGGTGCCGGCCCCCCGCAGGTGCAGGGCCAACGGTCGGGTGTCCCGGGCGACCTCGTCGAGGGCAGCGCCCAGGTCGTCGACGGCACCGTCGGCGACGTCGCCGAAGAACGCCACGGTCAGGTGCATGAGCTCGCGAGGGGTCCAGCGCAGCGAGGGCCGTCCGTCGTCGAGGGCGACGGCGCCCAGGGCGGAGAGCGCCAGCCCCAGGTGGTCGAGGGCCTCGTCCGAGGGGTGCAGGGCGGCGAACAGCCGCGCCGACCGTCCCCTCACAGGGCCCCGTCCGCGTCGTCCGCGGCCATGCCTGCCGGGGCAGGACCACCGACGCCGCGCGGGCGGTGCGCCCGGCTCGACGCGTACAGGCAGACCGTGGCAGCCGTCGCGAGGTTGAGCGACTCGGCCAGGCCCCGCAGCGGGACGCTCACCACGGCATCGGCGAGCTCGCGGTCCTCGGGCCGCAACCCCCACGCCTCGTTGCCGAAGACCCACGCAGTGGGTCGGGCGAGGTCCGGGGCCCTGGTCGGGGCCGCGCCCGCGATGTCGAGCAGGTCGTCGAGGTCGTGGTCGCCGGCACCGTCGGCGGCCAGGACCGCCAGCCCCGCAGACCGCAACGCATCGACCGTCTCGGCGAGGCTCACGCCCGTGACGACCGGGACGTGGAACAACGACCCAGCCGTCGACCGGACGACCTTGGGGTTGTGCACGTCGACGCTCTCGCCCGCGAGGACGACCAGGTCGGCCCCTGCGGCGTCCGCTGCGCGGATCACGGTGCCCGCGTTGCCGGGGTCGCGGACGGTCGCGAGGACCGCGACGAGCCGCGGCGAGCGGACGATCGCGTCGTCGAGCCCGGGCTCGGCGACCCGGACCACCGCGAGGATGCCCTGGGCGTCCGAGCTCATGGCCTCGAACGCGTCGGGCGTCGTCAGGTGGACGTGCAGCCGCTGGTCGAGGGCCTCGTCGACGATCTCGACGTACCGCTCGGCGGCCGCCGAGGTGACGTACACGTCCCGTACCAGGTGCGGGGCGTGCCGCACCGCCTCACGCACACCCTGCGGACCTTCGACGAGGAACTGCTGGTGGCGCAGACGCGCCGAACGCCCGGACAGTGCCCGTACCGCCTTGACCCGGTCGCTGCGAGGGTTCGAGACCTCGGGAACGCGGTGGGAGAAAGGTACGGGTCGACCTGAGGACAGATCGTTCACTGTGCGGGCGTCCGGTGAGAAGTGTCGCTGCTCGATGATCAGGCAGCAGCCTTCGGAGCGTTGACGTCGCTGGGCAGCGCGTCCTTCGCGGCCTGGACGAGCGCGTTGAAGACGGTCACGTCGTTGACCGCGAGGTCGGCGAGCACGCGACGGTCGACCTCGATGCCAGCGGCCTTGAGGCCCTGGATGAGGCGGTTGTACGTCAGGCCCTGCGCGCGGGACGCAGCGTTGATGCGCTGGATCCACAGACGACGGAAGTCGCCCTTGCGCGCCTTGCGGTCACGGTAGGAGTAGACGAGGGAGTGGGTGACCTGCTCCTTCGCCTTCCGGTAGAGACGCGAACGCTGGCCGCGGTAACCCGCAGCGCGCTCGAGAGTTGTACGGCGCTTCTTCTGGGCGTTGACCGCCCGCTTCACGCGTGCCACGTGATGCTCCTTGCAGTTCGGGGCTCAGGTAGGGACTCAGCGGTGGTCGGCGCCGGGGGCGCGACCACCAGGCAGATCACTTACCGAGCAGCTTCTTGATCTTCTTGACGTCTGCGGGGGCGACGACCTGGTCAGCAGACAGGCGACGCGTGCGCGTGCTCGACTTGTGCTCGAGCAGGTGGCGCTTGTTGGCCTGCTCGCGCATGACCTTGCCGCTACCGGTGATGCGGAACCGCTTCTTGGCGCCGGAGTGCGTCTTGTTCTTCGGCATGGCTGCCGTTTCTCCTTTGTCTGGTCGAGATCCCGGGAGGGACCCGACGTGTTCGGGCCGTGGCCGGTGGGCCTGGCTCGGTGTCAGTTGGTCAGGTGGTCTTGCCGCCCGGCTTCGGCTTGGAGGCCGAGCCCGGCCGGGGCGCCGGGGGGCGCGGTGCCGGGGGCTTGGGCATGGCGGCCGGCTTGGGCACCGCGACGGGCTTGGGAGCCACCGCGGGCTTGGGCGCGGCAGCCGGTGCTGCTGCCGGGGCAGCCGCCTTGGGCGCAGGAGCCTTGGGGGCCGAGGTGCGAGGCGCGGCCTTCGGGGCGGCCTTGGGCGCCGCCGCCGGAGCAGCAGCGGGGGCCGGCGCGGGCTCGGGAGCCTCGGCAGCCTTGACCGCCGCAGCGGCCTCGGCCGACGCGACCATCTCCGCGGCCTCGGCGACCTGCACCTCGAAGGGCACGTCACCGCCGTCGGCGGGCTCCTCGGAGACCTCGACGGGGTCGGGCCGCGGGTCGACCTTGGCCGACTTCGGCTCGGCGTCCTGGGCACGCTTGCGCTGCTCGTTCTTGGCTTCGGCCTTCTTCTTGACCGGGCCGAGCACCATGATCATGTTGCGCCCGTCCTGCTTGGGCATGCTCTCGATGAAGCCCAGCTCCGAGACGTCCTCCGCGAGACGCTGAAGGAGGCGCACACCCATCTCGGGGCGCGACTGCTCACGGCCACGGAACATGATCATGACCTTGACCTTGTCGCCTGCGGCGAGGAAGCGCTCGACGTGGCCCTTCTTGGTGCCGTAGTCGTGCGGGTCGATCTTCAGACGGAACCGGATCTCCTTGAGGACCGTGTTCGCCTGGTTGCGGCGCGCCTCACGGGCCTTCATGTCCGACTCGTACTTGAACTTGCCGTAGTCCATGAGCTTGCACACCGGCGGGCGTGCGTCGGGGGCGACCTCCACCAGGTCGAGGTCAGCGTCCTGGGCAAGGCTCAGGGCGACCTCAATGCGGACGACGCCGACCTGCTCCCCACCTGGGCCGACAAGTCGGACCTCGGGGACACGGATCCGATCGTTGATGCGAGGCTCGCTGATGTGATGCTCCTAGGAAGTCGTCGGTAGACCACCAGGAACGGGAAAGGCCCCCGTCCCAGAGCGCAGGGAGGAGGCCATCGATCGGGTCGTCGCGGGTGCGACGAACACACCGTCGCGCCACCGTGAAGAACGGCGACGCTCCGGACCGAGACCCGGCCTCTGTCGTGACGTTCGTCAGCGGTTGAAGCTCAGGTGGGATGGAATCCACTTTGCGCACCCGTAGCCCTCTCCTCGAAGCACGTGTTGAGCCTCGACGAGAACCTACGGGTCGGTCAGCCACCAAGAATAGCACGGACGCCTGGCCGGGCACTCCTGCCCGGGTCGGGCCCCGCTCCGGCCCCCTTCCGGGCCCGCTCGGCACCCGCGGGCCGCGACCACGCGCCTCACGATCGTGCGGTCGCGCGTCGTCGTGGTCCAGGTGAGCGGGTTGGCCGTCCCGGCGAGTGGAGGCGGTCCATCATTGGAACTCTTCCAGAAAATGTGGGTAGAGTGAGGGCGTGCCCACCGAGAAGACGCTCCGCCCAGCGGACCACGAGACCGAGCTCCGCGACAGCGGGCTCCGGGTGACCGCTGCCCGCCTCGCCGTCCTCGAGGTCGTCACCCGGCAGCAGCACGCCGACGCGGACGACGTGCTGCAGGCGACGCGCGCCGCCCTCGGCTCGGTGTCCGTCCAGGCGGTCTACGACGTGCTGAACACCCTCACGGAGCACGGGCTGCTCCGGCGCATCGAACCCGCCGGCCACCCGGCACGCTACGAGCGCCGGCTCGGCGACAACCACCACCACGTCGTGTGTCGTTCGTGCGGCGCCGTCGCCGACATCGACTGCGCCGTCGGTCATGCGCCGTGCCTGACCCCCAGCGGCGACAACGGCTTCAGGATCGACACCGCCGAGGTCACGTACTGGGGCCTGTGCCCCGCCTGCGCGCACTGACCCGGTCGCCGCGACCCCGGCGCCCGCGCACCCCTGACCGCTCCCTGCGAGCACCAGTCCCTGCCCCTGCTCACCCTGAGACACCCCTACCCGAACAGCGGTCCGCGACCCGGACCAGGCCGATGGAGACGACGAAGACGATGACGAGCACCCCCTTCACCACCACCCAGACGGGCACCCCCGTCCCGAGCGACGCCCACTCCCTGACCGCCGGCACGGACGGCGCGACCGCGCTGCACGACCGCTACCTGGTCGAGAAGCTCGCCCAGTTCAACCGCGAGCGCATCCCCGAGCGCGTCGTCCACGCGAAGGGCGGCGGCGCGTTCGGCGAGTTCGTCGTCACCGAGGACGTCTCCGCGTACACGCGGGCGGCCGTGTTCCAGCCCGGCGCGCGTACCGAGACGCTGCAGCGCTTCTCGAGCGTCGCGGGCGAGCAGGGCTCCCCCGACACCTGGCGCGACGTGCGCGGGTTCTCGGTGAAGTTCTACACGACCGAGGGCAACTACGACATCGTCGGCAACAACACCCCCGTCTTCTTCATCCGTGACGGCATCAAGTTCCCCGACTTCATCCACTCGCAGAAGCGCCTGCCGGGCTCCGGTCTGCGCGACGCCGACATGCAGTGGGACTTCTGGACCCTGTCGCCCGAGTCGGCGCACCAGGTCACCTACCTCATGGGTGACCGTGGCCTGCCGCGCTCGTGGCGCGAGATGCCGGGCTTCGGGTCGCACACCTACCAGTGGATCAACGCCGCGGGCGAGCGCTTCTGGGTCAAGTACCACTTCACGTCGAACCAGGGCAACGTCGAGATGGAGGGCGCCGAGGCCGAGCTCATCGCCGGCGGGGACGCGGACTACTACCGCCGCGACCTGTACGAGGCCATCGAGGCGGGCGACTTCCCCTCGTGGGACGTGCACGTCCAGGTCATGCCGTACGAGGACGCCAAGACGTACCGCTTCAACCCGTTCGACCTGACCAAGGTCTGGCCGCACGCGGACTACCCGCTCATCAAGGTCGGGACGCACACGCTCAACCGCAACCCGCAGAACTTCTTCGCGGAGATCGAGCAGGCGGCGTTCTCGCCCGCGAACACGGTCCCAGGCATCGACATCAGCCCTGACAAGATGCTCATGGCGCGCGTCTTCTCCTACCCGGACGCGCAGCGGTACCGCGTGGGCACCAACTACAACCAGATCCCGGTCAACGCGCCGCACGCCGCACCGGTGCACAACTACTCGCAGGACGGGGCCCAGCGTCACGGGTTCAACGCTCCCACGACGCCGGTCTACGCCCCGAACAGCCTGGGGGGTCCCGCTGCGGACGAGGCTCGCGCCGGGGTCGGGTCCTGGGAGTCGGACGGCGAGCTGACGCGCGCCGCGGCGACCCTGCACGCGCAGGACGACGACTTCGGTCAGGCCGGCACGCTCTACCGCGAGGTGTTCGACGACGCGGCCAGGGCGCGCTTCCTCGAGACCATCACGGGCGCCGTGGGCGGCGTGCAGAGCCTCGCGATCCGTGAGCGCGCGATCCAGTACTGGACGAACGTGGACGCGACCCTCGGCGCAGCCCTGCGCCGCGCGCTCGAGGTCGCCCCGCTCGCGGCCGACGAGCCGGGCGTCACGTCCGAGCCCGCGCACTCCTGACGCCCGCGCTCCTGCCCGGCGCACGCCGTCGGGCAGGAGCGGTCGCGTCGTCGCGCACCCGAGGCCGCGTCCGCTCAGCGGGCGCGGCCTTCGCGCTCTCCCGGACCGTCCCTGTGCAGTGCCACCCGAGCGAGACGCTTGGCACACTATTGCCCCGGCCCGACGGCGGCGCGCGCCCCGGCTCCCACCTCCCCCTCCGAGCGGGCCACCCCCCGCTCCCGGGCCGAGCGGTCCGCGGCCCCGAGGCCGCCCCGCCTCTGGAAGGATGGTGGGCATGACTACCGAGAACGACCCCATCGCCCAGGACGCCACCCGGGACATCGCCGACGTCGCAGCCGTCGAGGTCATCACCTCCGCCGCCGTCCACCTCATGAGCGCGGCCGCGGTCAAGTGCGGGCTCGCCGAGGACGCCGTCGAGAAGGAGCACCTCGACCTCGACGAGGCCCGCAAGCTCATCAACGCGCTCGCCGCGCTCGTGACCGCCTCGGCCCCCGACATCGGCAACCAGCACGCCCGCTCGCTGCGCGACGGGCTGCGCTCGCTCCAGCTCGCGTTCCGCGAGGCCTCCGTCTACCCCGACGCCCTCGGTGAGGGCCCCGGCGAGAAGTACACGGGCGCAGTCAGTTGAGCACCCCGCCGGGCGGGCAGCCGACGCCTCCCCCGCCGCCCAGCACGCACGGGGGCGACGGCGTCGTGCCCCCGCCCGGCGGCGCCACCTGGCCCCCCGCCGTCGCGCCCGCCGTCGCGCCCGGCGCCGCGACCCCGCACGGGCCGAACGCCCAGGCCGGGCCGACGCACGCAGGCCGCGGCGGCGCCGCGCCCGCCCGGGCAGGACGCGGGAAGACCGTCGCGGTCCTCGTGCTGTGCGCGGCTCTCGTCGTCGCACTCGGCCTGGCCGCGTACCTGCTCGTCACCACGCTCGGCTGGCAGGACCGCAGCGCCGAGTGGGAGAAGGAGTCCCGCGCCCTGGGCCAGCAGGTCGCCCAGCTCGAGGCCGCCCTCGGCGGCGCCAACAGCGAGCTCGAGTCCGCCCGCTCCCAGCTCACCACGGCCCAGGAGCGCATCACCGCGCTCGCCAACGAGAAGGCTCAGCTCGGCGACGAGAACGTGGCCTCGCAGCAGTACCTCGACTACCAGGCACGCATCTCCGAGGCCGCCGGGACGGTCGCCGCCGCACTCGGGCAGTGCACCACCGCGCAGGACGAGCTCATCGGGTACCTCGACAACCGGGACGCCTACAACCCTGACGACCTCACCCGCTTCGCCACCCAGGTCGACGACCTGTGCAAGGCGGCGACCGACGCCAACGCCGAGCTCCAGCAGGAGCTCGCCCAGTGAGCCCGGCCCGACCCTCCGCGCGGTCCCTCGCGCCGCGTCTCGCCCGTCCCCTCACGCTGACCCTGAGCGCGGCGCTCACCGCGGCGCTGGCAGCGGGGTGCGGGGTCCTGCCCGCGCTCCCCGAGCCCATGCCCACCTCGGTCGTCCCGAGCATCCCGGTCCAGGCCGAGCCCGTCGGGTCGGAGAACCTCTCCCCCGACGGCTTCGACGCCGTCAAGCGCATGGCCGTCCGGATCCGCAACGTCGGGTGCTCCTCGCTCTCGACGGGCTCGGGCTTCGCGCTCGACGACCGCACGCTCATCACGAACAAGCACGTGGTGGAGGGCTCCAAGTCCCTCCAGGTCCTGACGTACGACGGGCGCGACATCCAGGTCGAGACCGCGACCGCCGCCGGGCTCGCGGACCTCGCGATCGTACGCACGATCGACGACCTCCCCTCCGCCCCGACGCTCGCCGCCGCGGACCCCGGCCAGGGCGACACCGTGACGGTCGTCGGCTACCCGGAAGGCGGCCAGCTCACGGTGACGCAGGGCAAGGTCGTCGGCACCGCGACCGACCCGCTCCACGAGAACCTGGGCCAGGTCCTCGTGACGGACGCCCCGGTCGAGCCGGGCAGCTCGGGCTCGGCCGCGCTCAACGAGGCCGGAGAGGTCATCGGGGTGGTCTACGCCAAGTCGACCGACGCCTCGCTGCTCGTGCCCGTCTCGACGCTGCGCGCGATGCTCGACGACTCGTCCGCCTTCACGGCCCTGCCGCCCTGCTCGTAGGCCGCGGGCCGTGGGGGCACCGCGGCGGCACGCGCCGCGTTCCCCACCTGAGCGGGTCGGGCGACGTCGTCGGGCACCCTGCGGCTCCCGGCGAGGCGTGCCCGACGACGGCCCCCGGGGTCAGCCCGCGCGGCCGATGCGCAGCTCGAGCGAGTCGACCCGTTCGGAGACCACGCCGCTGCCCGCGAGGGCCTGGTTGACCTGGGCCAGCACCCCGTCCAGACCCCGCCGGTCGAGACCTGCGTCGATCGAGAGCACGACCGCGACCTCCGCGCTGCGACCGGTCTCGGCGCGCACGGCCGCGACGTGCTCGATCCCCGAGACGGCCCCGACGATCTCGGCAGCCACGTCCGGCGATACCGCGCCGTCGGCGACCGCGGGCGCCCACTGCTTGCCCTGCGCGAGGGCCCACACCGCGGGGCGCGGGACCAGGACCGTGACCGGTCCGGCGGGGTCCAGCACCAGGAGCGACCAGTCCTCGCTCACGGCCGACAACGCCGCACGCGGGGCGTCGACCGGGACGGGGCGCGCGTCGGGACGCCAGGCGGCCATGCTCGCGACGCTCGAGAACACGGGCAGCGCGCGACGCCCGTCGGGTGCCTCGAGCGCCACGACGCCCGCCGAGGCCTCCTTGTCCACCTTCTGCCCGTGCTCGCCGACCCCGGACTTCTCGAGCTCGGCCAGGATGGGGATGAGCAGCCGCGTGCGACCGAGCTGTGCGACGACCTCCGTGAGGCTCGCCGCCCCTCCCGCGAAGGCGCCCAGGACGCCCGTGAGCGCCGGGTCGGCGGACCCGTCGTCGTCCGAGAAGCCCGAGGAGGGCGGCAGCGCCTTGCCCGTCCCCTCGTCCGCGGGCCCCTTCGCGAACGGCGACATCGACGACGTCACGGACGGCCTGCCACGTCGAGCGCCTGGGGCAGCGAGAAGGCGCCCGCGTACAGCGCCTTGCCGACGATGGCCCCTTCCACGCCCTCGGTCACCAGAGCGCGCAGCGCCTCGAGGTCCGCGAGGCTCGAGATGCCGCCCGACGCCACCACCGGGGCGTCGGTGCGCGCGGCGACCTCGCGCAGCAGGTCGATGTTCGGGCCGCGCAGCGTCCCGTCCTTGGTCACGTCGGTCACCACGTAGCGCGAGCAGCCTGCCGCGTCGAGGCGGTCCAGGACCTCCCACAGGTCCCCGCCCTCCTGCGTCCAGCCCCGGGCGGCGAGCGTCGTGCCGCGCACGTCCAGCCCGACGGCGATGGCGTCGCCGTGCTCGGCGATGACCTTGGCCGTCCACTCGGGGTTCTCGAGAGCCGCGGTGCCGAGGTTGACCCGGGCGCAGCCCGTCGCCAGTGCCCGGGCCAGGGACTCGTCGTCGCGGATCCCGCCCGAGAGCTCGACCTTGACGTCGAGGCGCGCGACGACGTCGGCCAGGAGCTCGGCGTTCGAACCGCGACCGAAGGCCGCGTCGAGGTCGACCAGGTGCACCCACTCCGCTCCGCCGCTCTGCCAGTCGAGCGCAGCCGACAGCGGGTCGCCGTACGAGGTCTCCGAGCCGGCCTCGCCCTGCACGAGGCGCACCGCCTGCCCGGCGGCGACGTCGACGGCGGGGAGCAGGACGAGACGATCGGTCATGGGGTGGTCCTTCCGAAGGAATCACGAGATGGGTGGACGCCCTGCCCGGGAGCGCACGCCGGACGGGCGGTGGAGCGGTGCAGCAGCGGACAGGACGAGACGCCCTGCCCGCGCGACGAGGTCAGAGCGAGCGGACCCAGTTCTCCAGGAGCCGGGCGCCCGCGTCACCGGACTTCTCGGGGTGGAACTGGGTCGCGGAGAGCGGGCCGTTCTCGACGGCCGCGACGAACCGGCCGCCGTGCTCGGACCAGGTCACGAGAGGTGCCCGGAACGCGGCACCCACGGGCTCGTCGACGCCGAGGGCGAACCGGCGGGCCGCGTAGGAGTGCACGAAGTAGAACCGCTCGTCGGCGATGCCGTCGAACAGCACCGACCCGTCGGGCACCTCGACGGTGTCCCAGCCCATGTGCGGGACCACGGGCGCCTCGAGACGGTCGACGATCCCGGGCCACTCACCGAGACCCTCGGTGAGGGTGCCGTGCTCGTCACCCTCCTCGAACATGACCTGCATGCCGACGCAGATCCCGAGCACGGGTCGACCACCCGCGAGACGACGCTCGACGATCTGGTCGCCGCGGACGGACCGCAACCCCGCCATGACCGCGGCGAAGGCGCCGACACCCGGGACGACCAGACCGTCGGCCTCCGAGGCGCGGGCGCGGTCCGCGGTCAGCTCGACCTGGGCACCCACCCGCTCGAGCGCACGGACCGCCGAGCGGACGTTGCCGAACCCGTAGTCGAGGACGACGACCGAGGGGCCCGCGCTCACTTCTTGCGCGCCTTGCGAGCCGAGGCCGTGAGCAGCCGCATGGCCTTCCAGCGGGAGATGCCCGAGCTCGGGACGACACCCTGGAGGTCGGCGACGGTCACCTGACCCGTCACGAGGTCCTCGAGCTCCTCGGGAGCACCGCCCAGCACGAGTCCGGGGGCGAGCGTGTCTCCCTCGACGCCCTCCTCCCAGCGCGTCGCGGTGAGCTGCTCGCCGCGCCGCGTGAGCAGGATCAAGGGCACGCCCTTGACGAGCGTCGAGATGGCGGCGGCGGCCCGCTGCGGGGCGTCGCCCGACCGGTCCCGCAGCACGGCGAGCGCGCCGATCCCGGTGGGCACGGCGTCGACCTCCACCTGCGCGATCGAGCACGCGGCCGCGAGGGGCTCGGCGCCCGCGATCTGCGTCACGAGGACCGCGACCTCGGGGTCGGAGGAAGGGGTGAGCAGGCTCGAGATGTCGTCCGGGATCTCCAGGTCCGTCTCGGGCTCGTCGGCGGGGTTCTGCGGGGTGGTCATGTCGTCCGTCTCGGTCGTCCGCGGGTCGCGGGGGTGATCGGCACGTCCAGCCCTGTGGGGCTGGGCGGGGGTGGTCGGCTCGGAGGTCACAGCGCGCCCTTGGTCGAGGGGATGCCCTCGACGCGGGCGTCGGGCGCGACGGCGAACCGCAGCGCACGGGCGAGCGCCTTGAACTGCGCCTCCACGATGTGGTGGGGGTCACGGCCGGAGAGCACCCGCACGTGGATGCAGATGGCCGCGTGGTGCGCGATCGACTCCAGCACGTGGCGCGTGAGCGAGCCCGTGAAGTGTCCACCGATCAGGTGGTACTCCTGGCCCGCGGGCTCCCCCTCGTGCACGAGATAGGGGCGGCCCGAGACGTCCACGACCGCGAGCGCCAGCGCCTCGTCGAGCGGCACCATGGCGTCGCCGAAGCGCGAGATGCCGGTCTTGTCGCCCAGCGCGATCCGCAGCGCCTCGCCGATCGTGATCGCGACGTCCTCGACCGTGTGGTGGGCGTCGATGTGCGTGTCGCCCGTGGCCTTGACCGTGAGGTCGATGAGCGAGTGCTTGCCGAGAGCAGTCAGCATGTGGTCGTAGAAGGGGACGGTCGTCGAGATGTCCGTCTTCCCGGTCCCGTCGAGGTCCAGCTCGACGAGGACGCTCGACTCCGACGTCGCGCGCTCGATCCGCGCGGTGCGCTTCACAGTCCTGCCACCTCCACCAGGGCGTCCTTGAACGCCGTCATCTCCTGCGGGGTGCCGATCGACACCCGCAGCCAACCATCGGGACCAGTCTCCCGGATGAGGACGCCACGATCCAACAGGCCCTGCCAGACCGCGTGCCGGTCCGGGAAGGAACCGAACAGGACGAAGTTCGCGTCGGAGTCGGCCACCTGCAGGGGCTCGCCGCCCAGCACGGCCGGACGCTGCGCGCGCAGCCAGGCGACTGTGGCGTCCCGCTCGGCCCGCAGGTCGTCGACGCGGGCCAGCAGGGACGCCGAGTGCTTGAGCGCCGCACGCGCGAGCGCCTGCGTCGCGGCCGACAGGTGGTAGGGCAGGCGCACCACGCGCAGCGCGTCGACCAGCGTGCTCGACGCGGCGAGGTAGCCCACGCGCGCCCCTGCGAGCGCGAACGCCTTGGACATGGTCCGCGTGACCGCGAGGTTGGGGTAGCGCTCGAGCAGCTCGAGCGCCGAGGGGACCCCGGCGCGGCGGAACTCGCCGTACGCCTCGTCGACCACGACGACCGCGGAGGTGCCCGGCTGCGCACCGCGCGGGGTCGTCGCGAGCGCCGCCTCGCACACGGCCTCCACGACGTCTCGCGACAACGCCGTGCCGGTCGGGTTGTTGGGGCTGGCCAGGAGGATCACCGACGGCGCGTGCTCGACGATCGCGGCGCGGGCAGCGTCGGCGTCGAGCGTGAAGTCCTCCTCGCGGCGCCCGGCGACCCAGGCGGTCGAGGTGTCTCGCGCGTACTCCGGGTACATCGAGTAGGTGGGCGCGAACGACAACGCGGTGCGCCCCGGGCCGCCGAAGGCCTGGAGCAGGTGCAGCATGATCTCGTTCGAGCCGTTCGCCGCCCACACCTGCTCGGGGCCCACCCGCACGCCCGCCTCGCCCGCGAGGTAGTCGGCGAGGTCCTGCCGCAGACCCAGGAAGTCGCGGTCCGGGTAGCGGTTGAGGGTCGCGGCGGCCGCGGCGACGTCGGCGGCGATGGTCGCGACGACCTCGGCCGAGGGTGCGTACGGGTTCTCGTTGACGTTGAGCAGGACGGGCACGTCGAGCTGCGGCGCCCCGTACGGCTCGATCCCCGCGTGCTCGGTCCGCACCGGGAGGTGCACCTGCGCCGCGGCGTGCGCGCGCGGCTGCGAGAAGGAGGCACCCGCCTGGGGTGCGCCGTCCGGGGACTCGAGGAGTGGAGTGGTCACCAGGACAGTCTACGAAGCCGTCCGTGGGTGAGCGGTGAACGTCCGGCAGGCGGGCGGTGAGCCTGCGTGCCGCCGGCCCGTCGGGCCGTCGTCCGGG
>Ga0233375_1000653_pt1 | contig 17665 bp, 18 predicted proteins | sample ElkDunMinimDraft_10_FD_191539 | JGI IMG/M metagenome (GOLD analysis project Ga0233375, IMG submission 191539) | Fecal eukaryotic communites from dung pellets of Tule Elk in California, USA - Elk Dung E16 | ecosystem: Host-associated > Mammals > Digestive system > Large intestine > Fecal | place... | reverse complement strand
CCTAGGGATCACGCCCGGCTGAGGGCCCCGCGTGTCAGCCAGGTCTGCAGCGCGGCATAGGCCTCGGCTCGCGGCTCGGGGGCGGAGAGGAAGAGGTCGTGGATGCCGCGGGCGATGCGGTCCACGCTCACGCGCGTGCCGATGCGCGTGGCGGCCTTGGCGATGTCGTCGACGACGAGCACCGAGTCGGCAGAGATCATCTCGGGCGCCCATACCAGCGGGTTGGACGAACGGGTCGAGAGCATCACGAGGGCGGGGCAGCCGACGTCGACACCGGCCGCGACGCGGCGGTGCCCCTCGAGGATCGCCATGAGCCAGCCTGGATGCGTCGGAAAGCCGCGGTCGGGTCGCCAGAGCGCGCGCTCGGCGCTGACGGGGAGCGAGCCGAGCTCGGTCTGTGCGCGCGTGTAGAAGCCGAGGTCGACGGCCGGCTGCGTGCCCAGCGGGTCGAGGCGCGCCCGCACCTGCACGAGCGGGGCGATGGCCTGGCGCCCGATCGCGCCGAGCTGCAGTTCGAGCCACGGACTGTTGAGGACGAGCGCCGCCGCACGGCCGGGGTGACGCGCCACCCACAGCGTGAGGGTGAGGCCGCCGGTGGAGTGCCCGAGCAGCACGAGGCGACGGCCGGTCGCGGCATCCTTCGCGTGCCCCATCACGGTCAGGGCCGCCTCGATGTCGACGTCGTACTCATCGAGGCTCGTGATGTAGCCCGGCGTCTGCCCCGGGCGGAGGCTGCGCCCGTACTTGCGCAGGTCCAAGGCATGGAATCGGGCGCCGAGGCGGTTCCAGAACCGAGCCAGCTCGGTCTGGAAGAAGTAGTCCGACCAGCCGTGCACGTAGAGCACGTCGACGTCGCGGAGCGGTCCGGTGAACCGGGAGGTCAGCTGCGGAAGGCTGCGCACGAGGGTCGCGAAGAGCGGGCCTTCCTCGTCTTCGCCGAGCGGGATCGTGAGGCTCTCGAACGGCTCCCCGAGGATGTCGGTGACCCATTGCTCCGGCATGCCGTCAGCCTATCGGTGGGACACCGCCGCCGCCCGGGTGCTACTCGCCGCGCGAGACGGTGATCATCTCCTCGCGCGAGACGACCTTGATGCGGGCGCGCTCCTGCGCGGCGCCGAGGGCGACCTCGTACTCGTCGAGGCGGTGCCAGCCCTCGAGGTCCGTCCAGCGCACGCCACGGGTGGCGAGCAACTCGGGGATCGCCTCTTCGGAGGCGTCCTCGGGGTCCCACCACGAGCCCTGGTCGTTGATGATGTGGCTGACCGTCTCCATGGCATCGGACTTGGTGTGACCGATGAGGCCCACCGGTCCCCTCTTGATCCAGCCGGTCGCGTAGACGCCGGGCACGCGCTCGTTCGAGTCCTTGCGCAGCACCTGACCCTCGTGGTTGGGGATCACGCCGTGACGCTTGTCGAACGGCACACCCGGGAGGGGTGAGCCGAGGTAGCCGACGGCGCGGTACAGCGCCTGCACCGGCACCTCGCGCAGCTCGCCGGTGCCGACGACACCGCCCTGGCCGTCGGGACGCGTGCGCTCGTACACGAACGCGCTGACCCGGCCGGCCTCGTCCTTCTTCACCTCGACGGGCTTGGCCCAGAAGTGGAAGTGCAGTCGGCGCGACGCCTCGCCGCCGGCGTTGTTGGCCGACGGACGCTGACGCCACGACTGCAGCACCCGGTCGATGACCATGACCTGCTTGTTGCTGGCGACGGCGGCCTTGGATGCCTCGTCGTAGTCGAAATCCTCGTCGTAGACGACCATGTCGACGTCCCGCAGCTCGCCGAGCTCACGCAGCTCGAGCGGGGTGAACTTCACCTGTGCGGGGCCACGGCGGCCGAACACGTGCACGTCGGTGACGGGCGAGGCCTTGAGTCCTTCGTAGACGTTGTCGGGGATCTCGGTGGGCAGGAGGTCGTCGGCGTGCTTGACGAGCATGCGGGAGATGTCCAGCGCGACGTTGCCGTTGCCGATGACGGCGATCGACTCGGCCTCCAGCGGCCACGTGCGCGGCACGTCGGGGTGACCGTCGAACCAGCTCACGAAGTCGGCTGCGCCGTACGAACCCTCGGCGTCGATGCCGGGGATCTCGAGCTCGGCATCGCGGATGGCGCCGGTGGCGAAGATGACGGCGTTGTAGTGGCGCTTGAGGTCGTCGAGGGTGATGTCCTCGCCGAAACGCACATTGCCGAACAGGCGGATGTCACCGCGGTCGAGCACCTCGCGCAGCGCCGTGATGATGCCCTTGATGCGCGGGTGGTCGGGGGCGACGCCGTAACGGACCAGTCCGTAGGGCGCGGGCAGCTGCTCGAACAGGTCGATCGACACGTCGAAGCGACGCTCGGCCTTGAGGATGATGTCGGCCGCGTAGATGCCCGCGGGGCCCGCTCCGACGATGGCGAGTCGCAGCTTGGTCATGATGGTCCTTTCGTGGTCGACACCGGGACCGCGGTCCCGGCCCGTCGAAGGGGCGGATGCCGTCAGCTGGAGCGGTCGGCGACAGCTCGCGCGAATCGCGTGAGCGCCTCACGTACCGCACCGTCGGGGATGGGTCCGAGGGCGTCGATCGCGGCGTCCGACCACTCGCCGGCGAGCGCCTGGGTCGCGGCGGTCGCCTCGTGGTCGCGCAGCCGCGCGAGCGGCTCGTCGAGGATGGCGGGGTCGGCACCGTCGGCGATGTCGGCCACGCCCTGGTCGATCTGCGCGCGCAGCGCCACCGAGGCGGCATCCGTTCGCTGACCGAGCAGCAGGTACGGCATGGTCGGCACGCCCGCGCGCAGGTCGGTGCCGGGGACCTTGCCGGTCTCGTCGGGGTCGGCCGAGAGGTCGATGACGTCGTCGAGCAGCTGGAACGCCACACCCGCCCGCTCGCCGAACGCGATGAGGGGGGCTTCGAACTCGCTGGGGCCGTTGCTGAAGGTGACGCCGGCCTGCGCGGCCGCCGCGATGAGCGATCCGGTCTTGTCGGCGAGCACCTGCAGGTAGAACGCGACGGGGTCGTCGCCGGCCTGCGGACCGACGGTCTCGTGCATCTGCCCCAGCACGAGACGCTCGAACGTGTCGGCCTGCATACGGATGGCGGGTTCGCCGAGCCCGGCCATGATCTGGCTGGCACGGGAGAAGAGCAGATCGCCGGTGAGGATCGCGACGCTGTTGCCCCACACCGCGTGGGCGCTGGGGACGCCCCGACGCACGTCGGCACCGTCCATGACGTCGTCGTGGTAGAGCGAGCCCAGGTGGGTGAGTTCCAGTGCGGTGGCGCCGGCGATGACATCGTCGGTCGCACCGTCGCCCAGCTGGGCGGTCAACAGCGCCAGCATGGGGCGCACGCGCTTGCCGCCGGCCTCGTACAGGTAACGGGTGGTGGCGTCGACGAGCTGATCGGCACTCTTCAGCTCGACGGCGATGTTCGCCTCGACGCGGTCCAGACCCTCCTCGATCACCGAGATGAGCTTGCGTCCGCGGGGTCCGGCGAACACCCGCTCGGTCAGTCCGAGACGGCTGGCCAGGCGCGTACCCGGCGCGGGGGGGCTCGCAGTCACGCTCTCCAGCCTACCGGGGTCGCGGGGGGCGCCGCTTCGCCCGACGGACGCACGGAAGAGTCTCAGCCGGCCGGGGCGACCAGCGGCTTGCGGGCGCGGTGGAGGGCGACGATGCCGAAGGTGAGGTCGCGGTGGGCGACGTGGGTCCAGCCGGCCTCGCGGAGCCAGGAGCTCAGGGTGGTCTGGTCGGGCCAGTCGCGGATCGACTCGTTGAGGTAGTCGTAGGCGGCGGCGTTGGAGCTCATGGTGCGCGCGACCACCGGCAGAACGCGGTCGTTGTAGAAGCGGTAGAGCCCCGCGAAGACGGGCGAGCGGGGGTGCGAGAACTCGCAGATCACGAGCCGGCCGCCGGGCGCGGTGACCCGCAGCATCTCGGCGAGGGCCTTCTTCGGCTCGTTGACGTTGCGCAGGCCGAAGGAGATCGTCACGGCGTCGAACGCGTCATCCTCGAACGGGAGGGCGGTGGCATCCGCCTCGACGAACGAGAGATTCGCCACGCCGCCGTGGCGACGCTTGCCCTCGGCGATCATGCCGGGCGAGAAGTCGGCGGCGACGACCTCGGCACCGCTCGCGGCGAGCGCGACCGAGCTCGCGCCGGTGCCGGCGGCGAGGTCGAGGATGCGCTGGCCGGGGCGCGGGGCGATGGCCCGCGTCGTCGCGACGCGCCAGAGCTTGTCGTTGCCGAGGCTCAGCACGGTGTTGGTGCGGTCGTAGGCCGGGGCGACCTCGTCGAACATCCCGCTGACGCGCGAGGGGTCCTTGCCGAGGTCGGCGCGATGCGGGTCGGAAGTCACCGTTCGATCCTACGGCGCGGCGTGGGCCGCCCCATCGAATCCGGCGAGCCGGTCGAACCAGCGCTGGGTGGTCTCCTCGTCGAACGGCGCCTCGTGTTCGCGAACGCGGGTCTCCAGTTCCACGGCTCGCGCTTCGAGACGGTCGACGATGTCCAGCGGGTAGCCATAGGCCACCCGGTGCGCGTCCCATTCGTCTTGGTCGTCGATGTACAGCTCGCCGGTGGCGCGTTCCACGACGTCGAGGTCCATGTCGATGCCCGCCGGCTCCCCCTCGATCCACTCGACAGCCCACGCGAGGTCGATGTAGATGGCGGTGCGGTGCGGGGGCGCGTTGACAGTGAGCACCCAATCGCCGTCGGGCGGCATGAGCGTGATGTTCGGGTACACGGCGAGGAAGTCGCGCCCCGGACGCACGCTGCGGTCGCCGACCCGCTGTCCGAACCAGTCGCCCCACCGGTCGCTGCCGAGATAGACGCATTCGTGCACCCAGTGCGCCCCGCCGTCCCACTTGCGCCACCGGAACAGCAGCGGTGTGCCGGGCAGAGGGCGGGCGGATGCCGCGGGGATCGCGTTCATCTTCGCGAGTCTAGGCTTGAGGGGTGACTTTGACCCCGCCGCGCCTCGTCGTCCGGACGCGGGAGATCGACCACGTCGAGGACCTGCTGCCGTTCACGTCGCCGCACGACCCGACCGCATGGATCCGCCGCGGCGACGGCATGGCGGCCGTCGGTGAGGCGTTCTCGCTGCGCCAGCGGGGCGACCAGGCGTACGCTGCCCTCGCGGCGCAGTGGAAGCGGCTGTCCGCCGCGGCGGACATCGATGACCCCGTCGGACTTCCGGGCACGGGACTCATCGCCTTCGGCGCCCTCGCCTTCGACCCGCGCTCCGCGCACGACAGCGTCGTGCGCGTTCCGAGCGTCGTCGTGGGCCGCCGGGGCGGTCGCTCGTGGGTCACCACCATCCACCACGACGGCGAGCGCCCCGCCGAGGCGACGGAAACCCCCTACGGCACGCATTGGTCGGGCACCCTCGGTCCCGGCGAGCAGTCGCCCGAGGGGTACCTCGCCGCCGTCCGCGCGGGCCTCGACGCCATCGCGGCGGGCGAGGTCGGGAAGGTCGTGCTCGCCCGCGACCTCGGCGGCACGGTGCCCGGCGGCTCGGATCTGCGCCGCCTCGCCCGGGCACTCGGCTCCGACTATCCCGACACCTGGATGTTCGCCGTCGACGGCCTCATCGGCGCGAGCCCCGAGACGCTCGTCACGGTGCACGCCGGCACGGTCACCGCCCGGGTGCTGGCCGGCACGACGCCGCGCGGTGCGGATGCCGATGCCGACACCGCCGCGGCATCCACTCTCGCCTCCAGCACCAAAGACCTCGATGAGCACGAGTTCGCGGTGCAGAGCGTGCTGGCCTCCCTCCGCCCGCATCTGCGCGCGCTCGCGGCCAGCGACGCGCCCTTCACGCTGAAACTCCCCAACGTCTGGCACCTCGCCACCGACGTCGAGGGGGAACTGAGCGGGGCGGCATCCGCTCTCGACCTGGTGCGCGCGCTGCATCCGACCGCGGCCGTCGCCGGCACCCCGACGGATGCCGCGATCGAGCTGATCCACCGGCTGGAGCCGTTCGACCGCGGTCGCTACGCCGGCCCGGTGGGGTGGATCGACGCCCGCGGCGACGGTGAATGGGCGATCGCGTTGCGCTGCGCCCAGTTCGACACCGTGGCCACCGCCGACGGCGCCGACATCCCGGTGACGGCGTATGCCGGTGCGGGCATCGTCGCCGACAGCGATCCCGAGACCGAGCTCATCGAGACGCGCGTGAAGTTCCGCCCGATCGTCGACGCGCTGGCCTAGCCCGCGCCGGGCCGGCCGCGCTGCGCCGCTCAGTCGCCGCAAACGCGCCCACCACGCCCCTCCCTGCGGGCGAATGCGACGACCGAGCGTGCCCCTCGGTCCGCGGAACCGACGCGCGACGCCCGCCACCGCGCTCAGTCGCCGCAAACGCGCCCACCAAGGCACTCCCTGGGGGCGAATGCGACGACGGAGCATCGCCCGCGGCCCGCGGATGCCGCCCCGGGCTCAGTCGCCGCAAACGACCGCGCTGCGCTCCGAAACCGGGACGGATGCGACGACCGAAGCAACGCGCGACCGCAACCGCCGCGCTCAGTCGCCGCAAACGTCCCACCACGCCCCTCCCTACGGGGCGAATGCGACGACCGAAGCATCGCCCGCGGTCCGCGGAAGCGACCACCGCGCTCAGTCGCCGCAAACGACCGCACTGCGCCCCGAAACCGGGACGGATGCGACGACCGAAGCACCCAGGATCAGGTCGCGGCGAGACGCTTCTTCTCGGCTTCCACGTCGAACGATGCCGGCGGCCACTGCGGGTCGAGGCGCTCCAGCGCCTCGAGCACGAGTTCCTGCACCGCGAGGCGGGCGTACCACTTCTTGTTCGCGGGCACGACGTGCCAGGGCGCGGCATCGGTCGAGGTGCGGTCGAACACGATCTGATAGGCATCCATGTACTGGTCCCAGAGCTTGCGCTCGTCGACGTCGCCGGGGTTGTACTTCCAGTGCTTGTCCGGCCGATCCAGTCGCTGCATCAGGCGCTTCTTCTGCTCACCGGGTGAGATGTGCAGCATGACCTTGACGATGAGCGTGCCGGTCTCGGTGAGCCGGCGCTCGAAGTCGTTGATCGCGCCGTAGCGGCGCTCGATCTCATCGGGCTCGGCGAGGCTGCGCACCCGCCCGATCAGCACGTCCTCGTAATGGGAGCGGTCGAACACGCCGATGTACCCGGCCTCGGGCACGTCGCGTTCGATGCGCCACAGGAAGTCGTGGGCGAGCTCCTCCTCGGTCGGCTTCTTGAACGCCTTCAGGTGGATGCCCTGCGGGTCGGTCGTGCCGATGACGTGCCGCACGATGCCGCCCTTGCCTGCGGAATCCATCGCCTGCAGCACGAGCAGCAACGACGGTGTCCGGGTGTTCTCGCGGCTCTGCGCGTACAGGCGCTCCTGCAGCTCGTCGAACTCCGCCGCGCCCGCCTCGAGATCCTGCTCGGCGTCGTTGCGGTCTCCCCCGAAGCCGGGCGTGGCGGCGGGGTCGACGTCGGCGAGCCGGAACCCCTCGCCCACCCGCAGCAGCGTCACCGCGTCGCCGTCCCAGTGCTTCTGACTTCTCGCTGTCATGCCGTCATCATGGCGGATGCCGCGCGCCCGCGGAATCCGCACGCCTGTGGAATCCGCTTGCGCGCCACTGCGGCGCGCGACTGCGGCCGGGCATGGTGCCGGGCTCAGCGCGGGAGCGGAACCTCGATGAGCTGCCGGCCACCCACGGGCGCGGTCAGCACCTGGTCGAGCGCGGCTCGGGTCGTGACCCGCTGATACTCCCACCCGTACGCGGTGGCGAGCTGCTCGAGGCGCACGGTCTGGGGCGTGTACAGCACACGGTCCATCGCATCGGCCGAAGCGACGGCCGCGACCTCCAGCCCGTCGAAGATCGTGCCGCCACCGTCGTTGCCGACGATCACCTGGATGCGCGGCTCGTCCTCGCGCGGCGGCAGCAGCAGCGCGCCCACGTCGTGGAGGAAGGCCAGGTCGCCCAGCAGCAGCCGGGTGACCCCGGGCACTCCGCCGCTCTGCGAGGCCAGCGCGATGCCCAGCGCCGTCGCCACGGTGCCGTCGATGCCGGCGAGCCCACGGTTGGCGTGCACGGGAACCTTCTTGCCGCCGAGCACGGCGTCGGCGACCCGGACGAGACGCGACGACCCGAACATCAGCCGGTCGTGCGGCCACGTCGCCCGCCACACCGCGTCGACGAGGGCTTCGCGGTCGAGGGGTGCGCGGATCGCGGACAGTTCTGCGGCGATGGCGCCCAGACGCGCGGCGGGCTCGGCGGAGGCCAGCCCGTCGGCATCGGGTGCGGGCGGGGCGAGGTCGACGGATGCCGCACGCGAGGCACGCAGCCAGTGGCCGAGCCAGTCGCGATCGGCCTCCCCCGCTGCGACTCCCACTGCGCCCGCGGCGGTGGTCGTGCCGTTGAGGTTGAGGGGCTCGCCGGGGCCGCGCACCGCGATGACCTCGACATCGGGGCGCGAGAGGAGCGCCACGACCTCACGGCTGAGGGTGGGGTGACCGAACACGACGGCTCGCTCGACGCGGCCGCCGAGCTCCGGATCGCGCAGCAGCGCGCGGTAGCCGTGTACGAGGTTACGGCCGAAGCGGGCGCCGCTGACGATCTCGGCGACCAGCGGCCACGAGCCGAGGTGCGCGAGCTGTTCGGCATCGGCGCCGGCGTCCGCGCCGGCGATGACGATCGTGCGGGGGCCCGGTGCGAGCAGCAGCGGGCCGTCGTCGGTGTCCACCGGCACGTCGGCCTGGCCGATGCCGCCGCCGCCCTGGTACAGCGCGCCGGACACGTCGTCGGCGTCATCGGCGGGGGGCGTGGGTTCGGCGGACGCGACCGCGGGGGCGTCGTCGTCGGGGCGGCCCGGCAGCCACGCCGGCAGCACGCCGCCGAGCGGCTCACGCGTCGGCAGGTTCAGATGCACGGGCCCGGCGGGGCGACTCCCCCACCCGAGGCTCGCGGTGTAGGCGTCGTCGGCGACGCCGCGGAACATGGCCGTCTGGTCGGCGGCGCCGTCGGCATCCGTCTCGTCGGGCACCGGCAGGTCGGCTTCGAGCCGCGCGCAGGCGGTGAACATGCCGGGCTGACGGGTGGTCTGGTTGGCGCCGACGCCGCGCAGCTCCGGCGGGCGGTCGGCGGTCAGCAGCAGAAGGGGCACGCCGGAGTGGTGGGCTTCGAGCGCGGCGGGGAGCAGGTTGGCGGCGGCGGTGCCGGAGGTGCAGATGACGGCGGCGGGCACACCGGTCTCGCGGCCGAGACCGAGTGCGGTGAACCCCGCGACGCGTTCGTCGATGCGCACGTGCAGGCGCACCAGACCGCGGCTCTCGAGTTCGGCGGCGACGAGGGCCAGCGCCTGCGAGCGGGAACCGGGGCTGAGCACGATGTGCTGCACGCCCGACTCGACGAGTCGGCCCAGCAGTGCCGCTGCGGCATCCGTCGCCGGCGCCTGCCCGCCCATGCTCATGCGTCGGTGGGTCGCTGCGGCGGGTTTCCCGACCGGGGGTCGTCGTCTTCGGAGTCGAGCGCCTTCAGCTCTTCCTCGATGCGCCGGATGCGCTCGTCCTGATCGCGGATGTCGCCGATGCGCCCGAGGAACTCGGGGTCGTCGTCGGGGGCCCTCACCCGCGGTACCGCCGACGCACGGGTGCGACCGATGGTGAACCAGAGCAGGCCGCCGACAACCGGCAGTGCGATCACGATGAGCATCCACATGGGCTTGCTCACCCCGCGATGCCGTGAGGGATGCTGCACGGCGCAGTCGACGATGCTGTAGACCCAGAAGACTGCCAACAGCAGCGCAACGATGAGAAGGATACGCGCCACGGTCCCATCCTAGGCGCGCTGGAGCATGCGGTCGCCCTCCCGTGACCGAACCGAAGCCGCACCCGGCCGACGCCTAGGATGGAAGACGTGAAAGCACGCCCCGCGATCGTCTATTCGGTGCTGCGACTGTTGGCATTCCTGGTGCCCTTCGGGCTCATGATGCTGTCGCCGGTGCTGCGGGAGTACTACTGGCTCGCGGCGATCTTCGCCGCGCTCATCGGCCTCAGCCTGTCGTTGCTGTTCCTGCGCCGCCCGCTCGCCGAGGCGACCTCCGGCCTGCCCGAGCGTCGTGGCCGGCGCACCGGCGCGGAGAACGACGCCGACGCCGAGGATGCCGCCAGCGACGCGCTCGGCGACGACTCGACGTCCCGCTGAGTCAGGCCGCGAACGCCCACAGCAGCAGCGCGCCGTAGGCGACCGACGTCAGCGACGTCACCCCGAGGGCGACCACCAGCTCCCGCGGGGCACGGTAGGTCCAGACGATCAGGATGGCCGCGGCGGCGGGGATGAGCGCCAGCAGCGACAGCCACGCGATCGGGTAGAGCAGCGCCAGGAGCCCGGCGATGGCGAACGGCACGAGCAGGAACACGGTGAACAGCACCTGCGTGGCGCGCTTGCCGATGCGCACCGTCAGGGTGCGCTTGCCGGCGACGCGGTCCTGGTCGATATCGCGCAGGTTGTTCGCCAGCAGCACGGCGCACGCCAGCAGCCCCGCGCCCACCGCACCCAGCCAGGCCTCCTGCGGCACGACGCCCACCTGCACGAATGTGGTGCCGACGGTGGCGACGAGCCCGAAGAAGACGAAGACGAACAGCTCCCCCAGCCCCGCGTAACCGTAGGGCCGCTTGCCGCCGGTGTAGAACCAGGCTGCGACGATGCAGACCAGTCCCACCGCCAGCATCCACCAGTGCTGTGTGCGGATGACGATGCCCAGGCCCGCGACGGCGGCGATGCCGAAGAACGCCAGTGCGACGATGAGCACGGTGCGCGGCTGCGCCTTGCGTGACGCGGTCAGGCGCGCGGGGCCCACACGGTGGTCGTCGGTGCCGCGGATGCCGTCGCTGTAGTCGTTGGCGTAATTCACGCCGATCTGCAGCGCGACGGCCACGACCAGGCAGGCCAGCGCGAGCACCCAGTGCAGTTCGCGGTCCACCAGCAGCGCCGCGCCGGTGCCGATGAGCACCGGCGTCACCGCGAGCGGCAGGGTGCGCAGTCGCGCCGCGCCGATCCAGTCCCGCAGCGTCGCTCTCTGAGGCGCCACCGGGCCGCGCGCGACCGTCGCCTTCTGCGGGTTGCCGCGGGGCGTGCGGTTCGATGCCGACGTCGAGCGCTTCTTGCGGGTGCGTGCTGCCACGAGCAGTCAGTTTAGGCGGTCGCCGTCGGGGCCGTGGACGGCCGGTGTGCGCTGACGGGTGGATGCCGCCGGGCGTGGTCAGTGCGCGAGATCGCGCACCGCACGGCGGATCGCCTCGCGGTCGGGCTTGCCGCTGGTGAGGGTCGCGAGCTCATCCACCAGCACGAGCTGCGACGGACGGGCGTGCGGACCGATCGCTGCGGCGACCGCGTCGCGGGCCGCGTCGAGCCGATCGGCTTCGCTGCGGCGCAGCGCCTCGCCACGGGCGGCGACGATGACCGACGCCTCGCCCCACCGCTCGTCGGGAACGGCGACGACGACGGCGCCCGCGAGCCCCGGGACGTCGCGGACGATCTGCTCCACCCGGTCCAGCGACACGTTGATGCCGCCGGAGACGATGACGTTGTCCAGTCGCCCGCGCACGCGCAGCACCCCGCCGGCGAGGAGGCCGGCGTCGCCCGTGCGGTACCAGCGGGTGCCGTCGCTGTCGCGGGGGAAGGCCGCGGCGGTGCGCTCGGGCTCGTCGAGGTACCCGTCGGCGAGGATGGGGCCGGTCACCTGCACCTCGCCTTCGACGATGCGCAGTCGCACCCCGTCCAGCGGCACGCCGTCATAGACGCAGCCGCCGCTGGTCTCGGTGGATCCGTAGGTGCGCACGATCCGCGCGCCGGCGGTCTGCGCCCGCTCGAGGGTCGCCGGCGGCAGGGCCTGCCCGCCCACGAGGATCGCCTCGAACGAGCGCAGCGCCGCGGCCACGGCGCCGTCGTGCTCGGCGGCGTCGAGGAGCTTCGTCAACTGTGCGGGCACGAGAGAGGTGTAGCTCGCGACGCGCTCGCCGTGCTCAGTGGACAGCATCATGAGGGATGCCGCGGCGAAGGCCTGCGGCGTGAACGCGCCGGACAGCACGGCGGGTTCCCGACCGGAGACGATCGCGCGCACGAGAACCTGCAGCCCGGCGACGTACGACGCCGGGAGCGCCAGCAGCCACGCACCCTCGCCGATGCGCGCCGCGGTCGCCATGGCGCCGGCGGTCAGGGCGCTGCGGCTGAGGACGACCGACTTCGGCACGCCGGTCGACCCCGACGTCGTCACGACGACGGCGGTGCCGGCATCGACCACGCGCGGCGCCGACTCGACCATGCCGAGCCCGAGTGCGGGACCGGTGCCGTGGATCGCGGCCCGCAGCCCCCGGAGCACCTCGCGGGGATCCTCGCCCGAGACCGCTTCGAGCTTCATCGTCGCCTCAGTAGTGCCAGGGGTAGGGCGACCAGTCGGGATCGCGCTTCTCGAGGAACGAGTCGCGCCCCTCGACGGCCTCGTCGGTGCCGTAGGCCAGACGCGTCGCCTCACCGGCGAACACCTGCTGGCCGACCAGGCCGTCATCGACGGCGTTGAAGGCGAACTTCAGCATGCGGATGGCGGTGGGCGACTTGGTCAGGATCGTCTGCGCCATCGCGATCGCCTCGCGCTCGAGGTCGGCGTGCGGGACGACGCGGTTGACCGCCCCCATCTCGTACGCCCGATCGGCGGAGTACTCCTCGGCGAGGAAGAACACCTCGCGGGCGATCTTCTGCCCCACCTGGCGAGCCATGTACGCCGAGCCGTATCCGGCGTCGAACGAGCCGACATCGGCATCGGTCTGCTTGAAGCGGCCCTGCTCACGCGAGGCGATCGACATGTCGCAGACGACATGCAGCGAGTGCCCGCCGCCGGCAGCCCACCCCGGGATCACCGCGATGACGACCTTCGGCATGAACCGGATGAGCCGCTGCACCTCGAGGATGTGCAGCCGCCCCGATCGGGCGGGGTCGGGCACGAACGCCTCGTCGCCCTCGTACTTGTAGCCGTCGCGGCCGCGGATGCGCTGGTCACCGCCCGAGCAGAACGCCCACCCGCCGTCCTTTGGGCTCGGTCCGTTGCCGGTGAGCAGCACCACGCCGATGCGGGAGTCCTGCCGTGCGATGTCCAGTGCCCGGTACAGCTCGTCGACGGTGTGCGGACGGAAGGCGTTGCGCACCTCGGGCCGATCGAACGCGATGCGCGCGATGCGTCCGTCGCCGGACACGTGCGCGGTGATGTCGGTGTAGGCATCGGCGCCGGGCGCCGGCTGCCACATCGTCGGATCGAACAGCTCGGAGACCATGCCTCCAGCCTATTCCCGGCCGCCGCGGTCGTCAGGCCCGACGGCGGTCAGGCGTCGTTCTTGCGATCGCGCCACCGCAGCCAGCGCTCGATGAGCTCCTCGTCACGGCCGCGCAGCTCTTGGAGACGATGAGCCCGCCAACAATCCTGGAAGGTCGTGGTCAAGTTCTGATCGTCGATCGAGCAATTAGTCACTCAGCAGTGAGACGAAAAAGCACCATAAAAATGCGGCTACAGCGTGGTAGCTTGCAAAAAGCTGGGCAACTAGGAAGCAAGAAGGAGACTGATGACCAGCAAGTACTCGATTCCAAGTCTCGATTTCGGCTCCGAGCTCGTGGGAACCCTGTTCGAGATCGAGCGCCTGCGCGCGGACATCGGAACAGGCACCACGCCCGCCGACACCTATGTCGAGCTTCATCGACTCTTCGACCTGGTCATGAGCGTGGTGTCAGCTCGAATCGAGGGCAACCACACGACGGTCTACGATGCACTCGACCAGATCGACACCGCCACCAGGACGGGCGAAGACCACCTCCGCGAAATCTCCAACATCGCGGAGACCGCGCGGTTCATCGATCAGCTGGAAGCAGACGCGCCGCTCACGCACTCGTTCATTCGTGAGTTGCACAAACGAACGGTCGGCGGACTCATGCGAGAGGGCGATCCCACTCCGGGGGCGTACCGCAAACAGGAGGTGGCGATCTCCAACTCTGCCCACACGCCGCCAACCTGGGTGACTGTGCATGCGGAGATGACTTGTCTGCTTGACTTCGCGAACGAGAACCGCCCGATGCATGAGCAGATGTTGCAGATTGCGATCGCGCACCATCGCTTCGTGTGGATCCACCCCTTCCGCAACGGCAACGGCCGAGTCTCGCGTCTGCTCACCTACGCGATGCTCCGCAAAACCATCTTCGCGACTCGTGGTCACAGCGCTTTGAACCCAACTGCGGTGTTCGGCAACAATCGGGATGCATACATTTCGGCGCTTGAGCGCGCCGACGGACTCACCGACTCCGGGACGGTCGCGTGGGCGGAGTTCTTCGTGCGCGGCATCCGCGACGACGTCGCCCGGCTGGTCCAACTCCAGCAGCACGACTTCGTCACCGATCAGCTCGTTGGGCCAGCGCTCGACTCCCTACGGCGTGATGGACTGGTCTCTTCGGAGGAAGCGGCTGCTCTACGCAGAACGCTCGAGCTGGGCGTCGTCAAGGCTGGCGACCTCGAGCACGTTATCCCGGGGTCGGCGTCACATCGATCGAGGTCGATTCGCGCCCTGCTTGACCGTGGGCTTCTCCAGCAAGCCGAAGAAGGGCCTCGGTTCTATCGGCTGTCGCTCTCCCGGGGGCCACTCGCTCCGCGTCTCATTCGTCGGCTCGACACGCTTGGGTACCTCCCGAAGATGCTGGCTGACGACTGAGTCGTCGACCGCCGCAGTTGGCCTCCGCCGCGCGAGGTCACTTCTCTACAAGAGGCTGCGGCCTGAATCGAGCCTTGAATCACACCCTTCCGGTCAGGCGTCGTTCTTGCGATCGCGCCAGCGCAGCCAGCGCTCAATGAGCGCGTAGTCCCAGTCCGGCCCCTGGAAGCCGAGCGTGTACAGACGCACGCCCGCGCTGTAGAGGGCATCGGCGAAGTCCTCGTCGCGGTCCTTCAGCTCGTTCGAGATGATCAGCCCGTCCGCGGGGCGCTCTTCGACGTCGGCCCACTTCTGGATGACCGAGAGCTTGTGGGGCAGCTCGTCGGGGCCGACGAAGCTGTGCCAGATGTCGGCGTGACGGGCCACCAGACGCAGCGTCTTCTGCTCGCCCTTGCCGCCGATCATCACGGGGATGCGGCGGGTGGGCTGCGGGTTGAGCTTCTCCCAGCGCCGCTCGATGCGCTCGAGCCCTCGCTCGAGGTCGCGCAGCCGCGAGCCGGGCGTGCCGAACTCGTATCCGTACTCCTGGTAGTCCCGCTCGAACCAGCCGGCGCCGGTGCCGAAGATGAACCGGCCGGTGCCGCCCTTTGCGGAGATGTGGTCGATCGTGCGGGCCATGTCGGCCTGCAGGTCGGCGTTGCGGTAGCTGTTGCAGTTGACCAGCGCCCCGAACTCGACACGCTCGGTCTGCTCCGCCCATGCGGCGAGCATGGTCCACGACTCGAAGTGCATCCCGTCGGGGTCTCCCGACAGCGGGAAGAAGTGGTCCCAGTTGAACAGGATGTCCACCCCCATCTCCTCCAGCCGCAGCACGGCGTCGCGGAAGGCGGGGTACGCAGCGTGCTGGGGCTGCAGTTGGATGCCGAGGCGCACGGGGGTGTCGATGAGAGGCATGGGGATCAGCCTAGGGGCGCCGCGCGCGCGGGATCGAACAGGCCGCCGGTGAGCGCGAGCAGCACGACCGGCAGCGCCCACGCCAGCGCGAGCAGGGAGCTCGCGATCGCGCTGCCCATCCCCCATCGCCCGACGATCCGCGCCCGCAGGGTCACGAAGGCACCGGCGGGCAGCGCCTGGTCGGCGTCGCCGCGCGGCAGCTGCTTCCGTCGCCCGGCGTCACCGAGCGCGGCGGGCCTTGAGGAAAGCGTCGATGGTGTCCCACAGGGCGACGCCGACGGCACCGAAGCCCAGCAGCAGCGTGAGGATCGTCATGACGGTCTGCGCGGACTCGGCCGGCAGAAGAGCCGGGAACACGGCAGGGTTGAGCAGCTCGTCACGCGTCAGCAGGTACAGCAGCGGCACCACGAACGCGATGTTCAGCGCGGCGTTCGCCGCCGCTGCGGCCGGCGTCCACCGCCCCTGCAGGTAGACCCAGACGGCGAGCGCGATCTCGAGGGCGATCAGGACGAACAGCCCCAGGATCCAGCCCGGCCAGAGCGCCGGCGCGAGGGCGGGCATCCAGCCGTCCCCCTCGGCGAGGTAGGCCAGTCCCACGAACCGGTCCCACACCACCGCCCCGGCGGCCAGCAGCAGGAAGATGAGGCTCGCGATGAGGTCTGACAGTCCCGCACCCCGCTCCTTCTTCTCCGGCAGCTGATCCAGGGTCCAGCCTGCGCCGAGGGCGATGTCCTTGCCGCCGACGTTGCGCTCGATGATGAAGAACACCAGGGCGGTCCAGAAGCCGATGTTGACGATCACGGAGATCACGACCGGCACGATCGCGCCGATGACCTCGCCGATGCCCGCCCCCGCGAGCATCTGGGCCAGGGCGACACCGAACGCGGCGCAGGCGGGCACGATGGCCCAGAGCAGCTTCGTCAGCCGCCACCAGGTGAGGTAGTACCGCGGGCCGATGAGCCAGAGCGGCCGGTCGGTGTACTGGGCGGCGAGCGCATCGGGGTCACCGAGGCCGGTGAGCACGGCGCGCTCGGCCTCGTCTGCGGGGTCGCCGGCCGCGATGCGGGCATCGATCTGGTCTTCGATCGACGCGCGCAGCTCGGCGGCGAGGTCGGGACGCTGCTTCTCCGGCACGGTGCGCATCGCGGTCTCGACGTAGCGGTCGGTGAGAGTTGCGGTGACGTTCATCGTCAGTTCTCCTCGGGGAGGGCGGCGATCGCGTCGGCGATCGCCGTGAAGTCGTCGGTGAGGGCGCCGGCCAGTCGTCGACCGGCGGCGGTGGTGCGGTAGAACTTGCGAGGCCGGGCCTCGTCGGTGTTCCACTCGCTCGTGAGGTGCCCCTGCTTCTCCAAGCGGCGCAGCAGCGGATACAGCGTGTTGGCGTCGGTGTCGAAGCCGCGCCGGTTGAGTTCCTCCAGCAGCCCGTAGCCGTAGCCCGGATCCCGCAGCAGGCGGAGGCACGCGAGCACGATCGTGCCGCGCCGCAGCTCCTGCAGGTGCGTCTCGAGGGCTTCCGTCTCGCTCATGCTTCACACTGTACTGTGCGTCACACACTATTGTCCATCACAATTCTCGCGAGCGCTCGCGCGGCACCGACGGCCGGCCGACGATCGGGCCAGGATGAAGGGGTGACCCCTCTCCCCCCGCTCCCGGAACTGCTCGACGGCGCCGTCGTGGTCGCCCTGCCGCTGGCCACCCGCTTCCGCGGCGTGGACGTGCGCGAGGCGGTGCTGCTGCGCGGACCGGCCGGCTGGACCGAGTTCTCCCCGTTCGCCGAGTACGACGACACCGAGGCGGCCACCTGGCTGGCCGGGGCGATCGACTTCGGCTGGCGGGACTCCCCCGCGCCGCTGCGCGACCGCGTGCCGGTGAACGCCACCATGCCCGCCGTGGCGGCGAGCCGCGTCGACGAGGTGCTCGCCCGGTTCCACGGATGCCGCACCGTCAAGGTCAAGGTCGCCGAACCCGGCCAGACGCTCGCCGACGACGTCGCGCGCGTGCGCGCCGTGCGTCAGGCGCTCGGCCCCGAGGGCCGCGTGCGCCTCGACGCCAACGGCGCGTGGAACGTCGACGAG
>Ga0233375_1000651_pt1 | contig 17674 bp, 12 predicted proteins | sample ElkDunMinimDraft_10_FD_191539 | JGI IMG/M metagenome (GOLD analysis project Ga0233375, IMG submission 191539) | Fecal eukaryotic communites from dung pellets of Tule Elk in California, USA - Elk Dung E16 | ecosystem: Host-associated > Mammals > Digestive system > Large intestine > Fecal | place... | reverse complement strand
TACAGATGGTCGCCGTGCACGGCGAGGCCATGCGCCTGCGGACGGTGAAGTACCTGCGTCGGCGCGCCGTCTGCGCGACCGTCGCCGTCGGCATCGTGCAGCAACAGCACGTCGCCCTGCTCGCGTCGCGACACGTAGATGTGGCCCGCCGGGTGCACGGCCAGGATCCGCGGATTGAGCAGTCCCGAGGCGAATACGTCGATCCCGAAGCCTTCCGGGAGCTTGATCTGCTGCAGATGCGCGGGCGTGGGCTCGAGCGGACCGGGCTTGAACACCGTGTTGCGTGCCGCGGTATCGGTTCCGTCGGCCTGCTGGGCAAACGCGGGCGTTGCGCCGGCCAGCAGGCCGACGATGGCGATGGAGAGAAAACACGGGCGGAATCTGCGCACTGACATCATGTCGTTGCCTCGGAACGCCTGGTGGAACCGGCACGCTAGGGGCGCAAACGTGGTGCCAGCGCGAAGTTGTCGACCGGCCCGGTGTCTCCATGGCGCGCTGCGCGGGGCGCCGGCCGCGCTTTCCGTCTGCTTCTGCGGGTCGAACCACAGCACACTGCGCGCGGCGGATCGGGAAAATGCGCGCCCGACCCGGAGCGGATGCGGCCGGCCTGCTGCAGCCGGCGATCAGCTACCGCCATTTTCCGCGACGTGGCGCGGCCGCTGTCTACACTGCCGCGATGCGGAACGGCATCGAACATGAAGGCAGGCCCGATCCCGGACATCGGGCAATCAGCGACGACCGTCAGCTGTTGCGAGGCGTCCTGGCCCACGACATGCGCCGTGACGTGCGTCGCCACCTGCGCCCGATGCTCGCCTGGTATCTGTTGTTCACAGGCTTCGCCACGGTGGCCGCGGCGCCGCTCACGACCTGGTCGCTCGCCGCACTGCTGCATTGGATCGAGCAACCGCTTGCGGGCGAATTCGATGGACTCGCCGGCCTCGCGCTGGCACTCGTCTGGCTGATGCTCGCAGGCGCGTTTTCATGGTTCGTAGTCTCGCTGCAACAGGCCGGAATGCTGCTGGTCTCGGCGAGCCACGGATGCCGCTATCGCATCGCGGCGGCTGCGCTGCGCGGCATGTTGCGACGCGCCGGACCACTGGCGGCACTGGCGGCCTGCCAGGTCATCGCGCATGCGCTGCTGGCGCTGCCATGGCTGTGCATCGGTGGTGCGCTCTACATCCGGCTGCTGGGCGGACTGGACCCCTATTACGTGGTCAGCGCGCGTCCGCCTGCCCTCTGGTGGTTCCTCTCAGCCTTCGTTCCCGTGCTCGCAATTGGCCTGGCGCTGCATGCGACGCTGTACTTCCGCTGGTTGCTGGCGACGCCCGCGCTCGTGCTCGAGGGACGATCGCCACTGGCTGCACTGGCGCGCAGCCGCGACCTCACCCGTGGTCGCCACCTGCGGATCGCGATGCTGGTGGTCGGCGTCGCACTGTGCGTCGCGGCAATGCCTCTGCTCGTCAACGAGCTCTACGCCCGCGCGGCCACACCGCTGCTCGACTGGCTGCCGGACTCCCGGCTGCTGGTGAATGCCGGCATGGTCGTCTACCTCACGCTCCATGCCGCCACGGTGCTCGGCGCGCTCTTTCTGGGCGCCACCGCCAATGCCTTGCTGGTGCGCGCGCTCTTCCTGCGTCTGGGCGGTCAGCGCGGAGCACGCGCCGTCGATGCGGCGCCGCTCCGGCCCGCGCGTTTCGTGTGGGCCGCCGAAGCCGCTTTCCTGATTGTCGCGGTGGTGCAGGCGGCGCTCGCGGTCGCAACCATGAACCTGCGTAGCGAGCCTACGGTCACCGCGCACCGCGGCGCCTCCACGGTGGCACCGGAGAACACCCTCGCCGCGTTCGAGGCCGCCATCGATGCCGGCGCGGATGCGATCGAATTCGATGTGCGGCTCAGCGCCGACGGACAGGTGGTCGTCTTCCACGACAGCGACTTCCGCCGCGTGGCCGGCGACCCGCGTGCACTGGAACGGATGCGCCTGGCCGACATGCGCGACATCGACATCGGCAGCTGGTTCGACCCGGCGTTTGCCGGCGAACGCATCGCCACCCTGGGCGAAGCGCTCGCCTTCATCGACGGGCGCGCGCTGGCGCTGGTCGAGCTCAAGCCGGACGCCGCCAATGCCCAGGCGCTGCTCGACGCGACACTGGCCGAAGTCGCGCGCAGCGATGACCCGGGACGCGTGATGCTCGCCTCGCTCTCGCCCGAACTGGTGCGCGCGGCACGCGCCGCAGCACCGCAGGTGCAGGTCGCGTTGTTCGCCAATGCCGCGCTACCGGGCACGGCCCGGCGAACCGACTTCGACATGCTCGGCCTCAACCACCTGCAGCTCGGCCCCGGCGCGGTCGCCGATGCACGCCGCCGCGGATACCGGCTGCAGGCCTGGACCGTCGACGATCCGCTCCGCATGGCCCGTTACCTGGATCTTGGCGTCGACGACATCAGCACCAACCTTCCGGCCGAGGCGGTCAGGGTCCGCGATGACCGCGCCGCGTTGAACGACGCCGAGCGTCTGCTGGCCCGATTGCGCAGCTGGTTCCGCAGCTGAAGGATGGCTCCGCCGCTGCGCGGCGCCGGCATTCTGCGCGAACGCGAAAGGCGGAAGACTGTGGCCGACGCATCGGTGCAGCTGCCGCGTCGTTGCGCGCAACGCGTGCGGCTTCTGCAAGGCCGGAGCGACGGAGGCACCGTGACCGCAACGCAGTCGAGGGCGCGTGGTCCGCGCACCCCGACGCAGCGCGAACGACAACGCTGGCCGCGATACCTGCGCGTCGCGCACACTTGCAGCCCCTGCCGCCCGTCGTCGGCCGCGTCCCTGCCCCGTCATGCACCCGACCCACCGCCTCCGTTGCGCACCAGCGCTCCGCGTCCGCGCAATGCAGGCGCGGGCCTGCGTTGCCGTGCTCGCACTCGCGGGCGCGCTGCTCGGCGCGGGCTGCGCAAGTACGCAGCTTCCAGAGCGAGGCGCGATTTCGGCAACTGCGCCCGTGGAATCGCCCGGGCGCCCCGGGGGGTCGTCCCGCCCGATGCCCGGCAGCCCGGCAATCGCCGCGGACACGATCCGGTTCGTCGGCCTGCCGTTCCAATACGATTACGCGGTGCCGCAGTCCCCGGATCTGCAGGAGATCCACCTGCGCGTGCGCGAGGCCGACCTGTTGCGCCATCTGCCCGAAGTCCAGGCGATCGACGGCGTGTTCGCCCTGCCGCGTCCGCTGCGTTACGTCACCGCCGAATGCGGCGAGTCCGGCGCCTTCTACCGCCCGGCCGATGCCGAAGTGGTGCTGTGCTACGAGACCCTGCGCACGCTGTACGAGCGCGGGCAGCAGCACCAGCGGTTCCTCGGAAGCGACGACGGTCATCCTCTGCGCTATGTCCTCGCCAATGTGCGCTTCATCGTCCTGCACGAGACGGGGCATGCGCTCGTGGATCTGCTCGACCTTCCGGTCACCGGCCGCCAGGAGGACGCCGTGGATCAGCTGGCCGCCATCCTGATGCTGCATTTCGCCGACCTCGACGAAACCACCGAGCAGGTGACCAGCAATCTGCGTCTGGCCGCGAACTGGATGCTGTCCGACAGCACCGGCGCCTATGACCTGCATGCCTACGCGGACGAGCATGCGCTGGCCGAGCAACGTTTCTTCAACCTTCAATGCCTGATCTACGGCACCGATCCGGCGCGCTTCGCCAGCATCATCGACGCCGGCGATCTCACCGCCGCCCGCGCCCGTGGCTGCGTACGCGAGACGCAGCGCCTGGAGCGGGCCTGGCTGCATCTGCTGCTGCCACATGTCGCATCCGAACGCGCGATGTCAGAGACGGAAGCACTCCACTACCTGCGACAGCGCAATGCCAGGCCGGCGTCTGGCCCGCCACCGACGCCGCAGATCCCCTGAGCCATTGGCCGCGACCGGAGCATCGCTCCGATCGCCGCGCGCAGTGCCCAGCCCTGCAGCCGGCGCATGGAACACCGCGTCCAAGACCGCTCCGGCAGGGCCGACGCCAGCACTAGACGGGCGCCGGCACCCCTGCGCTCCATATCCCGGGGCTGGCCTTGCAATAGGACGCGATGAACGCCTGTTGCGATGGCATCCCCGCGGCCGTGTGTGCGATCTGCGCGCGGATGCCAGCGAGCAGTTGTCGCAGGGCGTCGTCGCCCAGCCCCCGTACCAGCGGATGCGGGGGACCCGGCTGCACGCCCTGCCCCATCAGCACGTGCGCCCAGGAATCGACCCGGAACAGTTCGTCACCGAGCTGCCAGGCATGCGCGCGATCGCGCCATGCGCGCAGGCGCTGCTCCAGCGAGGCCGGGAGTTCCATGTCCCGGCACTCGGCCCACATCGGCCCGTCGCGACGGGTCGCGTGGTAGTGCAGGATCACGAAGTCGCGCACGTGCTCGGCCTCCGCGCGGCTGAGATCGTTGAACAGATCGACCAGCGCCGGCGAGATGCCCTCGAACGGAAACAGCTGGATCAGGCGCACGATCGCGCTCATGGTCAGGTGCAGGCTGGTGGACTCCAGGGGCTCGACAAAGCCGCTCGTCAGGCCAAGCGCCACCACGTTGCGGTTCCAGGTCCTGAGCCGACGCCCCGTACGGAACGGCACCAGCCTCGGCTCCCTGAGCGGTCGCGACTCGATGTCATGCATCAGGCGCGCCTGCGCCTCGTCGTCGGACAGGTAGCGGCTGCAGTACACAAGGCCGTTGCCGACCCGATGCTGCAGCGGAATCTGCCAGCGCCATCCGGCGTCGTGCGCGATCGCGCGCGTGTACGGCACCGGCCCGCCCGCCGACTCCGTCTGCACGGCGATCGCACGATCGCAGGGCAGCCAGTGGCTCCAGTCCTCGTAGCCGGTCTCCAGGGTCTGCTCGATCAGCAGCCCGCGAAAGCCGGTGCAGTCGATGAACAGATCACCCTCGAGCCGCCGGCCGTCGTCCAGGACCACGGCAGCGACGTCGCCGCTGTGCGCATGCCGCTCAACCTCGCCGATCTTGCCCTCGACCCGCACCAGCCCGTGGCGCTCGGCAATCCCGCGCAGGAACCGCGCGTACAGTCCGGCGTCGAGATGGTAGGCGTAGTTGACCTGGGGCCGGGTCTCCAGTGAGAAGCGGTCCGCCAGCGCGGCGACACCCTCGAGGCAGAAGTCCGCCAACGTCGATGGCGGCATTCCTCGGCGCCGGCTGTCGAGCCAGAAATGGTGAAAGGGCGTGGCCCAGGTGCCCTGCCCGGCCGGCCCGAACGGATGCAGATAGCGATCGCCCGGCTGGCGCCAGCCTTCGAACGAGATCGCCAACTTGAACGTGCCTGCCACCGCGCGGAGGAATTCCTGCTCGTCGATCTGCAGGAAGCGGTGGAAGTTGCGGATCGGCGGCACCGTCGACTCGCCGACGCCGATGGTGCCGATCTGGTCGGATTCCACCAGGGTGATGTCGAGCAGGTCGCGGAACTGGTGGGCCAGTGCGCAGCCGGCCAGCCAGCCGGCCGTGCCTCCACCGGCGATCACCACCTTGCGGATCCGTCCCCGTGCCGCGTGTGCTGTATCCATCGACCGATCCCCTCAGCGGTTCAGCCAACCGATCAGACGCGCGCGGATGCGGCGCGCAAGCGTCTCGTCGATGGGCCCCAGGATGTCGCGTGCCTGCACGGGCAGGTGTTCCCCCGCCCGCGCGCCGGGCCCGAAGACGTAGTACTCGAACACGCCGGCCCAGGCGCGCTTCTCGCGCTCGGGCAGGTCGCGCAGGGTCCACAGCGCATGGTGGAGCGCAGGCAGCGGTGAGGCGAGATAGGCCGGCGAGCGGCGCCACCAGTAGTTCACCAGCACGTTGAACGGCGCGAGGCTGCGCACGTGGTGCCACCACATGCCGGGAATGTAGATGGCATCACCGGGTTCCAGCAGCGCGGTCTGCGCGACCGCCAGCGCATCGCGGAAGCGTGGATGTTGCTCGAAATCGGGCTCGGCGAAATCGACCAGGCTGACCACCTGCCCGCCCGGGGTGGGATCGAGCGGGCCGGGATAGAGGTTGTCGATCTGATCTGGCGGGAACACGGTGAAGCGGCGCTGGCCCACGGCGCAGACTGCGATGTTCTCGGGCGCGTCGAAGTGGCAGGACGCGACCACCCGGTTGCCGATCCAGATACTCGGAGGCGCGCCGATCCCCAGCGCCGCCAGATCGAGGTCGTTCTCGTCGCTGAAGCCCGGCAGGGCCGCGGCCAGGGCCAGCGACGCGACGTAGTACGTGGGCGGCAGGGCATCGTCGAGGTGGTCCTCGATCGAACGCAGCACGTCGTCCAGGCCGCCGCGCCGCACTTCGAAATTCAATGCGGTGAAGTCGTCGTTGTAGAACGGACGCCCACCGATCGAAGGGTCGCCGTACGAGTACTGCAGGGGCCGGTCAGCGTCGAAGCGGCGCAGGTGCGCCATCGCCTCGGCGCTCGATTCCAGGCCCGCACGCACCAGGCCCCAGTCCCGGGCCACGCCCTTGAGCAGCACGGGCGTGCCTTCGGCGAGCAGTTCGTCGAGCGGCAGCGCATCGGCGCGGCACCCGTGGATGGTGCGCATCGGCGCGGGCACCGCGCTCACGCGCTCAACCCCCGCCAACAGGCGGAGCCGCGTCCTGCGCACGCAGGCGACGTTGCTTTTCCGCCATCAGGCGGCGCACGTTGTGCAGCGAGGCCAGCACCAGGTATGCCCCTTCCAGATAGCCGGCGCGGTTCAGACGTTCGAGCGAGGAACCGTCGAGCGCGGCCAGCGCCTCGCGATCGATCCCGTGCAGTCCACTGACGTCGATCCGGTGCTGGGCGTCGAGTTCCACCGCAAGCGTGAGCGGCTGGATCAGACCCAGCGCATCGAAGGCGGCGAACATGTCCCTGGCGAACTGGGTGCCGTCGCGGATGCCGCGAAGTACGCCGGCGATGTGTTCGAGGTAGGGGCTGTTGCCGCCTTGCGGCAGGAAGACCGCCTCGCCCTGCGCGTTCTGGACGCGCGGGTGATCCAGATCGACGTGGATCACCGGTTCCTGACGGAGCTCGCCATCGATCACCTGCTCCTGGAAGCCGATCAGGAACGGACCCTTGGCGGCGGCGCCCGGCAGATAGGATGCATTCCAGCGGCCGTCGCGCAGGAACAGGTTCTCCCGCTGCTCGAATCCCAGCAACGCCACCGAGCCCCACCGACCATCGTTGTCGCGACGGAAGAAGATCGGATACTCGCGCTGCAGCTCTGCGTATTCGCTTGGATAGGCTGGCACCATTCCCACGTCGTCGCCGAACTCGGGGCCGAAACCGGTGGCGACGCGCAGTTCCCTGTGCGCCACGTTGTTGAGCAATTCGTAACGTCCCATCTCGTCTCCAGGCCCCGATAGCGCCGGCCGTCGCGGCGGCGGTCCCGGCACGATAGCAAGCAATGGCGGCACGCCGCCTGCCGTACCCCCGTGCGCCGCACCGGGCACCGCTGCTCGCGCAGCGGCCCCGGTCACGGCATCCGGAACGCCTGCTTTCGCGGTCAGAACCGGTAGCGCACACCCAGCATGTAGCGCGGGCTCTGGTCGACCAGCCTCACCATCTGCTCGTCGGTACGGGCGTGCCAGCGCACGTCCTCGCCGGTGAGGTTGATCGCCTCGAACCCGAACGACCAGTGATCGTCGAGCGCGTAGTTCACGCTGAGATCCCACTGATCATATGGCTCGACGTAGTAGGGATTGCGACTGCCTCCCTGGTTGGCGAGGATCAGGTACTCGTCGCGCCAGTTGTATGCCAGGCGTACCGACCAGCCGAACTTCTCGTACATGAACACCGCATTGGCGGTATCGCTGAGACCGGTGAGCGAGAACTGGTCGATGCCGGGGTCCCCGGAGTTGTCGTAGCCCACGTCGCCCTTGACGATGGTGTAGTTGGCGAGGATGCCAAAGCCGGTGTCGGCCAAGAAGTACTGGCCGCCGATTTCCCAGCCGTGCAGCTTGGATGCGTTCTGGTTGACCGGCCGGTTGACGTTGAACAGGTACAACGGATCGTCAGCCGCGCCGTAGACGTCGTACGCCGCCTCGAGTGCCAGGGCCTGTGCCGACGTGCCGTTGAACGCGCCGAGACCCGCGGGATCGTTGCGCAGCAGGGCCATCGCGCTGAACAGCGAGGTGTCATTGCCCGAACACGCCGCTGCATTCGCCGCCCCCACCTGTGCAACGCAGGCCGAGCTCTGCAGGAACGCCAACGCTGCCTGCGCATCGGGGCCGGAGGTCGGGTCTGTGAGGTCGTATAGCGGCTCCTGCGAGATCGTGTTGCCGATGAAGTTGTCGACAGACTTCCTCCAGTACGTCACCGCGAAGTAGCTCGCTTCGGCGAAATACCATTCGAGCGCCAGGTCGAGATTGTCCGATTCGAGCGGCTTGAGGGCCGGATTCTGCGAGTTGCCGCTGGCACGCGTCGACGGATCCAGCAGCACCGAGCCGGACGGCTGTTGCGCACCCGGTCCTGCGTAGAGGTTGCCGAAGGGCGCACGCGCGATGCTCTTGCTGAACGATGCGCGCCCCTTCAGCTGGTCGGTGAAATTGATGCTGAAGTCCAGGTTGGGCAGGATGTAGCTGTAGCTGGCGCTCTCGCTGAAAGGCTGGAGTTCGTCGGACAGGTCGATGCGGAAGTCGTTGTTGGACTGCCATTCGATCCGCTCCGGAATGGCGATGACCGAGGTGGAGGTGACGTCCGTCGTCTCGTAGCGCACGCCGATGCGGGTGTTGGTCGACATGCCGCCCAGTTCGCCTTCCAGGTCCACCTGCATGTACGCCGCGTGGGTCTTCTCCTCGACCCGGTTGTCGGCCGAATACTGCGGGCTGACGCCCAGACCGACGCCGTACTGCGCCGCCGCCCACTGGGCCAGCGCCCCCGCGTCACCGCGCCAGGCGGGAAAGGTGGAGATGCTGTAGTCGTCGAACAGGCCCACCAGGTTGAACGGCTGCAAGAGGTTCATCAGTCCGCCGGCCACATCGGAGTCGACATTGGCCACGCTCCAGTCGCCCAGCGCGGAATACGCCTCGGCCGCCTGCAGGCGATGCATGGTGGACTTGCTGGTATCCACGCCGAACTGGAATCGGCCCTCCTCGAACATCCACTCGCCGTCGAGGCGTGCTGCCTTGATCTCGCTGATCTGCGTCTGCGCATTGATGCGCAGCACCTGGGATCCGATCTCGCCGGCAACGAAGCCTGGATTGACGACGCCGTTGGTCCCGGCGGCCGCGTCCGCGTCGGTCGGATACCAGATCTGGGTACCCACCGGCAGGCCTTTGTTGAAGACCAGTTCCTGCACCCAGCTGCCACCACAGTGCGGACCCGTGGTGCAGTTGTTCGTGCCGGCGATACTCGCGAAGATCGCGCCGCCACCGGTCAGCGGGTCGTTCGGCCGGCTCTCGTTCTTGGAGTTGTGCGCATCGAACGTCAGCCGGAAATCGTCGGTGACATCCCAAGCGGCATTGAAGCCCAGCGAGCCGAGCTTGTATTTCTGCATGTTGCGCTGCTGCTCGAGACCGAAATCCTTGATGCCGGCGATCTCGCGGATATAGACGGGCGTGGCCACCGCGCCCGAAGTGTCGAACTCCACGTTGGTGTAGTTGCTGTTCTGCAACCACATCCCCTGCTCGCCACGGTTCTCGGTGATCTCGTTGGTCGAATAGGTGTAGTCGAGGGTCAGCGTCACGGCGTCGGTCGGTGCGAACTGCACCACCGCCTGGCCGTTGATGCGCTCGCGTTCGAAGTCGGCGAACGCGTAGCGCAGGTCGTTGGGGCGCGCGTAGAGCTCGCCGACCGCCGGCGCGTTCACCACGACCGGATTGCCCGGCATCGTCCCGGTCCAGGGCTGGATATTCCAGTAGTTCTCGGTGGCCTGGACGGAACCACCCTTGCGCTTCTGATAACTGGCGTTCAAGCCGACGCCGAAGGTCTTGTCCGGATTGGTGTAGCTGAAGATGCCCGTCAGTTCGGGCGTCAGATCGTTGTCGAACAGCTGGCTGCGGTCCGAACCGACCTTGACCCCGGCGCTCGCCACCACCCCCGAGTGGTTGAAGGGGCGGTCGGTCAGGATGTTGATCGTCGCGCCGATGCCGCCACTGGGCACATTCGCCTGGCTGGTCTTGTAGACCTCGATCCCGCTGACGGCATCGGCCGCAAGCTGGGCGAAGTTGAATGCCCGCGTGCCGCCATCGACACCGCCGATGGCGACCTGCCCGGCTGCACCGAAGGCGTCGGCGCCGGGTATCTGGCGACCGTTGAGGGTGACCAGGTTGAACTGCGGCCCGAAGCCGCGCGCGGTGACCTGCGCGCCCTCGCCGTCGCGGCGCTCGATCGAGATGCCGGTGATGCGCTGCAGGGACTCTGCCAGGTTGGTGTCGGGGAACTTGCCCATGTCCTCGGCACTGATCGCATCCACGATGCCGGGCGAGTCGCGCTTGATGTCCATCGCCTGGGTCAGGCTGCTGCGCATCGCGTTGACCGTGATCGTGTCGAGATCCGTGGCCTCCGGCTGGGATGTCTGTGGCGAGGTCTGCGTCATGCCGCCGGCCTGCGGCTGTGGCGGATTCTGCGCGAAGGCGGGGTTGATGATCAGCACGCCGCCAACGAACGTGAACATCGCCGTCGACTTGAAACGCTTGAACTTCAGGTTCATTGGCTCTCTTCCTTAGCACCGAGATTCGAACGACCGCGAGCAGACGCTCCCGGCACTCATCACGCATCGCCCCGCTGTTGGCGCCGACATGACGGCGCCGCAGGGATCTTTCCTTCCAGCGTTCTCTTGAACTCACCACACCGCCGTTGGCCCCTGCACGCGGCTTCGACGTCCCTCACCCCACGACGTACACCACCGCCTCCGACAGGGCCCGAGCGGTGCGCGAAAGGCCGCACATGCCGTCCAGGACCCGCGGGCTGCCCCCTGAAGGACGCCGTGGTGATAGCGCTACCACTTCATGGCCGCAGGTTTATAGCGGTTCCGAGGGTTTGTCACTGTGCAATGCAACACGGCGTCTGCAGTTCCAGACCACCGCCCGCGCACTTCCTGCCTGGCGCGGGACCAACAGTGGCAGGCGGATCGGAAACCCTTTCGGGCAGCGCAGCGAGGGAAGACACCCGCAGCGCCAAGAAGACTGCGCGTCCTCGGTGCTTAGTGCTGGCGCCTAGAACGCGTCCGGCAAGCGCCAGGCCAAGTCGCCACAGCAGCCAGGCGGCTCACCCTTGCGGGAAAAGGCCCACCCCGGCCTCGCGCATGAAGATGCCCAGCGTCACCGGCCCCACGCCTTTGAAGGCAAGCAATCGCCGCTCGAATTCCTCGCGTCCCCCGGCTGTCTCGGCGATGCGACCGATACGCCCGTCGTAGTCGGCGATCAGCGTGCGGCACATCAGCGACAGCCGTGTCGCCGTCGATTCGTCGTAGCGCCGGTAGCCCCCCTCGCCCAGCATCCGCACAAGCCGCGCATGGCTGCAGGCGCCAAGCTTGCGCGGCGTGTCGTGGCCATGCACCTCCACGATGACGCGCCAGGTCTCAGCCGCGATGGCCTGCGAGATGCGATTGCCGAACAGGAAGCTGGCGAGAAACCACTTGAACAGCGAGGACTCGTCGTGCGGGTCGACCTCGAAGCCGAGATCGGGTGGCGACAGCTGGCGACGCATGCGTGCACGTGCTCCGGGGATGCGTGGATGGCGACTCCCTGCCGCCGAAGCCGCGCATGGTGGCCGGCCCAGGCGAAACGGACGGTCAAAACGGCAGGCGTGCGTGGCGAAGGAATGCCGATCCCGTCGAATGACGAACCTGCGATCGCTGCGGGCATGGTCGGTCGCCCTGGTATGGGCGCCTGGTCGCGGTCGGCCGCGGTGTGGCCCTTGCCGGGTCATCAGGCGCCTGCCTCATGGCCCGGCTCATGGCGTGGCCGCATGCCCTCGCCCCCGGTGCTTGTGCAATCGCCGCCCGCGCCCGCGTCGCCGGCCGACCTCGAACGTCCAGTCCAGGTCTGTGCGGCGGGCATCGGGTGGCTGTCTACATGGATATCTGCGACGCGCGCCATGGACGTGTCCACCGCTTCGGCCGCACCGCCCTAGCCCGCGATCCGCACGCGCTCGCCGCCGCTGCGTGCCGACGCGAACGCCGCATCGAGCACGCGCATGTCACGCAGGCCCTCCTCGCCCGGCGCACGCGGCGGACGGGCTTCGAGGATGGCGAGCGCATCCTGGTCCATCTGTTCGGCCTGCATGCGCGGACTGGCGCCGAGCTGCGCGGTGAAGCGGGTACCGTCGCTGGCCCGGCCCACGTTGCCGTCGTAGGACTGGAAAGGAGACAGCTCGTACCAGCCTCGCTCGCAGTCGACGTGCAGGGTGTTGAGCTCGCGGCCGAAACTGGTCACGCATGCGGCGGTGATGTCGCCGGGGAACTCCAGCGTGAAGCGCATCGTCTCGTCGACGTCCTGGAAGATGTCGCGACGCGTGGTTTCGTCCCAGGCGCGCACGGCCACCGGCTCGAGGCCCGTGCTGTAGCGCGCGGCATTCACGCAGTAGACGCCCATGTCGTACATCGCGCCGCCGCCGCGCGCGGGGTCGAGGCGCCAGGCGTCATCCGCGCCCTGGCGCCAGCCGAACCAGCCGGCATCGGCGCGCAGCTGCACGATGCTCCCGAACGGCTGCGTGCGCGCCATCTGCATGAAGCGTCGTGTATTGGGCTCGTGCTGCATGCGATAGCCGATGGCCAGTTGCACGCGGTTGTCGCGGCAGGCCCGGATCATCGCTTCCGCTTCCGCGGCATCCATCGCCATCGGCTTCTCGCACCAGACGTGCTTGCCGGCGTTTGCAGCAGCCAGGGTCAGCGGTTTGTGCAGATGGTTGGGGGTGGCGATGTAGACGACGTCGATGTCGGGGTTGTCGGCGATGCGATGGATGTCGTCGTAGCCGTATATGGCGGCATCAGGGAGGCCGTAGGTTTCCTGCCACTTCGCGATCTTGTGCGGCGAGCCGGTGACCAGCCCGGCCAGGCGGCAGTGCCGGGTGAGCTGCAGTGCAGGCGCGAGCAGATCGGTGCTGTAGCCGCCCAGACCGACGAGGGCAATGCCGAGCCGACGCGCGGGCGTGGCCGCCGCGGCGCCCCGAGGCAATGCTGCAGCGGCGCCAGCGAGCGCCAGGGACTGCAGGGCGCGGCGGCGGGACATGCCGCTCGACCAGCGATTGGACTCCATGCCACCTCCGCTGCCATCAGGAGCGCCCGATCGTAGCAGCGTGGCCGGGATCGGAGGCATCTGCAGAAGGGCGCAGGTCCTCCTCGGCAGGGGCGCGCCGTGTGGCCTGCACCGCTTGCGTCGATGACTGGCGGCGCGGCGCAGAGGCAGGCGGTGACTGGCATGGCGGTCGGAACCGCTTCCCGGGGCGCATCATCCGCGCCCCGTATCGGATGAAGCCGAACAGCGCGATGTCGATCATGCGCAGGTGGTCAATGCACCGCCGACCAAGCATTACCTCAGGGCGCCAGGTTGGCGGGATCGCCGCCAACACGGCCGCGTCGGGGATATTCTTTTGCGCCCTACTCGCGGTGCCTTCCATGCGCGCTCGTCCCATCCGCCACGCCGTAATCCTCTCCGCTCTGCTGCTCGCTGCCTGCGGCGGGGCGCCGCCCTACACCGGCGGCGATGTCGATGCGCTGCAGCGCATCGACGTGACTGCCGGCGAAGGGACACCGGCCGGCGCCGGTGACGAGGTCACGGTGCACTACACCGGCTGGCTGTACGACCAGAACGCCGCCGACAAGCGCGGCGTGCAGTTCGACAGTTCCCGCGATCGTGGCCAAGCCTTCGTGTTCGAGCTCGGCGCCGGCCGCGTCATCCGGGGTTGGGACGAGGGCGTTGCCGGCATGCAGATCGGTGGAACGCGGGAGCTGCACATCCCCGCATGGCTTGGTTACGGCGCGAGCGGTGCCGGCAAGGTCATCCCGCCCGGTGCCTCGCTGGTGTTCGAAGTGGAGCTGCTCGACATCAAGAAATAGGAAGCGATCGATACATGCCAAGCGCGGAGGCAGCGGTCGTCGGCGGCCTGATCGCCGAGGGGAGCGAGGCTTCCTGCGATGCCGGTCGCCCGGCACCGCGCAACAGCGCATCCGGAGCCGCCGACCCAGGCCGGATCGGCCGCACGCGCCGTCGATGACGGTTCGGGAAGCACCTGACCCGGATCCACACCCGCCGACCGGGTCTTCCGCGCAGCGCCTTCGGCGCGCCGCGTCGGTGGCGTCTGGCGCGCAGCGCGGATCACTACGCGTGACCGGCACCGTCGTCGATCGCCGGCCGTCTTCTCCGCTGCGCCGAGTGGACTTCAGTACGGCGGCGCCCGACGCGTCTTCTGCAGTCGCGCGGCCTCGGTCCACCAGACCAGGTCATCGGCGAAGCGGGCGAAACTCTTCTCCAGCGACTTGCCGGCCTCGCCCACAGGTTGCCCCTGCTCGTCGAGTGTCCTGGCGATCGGCCCGACATTGACGGCGCTGGAAATCACCACCATGCCCATCTCCGACAGCGTGCCCAGCCACGCGACGTTCGCGCGGGCACCGGCCAGACGTCCGGCCGAATAGCTGACCACGCCCGCGGGTCGCCAGAACCATTCCTCCAGGAAGTGATCCGTGAGGTTCTTCAGGCCAGGCTGCACGCCCCAGTTGTACTCGCCGGTGACGAACACGAAGCCATCGGCAGCCCGGATCTTTTCTGCCAGCGATTCCATGGCCGCAGGCGCCTGGCCTTGGGGATACTCCTTGTACATCCGGTCCAGCATCGGCAGATCAACCGCCTTCGCGTCGATGAGCTCGACGTCGTGGCCCCGGGCCTGAAGTGCCCGCACGCAATAGTCGGCCAGCCGGATACCCATGCGGTCGGCGCGATAGGACCCGTAGAACACCAGGATGCGTTCGGACATGAGCGTGCCCCGAATTGGCGATGACAGTGGAGCCGATCATCGCACCGTTCCTGCAACGGTATGCAACGCAGACTTGCGCTCCACAGGAACAAAACCGCACCACCCCAGGGCCACGCCTCACCGGAGCCCGGATGGCGAAACCAGTGCAATCGCGCGCACTCCGGGCGTCATCAACGTAACGGTCGCGTACATCCGGCGGAAATAGTCCCCAGGCGCCGCCACTCAGAAGCATCAGGGCACGCGGAGCGGCCCCATCCGGAAGATCCCGCGTGACGGTCGCGCGCGACCCGATGGGCGGCGTCGACTGCTGGAGGCAAACCACCAAAGCCCCGATGGAATCCTGCGGTCGCCGCGATGGCAGGCGGCAGGCACTGGGCCGTACCCGGCTAGGACCGGACGTCCCTGTCGTCGGAAGTCGGGGCAGCGAACAGCGCTCCGCGCGTACCGCCATCGTATGCGTGCACGCAATTAGATTGATTTGCAATACAAACGATATGCCTCTAGGATCCGGCGATGGCTGCTTTACCTTCGGCATCGTCCCCGCGCGCCCGTTTCGGAATCCGCTTTGCCGTGCTGGCACGTCGCTGGCGCCAGGTGCTCGACAGCGAGCTCGTCGCTGCCGGGCTCAGCGATGCCACCTGGGTCCCGCTGGTGCACCTGCACGAAAGTGGCGACGGCATCACCCAGAAGGCGCTCGCGGCACGCATCAACCTGGACGGGTCCAGCCTCGTGCGCCTGCTCGACATCCTCGGCCGTCAGGGGCTGGTGGAGCGCCGCGTGGATCCAGCTGACGCCCGCGCGCGCCGGGTGTACCTGACCGACGCCGGGCGGATGCGCGTGCGGGCCATCCGCCGCACCCTGCTGCGGCATGAGGCCCGCATGCTCGAAGGCATTTCCGATTCCGATCTGGCCAACATGCTCGGGCACTTCGAACGCATCGACGAACGTCTGCGCGCACTGCAGGACAGCGGCGCCGAGCCAGCGCGATGAACCGGACAGGCGGCACCTCCCCAGCGCGCATCCGTCGTCGCGACGCAATGCGCCAGCTGCTGCACGGCTACCACCTGCGCGACAGCGTATCGCTGGCACCGCGGGCGCCCATCGGCGATGCATTGGCCGCGGGCACACAGGCCGCCGTCGCGGCCCTGATCGTACTGCCGCTTGCCCTGCTCTCGCCCTGGCCGCACCTGGTGGGCTTTGCGTCGTTGGGCGCCCTGGTGGCGCTGTTCGCGCGCTTCGCGCCTGCCGCGCAGCGCCGCGCCCAGATGTTGCGGGTGGCGCTGCTTCAGGTCGGCTCGGTCGCGGCCATGTCCATGACTGCATGGCTCGGCCTGGGCCTGGAACTGCAGTTGCTGGTGCTGGCGCTGCTGTGCGGCGTGTTCTTCCTTGCCTGCGAGGCCGGTCGCTTCGGCGCGCCGGGCCCACTGATCTTCGTGTTCGCGGCGAGTGCATCGATGGCGCCGGCGCTGTCCACTACCCAACTCCTGGAACGGATCGCGGTCACCGCCGTGGCCGCGCTGGTGGCCTGGCTGGTCTGCGCCCTCTCGGACCCGGCGCGTCGACGCCGCGTGTCCATGGTGTCGCCCGCGGCAGGTGCACCCGCGCAATGGCGGTTCGTGGTGGGACGGATCATCGTCGGCACGGCGGCCGCTGCCTTCGTTACCCATGCAGCAGGCGCGGCGTATCCCGGCTGGGCGGCGATGGGAGCGCTCGCGGTCCTGCAGGCGGCACGGATGCACCTCGGCCTCCAGCGGGCGCTGCAGCGTGTGGTGGGAACCGCGATCGGCGCATTGCTGGTGGGGTGCCTGCTGGCGATGCAGCCATCAGCGTGGACCATCATCGGCGTGCTCGCGCTCGTACAGGTGGCCACAGAACTGGTCATCGGCCGCAACTACGCGATCGGCCAGGTCCTGGTCACGCCGATGGCACTGCTGATGACCGCACTTGCGACTCCCGCGGCCGCCGGCAGTGCGATGGTGGCCGAACGCGTCGTCGACACCGTTGCCGGCGCCGTCATCGGGCTCGTTGTCTGGGTGTTGCTGTCGTCCGAGCGCGACCGCCTGCATCTGCAGCTCCACCACAGCGAACAGACCGCGGGTCGGCAATGAACACCCCGCATCGTTGAACACGGACCGGCGCCATTGCGAAAGCACCGGCTTGCGCAGCGCGACCGCCACCGCAACTGATCCCGGATACGGCGTGGCCAGCCGGGCGCAACAGTGGGGCAGCGCAGCCGAATGGCCTGCCACAGCCGAGCGAAACGGGTGCGTGCGCGCCGACCCGGAGCGCGCGGCCGCGTGCCGTCCACGGGCGACACGCGCCAGCGATCCGGCTCCTGCGATTACCAGGGCTGCCCGGCAGGCCCCACGGTGAACTCGTTGATCGTGGTGTCCTCGGGCTGGTCGATCGCGAATGCCACCACGCTGGCGATACGCTCCGGCGGGATGCCGTAGCGATCGTAGACCGCCTGCATCTGGTCGAGCGCAGCCTCGTCCCGGATCGTCGTGAGCAGTTCGGTATTGATCGCTGCCGGATAGATCGTGGTCGTCCGGATATGGGTGCCCTCGATCGCCGATTCCATGCGCAGCACCTCCATGAAATCGCGCACGAACCACTTGGTACCGCCATACACGGCCCCGCCTGGATACGCCTTCAATCCGGCCACCGACGAGGTGGCGACGACATGCCCCCACCCCTGCTCCAGGAAGACCGGCAGCACCGCAGCCACGCCATTGAGCACGCCCTTGATGTTGACGTCCACCATGCGG
>Ga0233375_1000649_pt1 | contig 17722 bp, 15 predicted proteins | sample ElkDunMinimDraft_10_FD_191539 | JGI IMG/M metagenome (GOLD analysis project Ga0233375, IMG submission 191539) | Fecal eukaryotic communites from dung pellets of Tule Elk in California, USA - Elk Dung E16 | ecosystem: Host-associated > Mammals > Digestive system > Large intestine > Fecal | place... | reverse complement strand
TACGACGACCTGCTCGCGGAGGCCTGCCAGCTCGCCGGGGTGCAGCTGCGCAACCGCGCGAAAGGGGACCCGCAGGAGAGATTCCGCAAGGAGGTCGAGCTCGCCGAGCGCGGCTGGACCTGGTGACGGGCCGCCCACCCCGGATCACCAGGTCCAGCCGTCCACCTCGACGGCGCCCGCGTCACCAGAGCCGGTCGCGGACGGCCTCCAGGTCGGGGCCGGTGAGCCACGACGCCGCCAGGGCCGCGCGGTTCTGGGCGACGAAGTCCGCCACGGTGAACCCGAGCGCCTCGGCGACCGCCACGTAGTCGCCGGCCAGGTCCGTGCCGCCCATCGCCGGGTCGTCGCTGCCCATCGACATGGACAGCCCGGCGTCGCGCAGCAGCCGGAACGGGTGCTCGGCCATCGGCCCATGGAAGTTGTACGTCGTGGACAGCCACGCGTAGGTCACGTGGACGCCCTCCGCCCGGACCCGCGCTGCGAGCTCCGGGTCCCGCGCGAGCGCGTACCCGTGGTCCAGCCGCGTGCAGCCCAGCAGGTCGAGGCAGTCGGCGACCTCCTGGGCGACGAACCGCTCCCCCGCGTGCGCCGTGACGGGCAGCCCGCCGTCCCGCGCGATGGCGTAGGCCTCGACGAAGTCCGCCGGCGGCCCTGCCAGCTCGTCGCCGTCCATGCCCAGCCCGACGACGAGGTCGCGTGGACCCGCCACCACGTCCCGCGCCATCGCCGCCGCCCGCGCCGGGCTGTGCGCCCGGTACACCGACGGGATGAGGCGCGCGACGATCCCGGTGTCCGCGCGGGCTTGGCGCACGCCGGCGGTCAGGCCGTCGAGCAACTCGGGGTAGGCGAGCGTGGGGTGCAGCGTCGGGTTGACGAACATCTCCCGGTAGACGACGTTCGAGCCGCGCGACGCGTCGACGAGCGCCTCATAGGTGATCCGGGCGACGTCCTCGCGGGTGACCACCGCCGCGCTGAGCCGCTCGAAGACCTCCATGAAGCTGGCCATGTCGTGGTACGCGTACACCTGGGCGGGGTCGTCGGAGGGCAGTGCCACACCGTGGCGCCTGGCCAGGTCGATGAAGGTCTCAGGGCGGACGCAGCCCTCCAGGTGGCAGTGCAGCTCCACCTTGGGCATGTCCCGCAGCTGCTGGGCCAGCCCGGGAGTGGGCTCGGCGCTCATCCGGCGAGCCAGGTGACGAGGCGGTCCCAGAGGTCGACGTACCCGTCCCAGCCCAGGAACTCCGGCGGCGCCCAGTGCGGCGCGATGTCCGAGGTGAAGGCGCCGGTGCGGCCGGCGCCGTAGCCGCCCACGACGAGCAGCGGGTGGCCGGCGCAGGTCGCGAGAACCTGGGCGTCGTCCTTGGCGACGACCTCGTTGAGGCCCAGGAGCGCGGGCCACACCGGCGCGAGCCCGGCCACCACCTCGTGATCGGCGCAGACGTGGGGCTGGGCGCCGGCGGGCAGCTCGACGCGATCGTCCCGGTCCAGCACCCGCACGGGGAGGGCCTCGCCCAGCGGGGCGCGACCCCACCGGCCCTTCGCGTCGATCCCGCTGAACGTCAGGTACCCGCCCACCATGAGCAGCCCGCCGCCGCGCTCGACGTGGGCGCGCAGCAGCTCGGACTTGTCCGGCGAGGGGACGGAGCCGGAGAAGGTCTGCGGCGGGAGCTGGAAGCTGTTCGCCCCGACGTCGGAGACCACCACCACGTCGTAGGGCGCGTACCCCTCGACGGTGGTGGGCAGCCGCTCGTGGATGGTGTGCGAGGGCACGTACGTCACCTCGTGGCCGCGGGCGCGCAGGGCCGCGAGGAACGCCGCCCCGCCTTCCTGGTACTCGGAGGTGGTGAAGGAGTCGAAGCCCTTCTGGTGGATCGAGTGGATGAACCAGGACTCTCCGACGACGAGCACGTGCGGCACGGGATCTCCTTCAGGACGGGGTGGGGGATGTCGACCCGCCGACCACGAGGTCGCCGGGCAGGGTCAGGACCTGGGGCGCCCGGCGGCCGGGGCCGGGGGTCGAGGTCGTCTGTGCGTCCACGGCGTCGAGGACGAGGCTGACGGCGCGCTGGGCGATCGCGGCGATCGGCTGCGCGTACGTCGTCAGGGTGGGGTGCAGGTAGCGGCCCAGGCGGATGCCGTCGAAGCCGGCGACGGCGATGTCCTCGGGCACGCGCACGCCCCGGGCGCGCAGCGCGGCGAGGGCGCCGATGGCCATCATGTCGTTGGCCGCGAAGAGCGCCGTGGGCCGGCTCCGGCCGTCGAGCAGGCGGAGGGCGGCGGCGTACCCGGACTCCTCGCTGAAGTCGCCCTCGAGCTCGCCGCCCGACCGCGGGTCGAGGCCTCGTTCTAGGAGGGCGCGCCGGTGACCGCGGGCGCGCTGGTCGGCGACGTCGAGCCCCCGGGGCCCGCGCAGGTGCGCGATGTCGCGGTGCCCCAGCTCCGCGAGGTGCGCGACGACGTCCCGTGCGCCCGCGACGTTGTCGCACTGCACCACGGTGGTGCGGAGCGTCGAGGGCGCGCGGTCGAAGGCGACCACCGGGACCTCCACGTTCCGGGCCCGTGGCGCGGCCCCCGTCCGCTCCATCGAGCCCACCAGCAGGACGCCGTCCACCAGGCGCGAGCCGGCCACACGCACCGCCTCGAGCTCGGGGTCGTCGGTGCTGATGAGCAGCAGCGAGCAGCCGCGCCGGGTGATCTCCGGGGTGACCCCGGCCACGAGCTCGGGGAAGAACGGGTTGGTGATGGTGGGCACCACGAGCGCGATGTTGCGGGTGCGCTGCTGGCGGAGGTTCTGCGCCGCCGGCGTGGGGTGGAAGCCGAGCTCGTCGATGGCGGCCTGCACGCGGTCGAGGGTCTCCTGGGCGACCCGCGCGGTGCCGTTGACGGCACGCGAGACGGTGGCCGTGGAGACGCCTGCGCGGCGGGCCACGTCCTCGACGGTCACCCGTCCTGCCATGGTGCGACCTCCTTGTCGCCGTGGGATGTAAAGGTTTACATCCCACGGGGCAGTTCTTAGCAGGGTTCGAAAGCCCAGGTCAACGCGCACGGAGCGGCGCGTTGCGTACATGGCGTTACATCCCTACGAACTGCACATGGCACAGAAGATGATCATCGACACGGACACCGCCTCCGACGACGCCGTCGCCCTCGTCCTCGCGCTCACCGACGCGCGCGTGGACGTCCTGGCCGTCACCGTCGTCTCAGGCAACGTCCCCCTGAGCATGGGCGTGCAGAACGCCCTCTACACCCTCGAGCAGTGCGGCTCGACGGTCCCCGTGCTCGCTGGCGCCGACCGCCCGCTGGTCCGCGAGCACGTGTTCGCGCATGACGTCCACGGCGCCGACGGGATGGGCGACATCGGGCTCCCGCTGACCGGCCGCACGCCGGTCGAGGGGCACGCCGTGGACCGCATCATCGAGCTCGCGCGCGCCCACCCGGGCGAGATCACCCTGGTGACCCTCGGCCCGCTGACCAACCTGGCCCTGGCCCTGCGCAAGGCGCCGGACATCGCCGGCCTGTTCGCCCGGGTGGTCATGATGGCGGGGACGGGCGACCACACCGGGAACGTCACCCCCACCGCCGAGTTCAACGTGTACGTGGACCCCGAGGCCGCGGACATCGTCTTCACCTCGGGGCTGCCGCTCGAGATGGTCGGCTGGGACGTCTCGCGCAACGACGCCACGATCACCCCCGCGGACTCCGTGCGTCTCGCGGCCGCCGGGCCGCTCGGCGAGTTCTGCACCCGCATCCAGCGCCAGCTCGTCGAGTTCTGCCGCGAGGTGACGCACATCGACGGGTTCGACCTGCCAGACCCGGTCACCATGGCCGTGGCCATCGACCCGTCGATCGCGCTCCGGGGCATCGACGCCTACGTCCGCGTCGAGACCGCGGGCACGCAGACGCTCGGGATGACTGTGGTCGACCACCTCGGCGTCACCCAGAAGCCGCCGAACACCCGGGTGGTGCTGGCGGCCGACCGCGAGCGCTTCGTGGACATGCTGCTCACGGCCTGCGCCGGCTGACCCGCGCCGGGCTCCGGACCGCCGCGGCGGTCCGGAGCCCGGGCGTCAGCGACCGGTCGAGTCCCGCACCATGAGCGTGGGCCGGAAGATGCTCTTGTGCACGGGCGCGTCGGGGCGCCCGGCCCGCTCGTCGAGCAGCCGCACCGCCTCGGCGGCCATCGCGTCGATGGGCTGGCGCACCGAGGTGAGCCGCGGCACGGTGAGCTGCCCCAGCAGCAGGTCGTCGTAGCTGACGACCTTCACCTGCTCGGGCACGGCCACCCCCGCCTCGCGCAGCGTGCCGAGCAGGGCGACAGCGATGATGTCGGCGCCGCACACGATCGCGTCGGGCAGCTCGTCGCGGCCCAGGAGCTGGCGTGCCGCGTCGACGCCCCACTCGATGCTGAACTCGCCGAGCAGGGTGGAGCCGTCCGTGCCGTCTGCGCCGTCTGCGGGCCCCATGAGCTCGCGGAATGCCTTGTGCCGCTCGTACGCCGTGCTCGTGCGGGGCTTGGCCCCGACGTAGACGATCGACCGGCAGCCGCGCGCGCGCAGATGGTCCACGCACAGCCGCAGCCCGTCGGCGTTGTCGCTGCCGACGTAGTCGGTGCTCGCCGCGTCCGCCCACCGGTCGAACAGCACCACCGGCCCCTGGCGTGCGGCGGCCTCGATGGCCGGCACAGAGTCGAACGCGGTCACGGGCACCACGATGAGCCCGTCGACCATGCGCTGGACGAGCAGCTCGATGCGCTGGGCCTCGGTCTCGACCGACTCGCGGGCGTCGCACAGGATGAGCGAGCGGCCGCTGTCGGCGAGCTCCCTCTCGACGGCCTCGACGGCGGCGATGAAGTACGCGTTGCTGATGGACGGCACCACCATGCCGACGGTGTCGGTGCGCTGGGTGCGGAGCGCGCGCGCGAAGACGTTGGCGGTGTAGCCCAGCTCGCTGCTGGCCTTCAGCACGCGGCGAGCCATCTCGGGGTTCACCGAGGTGCTGTGGGTGAGCACCCGGGAGGCGGTGGCGGTCGAGACGCCGGCCGCGGCGGCGACGTCCCGCACGGTGACCTTGCGCCCCATCATCGATCCCCGTTCCGCGCGTGGCCCGGCCCCGGCTGGCCGGTTCGGGAGGCGCCGGGCTGCGCCGGCGCCGGAGATGCTACCCGCGCGGCATTTCCGCCGCTTCCTGCCGGGCTGGGGGCGATGGCGGTCCCCGCCTCTGCGGTGGTCGTCCCCATGGGCACCCCTCGATCGTCCGCACGGGACACGCGCGCCGGGTCCGGCAGCGTGAGTAATCCATTACCGAGACCGAACTGTAACCAGACGAGCACTCCGCCACAATGGGCCGAAGGTCGCCCGCGTAGGGCCTTGACAATCACACATCGCAGGCCCTTTGATCGGGGCCACGGCTCAGAGAACGATCTCTGAGCAGACTGCGATCAAAGGGTCGGGCAATGGAGCCTGAGCGCATGGACGTGACCGTGGTGGGAAGCGTCAACATCGATCTCGTCGCCTCTGTCGACGAGCTCCCCCGTCCGGGCGAGACCGTGTCCGCGACCGGCTACGCCGAGTTCCTCGGCGGCAAGGGCAGCAACCAGGCCATCGCCGCCGCACGGCTCGGCCGCCGTGTCGCGTTCGTCGGCCTCACCGGGGACGACCCGGACGCCGCCGAGGTCCGCGCCGCGATGCGCGCCGAGGGCATCGACCTCCGCCACCTCGGCGCCCAGCCGCAGACCCCCACCGGCCGCGCCATGGTCCAGGTCGACTCGGCCGCCGAGAACAGCATCGTCGTCGTCGCCGGCGCCAACGGCTGCCTCTCCGCCCGCCACGTCGAGGCCGCCGGGCCGACCGTCGCCGAGGCCGCCGTCGTCGTCGCGCAGCTCGAGGTGCCCCTCGACGCCGTGCTCGCCGCGGCGCGCGCCGCCCGCGGCTCGTTCGTCCTCAACCCGGCCCCCGCCCAAGCCCTGCCCGCGGAGATCCTCGACCTCGTCGACGTGCTCGTGGTCAACGAGATCGAGTACGAGGCCGTCACCGGGCGGCCCCTGCCCCCCGACCCCGCGGCCCTCGCCGCCGAGCTCGCCGCCGACACCGCCATCACCGGCTCGGTGGTCGTGACAGTCGGGGAGCGTGGGGCCTTCGTGTGGGACGGCGCCGAGCTGTCGCACGTCACCGCCCCCCGGGTCGCGGTCGTCGACACGACCGGCGCCGGCGACACCTTCATCGGGGCCCTCGCCGACGCGCTCAGCCGCGGCGAGGACCTCGTCACCTCGGCCCGCTGGGCCGCCCACGCCGGCGCCGTCTCGGTCGGCTCCCTCGGAGCCACCACCGGGATGCCGCGTCCGGAGGCCGTGCGCGCCTCCCTCGCCCGGACCGCGGAGCCGCTGGGCTCCCCGCCCCCGGCGCCCTGAACGACCTGTCCAACCCCGCAATGAGTTCACCAGTGCAAAGGAGCACGACAATGAAGCAGCGACTGATAGGCGGTGTCGCGATCGCCGCGGCTGCCACCCTCACACTCGCGGCGTGCGGTGGCGGCGACGCCACGGAGACCGCCGGCGGCACGGAGGGCGCCAAGGACGGCGCGCTGTCCGTGGTGAACGTCGTCAACGGCCCGCTGGGCGACCAGGGGTTCTTCGACGACGCCGCGCGAGGCATGGCCGAGATGGAGAAGGCCGGCAGCAAGATCCAGAACATCCAGAGCGACGCCGAGAACCCGGCGCAGTGGCGCTCGAACTTGGAGTCCGTCTCCGGCGGTGACTGGGACGTCGTGATCGTCGGCACCTCGCAGTTCATCGACATCCTCGACGAGACCGCCCCGAAGTACCCGAAGCAGAACTACCTGATCTACGACTCCGTCGTCGAGCAGCCCAACGTCGCGTCCATCGTCTACCGCCAGAACGAGGGCTCGTTCCTGGCTGGCGTGCTCGCCGCGCAGGCGACCATCAACAAGGACACGTTCCCGCTCGCCACCGGCAGCAAGAAGGTCGGGATCGTCGGCGGCATGGACATCCCCGTGATCAACGACTTCGTGGTCGGCTACAAGAAGGGCGTGGAGTCCGTCGACCCGTCGATCGAGGTCCTCGTCTCCTACGTCGGCGACTTCGTCGACTCGAACCGCGGGTTCGACCAGGCCACCGCCATGTACGAGCAGGGCGCTGACGTCGTCTTCCAGGTCGCGGGAGGCGCCGGGATCGGCGTGCTGCGCGCCGCCGAGGACAGCGGCCGGTACGCGATCGGCGTCGACTCGAACCAGAACCCGCTGCACAAGGGGCACATCCTCGGCTCGATGCTCAAGAACATCGGCGTCTCGCTCAAGTCGGCCGTCGACGCGCACGCCGCGGGCACGCTCAAGTTCGGCGAGACCACCGAGTACGGCCTGCACAACAACGGCGTGAGCCTCACCTTCGAGGACAACGGCGACATCGTCCCGAAGGAGATCCAGGACGAGATCGCGACGTACTCGAAGAAGGTCGTCGACGGCGAGATCAAGGTCCCGACGGCGTACTGACGCCCCTCGCGCGTGGCCGCTGCCGGCTGTCCCCCGGCGGGCAGCGGCCACCGCACACCCCCTTGAAGGCCACGACCGAAGAGAGACGTCCACTCATGGCCACACCCCTGCTGGAGCTCCGCCACATCACCAAGGCCTTCGGGCCCAAGGTGGCGAACGACGACATCTCCTTGTCCGTGCTCCCCGGGCGGATCCACGCCCTCGTCGGCGAGAACGGCGCCGGCAAGACGACCCTCATGACGATGATCGCCGGCACGGCCCAGCCCGATTCCGGCTCCATCCTCTTCGACGGCCGGGAGGTGCGGATCACCAGCCCCCAGAAGGCCTCAGCCCTGGGCATCGGCATGGTGCACCAGCACTTCAAGCTCGTGCCGTCCCTCACGGTCGCCGCCAACGTCTTCCTCGGCCGGGAGCTGCGCACCCAGCGGGGCACCCTCGACGCGAAGCGCATGGAGGCGGAGGTCTCCGCGCTCAGCGAGCGCTTCGGCCTCGAGATCGACCCCCAGGCGAAGGTCTCGACGCTCTCCGTCGGGCTGCGCCAGCGCGTCGAGGTCCTCAAGGCGCTCAGCCACGACACCCGGCTGCTGATCCTTGACGAGCCCACGGCCGTGCTCACCCCCGGCGAGTCCGACGAGCTGTTCGAGGTCATCCGGTCGCTCGCGGCCAAGGGCTGCGCCGTGCTGTTCATCTCGCACAAGCTCGGCGAGGTCCTCGAGATCGCCGACGCCATCACGGTGATCCGCGACGGCCGCTCCATCGACACGCGCCCCGCGGCGGGCCTCTCCCAGGCCGACATCGCGCAGATGATGGTCGGCCGCGAGGTGCTGCTGCGCATCGCCCACACCCCCGCGAAGCCTGGCGCCCCGGTGCTGGAGGTCGACGGCCTCACAGTCGTGGACGAGCGGGGCGTGACCGTCATCGACGACCTCGCGCTGCAGGTGCGCGCCGGGGAGATCGTCGGCATCGCCGGCGTGGAGGGCAACGGGCAGTCCGAGCTCGCCGCCGCGGTCGCCGGCATGCAGGGCGTCGACGCCGGCCGCATCATCCTGGCCGGCGCGGACGTCAGCGGGGCGAGCGTCGCCGCCCGGCGCTCCGCAGGCCTCGCGTACATCCCCGAGGACCGGCACGCGGTGGGCACCGGCCCGGCGATGTCGGTCACCGAGAACCTCATCCCCACCCACCTGACGGCTCCGGTGGCGAGGCACGGGTGGATCAGCGGCAGCAGCGCCGAGGCGTTCGCCCGCCGGCTCATCGCCGGCTTCGACGTGCGCGGCGCCCAGCCGTCCACGACGATCAGCACGCTGTCCGGCGGGAACATCCAGAAGGTCGTCATCGCGCGCGAGTTCGAGAGCTCGCCCAAGGTCCTCATGGTCAGCCAGCCCACGCGCGGCGTCGACGTCGGCGCGATGGAGTTCGTGCACAACGCGATCGTGTCCCAGCGGGACCAGGGCGCCGGCGTGCTGCTGCTGTCCGCCGACCTCAACGAGGTCATGTCCCTGTCCGACCGGCTGCTGGTGATGTTCCGCGGGCAGATCGTCGCGGAGTTCACGCAGGAGAACATGAGCGAGGCCGCGGTCGGCCTGGCCATGGCGGGCATCCCGCCGCAGGCCGAGGACCTCGCCCGGGCCCAGGCCTCGCACGACGCCGCGGTCGCCGAGCGCGCCGACGCCGCGTCCGCCGCGGCAGCGGCGAGCGGCTCGGACGCGCCCGCCGCCCCGCGCGAGGCGCCGCCCGCCGCCCAGGAGCGGGAGAGCATCCAGCACCGCCTGGGCCGCTCGTGCCTGGCCGCGCTGCGCGGCTCGGCGCAGCCCGTGATGGCCATCGCGCTGTCGCTGGTCATCGGGGCGATCGTGATCCTCGCCCTCGGGGAGAACCCCCTGGCGGCGTACACCGAGCTGTTCTTCTCGAACTTCCGCGCCCCGTTCGGGATGGCGGCACTGATCTCGCAGTTCATCCCGTTGGCCGTGCTCTCGGCAGCGGTGATCATCTCCTTCCGCGCAGGGTTCTTCAACATCGGCGGCGAGGGCCAGCTCTTCATCGGCGCATTCTGCGGCGCGTGGGCGGGCTTCACCTTCACCGACCTGCCGGCGCCGCTGCTCACCGTGGTGATGATGCTGTGCGGCATGCTCGGCGCGATGGTCTGGGGCGCGATCCCCGGGGCGCTGCTCGCGTTCTGGCGGGTGGACATCATCGTCACCACGCTCATGATGAGCACCATCGCGACCCTGCTCACCGCGTACCTGGTGACCGGCCCGTTCCGGGACCCCGGCGCGGGGCTCGCGGCGTCGCCGAAGATCCTCCCGGAGGCGCGGCTGCCCGTGTTCAGCGCGCCGTACGGGTTCGGCATGGACCTGGTGGTGGCCCTGCTCATCGTGATCGCCCTGGGCCTGGTGCTGACGCGCTCGGTGTGGGGCCTGCGGGTCCGCCAGCTCGGCGAGATGAACCGCTTCGCGGAGTACACGGGCGTCAACCCGAAGATGATGAGCATCCAGGTCATGGCGATCTCCGGCGCCGTCGCCGGGCTCGCCGGGACGCTGTTCGTGCTCGGCCCCAACGGCGGCCGGTTCCTGCAGACGTTCTCCCCCGGCTACGGGTTCCTCGGCATCACCGTGGCGCTGCTGGCCCGCCTGAACCCGTGGGCGGCGATCGTCGCGGCGGCGTTCTACGCCAACATGATGGCCGGCTCGAACGCGATGCAGCTCAACACCTCGGTGCCGTTCCCGCTGGTCAACGTCCTCCAGGGCCTGATCATCCTGTCCATCACCGCGGTGTTCCTGGTGGACCGCCGCACCCGCGACCGGCTCCTGGCGATGCTGCCCAGCCGCCGTCACACGGCGCCGGCCCCCGTCGCCACCGCGGGCGCCACGGCGGGACCCGCCGACGCGCCCCTCGAGCACGAGCCCGTCCTGGCCGCTGAGCGTCCCGGCGCAGCGACCGCACCGCCACCTGGTGGCACACCCCGGACGCCGGACCGCGGCGCCGACGCCGAGAACCGAGGAGACCTCTGATGGGCGTCCTGGAGCAGATCTTCACCGCCAGCATGCTCTTCGTCATCCTGATGAAGGTGGCGCCGCTGCTGCTCGCCGCGATCGGCGGCGCGTTCACCCAGCAGGGCAACATCCTCAACATCGGGCTCGAGGGCATGATGCTGATCGGGGCGTTCACCTCGATCGCCGTCGGCTCGGCCACCGGCAGCGCCCTCGTCGGCGTGGGCGCCGCGGTGGCGGCCGCGCTGGTCCTGGCCCTGATCTACGCCTTCGCGACGCTGTGGCTGAAAGCCGACTTCATCGTGGTCGGCATCGGTGTGAACCTGCTGGCCGCGGGGCTGTCGGTGTTCTTGCTGCAGGTCTTCTACGGCAACCCGGGCGTCACGCCGCCCAGCGCGAGCATCCGGCTGCCGCGCATCTCGCTGGGCCCGCTCGCCGAGGTCCCGGTGATCGGCCCGGCCCTGCACAACCAGACGGCGCTCGTGTGGCTCGCGCTCCTGGCCGTGCCGGTCGCCTCGATCGTGCTGTACCGGACCCGCTACGGCGTGCACCTGCGGGCCGTGGGCGAGGACGAGGCCGCCGCCGAGGCCGCGGGCATCGGCGTCCGCAGGGTCAAGTTCCAGAGCATCCTCATCTCCGGGGTGCTGTGCGGGGTCGCCGGGGCGCAGCTGGCCATGGCCACTCTCGGCAGCTTCACCGCGAACATGACCTCGGGGCGCGGCTTCATCGCCGTCGCGGCCCTCACGTTCGGGCTGGCCAAGCCGGTGCGGACGATGGTCGCGGCCTTCATCTTCGGCGCCGCGGACGCGATCGCCGATCAGCTCGGCATCGCCGGGTTCAACTCGAACCTGGCGCTCATGACCCCCTACATCATCACGATCATCGCGCTGGTCCTGGTGGGCATCCGCTTCCACAAGATCCGCAGCAAGGCGCCGTCGGCGACGCCGGCCCCACAGACAGCCTGACCTCCCCCTCGGACCGCTCGACCCCCGGCGACGGCACGGCGCACGCCGTCGCTGCGGGCCGGCGCGCCCTCACCCGGCAAGGAGCACCACCATGACCGAACGCATCATCCTCGACTGCGACCCGGGCCACGACGACGCCCTGGCGATGATCCTGGCCGCCGGCAACCCCGGCATCGAGCTGGTCGCCGTGACGACCTGCGCCGGGAACCAGACCCTCGAGAAGGTGACCCGCAACGCGCTGTCGGTGTGCGCGATCGCGGGGATCGACGTGCCCGTCGCCGCCGGGTGCCGGGGACCGCTGGTCCGCCCCCAGATGGTGGCGCCCGACATCCACGGCGAGTCGGGGCTCGACGGCCCCGTGCTGCCGGCGCCGGTGCGGGAGCTGGACCCCCGGCACGCCGTGGACCTCATCATCGACGAGGTGATGGCCGCCGAGCCCGGCACCCTCACGCTGGTCCCCACGGGCCCGCTCACCAACATCGCCCTGGCGATGAACAAGGAGCCCCGCATCGTCGAGCGGGTCAAGCAGGTCGTCCTGATGGGCGGCGGCTACACCCGCGGCAACCGGACCCCAGCGGCGGAGTTCAACATCATCGCCGACCCCGAGGCCGCGCAGGCGGTGTTCGCGGGCGCGTGGAAGGTGGTCATGGTGGGGCTGGACCTCACCCACCAGGCGACCGCCGACGCGGACGTGGTGGCCCGGATCGCGGCCATCGACTCGCCGCTGTCCGAGTTCGTGGTGGAGATCCTGAAGTTCTTCGGGAAGACCTACCGCGAGCACCAGGGCTTCGACGCCCCGCCCGTGCACGACCTGTGCTGCGTGGCCTGGCTCGTGGACCCGGACGTGTTCACCACCCGTAGCGCCTTCGTCGCCGTGGAGCTCACGGGCACGTGGACCACGGGCATGACGGTGACCGACTTCGAGGACCTGCTGGGCCAGCCGCACAACACGGACGTCGCCGTCCGGCTCGACAAGCCGCTGCTGTGGGACATGACCGTCGAGGCGATCGCCGCGCTCTCCGCACGGAAGGCCGGCTGACCATGGCCACCGAGATCATCTTCGACTGCGACACCGGCGTCGACGACGCCATGGCGATCATGTACGGCGCCGGGAACGGGGCGCGGTTCGTGGCGTGCACCGTCACGCACGGCAACGTCCCGGTGCACGTGGGCGCCCGCAACACGCTGACCATCCTCGACGCCGTGGGGCTCACCGACGTGCCCGTGCACCAGGGCGCCGCGCGGCCGATGGCCCAGCCGCTGCTGACCGCCGAGTTCGTGCACGGCCACGACGGGCTCGGCGACGCCGGGCACGCCCCGTCGCAGCGCAGCCTCGCGGGAACGCTGGCCGCCGCGGAGATCGTCCGGCTGGCCCGCAGCCGCCCGGGCGAGCTGACGCTCGTGGCGGTGGGTCCGCTCACCAACATCGGGCTGGCGCTGCTGCTCGAGCCCGAGCTGCCCCGGCTGATCCGCCGGGTGGTGGTCATGGGCGGCGCGGCCGGCGTCCCCGGCAACGCGTCGGAGACCGGCGAGGCGAACATCTGGCACGACCCCGAGGCCGCGCAGCTCGTGCTGGACGCACCCTGGGACCTGGTGCTGGTGGGCTTGGAGATCACCATGAGCACGGCCATGCCGGCCGAGGTCGTGGCGAGGCTCGAGGCCGTCGAGACGCCGCACGGCCGGATGCTGTGGCAGTCGATGCAGCACTACATCGACGTGTACGAGCCGCTGGTCGGCATGCGCACCTGCGTGCTGCACGACCCGCTGGCGATGGCCCTGGCGCTGGAGCCGGACCTGGCCACGTACCGCCTGGCGCGGGCCGGCGTCGAGCTGCGCGGGGAGCGGACCCGCGGCCAGGTCGTCGCGGACCTGCGCGGCTTCGAGCCGGACCCCACCGACCCGCTCGAGCCCGGGGTGGTGCGCCTGGTCGACACGCTGGACGTCGAGGCCTTCCATGAGAAGTTCCTGCGCGCCCTCGGCGCGTGACCACCGAGCGACCGCCTGACCGACCGTCTCAACGCCGAGACCGAGGAGTGACCATGGCCATCCCCGTCATCATCGACACCGACCCGGGCATCGACGACGCCCTGGCCCTCATGCTCGCCGTCGCGAGCCCCGAGCTGGACCTGCGGGCCGTCACCACGGTGGGCGGCAACACCGGGCTCGCGCACACCACCGAGAACGCTCTGCGCCTGCTGCACCTGCTCGGCCGGGACGACGTGCCGGTGGCGGCGGGGGCCGATGTGCCGCTCGTGCGCCGGGACTCCGCTCCCGACCCGAGCACCCACGGCGAGGACGGGTTCGGGGGCGTGCGGCTCGACCCGGCGCCGCGCGGCGCGGACCCCCGATCGGCCGTGCAGGTCATGGTCGACGTGATCGAGGGCTCGGCGGAGGCGGTGACGCTCATCGCGCTGGGCCCGCTGACGAACGTCGCTGTGCTCGTCGCGGCCTTCCCGGACGTCGCCGCGAGGCTCGAGCGCATCGTCCTGATGGGCGGCGGGGCCCGGGTGATCGGCAACATGACCCCGGCCGCCGAGTTCAACATCTGGTACGACCCCGAGGCCGCGGCCCGGGTCTTCGCCGCGGGCGTCCCCGTGACGATGGTCGGCCTCGACGTGACCCATCAGGCGCTCACCGCGCCCGAGGACTGGGACGGCCTGCGTGGCGGCGGGCCGGTGGCCGAGGCCGTGCTGGCGATGGTCGAGTTCTACACCGCGTACTACCTGGCGGTGGCGGGCACCACGTCCACCGCCCAGCACGACTCGCTGGCCGTGGCGGCCGTCGTCCAGCCGGGCCTGGTGACCACCCGGAGCCTCCACGTCGACGTGGAGTGCGCCGGCGCCCTGACCCGCGGCATGACGGTGGTGGACGTCGACGACGTCGCCAAGGCCGCGCCCAACGCCGACGTCGCCCTCGAGGTGGACGCCGACGCCTTCAACCGGCTGCTGGTCTCGCGCGTCACGGCGCTCGACGCCCGGCTGCGCTGACGCCGGGACCGGACGACCAGGAACAGGAGAGCACCCCATGGCACTGAAGATGATCCTCGACTGCGACACCGGGGTCGACGACACCCTCGCGATCCTCTACGCGGCGCTGCACCCCGACATCGACCTCATCGGCCTGGGATCGGTGTGGGGCAACGTCGACGTGGCGACCGCGACGCGCAACTGCCTGCACACCGTGCACATGGCGGGCCGCCCCGACGTCCCGGTGGCCGCGGGCGCGGCGGGGCCCATCGCGGGCGGCGAGGCCGTGTTCGCGTACCACGTGCACGGCGACGACGGGCAGGGGAACGCCGGCTCGGGGCGGCAGGTGGGGGCCGTGGTCCCGGGCAGCGCCGCCGAGCAGATCATCCGCCTGGTGACGGCCCACCCGGGCGAGGTGGAGATCGTCGCGGTGGGCCCGCTGACCAACCTGGCCCTCGCGCTGGGGCTGTGCCCCGAACTGCCGTCCCTGGTGCGCGGAGTCACCATCATGGGCGGAGCCGCGGACGCGCCCGGCAACGTGACCGAGGTCGCCGAGGCGAACATCTGGTGCGACCCGGAGGCCGCCGCGGCGGTGTTCGCCGCGGAGTGGCCGCTGACCATGGTCGGCCTCGACGTCACCATGCGGACGACCCTCGACGACTCCCACCGCGCCCGGCTCGACGCCGGCGGCTCCATCGGCCAGTACGTCTCGCGGATCCTCGACTTCTACTTCGACTTCTTCGCGGCGGCCGCGTTCGGCGAGCGCCGCAGCTGCATGCACGACGCCCTGGCCGTGGCCGTCGCCGCGGGCACGCTCGTCCCGGACCTCGCCCCCACCGTCAACGCGTACGTCGTCACCGGTGACGGCCCCACCCGCGGCCAGACGGTGTGCGACACCCGGGGCAAGTACATGGGCTTCCCCGCCCAAGAGGGCGCGCACTGCCGGGTGGTCCTCCAGACCGACCCCCGGTTCGGCGACCAGGTCGTGGACCTCATCGCCTCCGCCGGCGACTCCGCCATCCCGCTCGACAAGGAGACCTCCCAGTGATCGATCTGACAGACCAGGTGGCGCTCGTCACCGGAGCCGCCCGCGGCATCGGACGAGCCGTCGCCGTGAGCCTCGCCGAGGCGGGGGCGGCCGTGGTGGTGACCGACCTCGGGCGGCCCGTCGAGGGCCTCACGTACACCCTCGCGTCGAACGACGACCTGGCCGAGACCGTCCGCCTGATCCGTGACGCCGGCGGCCGGGCGGAGAGCGCCTACGCCGACGTCCGCGACCACACCGCGCTCGAGGCCGCCGTCCGGACGGCGACCGACTCCTACGGGCGGCTCGACCTGGTCGTCGCGAACGCGGGCATCGCGAGCTGGCCCGAGCTCACGTGGAAGGCCACGCCCGAGCAGTGGCAGACGATGATCGACGTCGTCCTCACCGGCACGTGGAACACCGCGCGCGCGGCCATCCCCGCCCTCATCGACGGCGGCCGCGGCGGGTCGATCGTCTTCGTCGGCTCCACCGCAGCCGTCAAGCCGCTGCCCACCATCGGCCACTACGCCGCGGCGAAGTACGGGACGGTGGGCCTGTTGAAGAGCCTCGCCCTCGAGCTGGCGGGCGACAGCATCCGGGTCAACGCCGTCCACCCCGGTGGCACCGGCACCGACATGACCCAGAACCCGGCGGCCGAGCACTGGCAGGCCACGGCCACAGGAGTCGGCGGGGCCCTCGAGCTGCCGCTGCCCATCCACCGCATGGAGGCCGTCGACGTGGCCCACGCCGTCCGGTGGCTGTGCTCCTCCGAGGCCAGGTACATGACCGGCGCCGAACTGGTGCTGGACGCCGGCGCGACGCTGCGTTGAGCGACGTGGACAGCGTGCGGCCGGCCCCTCGCACCGGACCCCGGCGCGACGGGCTGACCCTCGCTGTCTTCGTGCTCGTCCTGGTCAGCGCGCTGCTGCAGGGCAGCCTCGGGGGCCTGCTGCCGTTCCTGCAGGCCGACATCCCCATGTCCCACACCGTGGGGAGCCTGCACATCACGGCGCTGGCGGTCGGCGGCCTGCTGGCGGCGACGGTCGCCGAGCGGGTCCGCCGGCGGCACGGGCGGATGCCCATCCTGATCGGCTCGGCGGCCCTCGGCGCGATCGGCGCCGGGCTCATCGCCGCGGCGCAGTCGCCGGCCATGAGCATCGGCGCGCTGGTGTTGGTCGGGTACGCGATGAGCTCGACCCTCATCGCGGGCCAGGCGCTGCTGGTCGCGCTGCACGGGCGCCACGGCGCGCAGATGATCGGCGAGCTCAACGTCGCCTACAGCGTCGGGGCCGTGGCCGCCGCCGCCGCCCTCCCGGTGGTGGCGGCCACGGCCCTCGGCTGGCGCGGGTTCCCCGCGGTGCAGGCGGCGCTGCTGATCGTCCTGGTGCTGCCCCTGCTGCTGCGCGGTCGCTCGTCGGTGGACGCGGACTCCACCGGCCCGACCGGGGGCCGGGCGAGGGTCGCCCTGCGCCGGCCGCGGGCCGCCTACGCGGCCATGTGCCTGAGCGTGGCCGTCGAGTGGTCGTTCATCTTCTGGACCGCCACGCACCTGGTGGACGTCGGCGGGTTCTCCGCGCCCACCGCCGCGGGTGCGGCGTCCGTGATGTGGGCCGCCATCGTGGCCGGCCGCGTGGCCGGCAGCCGGCTCGTCGGGCGGCTCGGCGCGCCACGGGTGCTCGTGGCGTCGCTGCTGGTGGGCATCGTCGCCGTCGCGCTGCTCTCCGTCGCGAGCACCCCCCTCCTGGCGGTGCTCGCCGCCGGCCTGGGCGGGCTCGCCGCCGCCAACCTCTACCCCGCGTCGATCGCGCTGGTCGTCAGCGGCTTCCCGCAGCGGCCGGACGCGGCCGTGGCGCGGGCGTCGCTGCTCACCTCGGCGACCTCGATCGCCTTCCCGTTGCTGCTCGGCGCCGTCGCCGACGCGGCGGGCCTCCAGCTCGCGTTCATGGCCGTCCCCGTGACGGCCCTGCTCGCGCTCGGCGCCATCCGGATCGCCGGACCGGCGCCCACCGCGAAACCGAATGTCGCGGCTTCCGACCAGTCAGACAAGAGCTACCAAGGAGCCACTTCATGAGCACCACCCCTGTCGTCCTGTCCGAAGCCGTCGCCGACGCCCTCGCCGAGGGCCGCCCTGTCGTCGCCCTCGAGTCGACCATCATCAGCCACGGCTTCCCGCGCCCCCGCAACCTGGAGGCCGCCCGCCACTTCGAGCAGCTGCTCGTCGACGACGGCGTCACCCCCGCCACGATCGCCGTGATCGACGGCGTGCTGCGGGTGGGG
>Ga0233375_1000648_pt1 | contig 17734 bp, 16 predicted proteins | sample ElkDunMinimDraft_10_FD_191539 | JGI IMG/M metagenome (GOLD analysis project Ga0233375, IMG submission 191539) | Fecal eukaryotic communites from dung pellets of Tule Elk in California, USA - Elk Dung E16 | ecosystem: Host-associated > Mammals > Digestive system > Large intestine > Fecal | place... | reverse complement strand
CCGCGGGCCGCCAGCAGTTCCTCCCGGTGCGTTTCGTCGGCGCCGACGGCGTCGCGCCCGTCGGGCCGGGTGCGCACCACGTCTCGGCACTGACGAGGGCTGACGCGATCGCGGTCGTGCCGCCCGAGGTCGAGGCGGTTGGGAGCGGTGACGTGGTGCGTGTCATGGTGATCGCATGAGCGAGTTCACCCACCTCGACGCGCGCGGCCACGCCCGCATGGTCGACGTCACCCTCAAGCAGCCGACCGTCCGTTCCGCGACCGCGACGGGGGTCGTGCGGTGCGGTCCGCACATCGTCGCGGCCCTGCGGTCGGGCGAGGTCCCCAAGGGCGACGTGCTCGCGGTCGCGCGCATCGCGGGCATCGCGGCCGCGAAGAAGACGGCCGAGCTGCTGCCGCTCGCGCACATCATCGGGGTGCACGGCGCGGCCGTGGACCTCGACGTCACCGACCACGGGGTCGAGATCAGCGCGACCGTGCGCACCGCGGACCGTACGGGGGTCGAGATGGAGGCCCTGACCGCGGTCGCGGTCGCGGGGCTCGCGGTCGTGGACATGGTCAAGGGCCTCGACAAGTCGGTCGAGCTCACGGACGTCCGGCTGCAGTCCAAGACGGGCGGCAAGTCGGGCGAGTGGGTGCGCCCGGTGTGAGCCCGCTCCGGTTCGACGCGGTCGTGCTCGCGGGCGGCCGGGCGCAGCGGCTCGGCACGTCCAAGCCGCAGCTCGTCGTCGCGGGCGCCCGCCTGCTCGACCACGTGCTGACCGCGACCCGCGACGCTCGGGCGACGGTCGTCGTCGGGCCGCAGGACCTGGCCTCCGCGGCGTACGTCCTCACGCGTGAGGACCCGCCGTTCGGTGGTCCGGTCGCGGGGACCGCGGCGGGCCTCGCCGCCCTGCCCGACGGCGCAGCCCCCTGGGTCCTGCTCCTCGCCTGCGACGTCCCGCGGGCCGCGCAGGCCGTGCCGCTGCTCGTGGCCGCGGCCACCACCGGCGCCGCGACGGCCGGCTCGGACGGGCCGGGCGGGGTCGACGGCGTGCACCTCGCGCACGACGGGCGGGACCAGTGGCTCGTCGGTCTCTACCGGCGCGACGCGCTCGACGCGGCGCTCGACCGGCTCTCGGCCGACCCCGCGCACGGCCTGCACGGTGCTCCTGTGCGCCGCCTCGTCTCAGGGATGAGAATCACCCGCGTCTCGGATGTGGACGGTCTGAGCACCGACGTGGACACGTGGCAGGATGCGGAGACGTACGCACGCCACGCACGGAACGGCCCCGCGGGCCACGACCCGTTCGGAACACCGGGAGGCACGGCATGAGCAACCTCGAGCGCTGGGTGGAGGCCCTGGTCGACGAGTTCGACCTCGACCGGGAGGCGATCGACATCGGGGCGATCCTGGACCTCGCGCGGGATGCCGCGCACCGCGTCGAACGCCCCGCCGCACCCCTGACCACCTTCATCGCCGGCTACGTCGCCGGGCTGTCCGCCGGCCAGGGCGCGGACCACCCCGGTCTCGACGCCATGGAGCGCGCGACCGAGCTGGCGCTGGTGTGGGAGGTCGAGCCGACCCTCGACGAGGTCGTCGGTGGCGACCACGCCCCAGGCGCGACCGGCACGACCGAACCCGTGCCCCCGCAGGGGCCGTGACGTGCCGCAGGTCCGCTACTTCGCGGGTGCCGCGGAGGCTGCCGGGCTCGAGGCGGAGTCCCTGCCCGGCGCGTCGGTCGGCGAGCTGTTCGCGGCCATGACCGCACGGCACCCGGCCCTCGCCGACGTGCTGCCGCGCTGCTCGGTGCTCGTCGGCGGCGTCCGGACCGCGGACCACCGCGTAGCGCTCACGCCGGACCAGCAGGTGGACGTCCTCCCCCCGTTCGCGGGCGGCTGAGCGCCCACCTTCCGCTGAGTGCGGAGTAGTTGTCGTCGATCGGCCCCCCGGACGACAACTACTCCGCACTCAGCGTGTGGGAAGAGCAGGGCTCAGTGGTCCCCGCCCGCTAGCTGCGAGAAGACGTGCGGCAGCAGCGGCTCGAGCACCGACCAGCCGTCGCGGACCCCACCGGGCGACCCCGGCAGGTTGACCACGAACGCCCGCTGCCCGCGTGCCCCCGGCGCCGTCCCCACGATCCCGCGTGACAGCACCGCGTTCGGCACCACGGTCGCCCCGCGCCGCCGGATCGCGTCCGCGACCCCGGGCAGCTCCTGGTCCACGACCTCGGCCGTGCCCTCGGGCGTCAGGTCGCGCGGACCGATCCCCGTCCCGCCCGTGGTGAGCACGAGCCGCGCCCCCTGGCCCAGCGCGGAGGTGAGGGCGTCGCGGACGGAATCGACGCCGTCGGGCACGAGGCGCGACGTGATGCGCTCGAAGCCGCCCGACTCCAGGAGGGAGACCAGGAGCGGCCCGGACCGGTCGGTCGACTCGCCGCGCGAGCCGCGGTCGGAGACCGTGACGACCGTGACCGGGAGGTGGGCGAGAGGGAAGGTGACGTGGGGCCCGTCGAACGAGGTCATGGGAGCACCGTAGACAATCGCGGCGGCCGGGGCGACGGCTCCTGCTCCCCAGGCGGAATCGGAACGGACGTGGGCATACTGCGACAGACGAACGAACACGCACGGTCCTGCTCGCCCAGGAGGTCGCATGTCGCAGTCCACCGTCCCCGGCCCGGGCACCGACGCCCGCGCCGAGGACGCCCCACGTCCTGAGTCCGAGTCCCCCGGTGGCGGCGGCGAGGAGGCCCTGCTCCGCCTCGGCAAGCACCTGCGGCGCGGCGAGGTCTCGCCGGACCTGCGCCAGCTCTTCCTCCAGGGCGGCCGCGAGGGCGACGTCTTCTACCGGGACCGCTGGTCGCACGACAAGGTCGTGCGCTCGACGCACGGCGTCAACTGCACCGGGTCGTGCTCGTGGAAGGTGTACGTCAAGGACGGCATCATCACGTGGGAGACGCAGCAGACGGACTACCCGTCGGTCGGCCCCGACTCCCCCGAGTACGAGCCGCGGGGCTGTCCGCGGGGCGCGGCGTTCAGCTGGTACACCTACTCCCCGACGCGGATCCGCTACCCGTACGTGCGCGGAGTCCTGCTGCGCGCGTACCGCGACGCCAAGGCCCGCACGGGCGACCCGGTCCTCGCGTGGGCCGAGGTCACGGGCGACCCCGAGACGGCGCGCGCCTACAAGCAGGCGCGTGGCAAGGGCGGTCTGGTGCGGGCGTCGTGGGAGGAGGCCGCGGAGATCGTGGCTGCGGCCCACGTCCACACGATCAAGACCTACGGCCCGGACCGGATCGCGGGCTTCTCCCCCATCCCGGCGATGTCGATGGTCTCGCACGGCGTGGGTGCGCGCTTCGTCTCGATGCTGGGCGGCGCGATGCTCTCGTTCTACGACTGGTACGCGGACCTCCCGGTCGCGTCCCCGCAGGTGTTCGGCGACCAGACCGACGTGCCCGAGTCCGCCGACTGGTGGAACTCCTCGTACTGCATCATGTGGGGCTCGAACGTCCCGGTGACCCGCACCCCGGACGCGCACTTCATGACCGAGGCGCGCTACCGCGGCCAGAAGGTGATCGTGGTCTCGCCCGACTACGCGGACAACACCAAGTTCGCCGACGAGTGGCTCGCGGTGCACCCCGGCACGGACGGTGCGCTGGCCCTCGCCATGGGGCACGTCATCCTGCGCGAGTTCCACGTGGAACGTCGCACCGCGCCCTTCGTGGACTACCTGCGGAAGTACACGGACTCGCCGTTCCTCGTGCGGCTCACCCCGAGCCCGGCCTCCACCGGGTCCACGGCCGCGCGCCCGGGGCCCGACGGCGCAGCGCCCTCCGCGGGACACATCACCTACGTCCCGGACAAGTTCCTCACGGCGGCCGACCTGGGCGACGACGTGCTGCCGGGGGCCGCGAGCGCCGCCAACGCGGCCTTCAAGCCGGTCCTGCTCGACGCCGAGGGCGGGGTCGTCATCCCGAACGGCACCCTGGGCCACCGGTTCGGGGAGGCCGACGAGGGGAAGTGGAACCTGGACCTCGAGGGAGTCGTCCCGCTGCTGTCCGTCGCGGACGGCGCGGCCGGCGCACCGGGGGTCCCGGGGGCCGTGCACGAGTCGGGCGGTGGCCCGCACCACACCGCGGTGAGCGTGGACCTGCCGCGGTTCGACCTCTCGCCCGGGCCGGACCAGGGCGACGAGGGGTTGCACACGGGCGGCGCGGGCGCGATCACGCGCGGCGTCCCGGTGCGGCGCGTGGGAGGGCACCTGGTCACGACGGTGTTCGACCTGCTCCTCGCGCGCTACGGCGTGAACCGTGCGGACCTGGACCTGCCCGGCGAGTGGCCCACGGGGTACGACGACGCGGACTCCCCCGGGACCCCGGCGTGGCAGGAACAGTTCACGGGCGTGCCCGCTGCGGCGGCAGCACGGATCGGGCGCGAGTTCGCGGACAACGCCGAGAAGTCGGGCGGGCGCTCGATGATCATCATGGGCGCGGGCGCCAACCACTGGTTCCACGCCGACACGATCTACCGGGCCATGCTGGCGCTGACGACCATGACGGGCTGCCAGGGCGTCAACGGGGGCGGGTGGGCGCACTACGTCGGGCAGGAGAAGTGCCGCCCGATCACGGGGTGGGCGCAGTACGCGGGCGGCCTCGACTGGTCGCGGCCGCCGCGGCAGATGATCGGTACGGCGTTCTGGTACGTCGCGACCGACCAGTGGCGCTACGACGGCCTGCCTGCCGACGCGCTCGCGACGCCGCTGGGCTCGGGACTGTTCGCGGACCGGACCACGGCCGACTGCCTGGTCGAGTCGGCGCAGCGCGGCTGGATGCCGAGCTATCCGACGTTCGACCGGAACCCGCTCGACCTGGTGGACCAGGCCGAGGCCGCCGGGGTCGCGCCTGCTGACTACGTGGTGGACGAGCTGCGCAGCGGTGCGTTGCGGTTCGCGGTCGAGGCCCCGGACGCCCCGGAGAACTTCCCGCGCTGCGTCACGGTGTGGCGCGCGAACATCCTGGGGTCCTCGGGCAAGGGCAACGAGTACTTCCTCAAGCACCTGCTGGGCACGGACGCGGCGGTGCTCGCGGACGAGTCGGCGCCGGCGCGGCGGCCTCGAGCGATGGACTGGCCCGAGGAGGCCCCGCGCGGCAAGCTCGACCTGCTCACGACGCTCGACTTCCGCATGACGAGCACCACGCTGTTCTCGGACGTGGTGCTGCCCGCGGCCACCTGGTACGAGAAGCACGACCTGTCGAGCACGGACATGCACCCGTTCGTGCACTCGTTCAACCCGGCGATCAACCCGCCGTGGCAGACGCGCACGGACTTCGACACGTTCCACACGATCGCGCGCAAGATCAGCGAGTACTCGGTCGAGCACCTGGGCGTGCGCAAGGACCTCGTGGCCGCTCCCCTGCTGCACGACACCCCCGACGCCATGGCGGTGCCGCACGGCACGATCGTCGACTCGGGTCAGGGGTCCGCGACGCGTCCCCTCGTCCCGGGGGTGACGATGCCCAAGCTGGTCGTGGTCGAGCGGGACTACCCGGCGTTCGCGGACCGGATGGCCTCCCTCGGGCCGCTCACCGAGAAGCTCGGGATGGTCACCAAGGGCGTGCAGTTCTCCCCGGGCGAGGAGGTGCGGGTCCTGGGGCAGAAGAACGGGCTCGTCCCCTCGGGCCCGGCGGCGGGCCGCCCGCGGCTCGACAAGGACACGCACGCGTGCGAGATGATCCTCGCGCTGTCGGGCACGACGAACGGGCGGTTGGCGGTCCAGGGCTTCGAGCACGTCGAGAAGCGCACGGGGGTGGGCCTCGCGGACCTGGCACGCGACGAGCAGGGCAAGCGCGTCACGTTCCCCGACGTCCAGTCCCGCCCGACGACGGTCATCACCTCTCCCGAGTGGTCCGGCTCGGAGCACGGCGGCCGCCGGTACACCGCGTTCGCGATCAACGTCGAGCGGCTCAAGCCGTGGCACACGCTCACCGGGCGCCAGCACTTCTTCCTGGACCACGACTGGCTGGCCGAGCTCGGCGAGCAGCTGCCGGTCTTCCGGCCGCCGCTCGACATGCACCGGCTCTTCCCCGACTCCCCGGCGCTGGGCGACCGCTCCCCGAGCGGCTACCCGGGCTCGGCGGGACAGGCCGAGGTCGCGGTGCGGTACCTGACCCCGCACTCCAAGTGGTCCATCCACTCCGAGTACCAGGACAACCTGTTCATGCTGTCGCTCTCGCGCGGCGGCCCGAACGTGTGGATGTCCCCGCGCGACGCCGAGAAGATCGGGGTGCGGGACAACGAGTGGATCGAGGCGTACAACCGCAACGGCGTGGTCGTGGCGCGGGCCGTGGTCTCGCACCGCATGCCCGAGGGCACGGTCTACATGCACCACGCCACGGATCGCGTGATCGACGTGCCGCTCGCGGAGACCTCGGGGCTGCGCGGCGGCATCCACAACTCCTTGACGCGGGTGCTGCTCAAACCGAGCCACCTGGTGGGCGGCTACGCGCAGCTCGCCTTCGCGTTCAACTACCTGGGCCCCACGGGCAACCAGCGCGACGAGGTCACGACGATCCGTCGTCGGTCGCAGGAGGTGACGTACTGATGCGAGTCATGGCGCAGATGTCGATGGTCATGAACCTCGACAAGTGCATCGGGTGCCACACGTGCTCGGTGACGTGCAAGCAGGCGTGGACGAACCGCACGGGTGTCGAGTACGTGTGGTTCAACAACGTGGAGACCCGGCCCGGGCTCGGGTACCCCCGCACCTACCAGGACCAGGAGAAGTGGCAGGGCGGATGGGTCCGCACCAAGCGGGGCAAGCTCAAGCTCCGTGCGGGGGGCCGGGCCAAGAAGCTCGCGACGATCTTCTCCAACCCGAAGCTGCCCTCGATCCACGAGTACTACGAGCCGTGGACGTACGAGTACGACATGCTGCTGTCCGCCCCGCAGGGCCCGCACACCCCGGTCGCCAAGCCCAAGTCGCTGCTCACGGGCGACGACATGAAGATCGAGTGGTCGGCCAACTGGGACGACGACCTGGGCGGGTCCAAGGAGACCATGCAGGACGACCCGATCCTGGCGCACATGAGCGAGCACGTCGCCTCGGAGTTCGAGCAGACGTTCATGTTCTACCTGCCGCGCATCTGCGAGCACTGCCTCAACCCGGCGTGCGTCGCGTCGTGCCCGTCAGGGGCCATGTACAAGCGGGCCGAGGACGGGATCGTCCTGGTGGACCAGGACCAGTGCCGCGGCTGGCGCATGTGCGTCACGGGCTGCCCGTACAAGAAGGTCTACTTCAACCACAAGACCGGCAAGGCCGAGAAGTGCACGATGTGCTACCCGCGCATCGAGGTGGGCCTGCCCACCGTCTGCTCCGAGACGTGCGTGGGCCGCCTGCGCTACCTGGGACTGGTCCTGTACGACGCCGACCGCGTGACCGAGGCCGCCGCCGTGGAGGACGAGCACGAGCTGCTGGAGTCGCAGCGCTCGGTCTTCCTCGACCCGCACGACCCCGCGGTCATCGAGGGTGCGCGCGCCGAGGGCATCCCCGAGGACTGGATCGCGGCCGCCCAGGCCTCGCCCATCTGGGCGCTCATCCAGAAGTACCGGGTGGCGCTGCCGCTGCACCCCGAGTACCGGACCATGCCCATGGTCTGGTACATCCCGCCGCTGTCACCCGTGGTCGACGTCGTCGGTTCGTCGGGCAACGACGGCGAGGACCCGCGGACCCTGTTCGCGGCGATCTCCAGGCTGCGCATCCCGCTCGAGTACCTCGCGGGCCTGTTCACGGCGGGCGACACCGTGCCCGTCGAGCGCACGTTGCGGCGCCTGGCCGCGATGCGCACCTACATGCGCGACATCAACCTGGGCCAGGAACCGAACGAGGCCATCGCGCGCGCGGTCGGCATGACGGGCACCGAGGTCCAGGAGATGTACCGCCTCCTCGCGATCGCCAAGTACGAGGACCGTTACGTGATCCCCACGGCTCACCAGGAGATCGCGCGCGAGCTCGAGGAGATCAGCTGTTCCCTCGACTTCGACGGCGGGCCCGGGATGGGCGGCATGGGCGGGGCGGGGCCGTTCGGCTCGTCGAGCGGGACGCCGGCTCCCGTCGCGGTCGAGAACTTCCACGTCCTGCAGGCCCGCCAGACGGCCGACTCCCCCGAGGCCCCCTCCACGTCCGGGCGGGTCAACCTCCTCAACTGGGACGGGCGGGGCCGCCCCGCGGGCCTGTTCCCGCCGGGCGCGACCGACCCGGCCGACGAGGTGGGCCGCCCAGCGCCCGAAGCGCCTCGGAACGGTCCGGAGGCGAGCTGATGGGCCTGTTCAGCAAGTCGCCCGCGACGACGTTCCTGCCCCGCCCGACGGCGCGCACACCCCTCCTGGATCCGCTCGCCCCGGTCCGGGCCACGCCCGCGCAGCGGCGCACGACCCACATGGCCGCCTCGCTCCTGCTCGACTACCCCGACGCCGCGACGCTCGCCGCCGCGCGCGAGGTGCGCGGCGTCGTCGGGCAGCTTCCCGACGCCGTGCGCTCGCGGCTCGGAGCGTTCCTCGACGACCTGGACGCCGGCGAGCCCGCCGCGCTCGAGGCCCGCTACGTCGCGACGTTCGACCTCAAGCGCAAGTGCTCGATGTACCTGTCGTACTACGCGGCCGGCGACACGCGAAAGCGCGGCATGGCGCTCGTGCGGTTCGTGCAGGCCTACCGGGCCGCCGGGTGGGAGGTCGACGGCGAGGAGCTGCCCGACTACCTGCCCATGGCCCTCGAGTTCTCCGCCCGCGCCACCACCCGGGACGAGGAGCGCATCGCCGCAGGCCTGCTCGGTTCGCACCGCCAGGGCATCGAGGTGCTGCGCTCGGCGCTGGTCGCCCTGTCGAGCCCGTACGCGCTCGTCATCGAGGCCGTGTGCCTGACCCTGCCCCCGCTCGACGCCGCGACCGAGCGCCGCTACCTCGAGCTCGTGACGTCCGGGCCGCCGACCGAGATGGTCGGGCTGTCCGCGATGGGTCCGCTCGAACCGTTCGCGCCCACCGGGGCGCCGCCCGAGGAGGTGCGCCGATGACCGGAGCGAGCACGGGAGACATCCTGCTGTGGGTCGTCTTCCCCTACGTGACGTTCGCGGTGTTCGTCGTCGGGTCCGTGTGGCGCTACCGCTACGACAAGTTCGGCTGGACCACCCGGTCGAGCGAGCTCTACGAGAAGAACCTGCTGCGGTTCGGCTCGCCGCTGTTCCACTTCGGGCTGCTGTTCGTCATCCTCGGGCACGTCCTGGGGCTCGTGATCCCCGAGACGTGGACGCAGGCCGTGGGCATCGACGAGACGGCGTACCACTTCATCGCCACGTACATGGGCTCGCTCGCCGCGATCGCGCTCGTCGCCGGGCTGCTCATCCTCATCTACCGGCGGCGCAAGACCGGCCCCGTGTTCCTCGCGACCACGCGCATGGACAAGGTCATGTACGTGTTCCTCGCCGCGTCGATCCTCGTCGGCGCCTGGGCCACCGTGGACACCCAGCTCCTGGCCGAGAACCACGGCTACAACTACCGCGAGACCATCTCCCCGTGGTTCCGCTCGCTCTGGTACCTCCAGCCCCAGCCGAACCTCATGGAGGGCGTGCCAGCGGCCTTCCAGCTCCACATCGTCGCCGCGAACCTGCTGTTCATCCTGTGGCCCTTCACGCGGCTCGTGCACGCGTTCTCCGCGCCGGTGCCCTACATCTTCCGGCCCTACATCGTGTACCGCTCGCGCGACGCCGCCGTGGCGTCCCGCGAACCGCGGCCGGGGTGGGACCCGTCGGAGCGGCCGGGGACGAAGCGGTAGATCCTCAGCGTCAACCCTGCCGGTACCGAGGACACCGGGGCAGGCGTGACGAGCTCCGACTCTTTCTCAGGAACTATCAGGCCGTCCAAGGAAACTCCTGACAGACCGTGAGGGAGGCATCCTCGACGTCACCGTCCGCCTCATGGCCGACTTCATCCGACGCCACGCGAACGAGGTCTGCATTCCCCAGCACCCGTTCGAGCCGTCTGCCACGCCTCGGCGACATGGCTAGGCCGGGCGTCTGCGCGGCTTGAGCCGCACGTCCGGCAGCACCGGGGCGGGCAGCGGCCCGCCGTCGTACCCGTGGACCTCACCGAACCGGCGGCCGGACGCCCCCGCGGCGTACCGCGTGCCGCCGTCCCCGGGCACGGGCACCTGCGCGGGCGCCTCGGCGCCCGTTCCAGGCCCGTCGGTCCCGTCGCCCTGGGCGACCTCGACCTGCGCCATCCAGTCCGCACGCGCCGCCGCGACGTCGTCGTGCGAGCGGCCCACGAAGTTCCACCACATGACGATCTCCTCCGCGAACGGCTCGCCGCCGATCAGCACGGCCCGCACGGGCGAGGCCCCCGCGGTCACGGTCAGCGCCGCACGGCCGGGCTCGACGTAGCCGAGCGACGCGACCGGCACGGTCACGCCCTCGAACGACGCGTCGCCCGTGTCGACCAGCAGCGCGTGCTCGAACCCCGGGTCCACCGCGAGCTCGACCGACGCCCCCGCGGGCAGGTCCACCTGCGCCCCCACGAGCGGCGTGAAGACCGTCGCGGCCGACCGCAGCCGGGCACCGCCCACGCCCAGCGACCCCACGAGCACCTGGACGCGCTCGCCGCCGGGCCCGCTCCACACGGGCAGGTCCCCGTGGTGCTCGAAGAACGGCTCGTCACCGAGCCGGTCCCCCGGCAGCGCGACCCACAGCTGGACGCCGTGCAGCAGCGGTGGCCGCAGTCCCGCAGGGGACTCCTCCGAGTGCGAGATGCCGCGCCCGGCCGTCATGAGGTTCAGTTCGCCCGGCCGCACGGTCTGCAGCGACCCGACCGAGTCCCGGTGCGCGATCTCGCCCTCGAACAGCCAGCTCACGGTCTGCAGGCCCGTGTGCGGGTGCGGCGGGACCTGCATGCCGTCGGACGCCCGGACGTCGTCGGGGCCGTAGTGGTCCAGGAAGCACCACGCCCCCACGAGCGAGCGCACGCGCTGCGGCAGGGTGCGGCGCACGTCCATGGCGCGGGTGCCGCCGAGCGGGACCTGGCGGTGGTCGAGGATCTCGACGGCGGCGGCGGGCGCGCCGCCCGCCGCGCTCCCCGCCGTACCGTCCGACGACGCCGCGTGGCTCCCCGCGGCGCACACCTCTTCGCGGGGCCGGGTCTCGAGGTTGCTCATGGGACGAGCCTAGGCTCGCCCGCGGCCGGGGGCCCGCCGCGGTCGGCGCACCGCACGGGTGCGGGCGCACCGGGCAGGCGGGGGGGGTGCCCGGCGGCTCAGTCCGTGAGCCGGTCGACGCCGAGCGTCGCCGCGAGGTACCGGCCCGTGATGCTGTCCTCGTCCCGCGCGACCTGCTCCGGGGTCCCCACGGCCACGACGCGTCCGCCCGCGGCGCCGCCACCGGGGCCGAGGTCGACGACGTGGTCCGCGTTCGCGATCATGTCGAGGTCGTGCTCGATGACGACGACGGTCGCGCCGCGCCGGCGCAGCCGCTCGAGGACGTCGAGCAGCACGCGGACGTCCAGCGGGTGCAGCCCGACGCTGGGCTCGTCGAGCACGAACAACGTCCCGGACTGGTCGCGGCCCAGCTCGGTGGCGAGCTTGAGCCGTTGCGCCTCGCCGCCCGAGAGAGCAGGGGTGTCCTCGCCGAGGGTCAGGTACCCGAGGCCCAGGTCGCTCAGCGTCCGCAGCCGTCGCCCGACGCGGGGCAGGTCGCCGACCACGCCGAGAGCCTGCCGCACGGTCAGGGCCAGGAGAGCGGGCAGCGAGACGGCGCCGCCGCCCGGCACCGGCCGCGTCAGGGTGTCCGCGAGCGGCGCGTAGCGGGAGCCGCCGCAGTCGGGGCACGGGATCTCGACGTCGGGCAGGAACTGCACGTCGAGGACGACCTGCCCCGTGCCCTCGCAGCGCGGGCACCGCAGCGACCCGGTGTTGTACGAGAAGTCGCCCGCCGCCAGCCCGCGCTCGACCGCGCCGTCGGTGGCCGCGAACGCACGACGCAGGTCGTCCAGCACGCCGCTGTAGGTGGCCACGGTCGAGCGCACGTTCGTGCCGATCGGGGTCGCGTCCACGATGTCGACCCGGGAGATGCCCTCCGCACTCAGCGCGACCACGTGCTGCGGTGCGCTCTGCCCCGCGACCTGGCGCTGGATCGCGGGCACGAGGCTCTCCAGGACGAGGGTCGTCTTGCCCGAGCCCGACATCCCGGTCACGGCCGTGAGCCGTTCCTGAGGGATCCGGACGTCCAGGGCGTGCACGGTGTGCAACGGCTCGGTCGTGAGGCGGACGTCGCCGTGGTCGAACATCTCCTCGTCCGTCGCGCGCGGGCGCACCACCACGGGTTCCCGGCCCGCCAGGAAGCCACCGATCAAGGACTCCGGGCGCGCGCTGACCTCGGCGACCGTCCCGGCCGCGAGGATCTCGCCGCCCTCCGTCCCGGAGCCGGGGCCGATCTCGATCAACCAGTCCGCCTCGCGCAGCACCTGGACGTCGTGGTCCACCAGGACCACGGAGTTCCCGTCGGCCAGGAGGTCCCGCACCACCCCGACGAGGCCGTCGACGTTCGCGGGGTGCAGGCCGATCGACGGCTCGTCCAGGACGTACAGGACCCCCGTCGTCCGGTTGCGCACCGCGCGGGCCAGCTGGACCCGCTGCCGCTCCCCGGTGGACAGGGTCGAGGAGGCACGATCCAGGGAGAGGTAGCCCAGGCCGAGCTCGACCAGGCGCTGCGCCATCTCGGCGAGCTGGTCGACGATCATGCCGGCCATGGTGCGCATCTCGGGGGGCAGGGTGGCGGGCACGTCCCGCGCCCACGAGACCACCCGGTCGAGCGTCTGCGCCGAGACCTCGGCGAGGTCCAGCCCGCTGACCCGGGTCCCGCGCGCTGCCGCGCTGAGCCGGGTGCCGTGGCAGTCGGGGCAGGTCCGGGTCGTGACGAACCTGCCCACCCGGGTGAGCCCCTTCTCGCTCGTCGCGTTGTCCAGGGCCTCCTGCACCGCCAGGCGGGCGTTGCGGTACGTGAAGTTCAGCTCGAAGAGCTTGCCGCTCTTGGACGGCACCGAGATGTGCCGCTTGACCTCCGGGCCGTGCAGCACGACGTCGCGCTCGTCGTCGGTGAGCTCGGTGTACGGCACGTCGGTGCGCACGCCGAGCTCGGCCACCACCTGCGGCATGACCGTCAGGCCGAACATGGACCAGGGGGCCACGGCACCACCCGCGATGGTCTTCGAGGGGTCCGGGACGAGCGCCGCGTCGTCGATCTCGCGGACCGTGCCGGTCCCCGAGCAGGTCGGGCACGCGCCGTCGGAGTTGAACGCGAACGACTCGGCGCCCGGCGGGTAGAAGACCGCCCCGCACACCGGGCACACGAGCTCGAGGTCCGCCGCGACGTCGATCGTCGGCTCCAGCCGGTGGCCGTTCGGGCACAGGTGCGCACCGAGCCGCGAGAACATCACGCGCAGCACGTTGAGCAGCTCCGTGGACGTGCCGAACGTCGACCGCACGCCCGGCACGCCCGGACGCTGCCGCAGCGCCAGCGCCGCGGGCACGTGCGTGACGCCGTCCACCGCCGCGCGGGCGGCGTGCGACATCCGGCGGCGGGTGTAGGTGGACAGCGCCTCGATGTAGCGGCGTGACCCCTCGGCGTAGAGCACGCCCATCGCGAGCGAGGACTTGCCCGAGCCGGACACCCCGGCGACGGCCACGAGACGACGGAGGGGCACGTCGACGTCGATGTCCTGGAGGTTGTGCACCCGCGCGCCGCGGACCTGGATCGCCAGGGGCGCAGCCTCGGGCGTGGTCTCAGGGTTCATCGTGGCCTCCGGGTGGGGCAGCCGACGTGCTCGTCGCGGTCGCCGGCGGCGTCCTGAGGGGGTCGAGAGACGTGGGGTCCCGCGCGGGAGCAGAGCGACCGGTCGTCCCACCGTAGCCTCGGGCCGGACGCCGGGCATCGCGGCACCGCGCGGGCCCGAGACTCAGCGAGGCTCCCGGCGGGGGCCGGGAGCCTCGCTGATGACCGTGTGCCCCGAAGCGGCCGGACCGCGGACGGTCCGGCCGGGCGCCGCGTCGACGTCACGGCTCGTCGCCCCCCTCACCGCGAGCGTGCTCGCCGTGCTCTCCTGAGAGGCGACTCTCACGATCAGCCTTCCGGTTCCGGTCGGGACCTGCGTCGTCACCCGCAGCCCGGGATGTTGCCACCCTCGGGACGTCTCACCGTTGTCCGGTCGGCCGATGGCTCTCAGGGTCTGTGGTCCAGCGTCCTTGCCGGTCCGTCCTCCCGTGCGGGAGGGCGTCGTGGGGCTGCTGCCGCCGTACCCGTCGAAGCCGATAGTGACGTTTCTAGTCCTGCCCGGGGCACCCGGCAAGAGGGCGAAGGGCCTTGATTCTCCGATCGTGTTCACCACAGGTTCGTCCACAGCCCGAACGCCGACCTCGCGTGGTTCCCCACAGGCTTGTGCACAGAATCTGTGGATAACTCTGGGGACGGTTCACACCCAGAACCTCGCCCTGCTCTCCGCCGCGATGCGCTCCTCGACCTCGGGAGCCGTCACCTCGAAGCCGCCGTCGTCGACCAGGATGCCCTGGACCCTGCCCTGCAGCACGGTCGCGAGGCGCGCGAGCACCGCGCGCATGCGGGCCCTGGCGATGAGGTGCGGGCCCGAGGGCTCCTCGACCTCGAGCTCGTAGCCGTCCGTGGGGCACCACTCGAGCCGGTACGCGAAAGGGCCGTACTCACGCCAGTCGTGCGCACCCAGTGCCGCCGGCACCCGGTCCACCTTGCGCACCGCGAGCCGGACCGTGCCGTCGTACGGCGTCGGACCCTCCAGCACGACGTCGGCCAGCCCGCCCTCCCGCTCCGCGACCTCGGTCACCTGAGCCGACGGGACGAAGGTCCGCAGCACACCGAGGACGGACCCCGGATCCAGGACGTGGGCGCTGAACAGCGTCAGGTCCACGCCGCGCGACGGGTCCGGCGTCAGGACCCGCACACCGTCGACCGCCACGCTCCCCGCGACCTTGCGTGCCACGGCGACGGCCCAACGGACCGCACGCAGCTCCACGTCCCCCGGGAGCCCTGCGGCGAAGACCCGCCCGAGCCCGTCAGGGTCCTCCAGGACGACAGGGACCCGCCCGCGCGAGGAGTGCGCGGCCCGCAGCGCCCACACCTCGGCGACCGAGCAGGCCAGCCCCAGGTCCTGCGCAGCAGGCGAACGGGCCTCGAACGGTCCCACGACCTCGACGCCCTCGGTCAGCCGGAGCACCCCGGGGCGACGCACGTCGTCGGGCACCACGCCGCGGAAGCGGGCGCCCACCATGGGGCGCTCCGCAGGACCGCTGGTCGGCTCGGACACCCAGCCCGCCTCCGGGAACCAGGCCCGCGCGAGCACCTCGATCCCCGGCCGGGCCACGCCGCGCGGCCGCGGCAGCGCGAGCAGGTGGTCGGTGCGGTACAGGTCGGGGAGCCACCCCGTCGCAGGAAGCGTCATGACGTGACGCTAGGTGCCGTGAGGACCGTCCAGAATGCCGGCAGGTTACGGACGTGGGTCAGGAGGTCGGGGCGCCGACGTCGTGCAGGTGGTGGACGACGTCGTGCAGGAAGTACTGCCCCAGGGTGCGCACCGTGAAGACCGAACCGTTCGACCGGCGGCCGGGCCGCTCCCAGTCGTCGGGTCCCACCGCGTCGAACCGCCCCGCGATCCGGTCGCCCCCGATCGCGATCTCCCGGGCGAGGAGCTGCGGGTCCTGGTGCTCGTAGTCGCCCGCGAGCGCCGCCGCGTCCTGGTCCCAGTTCGCGAACAGCGGGTCGTCGCCCTCGACCATCGACGCCAGACGCACGTCGAAGACGGCGAACACGTCGCGCACGTGCGCGGCGTACTCGAGCGGGGACCAGGTGTGCTCGTCCGGCCGCACCGCCACGTCGGCACGCGCCAGGACCTCCTGCCAGACCGGGAGCGTCGCTCGCACGGCCCGCCCGACCTGGCCGGGGTCGACCGTCCGGGCCTCGAAACCGCACTCGGGGCACGGGCGGTCCAGGACCCAGGTCCAGTCCTTGGTGTCAGGGGTGATGCCGGAGGGATCGGCCGGATCGGGCTGCTGGGGCGACGTCATGCACGGGATGCTAGGGCCTGGTCGCACGGCGCGGAAGCCCCGACCCGGCCCTCGGCTCACTCCTGCGGGGACGCGATCTCGTCGAGCAGCAGCACGTCGAGGGGCTCGAGCATCCACTCCTCGAACGGGACACCCTCGAACAGGTCGAAGAGCGCGTCCTCTCCTGCGGCGAACGCAGCCGCCGACTCCCACGTCATGGTGAGGACCAGCCGCTCGCCGTCGCCCTCCGTCCACGCGACGGCCTGGACGACCCCGGCCACCGACCGGGCGAGCAGGGTCGCCTGCTGGAGGTACGCGAGCGTGGCCCCGCGGAACTCGGGGCGCGGACGGTGCACGACGACCTGCGTGAACATCGGTCCTCCCCAGGGCTCGGCACCCACGCTACGAGGCGGTGACCGCTCCTGGGAAGAGCACGGCAGGGTGATGTCCTGGACGGCGGGCCGCTCACGCCAGGGTCAGGAGGCGAGGACACCGAAGGACGCGCGGACCGTCCCCAGCCGCCGGCCCCCGAGCGCCTCGGGCTGCGCGTCCGCCGAGCGCCTCGAGCGCACGACGAACCGCACGCCCTCGGGCGCCTCGACGCTGAAGCCTGCCCCGCCTCCCGGCACCACGTCGAGCGTCAGGTCCGCGTGCCGCCAGTGCTCGAGCTGGTGGCGACTCATCCAGAACGGCACGGTGAACGTCGCGCGTCCGGCCTCCGCCGCCGGGCCGGGCTCCGCGAACCCGGGCTCCCAGAGCTCCGAGAAGGAGTCCACGACCTCCAGCTCGCCCACCTTCACGTCGGTCTCCGACGTGCGGAACTCTCCCTGGGGGTAGCACATGGGCGACGACCCGTCGCCGCGCCACCCGGACTGGTGGAACATCAGCTCGCCGTACTGGACCCGCAGCCGCGCGAGGAGCTCGGCAGCGGCGGGGCTCGGCGTGAGCCGCACAGGCGGCGGTCCCTCGACGGCGTCCGGCCCCTCGTCGGCGACGCGCCTCCTTCTCGGCACGGGTCCCAGGGCCCCGGGTGCGGCGACCTGCGGGACGGGCGTGGCGTCGTCGGGCATGATCCTTCTCCCCTCGTGGCGAACGGTCCTGCCGTTGCACGGCCCGGCGTCCGGCCCCCAGTGCTGGCCCGACGTGGTCCGCTGCCCGCGGCGCACCGTTGCGCGCGGGTTCACCGGACGCTACGCGACGCAGGGTTGCAGGAGCGTTGCAGCGGGAGCCAGGACGTCCCGTCAGCGCAGCGAGCGGTCCAGGAGCGCGAGCCGGGCGCGGGCCCTGGCTGCCGCTGGGCTTCCCGGCGGCGCGAGCTCGGCGAGCCGGGCCCACGCCGCGTGGTCGTCGGCCCCTTCGTCGCTCGCGAGCCAGCGCGCGACGAACCCCGCGTCGCCTGCCGCGAGGACGGCCCCGCGCACCTCGGCCGACAGCTCGGCACGCAGCCGTTCGACTCCCGGAGCGATCGAGCGCGGCAGCACGGGACCCGCGTAGGCCGTGAGGGCGGCGTGCACGTCGCCTGCGGCGAGCAGCTCGCGCACCGTGTCGAGGTCGGTGCGCAGCGGGGCGCCGAGGCGGTAGGGCCGCGAGCCGCCCAGCAACGGCCCGACCGCACGCCGCAGACGCGAGACCTCCGCGCGCACCGTCACGT
>Ga0233375_1000645_pt1 | contig 17755 bp, 19 predicted proteins | sample ElkDunMinimDraft_10_FD_191539 | JGI IMG/M metagenome (GOLD analysis project Ga0233375, IMG submission 191539) | Fecal eukaryotic communites from dung pellets of Tule Elk in California, USA - Elk Dung E16 | ecosystem: Host-associated > Mammals > Digestive system > Large intestine > Fecal | place... | reverse complement strand
AGCCCTCGCGAGGTGTCGACGTCGACGGTGCCGGTGGCGATCCCGGGTACCCTGATGCGCCGTGCCGAGCATCGTCGCCGTGCAGATGACGCCGATGGCGACGGAGATCCGGAATGTCGGCACGGCCGAACGGCCGACGGTCGAGCAGGGCGCGCCGACCCTTCTGCAGGCGCAGCTGGCGTGCCACGACGACGGCGAGGGCCACCAGGCCGACCGCGACGGTGACCAACGGGTTGACGGCACCGTCGGTGATCGCCTCGAAGGACGCGAGGCCGTGGACCAGACCGCCGAACGCGAGCGCGGACAGGGCGACGGAGAGCGACGTGCGCGATCCGGCGGCGCTCTACCGGGAGTGCTGTGACGCGCTCCGCGACGTCACGGCGTGAGCCCCGGCCGAGTCCGCGGCAGGCGAAGACGCCCTCAAAGAATCGTCTATCGTATATTCGGACATTCGGAGCGGCGACAGGAGCGGGCATGAGGGTGGGCGTGGTGCTCGGCACCGGGCACGGCGAGAAGGGCACGACCGGCACGGTCGTGGACGACCTTCTCCAGCGGGTGCGCCAGCACACCGAGATCGACGTCGACGTGGTCTGCACCGACGACCTGACCCTGGGCCCGAGCTGCCCCGCGTGCCTCGCCTGCATGACCGCGGGCGAACAGGCGTGCCCGAACGTCGACAACGCCTCGCCCGCACGGGAGCTGATGGACGCCGCGGACCTCGTCGTCTTCGCGACCCCGGTCCACAGCTTCACGCTGTCGGCGACGATGAAGCGGTTCGTGGACCACTTCGCCTACCTGATCCACCGCCCGCGCTACTTCGGGACGCCGGCCGTCCTCGTGTCGACCGCGGCCGGAGCCGGCCACGACGCTGCGCTGGGCTACCTCGAGACGGCGATCCGTCGCTGGGGTTTCCACACGGTCGGACAGCTGGGCGTGAACGGACCGGGCCTCGCCAAGCCCCCGTACCGTGCGAGGGTCGACCTCGCGCTCGACGAGATCGCCTCGACGGCCGTACAGGCCGTACGCGACGGTGGTGAGCCCACTCCGACGGCGTCCGACCTCATCGGCTTCCGTGTCGCCCGCCTCCTCGTCGAGTCCAGCCGCGACGACGGTCCGGTAGACGCGGCCTACTGGGACGAGCGGGGCTGGTTCGACGCCGACTGGTTCACGGACGCCAAGGTGCCGCGCGTCGCGAACGCGCTCGCCGGACTCGTCGAGGGACGCATCCGCAAGGGCATCGCCAACGGCTCCTCGAAGCCCTACCGAGGCTGAGCGACCCCGATGCCCCCCGACTCGACGCGTGTCCGGAGCCTTCCGGCGGTTCCGGCGACGACGCACGACCCGCTGGGACGTCGCCGACGACGTCACCGCAACGCCGTCGTCCTCGTCGTCCTCGGCACAGTCCTCGCGACCAGCGCGGTGCTGGGCGTCGCGATCGGCCCTGTCTGGGTGGCACCGGCTGACGTCCTGCGCATCCTGTCCGGCAACGTCTTCGGCGGGACCCCCGGCGGCACGGACGCGACCGCCCAGGCGATCGTCTGGGACGTACGGCTCCCGCGCGTCGTCCTCGGGATCGCCGTGGGCGCCGGCCTCGCCGTGTGCGGCGCGGCCCTGCAGGCGATGGTCCGCAACGTGCTCGCCGACCCGTATCTGCTCGGCATCAACTCCGGAGCCTCCAGCGGAGCCGCGGTCACGATCCTCTTCGGGGTCACCTTGGGGCTGGGTGAGCACGCACTCGCGGGCAGCGCGTTCCTCGGCGCTCTCTCGGCGTCGTTGCTCGTCTTCGTGGTCGCGCGGACCGCAGGTCGGATCACGTCCGTACGCCTGCTTCTGACCGGGGTCGCTGTCGGCTACGCACTGTCGGCGCTGACCAGCTTCCTCGTCTTCGCCTCGGGATCGGCCGAGGGCGCGCGCTCGGTGATGTTCTGGTTGCTCGGCTCGCTGGCCCTGGCGCAGTGGGGCGGGCCGCTGGTGGCGCTCGTCGCCGTGGTCGTCCTCACCGTCAGCGTCCTGGCGCTCTGGGCGCGGCGGCTCGACGCGCTGGCGATCGGCGACGAGACGGCGCTCGTGCTCGGGGTCTCCCCGACCCGCTTCCGCACCCAGCTTCTCGTCGTGGTCTCGTTGTGCATCGGAGTGATCGTCGCGGCGTCGGGCTGCATCGGGTTCGTCGGACTCGTCGTCCCCCACCTCGCCCGCCGCCTCGTCGGGTCGGCGCACGGGTGGGTCGTGCCGGCCTCCGCGCTGCTCGGCGCGGTGTTCCTCCTGTGGGCGGACCTGCTGTCACGGATGGTCCTTCAGCCACGCGAGCTCCCGATCGGCATCATCGCGGCGCTCGTCGGGGCACCGTTCCTCCTCGCCCTCATCCGCCGCATGCACCCGTCGGCCTGACGTCTCGTACCAAGGAGCACCATGAACTCCCGCACCCTCCGCGCCACCGCGGCCGCCGCGCTGCTGGCCTCTGTCCTCACCGCGTGCGCGGGAAGCGGTGCCGACGACGAGCGGGCAGCCGCTGCCGCGCCCGGCTTTCCTCACACCGTCACGAACTGCGGGACCGAGGTGACGTTCGACGCGCCACCCGAGCGCATCGTCCTGCTGACGAGCTCGGCAGTCCCCTACCTCGCCGAGCTCGGCCTGCTGGACCGTGTGGTCGCGCGCGCCGGCGCCTACCCCGACGCCTACTACGACCAGGCCACGCAGGACGCGCTCGACGCCATTCCGTTGCTGACCGACGAGCTCGACACCTCCGGGCACCTCCAGATCTCCAAGGAGACCGTCCTCGCCCAGCGGCCGGACCTGGTCCTCGGCCAGGTGCCCAACCTCGAGCGCGCGACTCTCGCTTCAGCGGGCATCCCGCTCCTCGAGCAGCCCGCGCTGTGCCCCGAGGGTGTGACCGACCTGAGCTTCGAGGACGTCGCCGAGCAGATGACCGCGTACGCGGCGGTCTTCGGGATCCCCGACACCGGTGAGCGTGCGGCGGCCGCCGTGAGGGACCGGGTCGCGGCGCTCACCTCGGGCGCAGCCGTTGCGGACGCGGCCGAGCGCCGTACGGCGGCCGTGCTCTATCCCACCGTGGGCGGTGGCACCATCTATGCGTACGGCACACGGTCGATGGCGCACCCCCAGCTCGAGGCCGCAGGGCTGGAGAACGTGTTCGGCGACGTCGACGAGCGGGTGTTCGAGGTGTCGCGCGAGGAGCTGATCGGACGCAACCCCGACGTCCTCGTCCTGCTGCACTCCGACGGTGACGCCGACGCCGTCGAGGACGCGATCACCTCGCTCAACGGTGCGCAGGCGATCACCGCGGTCGCCCGCGGCGAAGTCCTGGTGCAGCTCTTCAACTTCACCGAGCCTCCGACGCCGCTGTCGATCGACGGACTGTCGGCGATCGTGGAGCGCTTCGGCCGATGATCAGCGCCACCGGCATCGGGTTCTCGTACGGGTCACGGCCGATCCTCTCCGACGTCGACCTGGCAGCGCCTCACGGCCAGGTGCTCGGGCTCGTCGGTCCGAACGGCAGCGGCAAGACGACCCTGCTGCGCACGCTCCACCACTCCCTCGTCCCACGGACCGGCTCGGTCCTGATCGACGGCGACGCGCTGCAGGGCCTCTCGGCACGCGAGATCGCTCGGCGGGTCGCGGTCGTTGTCCAGGAGTCGCCGGGTGACCTGCCGCTCCTGGTGTCGGACATGGTCCTGCTCGGCCGCACGCCGCACCGCTCGGTGTTCGCGCGTGCGACGGAGGCCGACGACGCCGTCGCTGCCGAGGCGCTCGATCGCGTGGGCGCACTGCACCTGGCGGGCAAACCGTTCGACGGACTGTCCGGGGGTGAGCGCCAACGGGTTCTCATCGCGCGGGCGCTCGCCCAGGAGTCGACCCACCTGCTCCTCGACGAGCCGACGAACCACCTCGACGTCCGCTATCAGCACGAGGTGCTTGATCTCGTCCGCGACCTGGCCGTCAACGCCCACCACACGGTCGTCGTCGTCCTGCACGACCTCAACCTCGCTGCCGCGTACTGCGACCAGGTGCTGCTGCTCCAGTCCGGCAAGGTCGTGGCCCGTGGTGCTCCGGACGTCGTCCTGACCGCGGAGAATCTCGAGCCCGTGTACGAGGTCGACGTGCGGCGGATCCCCCTCGACGACGGCTTCCAGCTCGCGTTCCGTCCTCGGCGCCCGCGCACGCAGGGGGCGCGTTCGACCCCGCACGCCGCACCGACCAGAAGTGCCTGAGGTGACGCGCGTGTCAGTCGGTGGGACTGATGACGAGGCGTGCGATGAGGTCACCGTCGAAGGTGAACGTCATCGGGCCTGTGCCGTTGAAGCCGTTGCCGGTGACCGTGAGGGTGGCGACGACGCTGTCCGGCCGGTCCCCCGGTCGCACGTCGACGATCTCGAAGTGGGCCTGCTTGCCGATGTTGTCGGTCAGGTTCCAGGAGGCGACACCGGGACGGCCGTGGAACACGCGGCCCCAGTCGTCGAGCACCGCATCCTCGGTGAAGGTCGCCACGAAGGCCTCGGAATCGGCGGCGTTGGTCGCGTCGACGAACGCCTGAAGCGGCACGGGAACGGTTGCCTCGGCCATAGGGGATCCTCCCGGTGCGTCGGGGCAGCCCAAGACCACGGGTAGGTGCGACCGGGCTGCTCCGTTAGCGTATGCCCATGACCGACGTCGCCGCAGTCCGGCATCCTGTCCCCACGCTCGTCCGGCGACTCGACGTCGCAGCCAAGTTCCTCCTCGTCCTCATGCTCGCGTCCGCGCTCGCGTTTCCCGAGTTCGGCAACCTCGAGGACAAGGGCGCGGTGGCGCGCGCGGTCTCGTACCCGATGCTGGCGTTCACGGTCCCGGTCGTCTGGCACCTGTGGTGGCGCGAGCGCGCATCGTTCCCCTGGCTCGCCGATCTCCTGATCACGATCACCTGCTTCACCGACATCCTGGGCAACCGGATGGACCTGTACGACCAGATCGTGTGGTTCGACGACTGGATGCACTTCATGAACACCGGCCTGCTCGCCGCGGCGGCCATCCTGCTGACCCTGCCGCGCAGCGCGACGCTCGGCGCCACGATCGAGCGTGCGCTCGCCTTCGGCGCGACGGCGGCCATCGTGTGGGAGCTCGCCGAGTACTTCGCCTTCATCAGCAAGTCCTCCGAGCGCCACAGCGCCTACACGGACACGCTCGGTGATCTGGCGCTCGGGACCACGGGGTGCCTCGTGGCGGCCGTACTCATCCACCTCGCGTGGCGCCGAGGGAAGCTGCGGACCACGGCACCACAGCTCGAGTCCAGCGTCGTCACCCCGGCGTAGCCCTGCGCGAGGGCGCCGACGCTTGACCCCGACGCGACGTCATAGTCTTGCCTGGGGGCATGCCCCTCTCCGCCGTCGCGTATCTCGCTTCCTTCTTCCTGTCGCTCCTCGGCAACGCCGTCGCCGCGGTCGCGTTGCCGTTGATCGTCCTGCAGACGACCGGCAGCGCCCTCGGCGCGGGCGTCGTGGCCGCCTCGACGGCGATCCCTGCGGTGCTGGCCGGTCTGTTCATGGGTGTGGTCATCGACCGGATCAACCGCCGGACCTCGTCGGTCGCGACCGATCTCGTGTCGGCAGCGGCGGTGGCGGCGCTCCCCGTCGTCGATGCGGTCTCCGGCCTGACGATCGGCTGGTTCGTCCTGCTCGGCGTGATCGGTTCTCTCGGTGACGTGCCCGGGATGACGGCACGGGAGGCGCTGCTGCCGGCAGTCGTCCGGCACAGCGGAGTGGCCGCCGATCGACTCGTCGGCCTGCGCGAGGCACTCGGCGCGGTCGCGCTGCTCGTCGGTCCGGCGATGGCGGGAACCCTGATGACGGTGCTCGAGGGAGCGACCGTCCTGTGGATCACCGCCGCGACGTCGCTGCTGGCCGCGGCACTGACGCTGCTGGTGCCACGCTCCGCCGGGGAGATCGTGCCGGACGACGACCCGCCGCATCCGACCGCCGGTGGCACACGGTCGGTCCGGAGGGAGCTGCGCGACGGGCTGCGCGCCCTCACAGGGAGCGCCTTCCTCGTGGCCGTCACCGTGCTCGGGGCGGCGGCTGTCCTGGTGCTCACCGGGTTCCAGGCGCTGGTCCTCCCTGTCTACTTCACGTTCGCCGATCGCGGACACCTCCTCGGGTTCGTCCTCAGCGCTCTCGCGATCGGCGTCCTGGTGGGCGGCACGGTGTACGCGATCGTCGGCAGCCGTCTGCCACGCACCGGCTTGCTTGCCGCGGCGCTCGGTGGAACGACGCTCGGGTTCGCGCTGCTGGCCACCCTTGCAGCGCCCTGGGTGGTCTTCCTCGGGGCGTTCACGGTCGGGGCAGCCAGCGGACTGCTCAACGGACTGCTCGCGGTGCTCCTCATCGAGCGGATCCCGGAGACGTTGCGCGGCCGGGTGCTGGGCGCCCAGAACGCTGCCGTCACAGTGGCACCGCCGGTCGGCATCCTGGTGGCGGCGGTCGTGACGGAGTACGTGGGCGTCGGGGCCGCAGCCCTGCTGCTCGCCGGCATCTGGGCTGTGGCCGCGCTCGCGACGGTGGCGGCGCGGCCTCTGCGTACGCTGGGGCCGGTGCGCGACGACGGCGAAGTGAGGGTGGATGCGTAGCAACGAGCTCGCCCAACGTGCCGGCGTGACCGTACGGGCGCTGCGGCACTACCACCAGGTGGGAGTCCTCCCCGAGCCGCCGCGCTCCCCCAACGGCTACCGTGCGTACGACGTCCACGACCTCGTGCGCGTCCTGCGCATCAAGCGACTGAGCAGCCTCGGACTCGCTCTCCAGGACCTGCCGTCTCTCCTCGAGCAGCCGGACGATGCCGAGTCGGTCCTCGACGACCTCGACCACGAGCTGGCCGCCGAGATCGCCCGGTTGTCCGCGCAACGGGCTGTGGTCGCGCAGCTGCGACAAGACGGGGTACCGCCCGATCTCCCGCCCGAGCTGGGCCGGCACGCCACGCTGTTCGCCGCCGCCGGCTCCTCCGCCGCCCTCGCCCGGGTCGACCGGGAGCAGGCGATCCTCCTCGCGCACCTCGCAGGCGGGGAGGGGATGGCCGAGGTCGTCCGTTTCTACGAGCTGCTCGCGGCCCCGGAGGTCGTCGCCGCATCGGCCTCGCTCTACGCAGCGTTCGAGGCCCTCGGGACGCACAGCTCCACGAAGGACATCGAACGCGTCGCCGACGACGTGGTGGCGGCCGCCGGGCCTGTCCTCCAGGCGTTCGACGGGTCCGGCACCACGCTCGACCTCGGGGGCTTCGAGTCGATGCTTCTCTCGCACACCCGCGACCTCCTGAACACCGCTCAGCAACAGGCGCTCACGCTGATCGAGGAGCGGCTCACAACCCTGATGGAGACCTGAGCGCGCAGTAGCGTGGGCACGACCAGAGACCGCGTACGAAGGAGTCCCCGTGTCCAAGCCTCCGTTGCCCGACGACGCCGTCGCCCTGCTGAAGCGCCCCAACCCTGCGGTGATCGCCACCCTGCGACGCGACGGCTCGCCCGTCACCGCCGCCACCTGGTACCTGTGGGAGGAGGACGGCCGCGTCCTGGTCAACATGGACGAGAGCAGGGTCCGACTCGCGCACCTGCGCCGCGACCCACGCGTGAGCCTCACCGTGCTGGCCGAAGACGGCTGGACCACGCACGTCACCCTGCTCGGCCGTGTGGTGGAGATCGCGGACGACAAGGCCCTGGCAGACATCGACCGCCTCTCGACGCACTACAGCGGCCGCGCCTATCCGGTCCGCGATCGCGCGCGGGTCAGCGCGTGGATCGAGGTCGACCGCTGGCACGGGTGGGGCGCGATGAAGGACAACGACCAGGCGACCGGATAGTGCGCAACCCGCGTCGGCGGCACGCTCAGGCGGCGTCGAGGACGGCCGCCAGCGACGCTGGGACGCGGTCGAGGTCCATCGCCTCGACGAGGAGTGCGGCGTAGCGAGCCTTGCGTCCTGAGCGGCAGCCGAGGAAGCGACCATCCGAAGAACCCGAGCGCCCTCAGGCCGTCCGCAGTCGGCCCCGGATCCAGACCTGCGGCTGCCAGACCGCGACGCAGAGCGTCCTCCTCGCCCACGTCGTACAGTCCCACGAGCCGCATGCCGGCACCGCGGGGTCCGTACCGGGTCGCGAACGCGCGCGTGTTGGTGATCCCGCCCATGGCGCCGACGGCGACGCCCTCGGCGGGAAGGCAGCGTCCACGGTGGGCGGCGAGCGTCTCGAGCGCCACCCGGTCGCTCTCCCCCTCGACCAGCACCTCGGTCCTCGGCAACGTCAGCTCCGTACCGGTGACGCGTGGGCGGCGTCGTACTGGTCCCGCGATGCGCTCACCTCGTCCATGTGGGACTCAGCCCAGTCCTTCAGCGTCAGCATGACCTGCTGCAACGAGGTGCCGAGGTCCGTCAGGGCGTAGTCGACGGTCACCGGCACCGTGGGCGTGACCGTCCTGGTGACGAGGCCGTCACGTTCGAGCGCGCGGAGAGTCTGAGTCAGCATCTTCTGACTGACGCCGGCGAGTCGCCGCGACAGGGCCGAGTACCTCATCGGACCCTCCTCCGCGAGCGCCGCCAGGACGAGAGCCACCCACTTGTCCGAGATTCGCGCGAGCAGGGCCCGGCTCGGACACGCCGCGAGGAACGCGTCGTACTCGGTCTTGGCCTGGTTGCGGCGCTGTGCCGCGGTCGTCGTCGGCATGGAGTCCTCCTTCGTGCACCTGACGGGCACTAACGCACTCTTGGGTGCCTACTTCCCCTTGGAGAGTGACCCCGTCAGTCTGGACCTCAGCCTGAACCACCACAACCCCGCTGAGGAGAATCATGGACACCAGGACCACTTATCGGACTGCCGTCGTACGCGTGCCCGCCGGACCGGGCTCCGTCGAGCTGATCGACGTACCCCGGCGCGCGCTGGGTGCAGGGCAGCTACGGGTACGGATCGAGGCCGCGGCCGTGAACCCCGCAGATGTCTGGGTCACCGACGGCTTCTTCCACTCGATCGGCATGATCCACCAGCCCGAGCAGACGGGTCTCGGATGGGACTTCGCCGGCGTGGTCACGGCGACCGACACGGATCTCGCGATCCCGGTCGGCGCGCGGGTCGCCGGGATGGTGCCCGGCTTCGACCGCGACTTCGGCACCTTCGCCCAGGAGGTCACCGTTCAACAGGACTGCGTAGCTGTCGTCCCCGACGACCTCTCGCTCACCGCCGCGGCGACCGTCCCGCTCAACGCGCTCACCGCCGATCAGATCGTCGACCTGCTCGGCGACGGCAACGGTCGGCATCTGCTCGTGACCGGCGCCGCCGGCGCCGTGGGCTCTTTCGTGGTTCCGCTGGCCAGGGACCGCGGCTGGGTGGTCAGCGGGTTCGCACGCGCGAGCGACGAAGCGTTCGTCCGCGGTCTCGGCGCCGAGTTCGTCAGCGCGCCCTCCCGCGGCTGGGATGCCGTCGTCGACACGGCACTCCTCCAGGAGGAGGGTGCCGCGCTCGTACGCGACGGCGGGACCTTCGTGGGAGTCCGGCCTGCGGCTCTGCCCACGCCAGGCCGCGGCGTCGCGGTCCGAGCGGTGTCTGTGGTGCCGGACGCGTCACGACTTGCAGCGCTGCTGGAGCTGGCGGCACGCGACGTGCTCCGGACCCGGATCGTCGACGTCCTCCCACTCGAGAAGGTGAGCGAGGCTCTACGGAACGTCGCGGCAGGTGGCGTTCGCGGACGTTACGTCCTCACGCCCTGACCCCCCGCCCCAGGCGTCCCCTGTGCAGATCTGACCGTGAAGCTCGGCCGGACCGATCGCGATACGGCCGGTCGCGCTCCTTGCGGAGCTGCGTGCACGGGCGTCTCGGCGTTGGGCACGACAGAGCCGTCGTGGGGTGCAGTCAGGACAGCGCTGCGAGCGTGGTGTCTCGTACGAGCGCCGGAGCGTCCTCCGCCGTGATCTCCCCGCGGTGCACCGCGGCCGAGGCGCTGTGCAGGATCGCCTGGATCACGCTGAGCTGCCACTCGATCGGGACGTCGCTGCGGAACTCGCGGGCCTCCCGCCCGCGCTCGAGAAGGCCCCGGACGCGCGCGGCGGGTTCGTCGTGGGCGCGCCGGATCTGCTCAGGTGACAGCGCCTGGGAGCCGGCGACCACGACGGCACCGAAGCGGTGGGTGAGATGCCAGGTCGCTTCCAGCAGCCTGCCGAGCGCCTGGCGGGGATCGCCGTCCAGGTCCACCTCTGCCAGTGCCGCGTCGGTGTGGGCGATCGCCCGGTCGACGACCTCGCCGACCAACGTCGCACGGGAGTCGAAGTGACCGTAGAGCGTCACTCGTCCGACGCCAGCAGCCTTCGCGATCTCGTTGACGCTCACGTCCGGGTTGACCGCCAGGAGCCGGGTGGCCGCAGCGACGATCGCTTCGATGTTGCGCACGGCATCGGCGCGCTTGCCGCGATCGGGCGCTTCGTCGTCCGCAGGCGCGCCTGTCTCGATCCGGGTCACGCCCCCACCCTCGCATCATCGGGGTCGGGAGCGACGAACCGGTGGCAGTCGACCACCACGGACCCGCCGGGCGCCGGCGCCTCGTGGTCGAAGGGACCTTCGTCGATCCATCCCTGTCGTTCGTAGAAGCGGCGTGCCCCGGTGTTTCCCGTCGCCACGGCGAGCCAGGGGTGCCGGTGCCCTGCCGCAGTCACAAGGCGTTCGGCCCGCCGCAGCAGCGCAGCGCCGACGCCACTTCCCCGGGCCGGCCGGTCGAGATACAGGTGGTCCACCTGGTCGCCGTCGAGCATGACGAAGCCGACGACGGCGCCACCGAGCGACGCGACGGTGGTGTCACCGAGCCGCGCTCGAGCGCGGTGGTCGAAGGACTCCGGCGTACGGGCATCCACCAGGGCCTGGGGCACGTTGCCGAGGTGAGCATCTGCCCAGCCGTCACGCCAGATGCGGGCGACGGCGTCCACATCGGTCGGCCCCGCCGGGCGGAGGTCGAGCTGACCCATCCTGAGCACCCTCCTCTCTCGTGCAGGCCTCTCTCAGAGGATCATGCACGGTCTTGCAGCTTCGTACAGGAAACTTCACACCCTGCACACGGACGCTGCCTCCGCGGTGAGGACCAGGAAGCTACTCCTCCGCGAGCCAGCAGACGCAGAGCCACCAGGCGTCCAGCGCACCGAAGGTGGTGAGCGGGTCGATACCGGTGGTACGCGTGAACCGCTGCACGCGGTTGCGCACGGTGTTGGCGTGGACGAACAGGGTGCTCGCCGCCGTCGCGGTATCGCGATCAGCCTCCAGCCATGCGCGCACCGCCTGCGCGACGGGGACCGCACTCGGGCCGAGCTCGCGCCGGGCGTCCTCGTGCCGGGCGACCAAGGACGCCGAGAGGTCGGTCCGGTTCAGGACGGCGACCACGCTCGCCACCTCGCCGACGTGCACCGCCCCTGTACGCCCCACCGACTCGGCAGCAGGGACGGCGGACGCGGCCAGCCGGTGCGCCGTCGCGATCTCCTCGATGCCGACCGGTCCGGCGATGCCGACGACGGCATCCCCTGCTGGGCCCGAGCGGGGGCGTGACGTCGGACCGCTCGCCGTCACGGTGACGAGGGTGTCGGCGAACGGAGCCGTCAACGACGCGGCCCGGTCGCTGCGCAGCCGACGCATCAGCTCTGCCGCCTGCCGGTCACCGTTGCGTGCGACCAGCACCCACAACGCACCGGCGTAGGGCAGTCCGGCCTCGGCTGCGGCCAGCGACGCCGCCGAGCCACCCTCGAGCATTCGGCGCATGAGCTCGACATCGCGGTCCCGCCGGACCGCGGCCTGCTCGGCCCGCGCCTCGCGGTGAGCGCGGATCAACCGCGATCGGACCGCCTCGGCCCAGTCGTCGTAGAGCTCACGTGCATCCAGCAGCACCGACGCGCCGACGTCCTCGGCCGGGGCCAGCTCGCGAGCGCGCGTCCAGATGGCGCGCTCGGCCACATGGATCGCCCCCAGCACGACCTCGATCGGGATGCCCTGGCTCGCCCGGGTGACCGCGAGCTCTTCCACGAAAGCCAGCTCCGCCTCGGTCGGACCCCGGCGAGCGGCGAGTGCGCGGGTCGCTGCCGTCAGGAGGGCACGGGTGTGGCCGGCAACGTCTGCCACGGGCAGCGAGGAGACCTCGGCGATCAACGAGCGCACTCCGCTCACCGCCTGGGGAAGCAGATCCTCGTCCGCCATGAGCCGCTCGATGAGGTCGACCACCGCCGACCACTGTCTGACCGTCTCACTGGTTCCGCTCAGCATCGACCCATGATGACGGGGGTTGTGGCGCCACACAACCAAAGCCGACAAGTCGGTGACCAGGGCCACACTGGTTCGCCGATTCAGCGCCTACCGTTGTGCTCCGGACCACGGTTGGTCCGTCACTCTCGGACAGGAGCACCACCGAATGACCCACACCGCCCGCGTCGCCGTGATCGGCGCCGGAGCCGCCGGCCTCGCCGCAACCAAGGCGCTGCTCGACGTCGGCGCCGACGTTGTGACGTACGAGAAGGGCGACCGTCCCGGCGGCCTGTGGGTCCGCGACAACAGCAGCGGCCTCTCCCCCGCGTACGAGTCGCTGCACCTCAACACGAGCAAGGGCCGTACCGAGTTCGCCGACTTCCCGATGCCGCGGGAATGGCCGGACTACCCGTCGGCCGACCACATCGCCGGCTACCTCGCCGACTACGCCCGTACGTTCGGGGTAGCCGACCGGATCCGCTTCGGCACGTCTGTCGCCTCGGTCGAGCGCGACACCGACGGCGGGTGGACCGTGACCACCGAGGCCGGCGACGTGGACCGCTACGACGCCGTGGTCGTCGCCAACGGGCACAACTGGGATCCGAGGTGGCCGAGCCCTGCCTACCCGGGCGAGTTCTCCGGGACCCAGATGCACGCCCACGACTACCGCAGCCCGGACGTCTTCCGCGACCGCCGCGTGGTCGTCGTGGGGATGGGCAACTCCGCGATGGACATCGCCGTCGACGCCTCGTACGTCGCCGCGTCCCCCGTGCTCCTGTCGGCGCGCCACGGCGTGCACATCGTCCCGAAGTACCTCTTCGGCCGGCCCGCGGACGCCACCGGTGCCGCGCTCGCCGCGCTGCCCTGGAAGGTGCGCCAGCGCATCGCCGAGACGATGCTGCGCCTCGCCGTGGGGCGTCCGGAGAAGTACGGCCTGCCCGCTCCCGCCGGCGGCCTCTTCCAGAACCACCCCACCATCAGCGACACGATCCTGCACCGCCTCACTCACGGCGCGGTCGAGGCCCGGCCCGGCATCGCTCGCCTCGACGGCGACCACGTGGTCTTCACGGACGGCCGGCGCGAGGAGGTCGACCTCCTCGTGTGGGCGACCGGCTACCGCGTGACGATCCCGTTCCTCTCCCCGCACTGGCTCGGCGCCAACCCCGAGGCGATGGCCCTGCACCACCGGGTGTTCCACCTCGAGGACCCGACCCTGGGCTTCGTCGGACTGATGCAGTCGACCGGTGCCGCCCTACCGGTCGTGGAGGCCCAGGCCAAGCTCTTCGCCGCGTACGTCGGCGGCCGCTACGCGCTGCCCACCCCGGCCGAGCGCCGGCGCGAAGCCGATCGGGCGCTGGCCGAGGCTCGCGCCCGTTGGGGCGACAAGCGACCCGCGATGCGCATCGACTTCGACCAGTACGTGGCCTCTGTCCCGGCCGAGATCGAGGCCGGCGGGCGCAGGCTCGCCTCCGGCGCCGCTGCGTTCAGCGCCCCCTCCGCTCTGGCGGTCCACGCGTGAGCCGCCGCGACGCGACCGGTCTGCGCGTGCTCGTGACCGGCGCCTCCGGCACGTTCGGGCGTGCCCTGTGCCGCGCTCTCACCGAGCAGGGCGCGCACGTGATCGGTCTCGACCTCGCCCCGCGAGACGACGACCCGGTCGAGGTGCTCGTCTGCGACATCACTGACGACGATGCCGTCCCGCAGGTCGTGGCCACCGCCGTCGAACGCCTCGGCGGGCTCGACGTGCTCATCAACAACGCGGGGATCGGTGGACCCGCGCCCGCGGAGCACGCCCCCGGCGCCGAGGTGCGACGCCAGCTCGACATCAACCTGCTCGGCACGTGGCGCGTGACCGCGGCGTGCACCGACGCGCTCGTCGCCTCACGGGGCCGTATCGTCATGGTCGCCTCGCGGATGGCTGTGATGCAGCTCCCGCTCGCCGCGGCCTACGGGGCGTCCAAGCGTGCGATGGTCGCCTACGCCGACGCCCTGCGTCTGGAGCTCGGCACGCACGTCTCCGTCACCTGCGTATACCCGTCCTCGGTACGCAGCCCGATCCACGACTCGACGGCCAAGGCGGGCCTGTCCCTGGAGGGTATGAGCGCGTACGAGTCGCTCGAGGGCGTCGTCGACACCGTGCTGCACGCGGCGCTGTCGGTCCGTCCGCGCCGTGACCTGCCGACCACCCGTCGGGGCGCGGCGGAGTTCTTCCTCGCCCGTCACCTGCCGACCGTCGCCGACCGCATCGTGGCCCGGACGTTCGCGGAGCGCCTGCGCGCCGGAGCGTTCGACGGGGCTGCCCTGGCGGCTCGCGCCATCGCGCGCCACCGCGAGGTGGCCCGGTGACGACCACCAAGACTCCCGGACCCGTACCTGCCGGTCCCGTAGCTGGGGTTATCCCCCGACCACAGCTCCGGAGCCTGGCGGCGTACGGGTCCGGGTCGCTCGGCATGGGCGTCTGGGTCACCGTGCCCGGCCTGCTCCTGCTCTACTTCCTGACCAACACCCTCGGCGTCAGTCCGTTCATCGCCGGCCTGACCCTGCTCGTCCCCAAGATCGTCGACGCGGTGGTGCACCCCGCCTTCGGCTCGTGGTCGGACCGGCTGGCACGGCGCACCGGTCACCGGCGCGGCATGATGCGCTGGGGTCTGCTGCTCGGCGTGGCGATGTGCGCCATGTTCACGGTGCCGGGCGGGATGACCGGTGTGTCGGCCGCGGTCTGGGTCGGCTGCTGGTACGTCGTGGGCAACCTCCTCTTCGCCTCCTTCCAGGTCCCCTACCTGACCACGCCTTCGGACCTGCTGGTCGGCTACCACGAGCGCACCCGCGTCTTCATGGTCCGCATGGTGCTGCTCACCATCGGCCTGCTCGTGGCCGGTGTCGTCGCCCCGGCCATGGTCGCTGACGGCCAGCGGGCGAGCTACGTCGCGATGGCAGCGACCCTCGGGGTGGCGATGATCGTGAGCGGCCTGGTCGCGATCCGGGGTGTGCGGCGGCTGACCGAGTCGTGCGGTTTTCGCATGCCGGACCAGCGGGCCCACTCCACGCTCGCCGACCTGCGGGTCGCCTGGCAGGACCGCGACTTCCGCCTGCTCGTCCTGTCGTACCTGTTCACAGGGACGACGACCCACCTCGTGCTGGCGGCGGTGCCGTTCTACGCGACGTACGTCCTCGACGACAGCGCGATGATCGCGGTGCTGATGGGTGCCTTCCTCGCACCGGCTGTCTTCGCCTCTCCGATCTGGCTGCGCGTCTCGCGGCGGATCGGCAAGCAGCGCGGGCTGCTGCTCAGCCAGCTGCTCTTCGTCGTCGGGACGGCGACGCTCGTCGCCGGTGACCGGATCGGTGTCGCCGCGTCGGTGGCGGTGGTCGTGGTGCTCGGTATCGCCTTTGCCGGCCTTCAGCTGTTCGCGTTCTCCATGGTCCCCGACGCAGTGGCGGCAGCCGAGAAGCGCGGCTCCTCGCGCGCCGGGGCGTACACCGGGGTCTGGACGGCCACCGAGGCGGTCGGCACGGCGATCGGACCGTACGTCTACTCGGCGGCGCTCGCGATCGGTGGCTTCGCCGCAGCGGTCGACGGTGACACCGTCGCGCAGTCCGACTCCGCGCTCAGCGCGGTGCTGATCGGCTTCACCGCGGTCCCGGCGGTCCTCATGCTGGTCGCGCTGCTCATCCAGCGCAGGTGCGGGCTCGACCGCACCGCTCCGCTCGCGTGAGCGAGGAGCTGCTCCTCGGTCTCGCGCTGCTCGGCATCGTCGTCGGAGCGTTGGCGCAGGCGGCGACCGGGATGGGGTTCTCGCTGGTCGCCGCTCCGTTCATGGTGGCGGCGCTCGGACCGAGGGAGGGCGTCGCCGCGACCGTCCTGCTGGCGGTGTTCGCCTCAGCGGTGCCGCTGGCACGCGGATACAGGCACGTCCAGCCCGGAGCGGTCGCCGGTCTGCTGCTCCCCACCTTGCTGTGCACGCCCTTGGTCGCGTGGGCGGTGCGCGACGCGGAGACCAGGTGGCTGGCGCTGGCCGGTGGGGTCGGGGTGGTCATGGCCGTGGTGCTCCTGGCGAGCGGGCTGCGCGCACGGTGGCTGGCGACTCCGGGAGCGGCCGTGGTGGCCGGTGCGAGCAGCGCGGCGCTCAACGTCGTCGGTGGCGTCGGCGGTCCGCCGATCGGCCTGTACGCCGCGAACACCGGCTGGGAGCCCGCCATCGCGCGCGCCAACCTGCACGCGTTCTTCCTCGTCCAGAACGTCGTGACGGCTCTGGTGCTCGGAGTCCACCTGCCGGGATTCCCCCAGCTGGGGGCACTCGGGCTCGGCACCGCCGCGGGGATGCTGCTGGCGAGCCGGCTCACACCTGAGCGCGTACGGACGGGTGTGCTGGCGCTCTCCCTGCTCGGTGGCCTCGGCCTCGTCGGCGCCGCGTTCTGACCCCATCCCGCTGGTCGAGTAGCCCGAGCCGCTGGTCGAGTAGCCCGAGCCGCTAGGCCCCCACCCGGTGGTCGAGCAGCCCGAGCCGCCAGCCCCACCCATCCCGCTGGTCGAGTAGCCCGAGCCGCTAGGCGAGGGCGTATCGAGACCCGCCGCGCTACGGCCCCTCGATCAGCTGCTCGCGGACCACTCGCCGCATCACCTTGCCGATCTGTGAGCGCGGTAGCTCCTCGACGACGTAGACGGCACGCGGGAGCGCGTAGCGGGCGACGTACTGCTCCGCGTGGGCCCGGACCTCCTCCACCGTCGGCTCCGGGGCGTCGAGCTCGAGGACGAACACCGCGACGACCCGGTCGTCGCCACCCGACGCAGGAAGACCCACGACGGCGACGTCGGCGACCCCCGCGAGCGTACGGAGGTGGTCCTCCACCGGAGACGGGTAGACCTTGAAACCGCCGACGATGATCATCTCCTTGACCCGGTCCACGAGGCGTACCCAGCCGGTCGCGTCGACCTCGACGACGTCCCCCGTACGAAGCCACCCGCCGGGGAGCAGCTGGTCGGAAGTCTCCTCCGGCCGGTTCCAGTAGCCGAGGAACACCTGCGGGCCGCGCACCAGCAGCTCGCCGCGCCGTACCCCGTCGCTGTCGGGTTCGACGACGACCGTGGGGTCGTCGATGTCGACGATGCGGATGTCGGTGTTCGGGAACGGCACGCCGAGGGTGCCCGGACGCCGGGTCGGTGCACAGGGGTTGCCGAGCGCGACCGGCGCGCACTCGGTCATCCCGTAGCCCTCGATCAGCAGCCCGCCGGTCAGCGCCTCCCACCGCTCGACGGTCTCCGCCGGGATCGGCATCGCTCCGGCGAAGGCCAGACGGATCTGCCGCAGGCCGTCGTGGGGTGGACGCGACATCGCCTGCGCGGCCTTGGCGATCCGGTCGAACATCGGCGCCACACCCGCCATGAAGGTCGCAGGGCGCCGGTCCAACGCCTTCAGGACCTCCGCAGGATCGAAGTTGGGGAACATGACCAGCGTCGCGCCGATCTGTCCCGGGAGGTTGAGGCAGAAGGTGAGGCCGAAGGCATGGAAGAACGGCAGCACA
>Ga0233375_1000643_pt1 | contig 17770 bp, 13 predicted proteins | sample ElkDunMinimDraft_10_FD_191539 | JGI IMG/M metagenome (GOLD analysis project Ga0233375, IMG submission 191539) | Fecal eukaryotic communites from dung pellets of Tule Elk in California, USA - Elk Dung E16 | ecosystem: Host-associated > Mammals > Digestive system > Large intestine > Fecal | place... | reverse complement strand
CCTTCGCCACCGCGTCGATCTTCTCGAACACCGCCTGCTTGACCGCGTAGTCCTCGTAGACCGCCTCGATCACCAGGTCGGCATCGGCGAGCGCGGCGTAATCGAGCGAAGGCGCGAGCAGGGCCATTCGCTGCCCGACCTGTTCCGCGCTGATCCGGCCCTTCTTCGCGCTGCCCTCGTAGTTGCGGCGGATGGTGGCCAGGCCGCGGTCGAGCGCCTCCTGCGAGGTCTCCACGATCGCCACCGGGATGCCTGCGTTGAGGAAGTTCATGGCGATGCCGCCGCCCATGGTGCCGGCGCCGACGATGCCCACGCGCGATACCGGTCGCGGCCGCACGTCCGGGCCGATGTCGTCGATCCGGCTGGCGGCCCGCTCGCCGAAGAAGGCGTGGCGCAGCGCCTGCGACTCGGGCGAGTTCACCAGGACGGTGAAACCCTCGCGCTCGACCGCCATCCCCTCGTCGAACGGCCGAAGCGACGCCGCCACCGCATCCACGCAGCGAAGCGGCGCCGGGTAGTTCGCGGACGCCGCGGCCACGCCCATGCGCGCCCAGGCCAGGAAGCCCTGCGCATCGTCGTGTTCGACCTGGCGATCGCGCAGGCGCGGATGCGCGGCGTCCGCCGCGATCCGCTCGCGCAGCAGGCCGATCGCGGCCTCGACCGGGTCGCCGTCCACCACCGCGTCGAACAGGTCCGTGGCCTCGAGCCGTTCGGCCGCGACCGGCGCGCCGGAGACGATCATGTTGATCGCGGTTTCCAGTCCGACCGCGCGCGGCAGTCGCTGGGTGCCGCCCGCACCAGGCAGGATGCCGATCTTCACCTCCGGCATCCCGACTTCCGTGCCGCGGCGCGCCACGCGGTAGTGCGCGGCCAGCGCCAGCTCCAGGCCGCCGCCGAGCGCGGTGCCGTTGATGGCGGCGCAGACCGGCTTGCCGCTGGACTCCACCGCCGCGATGACATCGTGCAGGCTGGGCGCCTGCCCGGCGCGCGGCGTGTTGAACTCCTTGATGTCGGCGCCGCCGGAGAAGAAGCGGCCGCCGCCGGTGATGACCACGCCCTGGATCGCCTCGTCGGCGTTGGCGGCATCCAGCGCCTCGGCCAGGCCGCGGCGTACGTCCAGGCCGAGGCCGTTGACGGGCGGATTGTCGAAAGTCACGACGGCGATGCCGTCGTGCAGTGTCGTGGTTACGGCCATGTCGTTGTCGGCACCGTGGCGTGTGGGAGAAGGAAGGGGCGGGTCGCGCGGCTCATGCCGTGGCTCCCGTGCGCTGCGCGAAGCGCCAGCCGAGTTCGGCCAGCATCGGCACCTGCGCGGCGAAGCGCGCCGCCTGCGGATCGGTCGCCATGCCGGCGCGCGCGCGCGCGCCGACGCCCTGCAGGATCGCGGCGAGGCGGAACAGGTTGTAGGCCAGGCAGAAGTCCCAGTGCTCGCCCACGCGCAGCCCGGTGCGACGCTCGTACTCGTGCACATAGGCCTGCTCGCCCGGAATGCCCAGGGCCTCGAGCTCGAGCCCGCCGAGGCCGGCGAGGAAGCCGGGCACGATGTGCCAGGTCATCACGTGGTAACCGAAGTCGGCCAGCGGGTGCCCGAGCGTGGACAGTTCCCAGTCCAGCACCGCGCGCAGCCGCGGCTGGCCGTGGGCGAAAACCAGGTTGTCGATGCGGAAATCCCCATGCACCAGCGCCACCGGTTCGCGGTCCTCGCGCGGGACGGCACCCGGCAGCCAGGCGACCAGCCGGTCCATCGCCGCGATGTCGCCATCGCGACTGGCCACGTACTGGCGTGTCCAGCGGTCGATCTGGCGGGCGAAGTACTGGCCGGGACGTCCGAAGTCGCGCAGCCCGAGCGCGTCGATGTCGAGCTGGTGCAGCTCGGCGATGGCCGCCAGCATCGTGTCGTAGCGGGCGGCGCGGCCTTCCGGCGACAGCCCCGGCAGCGCCGGGTCGCGGAAGATCTCGCCCTCGACGAAGTCCATGACGTAGAAGCCGGCGCCGACGATCGCCTCGTCCTCGCACAGCGCGTGCACCGTCGTGACCGGGACGGCGCTGCCGGCCAGCGCCTGCTGCACGCGGAACTCGCGCTCGATCGCGTGCGCCGAGGGCAGCAGCTTCTCCCGCGGACCCGGGCGCGCGCGCAGCACGCAGTCCCGCGTGGAGGTGCGCAGCCGCCAGCCCGGGTTGGAGCGACCTCCGGCCAGGCGCTCGATCCGCAGCTCGCCATCGAAGCCTTCCAGATGGGCGCGCAGCCAGGCCTGCAGCCGCGCGGCATTGGCTTCCACCGCCGGGAAGGCGCCGCTCATGCGCCCGCCCTCACCAGCACGCCGTCGCGCAGCACCGGCACCACCTCGCAGGTATCGCAGCTGGCGGCGTGCGCGATCTCGGTCTGCAGGCCCGCGCCGGCCAGCAGGCGTCCGACCCGCGAGGCGGCCAGCGCCTCCGCCGGGGCGATACCGAGGCTGGCGAACTCGGCGGCCAGCGCCGCATCGCTCGGCGCGAAGTCGCCGGCGGCGCGCAACGCCCGGGCCAGATGGCCGGCGCCGATGAAATCCTCCAGGCTGAAGCGCCCCAGCGAACCGGCGCACAGCAGCAGCACCGGCTGTCCCGGGTGCCGGGAGACCACGTGCCGCGCCAGGGCAGCGGCATTGCCGAGCGCGCCCACGTAGACCGCGGCCGCGCCCGCGCAGGCGGCGATGGCGCGCGTGCCGTTGGTGGTGAGGTAGACCAGTTCGCCGCCGGCGACCACGTGCCGCGCCAGCGCCAGCGGCGTGGCGGGGGCATGCCCGGGCAGGGTGCGGGCCATGTACTCGCCGGCCACCACGCCGCCCGGGCGGGCCGCGGCGGCGGCGCGCGCGTCGTCGTCGTCGCGCGCCGGATACACCGTGGCGGCCCCCGCGCCCAGCGCGTGCACGATCGTCGAACTGGCGAACAGCACGTCGATCACGACCACCACCCGGCCGGCCAGGCGCGCCGGGTCGATGTCCTCCCGGCGGACCAGCACATGAAGCGACGGGGCGGTGGTGGTGGCTGCCTGCATCCTGTAAATTCCGTATAATGGAACTTAATTCTGTATTTCGGAATCACTGTAGACGTGCGAATCGGGGCGCGCAACCGCCGGATGTGCTGCGCCGCAGCACCCGTAGGCCTTCGGCCGCCCGGCTTGCGCCCCGCCGACTGCGCGCTTAGGATCGTTGCGAATCGTGGAATTGAATTCCATATAGCGAAACTCATGGACCTCTCCCTATCCCCCCGTGGACGCGAACTCGAGCGCAGGCTGCGCGACTTCCTGCAGCGCCGGGTCTGGCCGAGCGAAGCGGCGCACGCCGACGAGACGGCCGGTGCCCGCGCTGCCGGCGACCCTTGGCAGCCCAGCCCGCTGATCGCGCAACTGCAGGCCGAAGCCCGCGCGGAAGGTCTGTGGAACCTGTTCCTGCCCGACTCGCCGCGCGCACCGGAGGGCCTGTCCAATCTCGACTACGCGCCGCTGTGCGAACTGATGGGCCGGGTCTACTGGTCGCCGGAAGTGTTCAACTGCGCCGCGCCGGACACCGGCAACATGGAAGTGCTGGCCCGCTACGGCAGCCAGGAGCAGCAGGCGCGCTGGCTCGATCCGCTGCTGGACGGCCGCATCCGCTCGGCCTTCCTGATGACCGAACCGGACGTGGCCTCGTCCGACGCCACCAACCTGCAATGCGCGATCCGCCGCGACGGCGACGACTACGTCATCGACGGGCGCAAGTGGTACGCCTCCGGTGCGGGCGATCCACGCTGCGCGGTGTTCATCGTCATGGGCATCTCCAGCCCGGACGCCGACCGCCACCAGCGCCACTCGATGATCCTCGTCCCCGCCGACGCGCCGGGCATCACCATCGAGCGCGCGATGGACGTGTACGGCTACGACGACGCGCCGCACGGACACATGCAGGTCGCGCTGGAGAACGTGCGCGTGCCGGCATCGAGCCTCCTGCTCGGCGAGGGCCGCGGCTTCGAGATCGCGCAGGGGCGGCTCGGTCCGGGCCGCATCCACCACTGCATGCGCGCGATCGGACTGGGCGAGCGCGCCCTGGAGGCGATGTGCCGGCGCCTGGCCTCGCGCCACGCGTTCGGGCGGGCGGTGGTCGAGTATTCGGTCTGGCGCGAACGCATCGCGCGCTCGCGCTGCCTGCTCGACCAGGCGCGACTGATGGTGATGCGCGCGGCGCGCATGATGGATACCGTCGGCAACAAGGCCGCGCGCACCGAGATCGCGATGATCAAGGTGATCGCGCCGCAGGCCGTCGAGCAGGTGATCGACTGGGCCGTGCAGGCCCACGGCGCGGCCGGGGTCAGCCAGGACAGCTTCCTCGCCCGGGCCTGGGCGCACACCCGCACCCTGCGCCTGGCCGACGGCCCCGACGAAGTGCACCACGAGACCATCGCCCGCCTCGAGCTGGGCAAGTACCGCACGGAGGCGCGCTGACATGGGCAATCCCCGGCGCGACCCGCAATCGCTGGCCCAGGCCGAGGGCGGCGCCCCGCTGGTGAACTCGGTGGTGCGCGCGTTCTCGATCCTGCGCTGCTTCGAGCACGGCCGCGGCCACGCGGACAGCCGCTACCTCGGCAACCAGGACATCGCCCGGCGCACCCACCTGCCCAAGGCCACCGTGTCGCGGCTCACCCAGACGCTGGCGGCGCTGGGCTACCTGGAATACTCGCCGTCGCTGGAGAAGTACGCGCTCGGGCCGGCGGTGCTGGGCCTGGGCCATGCCTACATGGCCGGCCACGACGTGATCGACATCGCCCAGCCGCTGATGCAGGAACTGGCCGACTACACCCAGGCGGCGGTGATGCTCGCCGTGCCCGAAGGCCTGCGCATGCTGCTGCTGGAGGTCTGCCAGGGCGACGCGATGTTCAACCTGCGGCTGGAGAAGGGCTCGCGCGTGCCGCACGGCACCACCGCGCTCGGCCGCGCCGACCTCGCGGCGCGCCCGCGCGAGGTCTTCGAACAGCGCCTGGCCGAACTCGAGCGCACCAGCACGCCGGAGGCCTGGCCGCGGATCCGCGCCGGCATCGAACGCTCGCGCAAGGACTACGAGACCTACGGCTTCGTGTTCTCGCTGGGCGACTGGAATCCGGACGTGTTCGCTGTCGGCGTGCCGATGGTCTCGGCCGACGGCACCCGCCACTTCGCCTTCAACATCAGCGGGCGCCTGTCGGTCATGACGCGCGAGAAGCTGGTGCAGGACTTCGGCCCCCGACTCGTCGCGCTGCGCAACCGCGTCTACGAGTCCACCGAGGGGCGTTTCTAGGACTTCCGGGAGGAGCCACCGCAATGAGAGCCGTCGTCTGCGAAGCATGGGGCGCACCACAATCGCTGCGCATCGGAGAACTGCCCCTGCCCGAGCCGGGCCCCGGCCAGGTGCGCGTGCGCGTGCACGCGGCCGCGGTGAACTTTCCCGACGCGCTGATGGTGGCCGGCAAGTACCAGTACCGGCCGGAGCTGCCGTTCGCGCCCGGGCTCGAATTCTCCGGCGTGGTGAGCGCGATCGGCGAAGGAGTGGACACGCTCCACCCCGGCGACAAGGTGGCCGGCACCGCGACCCACGGCGCCTTCGCCGAGCAAGTGCTGGCCGAGGCCGGGCACCTGGTGGTGCTGCCGGCCGATACCGGCGACGAGGCGCTCGCGCTGGCCGGCAGCTTCCTGCTGACCTACGGCACCTCCTGGCATGCACTCAAGGACCGCGCGCAGGCGAAAGCCGGCGAGACCCTGCTGGTGCTCGGCGCCGGCGGCGGCGTGGGGCTGGCCGCGGTGGAACTGGGCAAGCGGCTGGGCCTGCGGGTGATCGCCGCCGCCTCCAGCCAGGACAAGCGCGAGGCCGCGCGCGCGCATGGTGCGGATGCCACGATCGACTCGCAGGCCGAGGACTTCCGCGACCAGGTGCGCGCGCATGCGGGCAAGGGCGGCGTCGACATCGTGTACGACCCGGTCGGCGGCGCGCTGACCGAGACCGCATTGCGGACCCTGGCCTGGGGCGGGCGCCACCTCGTGGTCGGCTTCGCCGCCGGCGACATCCCGAAGGTGCCGGCCAACCTGCTGCTGCTCAAGGGCACCGCCCTGCTGGGGGTGTTCTGGGGCGAATTCGTGCGCCGCGAGCCGGCCGCCAGCGCCGCCAACACCCGCCAGCTGCTGGAGTGGCTGCGCGAAGGCGCGCTGCAGCCGCTGGTCTCGCAGCGCTACCCGCTGTCGCAGGCACCGGCCGCGCTGTCCGCCCTGCTTGCCCGCCAGGCCGTGGGCAAGCTGCTGGTCATGCCGCAACAGGCCGACTGAGCCGCCGACAGGCGACCACACAGGAGCCGACCATGCAACGTTCCCCGCACTGGCCTCCCGGCCTGCCCCACCACCTCGAACTGCCGCAGACGTCGCTGTACGACAACCTCGCGGTGAGCGCGCGCCGCTATCCGAAGCGGCCGGCGACGATCTACTACGGCCGGGCGCTGGACTACGCCACGCTCGATGCGCAGGTCAATGCGCTGGCCGGCTACCTGCAGCAGCGCTGCGGCGTGGCGCGAGGCGACCGCGTCGCCCTGTTCATGCAGAACTGCCCGCAGTTCGTCATCGCCTTCCACGCCATCCTGCGCGCCGATGCGGTGGTGGTGCCGGTCAACAGCATGAACCGGCTCGAGGAAGTGCGGCACATCGTCCGCGACAGCGGCGCGCGCACCGCCCTGGTCGCGCAGGAGCTGGCGCCCGAACTGCTGCCGCTGCGCGGTGAGCTGCTCGACCACGTGGTCGTCGCCACCTATTCCGACTACATCGATCCGGGCACCGACCTGGCCCTGCCCGACGTGGCGACCCTGCCGCGCGACCGTCTCGACGGCACCGTCGCCTGGGCGGACGCGCTGGAGGAGGCGCTGGCGCCGTCGCCGCCCCTGGCCGGTCCCGACGACCTGGCGGTCATGCCCTACACCTCGGGCACGACCGGCCATCCCAAGGGCTGCCTGCACACCCACCGCACGGTGATGCACACCACCGTGGCCGGGCCCGAATGGTGCTTCGCGCCCAAGGACACGGTGGTGCTCGCCTGCCTGCCGATGTTCCATGTCACCGGCCTGCAGAACGGGGTGACCACGCCCGTGTGGCGCGGCAACACCATCGTGGTGATGACGCGCTGGGACAAGGCCTGCGCGGCGAGGCTGATCGAACGCTACCGCGCCGGCAGCTGGACCGCGATCCCGACCATGCTGATGGACTTCCTGCACCAGGACCTGTCCGCCTTCGACCTGTCCTCCATGCGCATCCTCACCGGTGGCGGCGCCGCCATGCCCAAGGCCGTGGCAGAGCGCATCCGCCAGCTGTGGGGCATCGACTACGTCGAAGGCTACGGCCTGTCCGAAACCATGGCGCCGACCCACCTCAATCCCGTGCACCGGCCCAAGCCGCAGTGCCTGGGCCTGCCGATCTTCGATGTCGATTCGCGCGTGGTCGATCCGCTGACCCTGGAGGAACTGCCGCCCGGCGAGGTGGGCGAGATCGTCAGCCACGGCCCGCAGGTGATGCTGGGCTACCACGGCCGCCCGCAGGACGATCCCGGCACCTTCGCCGAGATCGACGGCAAGCGCTTCCTGCGCACCGGCGACCTGGCCTATGTCGACGACGAGGGCTACTTCTTCATGGTCGACCGGCTCAAGCGCATGATCAACGCCTCGGGCTACAAGATCTGGCCGGCCGAGGTGGAGGCGCTGCTCTACGGCCACCCCGCGGTGCAGGAGGCCTGCGTGATCGGCATGCGCGATCCGCATCGCGGCGAAAGCGCCAAGGCGGTGATCGTGCTGCGCGAGGGCCACGAGGCCGACGCGGACGGGATCATCGAATGGGCGCGCGGGCACATGGCCGCCTACAAGGTGCCGCACGCGGTGGAGTTCCGCACCGCACTGCCGCGCAGCGCCACCGGCAAGGTGCAGTGGCGCGCACTGCAGGAAGCCGAAGACGGGCGGGCCTCGTGAGCGGCGCGCAAGACCGGCCGGTCGCGGAGAACAACGGTTGGCGCTGGGGGCCGTTCACCTTCCGCCTGCCGTTCCTGCACACCCGTCCACACTGGCCCGAGCTGGCGCAGGGGCTGCTGGTCGCCACCGCGACCGGCCTGGCCCTGGTGCCGATCCTGATGGGCTACTTCGGCATGTCCTTCGAGGAAGGCATCGCCACGTCGCTGCTGATCAGCACCCTGATCGTGATCGCGCTATGGGTGTTCGGCGATCCCTATGCGCCGGGCTGGATCACGCCGGCGCTGCCGCTGGTACTGGCCTTCGTGCTGGCGCGCTACGAAACGCCGGAACTACGCTTCCAGGCGATGACGGCCCTGTCGCTGTCGTTCGCGCTGCTGGTGTTCGTGCTCGGCATCACCCGCGCCGGGCCACGACTGATGGCCTGGCTGCCGCCGACCCTGCGCGCCACCATCCTGATCGGCTCGGCCCTGGCCGCGTTCCGACAGGTGTTCGTGACCGACGCGCCGCGCTTCCTGGAGCAGCAGCCGGTGTCGATCCTGCTGGCCTGCGCGGTCTGCCTGGTGGTGGTGTTCTCCGCGCCGCTGCAGCGCCTGCAAGGCCGCCAGCCCTGGCTGCGCCATGTGATCGCGCTGGGCCTGCTGCCCGGCTTCCTGGCGGCCGCGATCGTCGGCCCGCTGGTGGGCGAGGTCTCCTACGACGTGCAATGGGGCTGGATGCTGCCGCCGGTGGGCGACGCGCTGGCGAAGATGTCGCCCTTCTCCATCGGCTGGCCGCCGCTGTCGATGTACCTGGACGTGCTGCCGCTGGTGCTGCTGACCTACATCATCCAGTTCGGCGACTGGGTCACCGCCGACGCGGTCCTGCGCGACGCGCAGCCTGCGCGCCCCGACGATCCCATCCGCATCGATCCGCGCCGCTCGCACCTGGCGCTGGCCACGCGCAATGCCGCCGCCGGGCTGGTCGCGCCGCTGTTCCCCACCCAGGGGGCGCTGTGGGCGGGCGTGCACGTGGTGGTGGTGGCGCGCTGGCGGCAGGGACCGGGCGCCATGCGCGACCTGCACAGCGGGCTGATTTCCTACTACATGATGGGCCTGCCGGTGATCTATTTCCTGCTGCCGCTGCTGACCGGGCTGCAGCCGCTGCTGGGCGTGGCCCTGGCGATCACCCTGGTGACCACCGGATTCGCCTGCGCCTACATCGGCATGGGCATCCCCCGCACCAACGCCGAGCGCGGCAGCGCGGTGCTGGGCGGCGTGGCGCTGTCGCTGTTCGATCCCTGGATCGCGCTCGCGGCCGCGGTGGCCTGCTGGTGGCTGCTGGTCGGGCGCGAACCCCGGGCGACCGCAGCCGCTCCCGCCGGGGAGGGCGCATGAGCACGCGCGCCGACTACCCGCACTTCCTGTCCATTCCCACGCGCTGGAAGGACAACGACGTCTACGGCCACGTCAACAACGTCGAGTACTACAGCTACTTCGACACGGCGATCAACACCTTCCTGATCACCGAAGGCGGCCTCGACATCCATCGCGGCACGGCGATCGGCCTGTGCGCCGAATCGCACTGCCGGTTCCTGCGCGAGATCGCGTTCCCCGGCAGCGTCGATGCCGGCCTGCGCGTGGAAAAGCTCGGCAACAGCAGCGTGCGGTACGGCATCGGCCTGTTCCGCGGCGGCGAGGACGCGCTGGCGGCGGAAGGCTGGTTCGTGCACGTGTTCGTCGACCGCGACAGCCGCCGCAGCACGCCCATCCCCGATCCCATCCGCGCCGCGCTGGCGCCGCTGCTGGTGGAGGCCGCGCCGTGACCGCCATGCGCGCCGCCGTGCTGCGCGGGACGGGCGCGGCGGCGCCGTATGCCGTCTCCCGTCCGCTGTCGATCGAGACGGTGCGGCTGCAGCCGCCCGGCCGCGACGAGGTCCGCGTGCGCGTGCGCGCCGCCGGGCTGTGCCACTCGGACCTGTCGGTGATCGACGGCTCGCGCCCGCGCCCGCTGCCGATGCTGCTCGGACACGAGGCCGCCGGCGAAGTGGTCGAACTGGGCGCGGGCGTGTCGGGCCTGCGCCTGGGCGACCAGGTGGTGTTCTCGTTCGTGCCGATGTGCGGCTGCTGCGATCCCTGCGCCTGCGGACGCCCGGTGCTGTGCGAGGCCGGCGCCGCGGCCAATGCGCGCGGCACCCTGCTCGACGGCGCGATCCGCCTGTCCGATGCGCGGCAGGCGCCGCTGCACCATCATCTGGGCGTGTCGGGATTCGCCGAGTACGCGGTGGTCTCGGAGCGCTCGGCGGTGCGCATCGATCCCGACCTGCCTGCCTCCATCGCCGCGCTGTTCGGCTGCGCGGTCATGACCGGGGTCGGCGCGGTGGTGAACACCGCCGGCGTGCGCCCGGGCGAATCGGTCGCGGTGTTCGGCCTGGGCGGCGTGGGCCTGTCGGCGCTGCTGGGCGCCGCCGCCTGCTCCGCCTGGCCACTGGTCGCGGTCGACGTGGTGCCGGCGAAGCTGGCGCTGGCGCGCGAACTGGGCGCGAGCCACTGCATCGACGCGCGCGGAGGCGACGTCGCCGCGCAGGTGCGCGAGGCCACGCGCGGTGGCGCCGACCACGCCATCGAAACCGCCGGCAACGAACGCGTGCTCGCCGCCGCCTACGCCGCCACGCGGCGCGGCGGCTGCACGGTGACCGTCGGCCTGCCCGCGCCCGACCGCCTGTTCAGCGTGCCGGCGGTGGGACTGGTCGCGGAGGAGCGCACGGTCAAGGGCTCGTACATGGGCTCGGCCGTGCCGCGACGCGACATCCCCCGCTATATCGCCCTGCATCGCGCAGGCAGGCTGCCGGTCGACCGGCTGCTCACGCATACGCTGCGGCTGGAGGAGATCAACGCCGGCTTCGACCGGCTCGCCTCGGGCGAGGCGATCCGCCAGGTGGTGCTGTTCGACTGAGCGGGCGCGATGCCCTGGTTGCCGCCGACGCCACGCGCGGCGACATGGCAGGCGCAAAAGAAAACGGCCGGCCCCGCGAGGGGCCGGCCGTCTGCTTCAGTCCGGATGGAACGCGCCGGTCAGGCGCGCGCCTCCACGCGCGGGCCGCGCGACGGACGCCCACCCGGCTTGCCGGTGTGCGCGTGCGCATGCGCGCCGCGGTCGGCCGGCTTGCCATGGCCGCGGGCACCGGCCTTGCGCGGAGCGCGCTGGCCGCCAGGCCGCTGCTCGTCCGGACGCTGGGCCGGACGGCCACCCACCGGCTGCCTGCGCTGCTGGCCACCGTTCTTGGGGATCGGCGCGTCCAGGCGGATCGGACGATCCGGGGCGAAGCCATCGACCGTCTCCATCAGGATCTCGGCCTTGAGCATGCGCTGGATCTGGCGCAGCAGTCCGCCTTCCTCCGGTGCCACCAGCGACAGCGCCTCGCCCGAGGCGCCGTTGCGGCCGGTGCGGCCGATGCGGTGCACGTAGTCCTCGGCCACCATCGGCAGGTCGTGATTGATCACCAGCGGCAGGCTGGGGATGTCCAGGCCGCGCGCGGCCACGTCGGTGGCCACCAGGATGCGTGCCTTGCCCGACTTGAACTGGTCCAGCGCCTTCTGTCGCTGCGCCTGGCTCTTGTTGCCGTGGATCGCCAGCGCCGGCAGGCCGGCCTTGTCGAGCTGCTCGGCCAGGCGATTGCAGCCGTGCTTGGTCTTGCCGAAGATCAGCACCTGGTCGGTGTGGCGGCGGCTCAGGATTTCCACCAGCAGGTCGCGCTTGCGCGAGGCCTCGACCGGGTGCACGCGGTGCACGATGGTCTCGGCGATGGTGTTCTGCGCGGCGACCTGCACCTCGGTCGGGCTGGTCAGCAGCTCCATCGCCAGGCCGCGGATGCGCGGCTCGAACGTGGCCGAGAACAGCGCGGTCTGGCGGTGCTGCGGCACGCGCGAAAGCACGCGCTTGATCGAGGGCAGGAAGCCCATGTCGAGCATGCGGTCGGCCTCGTCGAGCACCAGCAGTTCGACCGCGTCGAGCTTGGCGTGGCCCGAATCGAGATGGTCGATCAGACGCCCCGGGCACGCGACCAGGATGTCGACGCCGCGGCGCAGGTTGTCGATCTGCGGCTGCATGCCGACACCGCCGAAGATCATGGTCACGTTCAGGCGCAGGTGGCGGCCGTAGACCTTGAGGCTGTCGGCGACCTGCACCGCGAGTTCGCGGGTCGGCACCAGCACCAGGGCGCGCGGCTTGCGCGGACCCTTGGCCGGGGTTTCCTTGGACAGCTTCTGCAGCAGCGGCAGGCCGAAGGCGGCGGTCTTGCCGGTACCGGTCTGGGCCGCGCCCAGCAGGTCGCGCCCCGACAGCAGCGCCGGGATCGACTGCGCCTGGATCGGCGTGGGCGTGGTGTAGTTGGCTTCGGTCAGCGCGCGCAGCAGCGCGGGCGAAAGCCCGAGGGATTCAAACGTCATTGGGATTTGCACTCCTTGGCAGCCGCAGGCCATCCGTGCCGTGCGTCCACTCGGGTGGGCACGGGCATCGAATCAGCACCTTCGACTGGTTTGCCCGGAACCATCCAGATCCGCGTTGCGGGCAATGTTTGACGGCTGCCGGAGGTTCCGGGCCGTGTCTGCGCGACGAAAGACGTGCGGGAGAGGACGCCACCGGGGAGTGCCCGGGGGCCGGCCTGCCAGGATCGTGACCTGCGCGATGCAGGGGCAGCCGTGTTGCAAACGGGGCCATTGTAGGCATACGCAGCGCCACTTCGCCAGCCCGCGGCGCGCGCCCGGTGGTGGAACGCTCAGGCAATGCACCGCCGGACTGGCATGGCCACGCCGCCCTGTGACACCCTTTGCAGCTTCCCGCCACGCGATGCGCGCATGTCCATACGTCCACTGCACCAGGGTCCCGGCATCGGCCTTGCTCGACTGCTCCTGGCCAGCGTGCTGGTCGTGATGGGCGCCTGGCGCCTGTGGAACGTCTTCCAGGGCGGCCGCGCCAGCGACGAGATGCTCGCCTTCAGCGTGGCCGGCCTGCTGCTGGGCGTGGCGATCGCGGCGGGGTGGCGGCTGCGCTGGACCGCGCTGCTGGCGGCGGCGCTGGTGGTCGCCGAGGCCGTGCTCTGGCATCCGTTCTGGTCCCTGCGCGGCGCGGCGCAAAGCGCGCAGCTGCTGCACTTCATGAAGAACGCCTCGATCGCCGGCGGCTTCCTGCTGCTGTCCCTGACGGCGCCCACCCGGCGCCGCTAGTCGATGGACAGCACCAATACCGCCTACCTGCTGCAGGCCGTCGCCCTGCTCGGCGCGGCGGTCGTGGCCGTGCCGCTGTTCCGCCGGCTGGGACTGGGCTCGGTGCTGGGTTACCTGGCCGCGGGGCTCGTCATCGGCCCCTCCGGCCTGGCGCTCTTCAGCGAACCCGAGGCGATCCTGCACTTCGCCGAACTGGGCGTGGTGATGTTCCTGTTCGTGATCGGGCTGGAGATGCGGCCGGCGCACCTGTGGAGCCTGCGCCGCCAGATCTTCGGCCTGGGCGCGCTGCAGATCGCGACCTGCACCCTCGCGCTGACCGGTGTGGGACTGCTGCTCGGGTTCACGACCCCGGTGGCCTTCGTGGCCGGCGCGGGCTTCGTGCTCACCTCCACCGCCATCGTGATGCAGGTGCTGGCCGAACGCGGCGACATCGCCCTGCCGCGCGGCCAGCGGATGGTCTCGATCCTGCTGTTCGAGGATCTGCTGATCGTGCCGCTGCTGGCGCTGGTGGCGTTCATGTCGCACGCGCCGGCCGAACAGGGGGCGCCCTCGCGGCTGGCGGAATCCGGCATCGCCATCGCCTCGCTGGCCGGCCTGGTGGTGGCAGGGCTGTACCTGCTCAACCCGTTGTTCCGGGTGCTGGCCGCGGCCCGGGCGCGCGAGGTGATGACCGGCGCCGCGCTGCTGGTGGTGCTCGGCGCGGCGCTGCTGATGGACATGGGCGGGCTGTCCACCGCGATGGGCGCCTTCATCGCCGGCGTGCTGCTGTCGGGTTCGGTGTTCCGCCACCAGATCGAGGCCGATATCGAACCCTTCCGCGGCCTGCTGCTGGGCCTGTTCTTCATGGCCGTGGGCATGTCGCTGGACCTGGCGGTGGTGCGCGGGAACTGGCAGCTGGTGCTGCTGGCGGTGCCGGCGATGATGCTGGCCAAGGGCGCGTGCATCTACGCCGTCGCCAGGCTGCTGCGCAGCAGCCACGCCGATGCCCTCGACCGCGCCACCCTGATGGCGCAGGGCGGCGAATTCGCCTTCGTGCTGTATTCGGCCGCGCAGGCGGCCGGGGTGATCGACGGCCGCATCAGCAGCACCCTCACCGCGGTGGTGGTGCTGTCGATGGCGCTCACCCCGCTGCTGGTGCTGGCGATGCGCCGCTTCGTGCCGCGCGCCGAGCGCCCGCTGGGCGAAGTCGAGGCCGTGGCCGACCAGTCGGGCAGCGTGCTGATCATCGGCTTCGGCCGCTTCGGCCAGGTGATGAGCCAGTCGCTGCTGGCGCGCGACGTGGACGTGACCATCATCGATATCGACATCGAGATGATCCAGAGCGCGGCCGGGTTCGGCTTCAAGGTGTACTACGGCGACGGCACCCGCCTGGACGTGCTGCACGCCTCGGGCGCCGGCGCAGCCCGCGCGATCGCGGTGTGCGTGGACGAGCGCGCCGCCGCCGCCCGGATCGTCGAACTGGCCCGCCGCCACTTCCCGCAGGCCCGGCTGCTGGTGCGCGCGGTGGATCGCCAGCACGCCGCCGAGCTGGTCAATGCCGGGGTCGACTTCCAGATCCGCGAGACCTTCGAGTCGGCGGTGCGCTTCGGCGAGGCCTCGCTGCGCGCGGTGGGCGTGGACCCGTCCGAGGCGGCCGCGATCGCCGAACAGGTGCGGCGCCTGGACGCCGAGCGCTTCGAACTGGAGACCGCCGGCGACGATTCGGGAGCCAGCAGCGCGCTGCTGTTCACCAACACCGCGGCGGGCAACAAGCTGCGGCCGACGCCGTTCACCCCGCCGCGGCGCGAAGGCCGGCGCCTGGACGCCGGCTCGCCTCCGGCCGACGCCGCGCAGCCGACCGCGGGCCCCGACGCACCCGCCTGAGCCGCGGCCTCAGACCTCCACCACCATCCCCGGCTCGGCCAGCTGCACATCGTGCACGCCGCGCTCGCCCAGTTCGCCGGCCAGCGCCTCGCGCGCCCGGTCCTCGCCGTGCACCAGCACCAGCGGCGGCTGGCCATCGAAGTGCCCGTACCACTCCATCAGCCCGCGCTGGCCGGTGTGCGCCGACAGCCCGCCGATGGTGTGGATGCGCGCGTTGACGCGGTGGTCCTGGCCATGGATGCGCACCCACTTCGCGCCATCCACCAGCCGCCGCCCCAGGGTGCCCTCGGACTGGTAGCCGACGAACACGATGTGGGTATTGCGCCGGTCGATGTTGTGCCGGAAGTGGTGCAGGATGCGGCCGCCATTGGCCATGCCGCTGCCGGCGATCACGATCGCCCCGCTGCCGATGCGGTTGATCGCCATCGACTCCTCTGTCGAGCTGGCCACGTGCAGGTTCGGAAGATGGAAGGGATCGGGCCTGTCCTTCCACACCTCGCGCGCCTCCTCGTCGAACAGCGCCTGGTGGCGGCCGTAGATCGCCACCACCTTGGCCGCCATCGGGCTGTCGAGGAAGATGCGCCAGCGCGAGAGCTTCCACGCATCCCAGTAGCGCGCGAACCAGTACAGCAGTTCCTGGGTGCGACCGACGGCGAAGGCCGGGATCAGCACCTTGCCGCCGGTGTTCCAGGCCTGCTCGAGCAGGTCCTCGAACTCGTGGATGGTGTCGAGCCGCTCGCGGTGGTTGCGGTCGCCGTAGGTCGATTCCATCAGCACCAGGTCGGCCTCGCGGACCGGCGTGGGATCGCGCAGGATCGGCGTCCCGAGCGGGCCGAGGTCGCCGGAAAACACCAGCTTACGGCCGTCGGCCCACAGCTCGACGATGGACGACCCGAGGATGTGGCCGGCATCGCGCAGCGCCACCTCGATGCCCGGCGCGATCGGCTGGCGCGCGTCGTAGGGCAGCGGGCGCAGCAGGTCGAGCACGTCGTGCACGTCCTCGCGGGTGAACAGCGGCATCGCCTTGGGCTCGCCCGCGCGGCGCCTGCGGTTGACGCGCTCGGCGTCGCTCTCGGCCAGCGAGGCCGCGTCCAGCAACATCACCGGCACCAGTTCGGCGCCGGCCTGCTGGATGTAGATCGGCCCGCGGAAACCCTGCGCCACCAGCCGCGGCACCCGCCCGATGTGGTCGATATGGGCGTGGCTGAGCACCAGCGCGTGGATCGTGGCCGGATCGAAGGGGAAGGCGGCGAAGTTGCGCGCCTCGGCCTCGCGCCCGCCCTGGATCATGCCGCAGTCGAGCAGCACCCGGCGCCCAGCCGCCTCCACCAGGTGCATCGACCCGGTGACTTCCCCCGCCGCGCCATGGAAATGCACGCGCATCAGCCCCTCCAGCCCTGGCGGGCCCTCGATCCTGCACCGATTATGACCCGCCCGCCGTTCCGGGCCCGGCGCATGACCTCCGACACCCCCATGCCCGCCGACCCGGGCGTAGAGTGCCGGCACACCCGGCGTCGGCGGGGCCGCCGTCGCCGTTCCTCGAACCGGAGACCTCCGTGCGCACCACTGCTCCACGCCTCGTGCTTCTGTCCATCGCCGTCACCCTGGCGCTGTCCGCCTGCGGCGACAGGAAGCCGGCCGCCGACGCCGACGCCACCACCCCTGCCCCCGCGGCCAGCGCTTTCGTCCTCGACGAAACCAGCCTGCCGCCCGTCAACCGCTTCCAGCCCGGCGACCTGGACGACGCGCGCAATGCCTGCGTCGATTTCGCCGGCTACGTCAACGGCAAGTTCCTCGCGGCCAACCCGGTTCCGGGCGATCGCACCAGCTGGGGCGCGTTCGAGATGCTCGACGAGCGCTCCACCGCCATCCAGCGGCAGCTGGCCGAACACGCCGGCTCGCTGGACAACGCCAGCGGCGTGGAAAAGCTGGTCGGCGACTTCTGGGCCACCGGCATGGACGAGGCGAAGATCAACGCCCAGGGCATCGAGCCGCTGAAGGATGAACTGGCTTCGATCGACGCGCTGGCCGACACCGCCGGCATCGTCGGCTGGCTGCAGCAGTCCGCCGCCAAGGGCCAGGGCTTCGTGATCGGCGTGGGCGCGATGCCCGACTTCCAGGATTCCTCGATCAACATCGCCGCCACCGGCCAGGGCGGCCTGGGCCTGCCCGACACCACCTACTACACCGATCCCAAGCACGCGCAGATCCGCGAGGCCTACGTCGCGCACATCGCCAAGGTGCTGGAGATGTCGGGCGTGCCGGCCGCCGAGGCCGCGCAGCAGGCCAAGGACGTGATGGCGTTCGAGACGCGCCTGGCCAAGGCGTCCAAGTCGCGCGCCGAACTCTCGCGCGACGTCTCGCTCTACTACAACCCCATGCAGGTGGCCGAGGCCGACGCGCTGACCCCGAACTTCTCCTGGACCGAGTTCTTCCGCGCCCAGGGCATCGAGCAGCCCAAGCTGTTCTCGGTGGCGATCCCCGGCTACTTCAAGGAAGTCGACGCGATGCTGGTCGACGTGCCGGTCGAGCAGTGGAAGAGCTACCTGCGCTTCCACCTGGTCGACGACGCCTCGCCCTACCTGTCCGACGCCTTCGCGCGCCAGCACTACGAGTTCCACGACAAGACGCTGAGCGGGCAGAAGGAAATGAAGCCGCGCTGGAAGCGCGTGCTCGACACCATCAACGACCAGGTCGACGAGGCCATGGGCCAGATGTACGTCGAC
>Ga0233375_1000640_pt1 | contig 17817 bp, 18 predicted proteins | sample ElkDunMinimDraft_10_FD_191539 | JGI IMG/M metagenome (GOLD analysis project Ga0233375, IMG submission 191539) | Fecal eukaryotic communites from dung pellets of Tule Elk in California, USA - Elk Dung E16 | ecosystem: Host-associated > Mammals > Digestive system > Large intestine > Fecal | place... | reverse complement strand
AACCCCTGCCCGACTCCACCGTGCCCGACGCCACCGTGCCCGACGCCACTGTGCCGGATGCGACCGTGCCCGACGCCGCCCTGACCCGCGACCTCGTCGCGCTCGCCGAGACGCTCGCGCGCGCCGCGGGCCGGCTCGTGCACGACGGCCGTCCCGACCGCGTCGCCGTGGCCGCCACCAAGTCCAGCCCCATCGACGTCGTCACGGAGATGGACCTGGCCTCCGAGGCGCTGCTGCGGGCCATGCTCGCCGAGCACCGGCCCGACGACGGGGTGCTCGGGGAGGAGGAGGGGTACGTGCCCGGGACGACGGGCCTGACATGGGTGCTGGACCCCATCGACGGCACCGTGAACTACCTGTACGGGATCCCCGCCTACGCGATCTCGGTGGCCGTGGTGGCCGGGGAGCCCGACCCGCAGCGCTGGACGGCGGTGGCGGGGTGCGTGCACTCGGTCGCCGACGGGCGCACCTACACCGCCGGCCGGGGCCTCGGGGCGTGGCTGGACGGGCGGTCCCTACGCGTCAATGCGGCGCCCGATCTGGCGACGTCGTTGCTGGGCACAGGATTCGGATACGTCGCCCAGCGGCGCCGCGCGCAGGCGCGTATCGTCGCAGAAGTACTTCCCCTAGTGCGTGATATTCGTCGCATCGGCTCAGCCGCCCTCGACCTCTGCTCGATCGCGTCGGGTGGCCTGGACCTCTACTACGAGCGGGGGTTGAATCCCTGGGATCTGGCCGCGGGCGGCCTGGTCGCGCAGGAGGCTGGCGCGGTTGTGACCGGCCTGGACGGGCGCAGGGCGGACACGGAGATGACGGTGGCCGGGCCTGCGGGGACCGTCGCGGAGCTCCGGGGGATCTTGGAGCGGCTCGGCGCGGCGAGTGACGAATGAAAGCGTCTACCACCATGTGCACCATGTTGGTCATTTGTCCGTGTGTGCAGGGCCCAGCGAAATAGTGCAGAATCCGCAGCGCTACGGGAACAAACGTCGAGGCTGACGCATTGAGCCCGCATACGATGATCCGCCGACGACACGGAGTGTGACCCAGCTCATGGCAACCGACTACGACGCCCCGCGCAAGACCGAGGAGGACCTCAGCGAAGACTCGCTGCAGGAGCTCCAGGCTCGGCGCTCCGACAAGAACTCGGGCGTGGTGGACGAGGACGAGACGGAGGCCGCGGAGGGATTCGAGCTCCCCGGCGCCGACCTCTCCTCTGAGGAGCTCTCGGTGCGCGTGCTCCCGCGGCAGGCGGACGAGTTCACGTGCACCCGCTGCTTCCTCGTGCACCACCGCAGCCAGCTGGCGTTCGAGAAGAACGGCCAGCCGGTCTGCTCGGAGTGCGCCGCCTGACCCATGCCCATCGCCGCACGGCGCTGAGCTGACGGAGGCCGCTGGGTCCAGGGAGAGCCTGGGCCCAGCGGCCTCTGCCATGCCCGGGCGCAGGGCGCCGGGTCAGCGGACCCCGGCCTCGATCGCCGCGGCGAGCTCCGCGGGGCGCCGTGTCGAGACGAGCCAGTACGGGGTCGGGTCGAGCGGGTCGTCGACCTCCACCCGCACAGCGGTCCCCGCCCACGAGCGCAGCACCACGTGCGCGCGAGGGTCGAAGCCCTGTCCGAGCTCGTGGCGGGTCTGCTCGCGGTCCAGGGCGCGCGGCGCGGTGAGCAGCTCGAGCGGGATGTGCGCGTCGGCGACGCGCAGCTCGCCATCGGCGACCTGCACCAGGGGAGAGGTCCGCAGGCCGAAGCCCACGGCGGCGACGAGGGTCGCGGCGCCCACCACGACGGCGAGGGTCGTGCCGACCGGGTAGAAGACGGCGGCCATCACCCCGGCGGCCGCGGGCGCGAGGAGCCAGCCGAGAGGGCTCGGCAGGACGCGCTCGGAGTACATGACGGTGGCAGGGCGGGCGAGGTCGTCGGGCATGGCACCAGCATCCCATCCGCGCGCGGCGCCGGGTCACGGTCCCACCCAGTGGCGGTAGGGTCTGCCCCCGTGACCGCTGACACCACCCTCGAGGTCCTGCTGCTCCGGCTCGACGACGCGCTCCCCGCCCCGGCGTACGCGCACCCTGGTGACGCGGGGGCCGACCTCGTGGCCAGGCAGGACGTGACGATCCCCCCGCAGGGGCGGGTCACCGTCCCCACCGGCGTCGCGATCGCGCTGCCGGACGGGTACGCGGCGTTCGTGCACCCGCGCTCGGGGCTCGCCGCCCGGCACGGCCTGACGATCGTCAACGCGCCCGGCACCGTCGACGCCGGGTATCGGGGCGAGATCGCCGTCACCCTGCTCAACACCGATGTGGAGACGCCCGTCGAGCTGCGCCGCGGCGACCGCATCGCGCAGCTGGTCATCCAGCGCGTCGAGCGCGCCCGGTTCGTCGAGGTCGAGGCCCTGCCCGGGTCCGACCGCGGCGAGGGCGGGTTCGGGTCCAGCGGCGGCTGGCTCGCGGCGGCCAACCCCCCGGCGTGACCGTGGGCGCGGCGGCGCTAGGTCCGACGCCGCGGGCGGATTACTGTCGATGTGGAGGCCTCATGGTGGCCTCCGGTGAGAAGGGAAGTTCCGGTGGGCCTTTTCCGGCGTGACGCACGCACGAGCGACACCGAGGGCACGGTGGCCGACGACGTGACGTCGACCCCCGACGTCGTCGACGAGGTGTCGGCCGAGGGCGCGCCCCAGCGCGAGCACGGCCCCTGGGACGCCGCCGACGCGCCCGAGGGGACCCCGCGGGTCGACCTCGGCGCGATCCTGCTGCCCGGCGTCCCCGGCATGGAGCTGCGGATGGAGATCGACAAGACGACGTCGGTCGTCTCGGCCGCCCAGGTCAACCTCGAGGGCTCGTCGCTGCAGGTCCAGGCGTTCGCGGCGCCGCGCACCGAGGGCATCTGGGACGAGATCCGCGCGGAGATCGCCGAGTCGGTGACCAAGCAGGGCGGCTCGGCCGACGACCTGCCCGGCCCGTTCGGCCGTGAGCTGCTGGCCCGGCTCCCGGTCCGCACCGCGGAGGGGCGCACCGGGCACCGTCCGGCGCGGTTCATCGGCGCCGACGGCCCTCGCTGGTTCCTGCGGGGCGTGCTGACCGGAAAGGCGGCCGTCGACCCCGAGGCCGCCCAGGCCCTCGAGCAGGTCTTCGCCGCCATCGTGGTCGTCCGCGGCGACGACGCTCGCCCGCCGCGCGACCTGCTCGCGCTGCGCCTGCCGGGCCAGGGGCTGAACGCCCCGGCGCCGCAGGCCCCGAAGTTCGAGCCGCCGGCCCGAGGCCCCGAGATCACGGAGATCCGATGACCCTGCGGGACACCCTGCACAAGGCTGTGGCCTCGCAGGCCGAGCTGGAGGCGGACGAGGAGCGCGCCCACGCGCTGCGGTCCGCCGGATGCGTGCCGGTGTCCTCGGTCGCCGACCGTCGCCGTGCGAGCGTGTCCGGCGTGCTGCGGTCGGTGACTCTGCGCCCCCGGGACGGCGTGCCCGCCCTGGAGGCCGAGCTGTACGACGGCAGCGGCACGGTGGACCTGGTCTGGCTCGGCCGGCGCTCCATCGGCGGCGTCGAGCCCGGCCGGCGGTTGCGGGCCGAGGGGCTGGTCTGCTCGCTCGAGGGGCGCCCCACGATCTACAACCCCCGCTACGAGCTGCGGCCGCGCTCCGGTGAGTGACGCGCGCGAGCCGGCGGACGAGATCGCCGCGCTGGACGACCTGGCCCAGCCGGAGGAGGCGGGCGCCCGCGGCCTGCGGGCCATCACCGCCGAGCAGTTCTCGCTCTCCGAGGCCGTGGGAGGCGTGCGCGGGCTCGTCGAGTCCGTCGCGCCCGGCCTGCTGTTCGTCGTGGTCTACCTCGTCGCCGGCCAGGAGCTGGCGCCCGCGCTGATCGCGGCCGCCGGGGCGGCGCTGGTGGCGGTGGTCGTCCGCCTGGTGCAGCGCACGCCCGCCACGCAGGCGTTCTCCGGGCTGCTCGGCGTCGCGATCGGCGTGTTCTGGGCGTGGCGCTCGGGGCAGGCCGAGGACTACTTCGTGTACGGGATCCTGACCAACGCCGCGTACTTCGTCGGGTGCCTCGCCTCGGTGGTCGCGGGCTGGCCCGTGGTCGGCCTCGTGGTGGGGTTGCTGAGCTCGGACGGGCCGTTGGGCGGCGGCCCGTGGTCCAAGGTGGGGGCCTGGCGATCCGACCGGGCGCTGCGCCGCCGGTACAGCTGGGCGACGTGGGCCTGGGTGGCCATGTTCGCCGCCCGGCTCGCCGTGCAGGTCCCGCTCTACCTCGCCGGCCAGGTGGCGTGGCTGGGCACCGCGAAGCTCGCGATGGGCATCCCGCTCACCGCGCTGGTGCTGTGGTTCAGCTGGCTGCTGGTCCGCGGTTCAGGATCTGCTCGAGCGCCTGCTCGTCCGCGTCACGACTCGTGACGAACAGCAGCTCGTCCCGGCCCTCGATCGTGTCGTCCGGGCTGGGCGTGAGGGGCCGGTCGTCGCGCACGATGCAGGCCAGCACGATGTCGGTGGGCCAGACCACCTGACCGACGCGCTTGCCCACGAGCGGGGAGTCCGTCGGCAGGGTGAGGCCGAGGATGCCGGCGCCCGACTGGTGGAACGTGAAGATCCGCACCAGGTCCCCGACGGCGACGGCCTCCTCGACCATGGCCGTCATGATGCGGGGCGTCGAGACGGCGACGTCCACCCCCCAGGCCTCGTCGAACATCCACTCGTTCTTCGGGTTGTTGACCCGGGCGACGGTGCGCGGAACCCCGTACTCGGTCTTGCTGAGCAAGGAGATGACCAGGTTCGCCTTGTCGTCGCCGGTGGCGGCCACGACCACGTCGCACTCGTCGACCTTGGCCTCGGTGAGCGTGGACAGCTCGCACGCGTCCGCGAGCAGCCAGTCCGCCTCGGAGACCTGCGCCACCCGCATCGCGGAGGGCTGGCGGTCGACGAGGGTCACCTCGTGGCCGTGTCCCAGGAGCTCGCGGGCGATGGAGCGGCCGACCGACCCGGCGCCGGCGATGACGACCCTCATGCTGACTCCTGGGGGGCGGAGGTGAGCGTGCGCTCGACCTCGGCGAGCTCGTCGGTGCGGGCGAGCATGTGCACGGTGTCGTCCTCCTGGACCACGCTGTCGCCCACGGGCAGGATGCCGTCTCCGTAGCGGGTGAGGTACGCGACGCGGGCGCCGGTGGCGTGCTCCAGGGCACGCACCGGGCGCCCCACCCAGCCGGGGTGGACGTCGACCTCGGCGAGCACGATCTGCCCGGAGGCGTCGTGGTACTCGCTGGTGGCCCCCATCGGCAGCAGCCGGCGCAGCACCTGGTCCGACGTCCACCGCACGGTCGCGACGGTGGGGATGCCGAGGCGCTGGTAGATCTCGGCGCGGTGGGGGTCGTAGATGCGCGCCACGACCGTCCCCACGCCGTACGTCTCGCGCACGACGCGCGCGGCGAGGATGTTGGAGTTGTCCCCGTCGGAGACCGCCGCGAAGCCGTAGGCGTCGTCGATGCCCGCCTGGGCGAGGGTGTCGCGGTCGAACCCCAGGCCGGTCACCTTCTTGCCGCCGAAGTCCGCGTCGAGGCGCCGGAACGCGTCGGGGTTCTGGTCGATGACGGCCACCGAGTGGCCGTGGTTCTCGAGGGACTGGGCGAGGGTCGCCCCGACCCGGCCGCAGCCCATGATCACGAAGTGCACAACCGGCCACGCTATACCCCCGGGGAGCACCGCGTCGCGGCGCCGGGCCAGGCCGCCCAGGGCGCCGTGGGGCCCGCGCGACGAGGCCGTCGAGGCGGCCGGGCCCGTCCGGTGTGTGGGGGCATCCGACAGGCCTAGCATGGGCTCTCGTGTCGGACATCGCGGATGCCGCCAAACGCCTGGTGCTCGGACGTCCCGTCCGCAGCGACCGGCTCGGCCACACCCTCCTCCCCAAGCGGATCGCACTGCCGGTCTTCGCCTCGGACGCCCTCTCCTCGGTCGCCTACGCCCCCGACGAGGTGCTGCTGACCCTCGCCGCCGCCGGTCTGGCCGCCACGGTCATCTCCCCGTGGGTGGGCCTGGCGGTCGTGGTGGTCATGCTCACCGTCATCGCGTCCTACCGGCAGAACGTGCGCGCCTACCCCTCGGGCGGCGGGGACTACGAGGTCGCCACCGTGAACCTGGGGCCGCGCGCCGGCCTGACCGTCGCCAGCGCCCTGCTCGTGGACTACGTGCTCACCGTGGCGGTGTCCATCTCCGCCGGGGCCCAGTACGCGGCGTCGGCGCTGCCCGCGCTGCGCGGCCACGAGGCGTCCTTCGCCATCGGGCTCGTCGTGCTGCTGGCCATCGCCAACCTGCGCGGCGTGCGGGAGTCCGGGCGGGCGTTCGCGGTCCCCGTGTACCTGTACATGCTCGCCATCGGCGCGATCGCCGTCACCGGCCTGGTGCGCTACCTGGCCGGCGACCTGCCCGCCGCCGCGAGCTCGGCCCTGGAGATCGTCCCGCAGTCCGGCCTCGACCAGGGGCTCATGGGCATCGCCGGGTTCTTCCTGGTGCTGCGTGCCTTCGCCTCGGGGTCCGCCGCCCTGACGGGCGTCGAGGCGATCAGCAACGGCGTGCCGGCCTTCCGCAAGCCCAAGTCGAAGAACGCGGCCACCACCCTGGCGCTGCTCGGCGGCATCTCCGGGGTGTCCCTGCTCTCGATCCTGCTGCTGGCCCGCGCCACCGGGGTGCACTACGTCGAGGACCCCGCCACCCAGCTGCTGCGCGACGGCGTGCCCGTCGGCGAGGAGTACGTCCAGCATCCCGTCATCGGCCAGCTCGCCGAGACCGTCTTCGCGGGCACGCCCGCGCTGTTCATCGGGGTGGCGGTGGTCACCGGCCTCATCCTGGTCCTCGCCGCGAACACCGCCTTCAACGGGTTCCCGGTGCTCGGCTCGATCCTCGCCCGCGACGGGTACCTGCCCCGTCAGCTGCACACCCGCGGCGACCGCCTGGCGTTCTCCAACGGCATCCTCACCCTCGCCGCCGCCGCGGTCGCCCTGATCTGGGCCTTCGACGCGCAGGTGACCCGCCTCATCCAGCTCTACATCGTGGGGGTGTTCGTCTCCTTCACCCTCAGCCAGCTGGGCATGGTCAGGCACTGGACGCGCGAGCTGCGCACCGTGGCCGACCCCGCCACCCGGCGCCGGATGCGGCGCTCGCGGCTGGTCAACGGGGCGGGGCTGGGCATGACGGCCACCGTCCTGGTGATCGCGCTGGTCGCCAAGTTCACGCACGGGGCGTGGATCGCGCTGCTGGCCATGGGCGTGGTGTTCGTGCTGATGCGCGGCATCCGCGCGCACTACGACCGGGTGCGCGCCGAGCTGGCCCTGGGGGACGACGCCGACGACGCGCGCGCCCTGCCCAGCAGGGTGCACGCCATCGTGCTGGTGTCCCAGCTGCACCGCCCCGCGATGCGTGCCATCGCCTACGCGCGGGCGTCCCGGCCCCAGGTGCTGGAGGCCGTGACGGTCGGCGTCGACGCCGAGGATGTCGCACGGCTGCGCGAGACATGGGAGGCTCTGGACCTACCGGTGCCGCTGAAGGTGCTCGACTCGCCCTTCCGCGAGATCACCCGGCCCGTGCTCACGTACGTCCGCTCGATCCGTCGGGAGAGCCCACGAGACATCGTGGTGGTCTACATCCCCGAGTACGTCGTCGGACACTGGTGGGAGCAGCTGCTGCACAACCAGAGCGCGCTGCGGCTCAAGGGAAGGCTGCTGTTCACACCTGGCGTCGTCGTGGCGTCCGTGCCGTGGCAGCTGGCCTCCACCCACGGACAGACAGGCATGGAGGACACAGTGCGAGGAACGGTGACGCGTGGTTACTGACGTCGGCGACATGGTCGAGCTCGAGATCGGGCCGGTGGCCCACGGCGGCCACTGCGTCGCCCGCATCGGGGCCGATGAGGACGGCCGCGGGGGCCGGGTCGTCTTCGTGCGGCACACCCTCCCGGGAGAGCGGGTGCGTGCCCGGCTCACGGAGACGGGGGAGACCGCGTCCTTCTGGCGTGCCGACGCCGTGGAGGTGCTCAGCGCATCGGCCGACCGTGTGCCGTCCGCGTGGCCGGCGGCCGGCCCCGGCGGGGTCGGCGGCGGCGAGCTGGCGCACGTCTCGCTCGCGGGGCAGCGGGCCTGGAAGGCGGCCGTGGTCGCCGAGCAGCTGCAGCGGCTGGCCCACCTCGAGCGCGAGGTCGAGGTCGAGGCGGTCCCCGGCGACGAGGAGCGCGGCGGCCTGGGCTGGCGCACCCGCATCGACCTGGTGGCGGACGGCAGCGGCCGCGCCGGGATGTCCGGCTTCCGCTCGCACGACGTGCACGCCCTGGACTCGATGCCGTTGGCCAACGAGGCGATCGCCGAGCTCGGGCTCTTCGAGCGCAGCTGGAAGGCCGGCTCCCGCATCGAGGTGGTCGCGCCCGCCGGCGGCGACATCCCCGTGGTGCTCGTCGACGGCGAGCCGTTCGACCTGCGTCGTGGCCGCGTCGACTCCCGTCCCAACGCCCGGACCTCGGTCCGGGAGAACGTGCACGTCGCGGGCCGCGACTACACCTACCGGGTGGCGGCCTCCGGCTTCTGGCAGGTCCACCGCGAGGCGCCCGCCGTGCTCGCCGGCGCGGTGCTCGACGCCCTGGGCGACGTCGACGGGTGGACGGTGCTCGACCTGTACTCCGGGGCGGGCCTGTTCACCGCGCCCCTGTCCGACGCGGTCGGCCCCACGGGCGCCGTCGTCGCCGTGGAGGGCGACCCGCAGGCCCTGCGCGACGCGCGGCGCAACCTGCACGACAGGTCCAACGTGGAGCTCCACGCCGGCGACGTGGCACGCGTGATGCTCGAGGACACTGAGGGCAGCATCGTGCACGCCGACGCCGTGGTGCTCGACCCGCCGCGCGTCGGCGCGGGCCGCAAGGTCGTCGAGGCCATCGCCGGGCTGCGGCCCGAGCGCGTCGTCTACGTCGCCTGCGACCCTGCCGCCCTGGCCCGCGACCTGGCGTACTTCGCCGAGCAGGGCTACGAGCTGGGCGCCCTGCGGGCCTTCGACCTCTTCCCGATGACGCACCACGTCGAGTGCGTCGCGACGCTGGCGCCGGTGGCGACCGCCTGACGGGGAGCCCGCCTCACGGGGCGCCCCCGCGGGGCGTTCCCAGCACCACCACGACGGCCGGGAGGGGGCGCCCTCCCGGCCGTCGCGCTGCGCGCTCGCGGGCCCGTCACCGGCGCCGCGCCGGCGGCTGTGCCCACCTCCCTCGCGCGTGAGCGGTGTCGGTCATAGCCTGGGATGTCGCCGGGCCGTGGGGCCTGGGGGAGGAGCGGGACCGATGACGGGTTCGGGAGAGAGCGCGGCGGCCCGCCGGCTCGCCGAGGCGAGCAGGGCCGCGACCATCGAGCTGCACAAGCAGGGGACCCCCGAGTACGACCAGCGGGCGCACCAGCGTGCTGTCGAGGCCGAGCGCAAGGCCGCCGAGGCCTTCGCCGCGGAGCGCGAGCAGCAGTAGCCCGAGCGGGCCGACGGGCGGCGGGCGGCGCGGTGGGACGGGCCGGCCGCCCGGCTCGCCGTGCCGGGTGTCGCTGGCGGGGACGCGAAGGGCTACGATGTATCTCGACGTCGAGATAACTGGGGGCGCCCCGCCGCGTAGGCTGGCGGCAGCCCCAGGACCACCGCGAACGGCCGTGGCCGCCCGCAAGACCAGCCCAGCGAAGGAGCCCTAGTGAGCAGCGTCGACAGCTATCGGTCGAAAGGCACACTCGAGGTCGGTGACGCCTCCTACGAGATCTACCGGCTCGCCGCGGTGCCCGGCGTCGAGCGTCTGCCCTACAGCCTGAAGGTCCTCGCGGAGAACCTGCTGCGCACCGAGGACGGCGCGAACATCACCGCCGACCACGTGCGCGCCCTGGCCGAGTGGGACCCGCAGGCCGAGCCCGACACCGAGATCCAGTTCACGCCCGCCCGCGTGATCATGCAGGACTTCACCGGCGTGCCGTGCATCGTCGACCTCGCCACCATGCGCGAGGCGGTCGCCGAGCTCGGGGGAGACCCCAGCCGGATCAACCCCCTGGCCCCCGCCGAGCTGGTCATCGACCACTCGGTCCAGATCGACGTCGCGGGCCGCCCCGACGCCTTCGAGCGCAACGTGGCGTTCGAGTACGAGCGCAACTTCGAGCGCTACCAGTTCCTGCGGTGGGGCCAGACGGCCTTCGACGACTTCAAGGTCGTCCCCCCGGGCACCGGCATCGTCCACCAGGTCAACATCGAGTACCTGGCCCGCACCGTGATGACCCGTGAGGTCGGCGGCGTGCTGCGCGCCTACCCGGACACCTGCGTCGGCACCGACTCGCACACCACGATGGTCAACGGCCTGGGCGTGCTCGGCTGGGGCGTCGGCGGCATCGAGGCCGAGGCCGCGATGCTCGGGCAGCCCGTGTCGATGCTCATCCCGCGCGTCGTGGGCTTCAAGCTCTCCGGCTCGATCCCGGCCGGCGTGACCGCGACCGACGTCGTCCTGACCATCACCCAGCAGCTGCGCCAGCACGGCGTGGTCGGCAAGTTCGTCGAGTTCTACGGCGACGGCGTCGCCGCCGTGCCGCTCGCGAACCGCGCGACCATCGGCAACATGAGCCCCGAGTTCGGCTCGACGTGCGCGATCTTCCCGATCGACGACGTCACGCTCGAGTACCTGCGCCTCACCGGCCGCGCCGACGACCAGGTCGCGCTCGTCGAGGCGTACGCCAAGGAGCAGGGCCTGTGGCACGACCCGAGCCAGGAGCCCGTGTACTCCGAGTACCTCGAGCTCGACCTCGGGACGGTCGTCCCGTCCATCGCCGGCCCCAAGCGCCCGCAGGACCGCATCGAGCTGACCGACGCGAAGAAGTCCTTCGCGACGACGATCCTCGACTACGTGCCCGACAACGAGGCCGCGCCCTACACCACGCCCCTCAGCTCGCTCGACGAGTCGGTCGACGAGACGTTCCCCGCCTCCGACCCGATCGCCGCGGGCCACGACGACGCGTCCGGCCAGCCGTCGCACGTCGCGTACGACAACACCGCCGCGCGCCCCCACAAGCGCGTCCCCGTGACGCTGGCCGACGGCACGCAGACCGAGATCGACCACGGCTCGGTCGTGATCGCCTCGATCACCTCGTGCACCAACACCTCGAACCCGTCGGTGATGCTCGCCGCGGCGCTCGTCGCGAAGAAGGCCGTCGAGAAGGGCCTCGCGGCGAAGCCGTGGGTCAAGACGTCGATGGCCCCCGGCTCGAAGGTCGTCACCGACTACTACGAGAAGGCCCAACTGTGGCCCTACCTCGAGAAGCTCGGCTTCCACCTGGTCGGCTACGGCTGCGCCACCTGCATCGGCAACTCGGGCCCGCTGCCCGAGGAGGTCTCGGCCGTGGTCAACGAGCACGACCTGTCGGTCGTCTCGGTGCTCTCGGGCAACCGGAACTTCGAGGGCCGCATCAACCCCGACGTCAAGATGAACTACCTGGCGTCCCCGCCGCTGGTCATCGCCTACGCCCTGGCCGGGACGATGGACTTCGACTTCGCCAACGAGCCCCTCGGCCACGCCGAGGACGGCTCGCCGGTGTTCCTCGCGGACATCTGGCCCTCCCCGGAGGAGGTCCAGGCGACGATCGACCAGGCCATCGACCGCGGCATGTTCACCAAGGACTACGCCGACGTCTTCGCGGGCGATGAGCGCTGGCAGGGCCTTCCCACGCCCGTGGGCGACACCTTCGAGTGGGACGCGGACTCGACCTACGTCCGTAAGCCCCCGTACTTCGAGGGCATGACCCCGGAGCCGGCGCCGGTGCAGGACGTCTCCGGCGCCCGGGTGCTGGCCAAGCTCGGCGACTCCGTCACCACCGACCACATCAGCCCGGCTGGCGCCATCAAGGCCGACAGCCCCGCTGGCCGGTACCTCGCCGAGCACGGCATCGAGCGCCGCGACTTCAACTCCTACGGCTCGCGCCGCGGGAACCACGAGGTCATGATCCGCGGCACGTTCGCGAACATCCGGTTGCGCAACCAGCTGGTCCCCGGCGTCGAGGGCGGCTTCACCGTCGACCACCTCACCGGCGAGCAGACCACCATCTACGACGCCGCGCAGTCCTACGCCGCCGCGGGCATCCCCCTGGTGATCCTGGGCGGCAAGGAGTACGGCTCGGGCTCCTCGCGCGACTGGGCTGCCAAGGGCACCGCCCTGCTGGGCGTCAAGGCCGTCATCACGGAGAGCTTCGAGCGGATCCACCGCTCCAACCTCATTGGGATGGGCGTGCTGCCGCTGCAGTTCCCGGCAGGGGAGACCGCCGAGTCGCTCGGGCTCGACGGCACGGAGGTCTTCGACATCGCCGGCGTCACCGGGCTCAACGAGGGCGTCACCCCGCGCACGCTCAAGGTCACCGCGACCAAGGGCGACGGCTCCGTCGTCGAGTTCGACGCGGTGCTGCGCATCGACACCCCCGGCGAGGCGGACTACTACCGCAACGGCGGCATCCTGCAGTACGTGCTGCGCTCGCTCGTCGCGAGCTGACAAGCCGCTCACGAGGCCGGCGCCCGCCACGGCGGGCGCCGGCCTCGTCGTGTCAGTCGCCCTTCACGTTGACGATCTGACGCAGCACATGGCGGACCTCGACGAGGTCGGCGGCGTCGGCCATGACCTGGTCGATGTCCTTGTAGGCCGCCGGGATCTCGTCGATGAACGCGTCCGTGTCCCGGTACTCGATGCCGGCCATGGCCGCACGCAGCTGGTCGACGGTGAACAGCCGCCGGGCCGCCGCCCGCGAGAGGCTGCGGCCCGCGCCGTGCGGCGACGAGCAGAGCGACAGGGCGTCGCCCTTGCCTGCCACCACGTAGGACGCCGTGCCCATCGACCCGGGGATGAGCCCTGGCTCGCCGGCCTCTGCGCGGATTGCCCCCTTGCGGGAGACCCACACCTTCTTGCCGAAGTGGGTCTCCTGCTCCGTGAAGTTGTGGTGGCAGTTGACGCGCTCGGCCTCCTCGACCGGCGCCCCCATGTGCTCGGCGATCGCGGAGACGACGCGGTCCATCATCTCCTCGCGGTTCGCGGCGGCGAAGTCCTGCGCCCACCGCAGCTCGCGGACGTAGGCCCAGAACTCGTCGGTCCCCTCGACCAGGTAGGCGAGGTCAGGGTCCGGCAGGTCGATCCACCACCGCCTGCACAGCTCGGCCGCGACGGCGATGTGGTGCTGCGCGATCTTGTTGCCCACCCCGCGCGATCCCGAGTGCAGGAACAGCCACACCCGGCCTCGCTCGTCGACCGACACCTCGATGAAGTGGTTGCCGGAGCCGAGGCTGCCGAGCTGCAGGCGCCAGTTGCCCGCGTACGCGTCGGGGGCGAACCCGGCGCGCTGGGACGAGGCCTCCAGCTCGTCGACCCGTGCGGCCGCCGAGCCGGTCAGCCGGGTGTTGTGGGCCCCGACCGACAGGGGGATGCGCGCTTCGATCGCCTCGCGCAGTCCGGACAGCGGCCCGGCAGCGCGGACCTGCTCCTCGACCCACCCGGTACGCACGGCGATCATGCCGCAGCCGATGTCGACGCCGACCGCCGCGGGGATGATCGCGCCGAGCGTCGGGATGACGGATCCCACGGTGGCGCCCTTCCCGAGGTGCGCGTCGGGCATCAGGGCGACGTGGGGGTAGACGAACGGCAGGGTCGACGTCGCAATGGCCTGCTCACGGGCGCGATCGTCCAGGACGGACGCCCAGCTGATCAGCCGCTTGGACAGGTGCTCTCTGGTCATGGTCGGCGATCCTGGCAGCCCGTGGCGGTGACGGCACGGGATTACCGCTGATGGGAGGTGGCGTCGCCGGCGTCGAACGACGCGCCCATGCGGGTCACGAGTCCGATCTGCACGGGAGTGAGGCTCCAGCTCATGGCGCGGTAGCCGCCTTCGTCGTCGAGGTGGCGAGCCAGCATCAGACCGGCGGAGCGTCCTGCGGGGCACGCGGGTCCGCGGGGCGCAGGAGCCCGAGCGTGCTGGGGACCAGTTCTGCGGCGGCACGTCGGGCGTTGAGCGTCGCCACCGCCCTCCGGTGCGCGCGGGCGAGTCCTCGCGGTCGCAGCGGGAGCCCTGGGGGGCGACGGGCGCCGTCACCGTCATGGTTGCCGTGCACCGAGACCAGCAACGTGGACGTGTGGGGCGTCAGAGCGGTCAGGCGCTCCCGTAGGGGCAGCCACGCCCGCAGGGCGCGCAGGGTGGGTGGCGACAGCACAACGGTGCGCGCGGGCTGCTTCCCCTGCGCCGCGGGCGGCCGGGGCACGTAGGTGAGGGTCCGGGTGGCGAGGTCGACGTCCGAGAGCTGGAGGGCCGCGAGCTCGCCGACCCGCATGCCGGTGTCGGCGATGAGCTCGACGACGAGTGCGTGCCGCAGCCAAGTCGGCAGCGGGCGGCCACGTCGCGCCTCGGTGGCCAGCTCGGCGCCTGCCTGCCGGGTGCTGGCGGCGCTGACGCGTGTCGACAGGGCTGGGGTCGGCAGGCGGTCGAGCGAGGGCTCCGGGAGGCCCGCGGACCGGGCGAGCAGCGTGAGGCAGGCGGCGCGGACGCGGTTGCTCGCCGCGGTGGACGGCGAGGAGGCAGCCGAGCGCGCGCGCAGCGCGCCTGTGCCGGCGCGCTGCAGGTACCGCGCGGCGAGGTCGGTGCTGAGGAGGTCGGAGAGCGAGGGGAGGGGGTCGATCTCAGCGGCGAAGCGTGACAGCTCCCCGGCGACCCAGACGAGCTGGCGCGCTCGCGCGGTGGAGCAGCCCTCGGCGGCGCCCCGGGCGAGGGTGCGCAGCTGCTCCTCGAGGTCGTCGCTCACATCCACGCGCCAGGTCTATCACCTCGATCCCGCAGATAACAGGCCCACACGCCGCTGCGCCGTCGTCGACCTGATCGGGGAGGGGTGCGTCTTCACACCACGCAGGGAGCACAAGAAGCCCAGAGGGACGAGCCGGGCACATCGGAGCCCGACCGGCCGCTGAGGGCCGATCGGGCTCCGGAATGGTGTCGCTCCCGGCGGGCGCGCTCAGGGGATGAGCGCGACGACCTTGATCTCGACGAGCTGCTTGGGGAAGGTCAGCTCCGTGATGCCGATCGCGGTCCACGCCGGCGGGACGGCGGTGCGCGGGATGTACCGGTCCTTGATCTCGAGGAAGAGCGGCAGCTGCTCCTGGAGGTCGACGTGGAAGGTCGTCATCTCGACGATGTCCTCGTAGGACGCGCCGGCCGCGGCGAGCACCTTGCCGACGTTCTCCCACGCCGCCACGATGTGGTCCTCGAGGCTCGAGTCGATGACGTTCATGTCGGCGTCGCGGCCGACCTGCCCTGCGGCGAACAGCAGGTTGCCCACCTTGACGGCGGGGGAGTAGTTGAATCGCTCGACGAGGTGCTTCATCTCGTCCGGGGCCACCAGTTCGCGCTGTGTCATCGTTCGTCCTCACTCGTTCTCGGCGCCGCGGGAGATCGCCGCGCCGAGATGAACGCTAAGAAGGTCGTGTGACCGCGGGGCGACGATCAGATGTCAGCCGTGTGACGTGCCCGGGGGGCTGTGTAACGACGAGATGTCGCAGGCCAGGCCGCGTCCCGAATCACGGGATCGCCCCGATTCGGCACGCGGCCTGGATGACTCCGCGATCCTCGCGATGCGCCCGTTGACATAGATAACAGGCCCACACGACTGGCGTCGCGCTGCATGCCAGACCGATCGACACCCCGCCTGCACAGCACAGCAAGGACGACGACACCCCCCCAGACCGCACCGCTGTTCCTCGGAGCGGTCAGCCCACGAGCACCTGCTCCAGGGTGTGCGCGCCGAGCTCGGCGTACGCGGGGGAGTCGTCCGAGTGCGCGGCCAGGGCGGTTCCCATGCACAACGCCCATCCCCGGGCGCGGGTCCAGACGTGGTCGTCGTAGGCGCGCAGCGCGTCGATGCGGGAGCGGAACCGCTCGCGCCCCGCCGGGTCGAAGGTCAGCCACGCTGTCGCGAGGTCGGTGGCGGGGTCGCCCGAGGTGATGTCGCCGAAGTCGACCAGGGCCCGAAGCCCGCCGTCGTCGCGCACCACGAGGTTGCCCGGGTGCACGTCACCGTGCGCCCACACGGGCGGGCCCGGCCATCGGGGCGCCCGGACGAACTCGTCCCACAGCTCGCGCAGGCGGTCCGCGTCGGCGATCAGGCCGCTGGCCAGCCGTCCGCTCACGGCCTCGGTCCGCGACGCGAGGGCGCCGCCCCGCACGGGGTTCACCGGCGCCTCCGCTGGCGCCGGGACGTGGACCCTGGCGAGGATCTGGGCGAGCGGCTCCGCCAGGGCGGCCCGCTCGTGAGCCGGGACGGTCACCGCGGAGCGGCCGGCGAACCACGGGACGATGCTCCAGCCCCACGGGTACCCACCGGACGGCAACCCGACCCGCACGGGGACGGGCACGCCCACACCGTCCCCATCCGTCTCCGGCGCCAGGGCGGGCGCCAGCACCGGCAGCCATCGCTGCTCGTTCAGCACCAGCTGGGCGGCCTGCTGCCGCCGCGGGAGCCGCAAGGCCAGGTCGGGGCCGAGCCGCAGCACCGCGTTGTCCCAGCCGCTCGTCACCAGCCGCACAGGCAGGTGGGCCAAGTCCGGGTGCTGCTCGGCCACGAGGCGTGCCGCGAGCGCGGCGGTGACCTCGATCTCGGCGGCGGGCCGGTCAGCCACGGGGAGCTCCTCGGGGGGTAGGCGGGCCCGGCCGGTGGTCGGAGGGCGCGTGGCTGTCAGACACGGTGGCTGTCAGACAGGGGCGGGGATGGTGCGGCTGGCGTCCCAGGGGACACCCCAGCCGAGGGTCTCGAACATCGCGTCGAGCACCAGCGCGGTGAAGCCCCACACCAGGTGGTCGCCCGCCAGGAAGGCGGGTGAGCGGTAGGTGACTCCGCCACGCGTGACGGTGGCCGTGCGGCGGTTGGCCGGGCTCAGCAGGTCCGCCACCGGGACGCGGAAGACGTCGGCGGTCTCGGCGTGGTCGACGGCGGCGACGGCTGAGGGCCGCGACCACCAGCCGACGACCGGTGTGACGAGGTGGTTGCTGACCGCGACCGGCAGCGGGGGAAGCACGCCGAGCACGTCGACCCCGTCGGGATCGAGCCCTGTCTCCTCGCGGGCCTCCCGCAGCGCGGCCTCGACCGGTCCGTGGTCGCCGGGGTCGAGGCGTCCGCCGGGGAAGGACACCTGGCCCGGGTGGTGGCCCAGCGTGGCGGCGCGCCGGGTGAGGAGGACGTCGAGCTCGGCGGCCACGGGTGGCTCAGGATGGCGGGCGGGCGTGTCGTCCAGCATGCCGAAGAGCACCAGCACGGCTGCGGGGCGGCCCGTGGCCGGCGTCCGCAACAGGCTCCGCACCCCCGACCGGGACCAGCGGTCGGCCCTGTCGTCGCACAGCGCCTCGAGCTGGGTCCTGGCCCCGGGGAGAGCCGCGGCGACGGCACGGGGCTCGTCAGGCGGGGTCATGCGCCCACCCTAGGCAATCCCCCTGGTGGCGAGGGGGCGTCACCATCCGTCGGGGAGCGGGCGACCCTCGTCGTACCCGGCGGCGGACTGGATGCCCATCACGGCGCGCTCGGCCAGCTCGGCGATGGTCGTCGCGCCGACGTACGCGCAGGCCGAGCGGACGCCCGCGGTGATGTGGTCGATGAGGTCCTCCACGCCGGGCCGCCGGGGGTCGAGGTACATCCGCGACGACGAGATCCCCTCCTCGTAGAGGGCCTTGCGCGCCCGGTCGTAGGCCGAGCCGCTGACGGTGCGGGCCGCGACGGCCCGCGCTGAGGCCATGCCGAAGCTCTCCTTGTACAGCCGGCCTGCGCCGTCCTCGTGCAGGTCGCCCG
>Ga0233375_1000635_pt1 | contig 17889 bp, 16 predicted proteins | sample ElkDunMinimDraft_10_FD_191539 | JGI IMG/M metagenome (GOLD analysis project Ga0233375, IMG submission 191539) | Fecal eukaryotic communites from dung pellets of Tule Elk in California, USA - Elk Dung E16 | ecosystem: Host-associated > Mammals > Digestive system > Large intestine > Fecal | place... | reverse complement strand
CGTCCGAGCACCTGGCCGTGATGGCGGACTGCGAGCGAGGCCTGGGTCGCCCCGAGCGGGCGATCACCCTCTCGCAGGAGCCCGAGGCGCAGACGCTCCCGGCGGACACGCAGATCGAGATGGCGATGGTCGTCAGCGGTGCGCGTCTCGACCTCGGCCAGGCCGAGGCCGCCGTCGCGGCGCTCTCCGCACCCCTGGTCCGCGCGGCGCGCGGGCTCCTTGCCGCCCGCGTCGCGCAGGCTCGCGCAGCGGCCCTCGAGGCCGCCGGCCGTCCGGACGACGCCGCTGCCGAGCTCGCCGCGTACCCGCAGGAGATCCTCGACGAGGCCGCGGGCAACGTCACGCAGGACGAGGACGTCGTGGTCTACGACCTGGCGGACGAGCCCGCCGAGGATCACGAGCCGGCCGCGGGGTCGTCGACGCAGGACGAGACCGAGGAGGACGTCCCTGACGAGGACGTGTCCGAGGACGTGCTCGACGAGGACGTGTCCGAGGACGTCGCCGACGAGGACGGCCGGGCCGGCGAGGTCGAGCCCGAGCCGCAGCCTGCGCCCACGCCCGCGACCGACGTCGCCACCGACGTCGCGGACGGGGAGGGCGACGGACCCGCGGAGGGGGCGCGGTGAGCGCGCGCGGCCTGATCGGCTGCGACGTGCCGCTCGCCGAGCGGTACGACCTGGCGCTCGTGGACCTGGACGGCGTCGCGTACCGGGGGCACCACCCTATCGACGGCGCCGCCGAGGGGTTGGCGGGTGCACGTGCCGCGGGCATGCGGCTCGTCTTCGTGACGAACAACGCGTCACGCGAGCCGGAGGCGGTCGCCGAGCAGCTGACGGGGCTCGACATCCCGACGCGGCCCGACGAGGTGATGACGGCGGCGCAGGCGGCCGCCGAGCTCCTCGCGACGCGGGTGCCGGCTGGTGAGCCGGTGCTCGTCGTCGGCGGGGCAGGGCTGCACACGGCGGTGGCGGCGAAGGGCTACCGCATCGTCGGGTCCGCGGACGACGAGCCCGTGGCCGTGGTGCAGGGCTATGCCGCGGACGTGGGCTGGACCCAGCTCGCCGAGGCCGCGTACGCCGTCCAGCGCGGTGCCTGGCACGTGGCGTCGAACCTCGACCTGAGCCTGCCGACGGCACGCGGGTTCGCGCCCGGCAACGGTGCGCTGGTCGGTGCCGTGCGGGCCGCGACCGGTGTGGAGCCGTCGAGCGCCGGCAAGCCGTCGCCGACCATGTACCGCCTGGCCGTCGACCGTGCCGGGGCGAGCAGGCCGCTGGTCGTGGGGGACCGGCTCGACACCGACCTGGCCGGCGCGCGGGCGGGGGACATGCCGGGGCTGCACGTGCTCACGGGCGTGAGCACCGCGCGCGACGCCGTGCTCGCGGTGCCGGGCGAGCGACCGCACTACCTGGCCGCGGACCTGCGGGCGCTGCTCACGCCGCACCCCGAGCCCGCGGTCGACGCCGGGTGGTGGGTGTGCCGGGGGGCCGCCGCCCGCGTCGTGGACGCCGTCCTCGAGGTCGACGGGCTGCCCGACGACCCGGTGGACCTGGTGCGTGCCGCGTGCGCGGCCGCCTGGGACGCCGCGGACCGTGGTGCCGGCCCGGACCCGGCGTCGGTGCCCGAGCTGCTGCGCTGACCGCGCCGACCTGTGGGCGACCGCCCCGCGGCGGCGAGCGCCGGGTACCGTGGGCGAGCGCGCGCCCGGCCGGTGCCGGCGGCACCCCCGGGTGCCGCGGCCCGGCCGCGGACGGGCGTCCGTGGTGGTCGTGAGGAGGACGTGACGTGAGCGAGCCCGTGCAGGAGCCGACGGTGCCGGGGGCGGTGCCGACCTCCGGCGACCCCGCCGTCGACGAGGCCCTGACCCGGCTCGCCGGCGTCGAGGAGCAGGACCTGCGCGTCCAGCTCACCACCTTCGAGGACGTGCACACGGCGCTCCAGGACCGGTTGGCGGACGCCGAGGGATGACGGCGACCATGACCAGGGCACGGCTCGACAGCGAGCTCGTCCGCCGAGGGCTCGCGCGCTCGCGCGGTCACGCGGCCCAGCTGCTCGCGTCCGGCCGCGTGCGGGTGGACGGTGCTGCCGTCCGCCGTGGCGCGACGACCGTCGACGACCGCCAGGACGTCCACGTCGAGACCGACCCCTCCGATCCCGGGTACGCCTCGCGGGCGGCGCACAAGCTCGCGGACGCCCTCGACGGGTACGGCACCGCGGGCCCGGTCGTGGCCGGCAGGCACTGCCTCGACGCCGGCGCCAGCACCGGCGGCTTCACGGACGTGGTGCTGCGTCGCGGCGCGGCTCACGTCGTCGCGGTCGACGTCGGGCACGGGCAGCTGGTGCCGCGGCTGCGCGACGACCCGCGGGTCGAGGTCCGGGAGCACGTCAACGTCCGGGACCTGCGGTCCGGTGACGTCGTCCCGGCGCCGGGCCTCGTGGTCGCCGACCTCTCCTTCATCTCGTTGACGCTCGTGATCGACCCGCTGCTGGCGGTGGCCGAGGACGCGGCCGACCTGGTGCTGCTCGTCAAGCCGCAGTTCGAGGTGGGCCGGGAGCGTCTCGGCGCCGACGGCGTGGTGCGCGACCCCCGGCTGTGGGCGGAAGCCGTGAGGACCGTGTGCGAGCGGGCCGTCGCGTCGGGTGCGGTGGTGCGCGACGTGCGCCCGAGCACGCTGCCCGGCACCCACGGGAACGTCGAGTTCGTGCTCTGGGCGCAGGGCCCGGGTGCGGCCGCCGCCGGTGCGTCCTCGTCGGACGTGGCAGCGGCCGTCGCCGCGGCCGTGGCGACCGCACTGGACCCCGACACGGTCCGTCACGGCGCTGGGCAGCGGGCATCGGGCGCCGGAGGTGCCCGGTGACGCGGCGTGCGCTCGTCGTCCGGCACAGCGGTCGGCCCGAGGCGCTGGACGCCACCGAGGCCGTGCTGCGCGCCCTGCGCGACGCGGACGTCGAACCGGTCACCGCGTCCCAGCACACGACCGCCGACGAGCTGCCGCCGTTCGAGCTGGCCGTCGTGCTCGGGGGGGACGGCACCATCCTGCGGGCCGCCGAGCTCACCCGGGGCACGGACGTGCCGCTGCTCGGTGTCAACCTCGGGCACGTGGGCTTCCTGGCCGAGATCGAGCCGGCGGACGTCGCGACCGCCGTGCAGCGCCTGGCGGACGGCGACTACGCGGTCGAGGAGCGCGTCACCCTGGACGTGCGGCTGGTCGACGCCGACGGCACGGTGCGGACCGCCTGGGCCCTCAACGAGGCGGCGCTGGAGAAGACGGACCCCGCGCGGATGATCGAGGTGGTCGTCGAGGTCGACGGCCGTCCGCTGTCGTCGTTCGGCTGCGACGGTCTCATCGCCGCGTCCGCGACCGGCTCCACCGCGCACGCGTTCTCGGCCGGGGGGCCGGTCGTCTGGCCGGACGTGCGCGGGACCGTCATGGTGCCCCTGGCGGCGCACACGCTCTTCGCCCGGCCGCTGGTCATGGGTCCGAGCAGCGTGCTGGCGGTGGAGGTCATCGAGCGGTCCCCGTCCACCGCGGTGGTCACCTGCGACGGGCGCCGGCAGCTACCCGTCGCGCGGGGGACCCGCATGGAGGTCAGCGTCAGCGACGTGCCCGTGCGGTTCGCACGGCTCTACCCCGCGCCGTTCACGACGCGGCTCGTCCAGAAGTTCGACCTGCCGGTCGTGGGCTGGCGCGGTGCCCGCAGCGGTGACGAGGACGGTACGTCGTGATCGACGAGATCCGGATCGAGGACCTGGGCGTCATCGGGCGTGCGCACGTGCGGCTCGGCCCCGGCCTGACGGTGCTCACCGGTGAGACCGGTGCCGGCAAGACGATGGTGCTCACCGCGCTCGGGCTCCTCCTGGGCGGGCGCGCCGACCCGGCGACCGTGCGGACCGGCGCCGCGGGCGCCGCCGTGGAGGGGCGCGTCCTGCTGCCCGCGGGGTCGCCCGCGCTCGAGCGCGCCCGCGAGGCCGGTGCCGACGTGGACGACGACGGGTCGCTGGTCGTGCTGCGCACCGTCAGCGCCGGGACGCCCGACTCGCCGGGACGCTCCCGGGCCCACCTCGGCGGGCGGTCCGTGCCGCAGGGCGTCCTCGCGGAGATCGCCGAGGAGCTCGTGACGGTCCACGGCCAGGCCGACCAGATGCGGCTGCGCTCCGCCGCCCGGCAGCGCGCCGCCCTCGACGCGTTCGCGGGGCCCGCGCACGCCGAGGTGCTCGCGCGGCACGCCGCGACGTGGGCGCAGCGGGTGCGCGTGCAGGCGGAGCTCGACGACCGGGTCGCGCACGCCCAGGAGCGTGCCCGGGAGGCCGAGCTGCTGCGCCTGGGCCTGGCCGAGGTCGAGCGCGTCGCGCCGCAGCCCGGGGAGGACCTCGAGCTGGCCGCCGAGGCCGAGCGGCTCGGCAACGCCGAGGACCTGCGTGCCGCGGCCGCCGGGGCGCACGCCGCGCTCGTGGGGGACGAGGACGCGGCGGACGTGGGCGCCGCGGCCGTCGTGCTGGTCGAGGAGGCGCGGCGCTCCCTGGAGCACGCCGGGCACCACGACCGGGCGCTCGCCGACCTGGCGACCCGCGCCGCCGAGGCGGGGTACCTGCTGGCCGACCTCGCGGCCGAGCTCTCGGCGTACGCGCAGGACCTGCAGGCCGACCCGGCACGGCTCGACGCCGTGCAGCGCCGGCGTGCCGAGCTGACCGGCCTGACCCGCAGCTACGGCGAGGACGTCGCGGCCGTGCTCGCGTGGGCGCAGGACGCCTCGCAGCGGCTGCTGGACCTCGACGGCGGGCAGGAGCGCGTCGCCGAGCTCACGGAGCAGCGCGACGCGCTCGACGAGCGGCTGCGTGAGCTGGCCGCGACGATCACGGCCACCCGCACCGAGGCCGCCGTGCGGCTCGCGCAGGCGGTCACCGAGGAGCTGGCGAGCCTGGCCATGGGCGGGGCGCACCTCGAGGTCGTCGTGCGCCCGGCCGACGAGCCCGGCCCGCACGGTGCCGACCACGTCGAGATGCTGCTCGTCCCGCACGCGGGCGCCCCGGCGCGGGCGCTCGGCAAGGGGGCGTCGGGCGGTGAGCTCTCCCGCGTCATGCTCGCCCTCGAGGTCGCGCTCGCGACCGCGGACGGCTCCGGGGCGGCGACGCCCGGGACGTTCGTGTTCGACGAGGTCGACGCCGGCGTCGGCGGCCGCGCCGCGACGCAGGTCGGGGAGCGGCTCGCGCGGCTCGCGCAGGGCACGCAGGTGCTCGTCGTCACCCACCTGGCGCAGGTCGCCGCCTTCGCCGACCGTCACCTGGTGGTCTCCAAGTCCGTGGCCGACGGCGTCGACGTGGTGACGGAGTCCGACGTGCGCGAGGTGGACGGCGAGGAGCGGGTGCGCGAGCTGGCCCGGATGCTCTCCGGGCAGGACGACTCGGCCACGGCACGCGCGCACGCGGCGGAGCTGTTGGCCCAGTCCGTGGGACGATGATCCGCGATGAGAGTCTCCCTTCGCCGCCGCACGCCCGCGACCGATGATGCCGAGGTCGTCGGCCCTGCCCGTGTCGACCCCCGCACCAAGGCGCTGACCAAGCGGCTCAAGCCCGGCGACATCGCCGTGATCGACCACCTCGACCTGGACCGCGTGTCCGCCGAGGCGCTCGTCGCGTGCCAGCCCGCCGCCGTCCTCAACGCCGCCAAGTCGACGTCCGGCCGCTACCCCAACCTCGGGCCCGAGATCCTCGTCGAGGCGGGCATCCCGCTGATCGACGACCTCGGTCCCGACGTCATGGCGATCACCGAGGGTCGTGTGCTGCGGGTCGTCGACAACGCCGTCCACGACGGTGACACGCTCGTCGCCGAGGGCGTCGCCCAGACCGCGCAGAGCGTGGCGGCGACGATGGCCGAGGCGCGCGAGGGGCTGTCGGTGCAGCTGGAGTCCTTCGCGGCCAACACGATGGACTACCTGCGCCGGGAGCGTGAGCTCCTGCTCGACGGCGTCGGGGTGCCGGACATCGACACGCGCATCGAGGGTCGTCAGGTCCTCATCGTCGTGCGGGGCTACCACTACAAGGAGGACCTCGTCACGCTGCGTCCGTACATCCGCGAGTACCGGCCGGTGCTCATCGGGGTGGACGGCGGCGCCGACGCGATCCTCGACGCCGGCTGGCGACCCGACATGGTCGTCGGCGACATGGACTCGGTGTCCGACCGGGCGCTGCGGTGCGGCGCCGAGATCGTGGTGCACGCCTACCGTGACGGCCGCGCGCCGGGCATCGCCCGCGTCGAGGAGCTCGGCGTGCCGTACGTGGTGTTCCCCGCCACGGGCACCAGCGAGGACGTGGCGATGCTGCTGGCCGACGACAAGGGCGCCGAGCTCATCGTCGCGGTCGGCACGCACGCCACCCTCGTGGAGTTCCTCGACAAGGGCCGCTCCGGCATGGCCAGCACGTTCCTCACCCGGCTGCGCGTCGGCGGCAAGCTCGTCGACGCCAAGGGTGTGTCCCAGCTCTACCAGCACCGCATCTCCAACGTGCAGCTGACGCTGCTCGTCATGGCAGGGCTGCTGGCACTCGGCGTGGCGCTGGCCTCCACGGCCGCCGGGCAGACCCTGATCGGCCTCGTCGGTGCGCGCGTCGACGACCTGCTGTCGTGGGTCGGCTCGCTGCTCGGCGGATCGCCGTGACCGCCCCCGCCCGCCGCGCCCCCGACCCCGGCCTGCGCGGCGCCCCGTTCGCACGTCCCGCCGCGATCCGTCGCGCACCCGACCGAGAGCACACCCCGTGATCGACTTCCGGTACCACATCGTCTCCCTCATCTCCGTGTTCCTCGCGCTCGCCGTCGGCATCGCCCTCGGCGCCGGCCCGCTGAAGGAGACCATCGGCGACACCCTGACCGGCCAGGTCGAGGCGCTGCGCGCCGAGAAGGAGGGCCTGCGATCCGAGCTGGACCGCACCGGCGGCGACCTGGCCGCCGCGAACGCGTTCGCCTCCGCCTCCGGGGAGCGCCTGCTCGCGGGCGCCCTGACCGACCGTCGCGTCGCGCTGGTGCTCGTCGACGACGTCCCCGAGGACGACGTCGCGGCGCTCGTCGAGCGGTTCACCCAGGCCGGTGCCGAGATCTCGGCGACGGTGACGGTGGACGAGGCGTGGACCGACCCCGCGATGGCGACGTACCGCCGGACCCTGGCGGGCACGGTCATGTCCTACCTCGACCAGCCGCCGGCAGCCGACGCCGGTGCGGACGCCGAGCTCGCCGAGGCGCTCGTCTCCGGGCTCGTCGGCGCCGACTCCGCGGCGCCCGACACGCTGTCGGAGAACGCATCGTCCCTGCTCGACGTGCTCGCGGCGGGTGACCGGCCGCTGGTGTCGTACGCCCAGGACGTGACCCGCCCGGCGGACGCCGTGGTGGTCGTCGCCGGTACGCCGGCCGAGCCGGCGGACAGCGACGCGACGGCCGCGCCGACGCCCGTGACCTTCGACGCCCAGCTCGCGCTGGCGGCCGCGGCCCAGCGGCTCTCCGAAGGGGCCGTCGTCGCCGGGACCGGGACGGACGGCGACGACCTGGTCGCCGCCGTGCGCGGTGACGACGCGCTCGCCGACACCGTGACCACCGTCGCCGACGTCGCGATCGTCAGCGGGCAGGTGGTGGTGCCGCTCGCGCTCGCCGCCGCGATCGCCGACCAGCCCGGGCACTACGGCTACGGGGACGGGCTGGAGACGCTGCCGCCGGCGGTCCAGCTCCCGCCCGTGGACCGCACGCCCGTCGTGCCCGAGACCGACGACGCCGGCGCGCAGGGCGAGGTGCCCGACCCGGCCGGCGGTGAGGGATGAGCCGCGCAGGCCGGCCCGCGGCCGCGCTCGTCGCCGCCGCGGTCACGGCCGCGGCGCGCGGTGGGCTGGACTGGCAGCCGCCGGGCGGCGCCGCGACGTGGACGCGTACCAACCACCGCGGTGAGCCCGTCAGCCTGCTGGAGGGTCCGGCGGTCGCCGTCGGCGTCCTCTCCGGTGCGCTCGCCGGCGCGGGCGGTCTGCGCGCGACAGCCGCGACCGCGACGGCCGTCCTGGGCGCCGGTGCCTTCGGCCTGGTCGACGACCTGCGCGAGGACCCCGGGACGCGTGCCAAGGGCCTGCGCGGGCACCTCGGCGCCCTCGCGCGCGGGCACCTGACCACCGGCGGGCTGAAGGTGCTCGGCATCGGGGCGAGCGCCCTCGCGGCGGCCGCGCTGGCCCCGCCCGGCGGCGGTGCCGCCACCCGTCCTGCCGCCCGTGCGGTGGACACCCTGGCGTCAGCGGCACTGGTGGCCGGCACCGCCAACCTCGTCAACCTGCTCGACCTGCGCCCGGGACGTGCCCTGAAGGCCGTCTCCCTGGCGGCGGCGCCGCTCGTGGGCACCGGCGGTGGCGTGGCGGCGTGCGCGGTGCTCGGCGCGGCCTCGACCGCCGTCGAGGCCGACCTCGCCGAGACGGACATGCTCGGCGACTCCGGGGCGAACGCCCTGGGCGCGGCGCTGGGCACGGCGCTGGTGCTCGGTGCGCCGCGCCCCGTGCGGCTCGCGGCGCTCGCCGGCGTCGTCGGCCTGACCCTCGTCAGCGAGCGGGTCAGCTTCACCCGCGTCATCGAGCGCACGCCGGTGCTGCGCGAGATCGACGCGTGGGGGCGGCGCCCCGCTGCGCCCCGGGCGGGCGTGGGCGCGACGCCATGACCCGTGCGGGTCTGCGCAGCGCCGTCCAGGGGCTGCTCGGCGCGGCGGCGATGATCGCGGTCGTCACCGTCCTCAGCCGGGTGCTCGGGCTCGTGCGCACCCTCGTCCTCAACGGGACCGTCGGGCACGAGGCGATCGCCGACGCGTACAACGCGGCCAACCTCCTGCCCAACGTGCTCTTCGAGGTCGCGGCCGGTGGGGCCCTCGCCGGCGCCGTCGTGCCGCTGCTGGCCGCGCCCGTGGCACGCGCCGACCGCGCGCAGATCGACCGCCTCGTGTCGGCGGCGCTCGGGTGGGTCCTGCTCGTCCTGGTCCCGCTCGGCGTCCTCCTCGCGGCGCTGAGCGGCGTCGTGGCGGCGGTCGCGAGCAGGGACGACCCCGTGCTGGCGGCGACCGTGCGGTACTTCGTGCTGGTCTTCTCCGTGCAGGTCCCCGTGTACGGGCTCACCGTGCTGCTGTACGGCGTGCTGCAGGCGCACCGCCGGTTCTTCTGGCCGGCGTTCGCCCCGGTGCTGAACTCCCTCGTCCTGATCGCGACCTTCGTGGTGTACGGCGCGCTCGCGGACGGCGAGACGTCCGACCCGACGGCGCTGGTGCCGGGCGCGATCGACCTGCTCGCGTGGGGCACGACGGCGGGCGTCCTCGCGATGCTGCTGCCGGTGCTGCTGCCCGTGCGTCGGCTCGGCGTGCGGATGCGTCCCACGCTGCGGTTCCCGGACGACGCGGGCCCCCGGTTCCGGGCGCTCGCGCTCGCCGGTGTCGGGTCGGTCGCCGCCCAGCAGCTCTCGGTCCTCGTCATCTGGTACGTCGCCAACGAGCTGCTGCCCCACGACGGGCGCGGCTTCTCCGCGGTCGTCTACGCCCAGCAGGTGTACCTGCTGCCGTACGCGGTCCTGGTCGTCCCCCTGGCGACGTCGACGTTCCCGCGCGTGGCGGCGCACGCCGCGACGGGGGACCGCGCGCGGTTCGCCGCGACGTCGGCCGTCACGACGCGCGCGGTGCTGACCGTGGGCGCGCTGGGCGCGGCGGCGGTGGTCGCGGGCGGCAGCGGCGTGGCCCGGGTCTTCGCGGACCTCGCGACGGGCGAGGGTGACGGGCTCGCCGAGGCCATGAGCATCCTGCTCACGTGGATGCCCGCGGGGGTCGTCGGGCTCGCGGTGATGTTCCACGTGTCCCGCACGCTCTACGCCGTGGAGCGGCCGCGCGCGGCGATCCTCACGAACGTCGTCGGGTGGGGTGCCGTCGCGCTCGCCGTCCCGCTGCTCGTCGTGCTGGGGGACCCGCAGGACCCGACGGCCGTGCTCCGGTCCATCGGGCTCGCGACGTCGCTCGGCATGGCGCTCGGCGGTGTCGTGGCGGTCCTCGCGCTCCGGCACGCCGCGGGCGGTGCCGCGCTCGCCGGTCTGGGGCGCACGGCTGTCGTCGCGGTGGGCGGCGGGGTGCTCGGGGCGGTCGCCGGCCGCGGCGTCGCGACCACGGTGATGAACGTGGTGGGTGACGGCGCGCTCAGTGCGACGGCGGCCGCCGGAGGGGGCGCGGTCGTCGCCGTCACGGCGGTGGCCGCCGCGGTCGCACTGCTCGACCGCGGCACGCTGACCGGTGTGGTGCGCGTCGAGCGCGCACCGGTGCCGGGGGCGACGTCCGACGACCCCGCGCCGTCCGGACGGACCGGTCCGACCCCGACGTGACGCACGGCGCGCCACGTTCGGGTGCTCCCACGTCCCGGTCGGGCGTCGGGTCCGGTAGGGTGGAAGCCCGTGATGGAACGCGCGCATCGACTCTCCGGGCGGTCGGACTCCCTGACCCGGCACATCTTCGTCACGGGGGGCGTGGCCTCCTCTCTGGGCAAGGGCCTGACGGCCAGCAGCCTCGGTCGACTTCTCCGTTCGCGCGGTCTGCGCGTCACGATGCAGAAGCTCGACCCGTACATCAACGTGGACCCCGGGACGATGAACCCGTTCCAGCACGGTGAGGTCTTCGTCACCGAGGACGGTGCCGAGACCGACCTGGACGTGGGCCACTACGAGCGGTTCCTCGACGTCGACCTGGTCGGCTCGGCGAACGTCACCACCGGGCAGGTGTACTCGGACGTCATCGCCAAGGAGCGCCGCGGCGAGTACCTCGGCGACACCGTGCAGGTGATCCCGCACATCACGGACGAGATCAAGGGCCGGATGCGCTCGCAGGCGTCCGAGGACGTCGACGTGATCATCACCGAGATCGGCGGCACCGTCGGCGACATCGAGTCGCAGCCGTTCCTCGAGGCGGCACGCCAGGTGCGCCACGACCTCGGCCGCGACAACGTGTTCTTCCTGCACGTGTCCCTGCTGCCGTACATCGGCCCGTCGGGTGAGCTGAAGACCAAGCCCACGCAGCACTCCGTCGCGGCGCTGCGCAGCATCGGCATCCAGCCGGACGCGATCGTGCTGCGCGCGGACCGCGAGGTGCCGGAGTCGATCAAGCGCAAGATCGCGCTGTTCTGCGACGTCGACGTCGACAGCGTCGCGATCGCCAAGGACGCGCCGAGCATCTACGACATCCCGCGCGTGCTGCACGCCGAGGGTCTCGACGCGTACGTGGTCCAGCGGCTCGGCCTGCCGTTCCGTGACGTGGAGTGGAGCGGCTGGGACGCGCTGCTCACCCGGGTGCACGCCCCCGCGCACCAGCTCGAGATCGCGCTCGTCGGCAAGTACATCGACCTGCCCGACGCGTACCTCTCGGTGACCGAGGCGCTGCGCGCCGGCGGGTTCCACCACGACGCACGCGTGACGATCCGGTGGGTGCCGTCCGACGACTGCCGCACCCCGGAGGGTGCCCAGGAGGCGCTCGGCGGCGTGGATGCCGTGCTCGTGCCCGGCGGGTTCGGCGTGCGCGGCATCGAGGGCAAGCTCGGCGCGCTGCGCTGGGCGCGGGAGCGCAAGGTCCCCACGCTCGGCCTGTGCCTGGGTCTGCAGTGCATGGTCATCGAGTACGCGCGCAACGTCGCCGGGCTCGAGGGGGCGTCGTCCTCCGAGTTCGACCCGGGCTCACCGCACCCCGTCATCGCCACGATGGAGGAGCAGCTGGCGATCGTCGGCGGCGAGGGCGACCTCGGCGGCACGATGCGCCTGGGCGCGTACGACGCCGCGCTGCTGCCCGGCTCCGTCGTCGCCGAGGTGTACGGCACCGAGCGCGTCTCGGAGCGGCACCGGCACCGGTACGAGGTGAACAACGCGTACCGCGACAAGCTCGAGGCCGCCGGTCTCGTGATCTCCGGCGTCTCGCCCGACCGCTCGCTCGTGGAGTTCGTCGAGCTGCCGCGCGAGGAGCACCCGTACTACGTCGCGACGCAGGCGCACCCGGAGTTCAAGTCGCGTCCTACGCGTGCGCACCCGCTGTTCGCTGGCCTGGTCGGCGCGGCGCTCGCGGCGCGGACCGGCGCGTGAGCGGCGAGGCGCTCGTCGACCTCCCGCGCGAGCGGGAGGTCGTCGAGCACCGCCTGCTGCACGACGGGCGCGTGTGGGACCTGGTGTCCGACACGGTGCGCCTGGACGACGGCGACGTCGTGCGCGAGTACGTCGACCACCCCGGCGCCGTCGCGGTGATCGCGCTCGACGACGAGGACCGCGTGCTGCTGCTCTCCCAGTACCGGCACCCGGTGCGTCACGTGCTGTGGGAGCCGCCCGCGGGTCTGCTGGACGTCGAGAACGAGGACCTCGTCACGGCGGCCGCGCGTGAGCTCGCCGAGGAGGCGGACCTCGTGGCCGGCCGGTGGTGGCGGCTCGCGGAGTACTTCACGTCGCCCGGTGGGTCCGACGAGCGCATCACGATCTTCCTCGCGCGGGACCTGTCGCCCGTGCCGGAGGCGGAGCGCTACGTGCGCGGCGAGGAGGAGGCCGACATCGTGCCCGTCTGGGTGCCGCTGGACGACGTCGTCGCGGGGGTGATGGCCGGTCGGCTGCACTGCCCGACCACGGTCGTCGGCGTCCTCGCGGCCGTGGCCGCGCGCGGTGCCGGCTGGTCGGGTCTCACCGAGGTGACGCCCGTCTGACCCGACCGCGCCCCGTGTGGACGAACGACCGCCGAGGGGCGGGGCCCGGACGGGCCCCGCCCCTCGTCACGTCGGCGCTCGTGCCGTCCTGGCCGTGCTCTCGTCAGGCCGCGCGGCGGCGCAGCGTCCCGAGGAAGGACGCGATCGCGGCGATCAGGACGCCGGCGCCGAGCATGTGCAGGTTCACCAGGGCGATCGGCAGCCCGGTGAACAGCTGCACGTACCCGACGAGCCCCTGCGCGAGCGTGACGACCATCAGGACCAGTCCCGAGCGCAGGGCGCGGGCCGGGCCGCCCGACCCGGCACCCGCGACGCGGCGGGCGCGGGCGAGCAGCACCAGGATCACGGCGAGGGTCGCGACGAACGCCCACACGGACAGCGCGTGGACCCGCGCCACCGCGTACGGGTCCACGGCGAAGCGGTACCCGACCTCCTCGTCCCCGGAGTGGGGTCCGGCCCCCGTCACGACGACGCCCAGCGCCACCACGACGGCGCCCAGGACCGCCAGGCCACGGGCGAGCGTGCGGACGCGCTCGTCGACGACCGGCACGACCGGGCCGTCGCCCTCGCGCCGCCGGACCAGCAGCCACGCGGAGACGGCGATGAGCCCGGCGGAGATGAGGAAGTGCGAGCCCACGATCGCCGGGTGCAGGTCGATGAGCACGGTGATCCCGCCGACGACCGCCTGCACGAGCACGCCGACGAGCGGCGCCCAGGCCAGCCTGCGGTAGGACAGCGACCGCGTGCGGTCGAGCCCCGCCAGCAGCGCGACGGCGAGCGCCACGACGAGGAGCACCCCCGTGAGCGTGCGGTTCCCGAACTCGATGATCGGGTGGATCGTCATCTCGCCGTGGAACTCGGGCGTGAACCGGCCGGGCTCGCAGTACGGCCACGTCGAGCACCCGAGCCCGGAGCCCGTGAGTCGCACGGCGCCGCCCGTCACGACGATGCCGATCTGCGCCACGAGGTTCGCGACGACCGCGCGCTGCGTCCAGCCCGGGCGCAGGCGGTCGAGGAGGGCGACGACCCGCCGGGGTGACCCGGGCGGGCGCCCGTCCTCGCGCTGGGACGTCGAGTCGGGGGAGGGCATCGTGCCGGTCACGGGGTCCAGGGTAGGCGGCGGTCGTGGCCCCGCGGTGCGCCCGGCGCGACCGGGCCGTGCGGTGTACGTCTCATCGTGCCGGGCGGCACCGCCGGTCGCCTCAGTGCCAGCGGAAGAGCCGCGCCGCCAGGGTGCCGAGCACGGCGGTCCACCCGGCCAGCACGAGCACCGGGACCAGCGGCAGCGCACCGTCGACCAGCGCACCGCGCAGCACGTCGCCCAGGGCGCCGGACGGCAGCCACGCGGCGAGCGTCGCCAGCGGCCCGGGCAGGCGGTCCGCCGGCACGATGACGCCGCCGCCCAGCGCGAGCACGAGCAGCAGCAGGTTGGCCAGCGCGAGCACCGCCTCGGCCCGCAGGGTCCCCGCGACCAGCAGCGCCAGCGCGGTGAAGGCCGCGGTCCCCAGGACGACGCCGACGAGCGCGAGCAGGACCCCCGCGGGGTCCGGCCGCCACCCGAGCACCAGGGCGGCGGCTCCGATGAGCACGACCTGGACGGCCTCGACCGCGAGCACGCCGAGCACCTTGCCCGCGAGCAGCCCGCCGCGCCCCAGCGGCGTCGTCGCCATGAGGCGCAGGACGCCGTTGCGGCGGTCGAACGCCGTGGCGATCGCCTGCGAGGTGAAGGACGCCGTCATGACGGCCAGCGCGAGGACGCCGGGCGTGAGGAAGTCGACCCGGCTCATGCCGTCGGTGTCCAGCGCGACGAACGAGGTCTGGACGAGGCCGACCAGGGCGAGCACGGGGATGACCACCGCGACCAGCACCTGCTCGCCGTTGCGCAGGATCATGCGCGCCTCGAACGCCGCCTGCGCGAGCACCCGCCGGGCGGGCGGTGCCGCGGCCGGCCCGTCGGCGAGCGGTGTCGCGGGGGCGTCGGGCACGCTCATCGCAGGCTCCGTCCGGTCAGGTCGAGGAAGACGTCCTCGAGGGTGCGGCGGCCCAGGTCCAGGCGCGTGACCAGCACGTCCTGCTCGGCGAGCCACCCGGTGGTGGCGGCCACCGTGCCGGGCGCGACCGGGCCGCTCACGGCCAGCGACGTCCCGGAGCGGCGCTCCACGGTGAACCGGCCACCGAGCCGCGCCGCGAGCCCGGTCGGGTCGACGTCGCTCGCGGTGTCCACGACGAGCGTCGCGGTCCCGTCGCGGTCGACGCCGGCGGCGAGCAGCTGCGGCACGGTGCCGCGGGCGATCACCGTCCCGTGGTCGACGACGGCGACCTGGTCGGCCACGTCCTCGGCCTCCTCCATGAGGTGCGTCGTGAGGATGACCGCCGCACCGCCGTCGCGCAGCTCGCGCACGAGCTCCCACACGGCCAGCCGGGACTGCGGGTCCATGCCCGCGCTCGGCTCGTCGAGGAACACCGCACGGGGTCGCCCGACGACCGCGAGGGCCAGCGCGAGCCGCTGGCGCTGCCCCCCGGACAGGCGGCGCACGGTGGTGCGCGCGAACGCGCCGAGGCCGAGACGCTCCGCGAGCTCACCCGTGTCGAGCGGCCGGGCGTACATGCGCGCGACGTGCTCGAGCATCTCCTGCGCCCGCACGCCCGTCGGCAGGCCGCCGTCCTGCAGCATCACGCCGACGGCGGGCCGCAGCGCCGCGGCGTCCGCGACGGGGTCGAGGCCGAGGACGCGCACGGTCCCGGCGTCGGGGGACCGCAGGCCCTCGCAGCACTCGACCGTCGTGGTCTTCCCCGCGCCGTTGGGCCCCAGCACCGCGGTGACGCGGCCGGCGTCGGCCGTCAGGTCGAGGCCGTCGACGACGGTACGTCCGTCGTACCTCTTGACGAGGCCGTGGACCTCGACGGCAGGGGAGCGGGGCACGGAGCGCGAGTCTAGGCGCTCGCAGGCCTCGCACCGGTGCCGGCGGCGGGTGCCCCTGGCGGCGCTGTCCTGGTGGTGGACGGGCCGTGCGGACGTCGTCCGCCGCCCCCTACGGTGTGCGCACGGGGCGATCTGCCCGGATCGTCCCGCGCGTCCCCGTGCCCCGTGACTGTCGAAGGAGCTGCCCGTGGTCACGTACCGCATCGACACGGCGACCCTGTGGGAGGTCCCGCAGGACGTCGCGGCGACGTGGGAGCACGTGGAGCGGCTCGAGAGGCAGGGGCCGCCGGGCGACGCCGAGCGGGTCGTCTGGCTGCGCATCCTCGGGGCGCTGGCCGCCGCGGAGCGGCTCGCGTGGGCGGACGTGGCGCGCCACGGGGGACCGGCGGCGCTCGCCGACCTGCCCGCGGCCGAACCCGTCCCGGCCGCCGCGTGGCGACCCCTGCTGCGGCTCGCCCAGGTGCTGCACCGGCGGGGCCTGCTCGACGCGGCCGACGCCGTGGTCGACGCGGTGCGCCGTGCCGCGCAGGCGGCGGCCGTGGTCCCCGGCGTCGACGAGGTCGCGCGCCGGGACTGCTCGGCGGTGCTGGCGTTCGCCGACCAGGGGCAGGGGCGCGTGCGCTACGGCACCGGCCGGTACGCGGAAGCCGTGCACCTGTTCTCCTCCGCGCTCGAGCGCCGCACGCGGGACGGCGCTCCCGGCGACCAGGTGGGGGCGAGCCGGATCGCGCTCGCGGCGGCGTCCGCGCGTGCGGCCGGTGAACCCGGCCCCCCGACGGGCGGCACGGGTCCGGCGGCTCGGGCGCGCGCCACCGTGTAGCCCTCCCGCGCTGCGACGCCCGCTCCGCGCCACGTGCGAGGTGCACGTCACCAAGGCTCGCCTTGCTTGCGTGGATGGATTTCGGCAACAAGGATGTTGCCGATATCGGGTGCAGTCGTGCCCACACCGACGGCTCTGGCGGGTCGAGGGTGCCGACGTCGCGGGGAGGTGCTGCATGGCCGGGTCCACACCCGTCGCCGACCGTGGCGCCGACGCCGACCGCGGCCCCGACGCGGCGAGCGAGCACGACGCCTCCACCCGCCGCCGGATCCTGCAGCTCGTCGCCTCCGACGGCCCGGTCAGCGCCGCGGACCTCGCGTCCGCGCTCGACCTCGCCGCCGCGGGCGTGCGCCGGCACCTCCAGGCCCTCGAGCTGGCGGACCAGGTGGCCGTGCACGTCGGCCCCGCGGGCACGCGCGGCCGCGGCCGGCCCGCGCGACGCTACGTCGTGACCGGACAGGGCCAGGCCGCCCTCACCCAGCGGTACGCGGAGATCGCGACCGACGCCCTGCACTTCCTCGCCGACGCAGCCGGCCCGCGCGCCGTCCAGCAGTTCGCCGAGCATCGCGTGGCCGAGCTGGAGGCGCGGCACGCGGGCGTCGTCGACGCCGCCGGCGAGGACGTCACGGCCCGCGCCCGGGCCCTCGCACGAGCCCTGGCCGACGACGGCTACGCCGCGTCGGCGCGCCCCGTGCCCGGGACCGCCGTCGTGCAGCTGTGCCAGGGGCACTGCCCCGTCCAGGACGTGGCCGCGCAGTTCCCCGAGCTGTGCGAGGCCGAGACGCGCGCCTTCAGCCGGATGCTGGGCGTGCACGTGCAGCGGTTGTCCACGCTCGGCTCGGGTGGCCACGTGTGCACCACGAGCATCCCCGCCGGTGGCGGCAGGTCATCGCCCCCGGACGCCGACGAGGCGCCCGACCACCCCGCGCGGCCGCCGGACCGTCGGCACGCCCGACCACCGACCCCCCAGCCCTCCCCAGCCCCCGTGCACTCGACGGAAGGACCGACACCATGAGCGCACCCACGGACGACACGGCCACCCGGCCGGCGACCGGTGAGCCGATGAGCCAGGACGAGGCCATCGCCTCGATCGGCAACTACACCTACGGGTGGCACGACCCGGACGTCGCCGGCGCCGTCGCGCGGCGCGGCCTGTCCGAGGACGTCGTGCGCGACATCTCGCGGCTCAAGAACGAGCCCGAGTGGATGCTCAAGACGCGTCTGAAGTCGCTGCGGCTGTTCGAGAAGAAGCCCATGCCCTGGTGGGGCGCGGACCTGTCGGGCATCGACTTCGACAACATCAAGTACTTCGTGCGGTCCACCGAGAAGCAGGCCACCAGCTGGGAGGACCTGCCCGAGGACATCAAGAACACGTACGACCGCCTCGGCATCCCGGAGGCGGAGAAGCAGCGGCTCGTCGCCGGGGTCGCGGCGCAGTACGAGTCC
>Ga0233375_1000634_pt1 | contig 17904 bp, 17 predicted proteins | sample ElkDunMinimDraft_10_FD_191539 | JGI IMG/M metagenome (GOLD analysis project Ga0233375, IMG submission 191539) | Fecal eukaryotic communites from dung pellets of Tule Elk in California, USA - Elk Dung E16 | ecosystem: Host-associated > Mammals > Digestive system > Large intestine > Fecal | place... | reverse complement strand
CGATGACTGTCATGTCTCGACGGTAGAAATCGCAGAGCCGCCGCGGAATGCAGCCAGCCACCGACCCGGGGTGGGGCAGGCACCACCGGTGACCGGGCGCTGGGATCAGTCACCGTGGTGACGGGCGGACGGGGTCGGAGATCGTCCGGCCTGGCGGGGTCTTCCCCCCGGCCCGGCCGAGGGGTATACAAGCGGGAACAACAGAGGAAACAGCGATTCGCCACGCGGAACGCTTGATGCTAGGTGGACCTTATGCCCTTTGCGCACCTCAGCCGTCGCGACGCCCTGCGCCTGGCGCTCCTGGCCGGTGGCGGACTGATCAGCGGCGGCGCCCTCGCCGGCTGCAAGGCCGACACCTCCACCGCCGGCGGCGCCATCAAGCCCGGCGCGAAGATCGTCTTTGCCTCCACCACCATCACCAACTCGCTGGACCCGCACATCGCGCTCTCCAATGTGGGGCGCAGCTACGCCGTCCAGGTCTACGACGCCCTGCTCGGCTACGACGACGCCGGCGCCATCGCCCCGGCGCTGGCGACCGCCTGGAAGCGCGTCGACGAACTCACCGTGGAACTGACCCTCCGCGACGGCGTCACCTTCCACGACGGCGGCGCCTTCGACGCCGAGACCGTGGTCGCCAACATCGCACGCCTCACCGACGGCGGCGCCGAGGTCTCTGCCACCAAGAGCTTCCTCGGCGCGGTCGCCAAGGCCACCGCGGTCGACGCCCACACCGTGCGGATCACCACCACCACGCCCGACCCGGTCCTGTTCAACCGGCTCACCCGCATCGACATGGTCGACCCGGCCGTCTTCGGCAGCGCCGGCGACAAGGCCTCCGGCACCGGCCCGTTCCGGGTCACCGGCTACACCCCCGGCCAGCGGGTCGAACTGGAGGCGTTCGCCGGGTCCTGGCGCGCCACCGACCGGGTGGCCAGCGCCACCATCCAGGGCATCCCGGACGCCGGCACCATGGCCAGCGCGCTGCGCGCCGGTGAGGTGGACATCGCCTTCGGTCTCGGCGCCACCCAGGCCGAACAGCTCCGCAGCCAGTTCGGCGTCCTGCACCCCTCGGCCGGCTCGGCGGCGATCTGCTCGCTGATCTCCGACGTGGAGCCCAAGCTCGCCGACCCCCGGGTCCGCGAAGCGCTCAACCTGGCGATCAACCGCGACGAGTTCGTCGACGCCGGTCTCGCCGGCTACGGCAAGCCCTCCAACGGCCAGCTGCTCCAGGAGGGGATGCTCGGCTACGACCCGTCCATCACCCCGCTGGGCTTCGACCCGGACCGGGCCCGGACGTTGCTGAAGGAGGCCGGGGCGGAGGGGATCCGGCTCAACATCGCCACCACCGCCATCTTCAAGTCGCAGGCCGAGATCGTCACCGGCTACCTCAACGCCGTCGGCATCGAGAGCGAGGTGGAGATCCAGGAGCTGTCGCTGTTCATCGGCACCCTGCTCGGCACCAGCAAGACGCCGCTGCTCTACTGGCAGACCGACTACTTCGACCTGCGCGACATCATCTCCGTCACCCGCTTCGGCCCGCAGCCGCCGCAGGTGCAGAAGCACTTCGCCAACGACCGCTACGTGGAGCTCTACCAGCAGGCCGGCACCGAACTGGACGAGGCGAAGCGGGCCGGGCTGATCCAGGAGATGGCCGGGATCCTGCGCGACGAGTTCGGCGTGCTCTTCCTGGCCTGGCCCGACCTGGTCTACATCCACAACAAGCGGCTCGTCGAGGTCGGCATGACCGGGAACTCGCTGGTCCGGCTGGAACTCTGCGGCAAGAGCGAATGAGCACGGTCGCACCGGCCGCCGGGACGGAGCGCCGCCCGTCCCGGCGGCCGGCCCGCGGCGGGCGGGTACTGCGCCGCATCGGGGTGCATCTGCTGCGGCTGGTGGTGATCACCTTCGGGATCCTGAGCCTGCTCTTCTTCCTGATGCGCCTCTCCGGCGATCCGGCCGCCGTGCTCGCCGGCCCCGGCTCCGGGCCGGCCGAGATCGAACGGCTCCGGCACGAGCTGGGGCTCGACCGCCCGCTCGGCGTGCAGTACCGGGACTTCCTGGGGGACATGCTGACGTTCGACCTCGGCAACTCCCTGATCAACGGCCGGCCGGCGCTCGGCCTGGTCCTGGACCGGCTGCCGGCCACCGGGCTGCTGACCGCGGCCACCCTCGTCACGGTGCTGCTGGTCGGCGTACCGGTCGGGCTGCTCGCCGCGACCTGGCACCGGCGGCTGCCGGGGCGGGTCATCTCGGTGCTCACCGCGCTGGCCCAGGCCACCCCGAACTTCCTGCTCGGGGTCGGCCTGATCTGGCTCTTCTCGCTCTACCTCGGCTGGCTGCCGACGTACGGCTCCGGCACCGCCGCGCAGCTCGTGCTCCCCACGGTCACCCTGGCGGCCTTCACCGCCGCCAAGGTCGCCCGGGTGCTCCGCGGCGACCTGCTGGAGTCCTTCGGCGCCGACTGGGTGCGCACCGCCCAGGCCAAGGGCGTGCCGACGCTGCGGCTGCTGGTGCGCCACGCGCTGCGCTACGCGGCGCTGCCAACCCTGGCGCTGCTCACCGTCGAGGTCTCCTACCTGGTCTCCGGCGCGGTGGTGGTGGAGACGCTCTTCGCCTACGACGGCATCGGCAAGCAGCTCGTCGACGCGGTCTACAACCGCGACTACCCGGTCGTGCAGGCAACCGTGCTGGTGGTCGCCATCGCGGTGGTCGCCGTCGGCGCCCTCGGCGAATGGCTCACCGGCCTGCTCGACCCCCGACTGTCAGGACGGCAATGAAACGCATCGGCGTCTGGGGCGCCGCGATCGGCCTGCTGCTCATCGTCGCGGCCGTGCTGCTGGCCGGCCCGATCTCCGGCCACGATCCGCTCGCCCAGAACCTCTCCGACCGGCTGCTGCCGCCGGGCACCGACGGGCACCTGCTCGGCACCGACGACAAGGGCCGCGACGTGCTCGCCCGCGCCCTGTACGGCGGCCGGATCTCGCTGCTCGTCGGCTTCGTCGCCGCCACCGCAGCCGCCGTGGCCGGCATCGCGCTCGGGCTGCTCGCCGGCTACTACGGCGGCTGGTGGGACCGGATCATCTCCGGCATGGCCGACATCTGGATCGCCTTCCCGTTCCTGGTGCTGGCGGTGGCGACCCTGGCCGTCGTCGGCGGCACGGTGCCGGTGCTGGTCGTGCTGCTGACCTTCGGCGCCTGGGTGACCCCGACCCGGGTCACCCGGGGGCTGGCGCGCCGGCTGCGCGGCGCCGACCACGTACAGGCCGCGATCGGGCTCGGCGCCTCCGACGGGCGCATCATCCGCCGGCACGTCCTGCCCGCGGTGCTGCCGGCGAACCTGATCGTCTGGACCCTCACCGTCGGCACCCTGATCCTCATCGAGGGCGGGCTCTCCTTCCTTGGCCTCGGCGTACGGCCGCCCACCCCGTCCTGGGGGAACATGCTCAGCGACGGGCGCGGCTACCTGGAGCTGGCCTGGTGGGCGACGGCAGCCCCCGGCGCCGCGCTGACCCTCACCGTGCTCCTGACCAACCTCCTCGGCGACGCCCTGCGCGACAGCCTGGACATCAAACTGCGGGACCGCTGATGCTGAACCTGGAATCGGTCGTGGTGACCACCCGCAGCGGAGTGCGCCTCGTCGACGGGGTGGACCTGACCGTCGGCGCCGGGGAGATCGTCGGGCTGGTCGGCGAGTCCGGCTCCGGCAAGACGGTCACCACCACCGCGGTCTTCGGGCTCGCCGGTCCGGGGGTGGCGGTCACCGGCGGACGCGCCGTCTTCGACGGCAACGACCTGGCCGGCGCGGACCTGCGCCGGCTGCGGGGCGCGCAGGTCGGTTTCGTCTTCCAGGACCCGTCGACGGCGCTGCACCCGCTGCTGCGCATCGGCGACCAGATCGCCGAAGCCGGCCAGGTGCACGGCCGGCACGTCGACGTGGCCGCCGCGCTCGCCGAGGTCGGAGTCCCCGATCCGGCCCGCCGCGTCCGGCAGTACCCGCACGAACTCTCCGGCGGGCTGCGGCAGCGGGTGGCGATCGCGATCGCCCTGGCGAACCGGCCGAAACTGGTCGTCGCCGACGAGCCCACCACCGCCCTGGACGTGACGGTGCAGATGCAGGTGCTGCGCCTGCTGGCCCGGATGCGCGACGAGCAGGGCACCGCGACGCTGCTGATCACCCACGACCTGGGGCTCGTCGCCGAGGTCGCCGACCGGGTCGCGGTGATGTACGCCGGGCGCGTCGTCGAGACCGGCACCGTCGCGCAGATCTTCGCCGCCGCCCGGCACCCGTACACCCGGGCGCTGCTGGCGAGCCGGCCGCGCCTGGCGGCCGGGCGCAGTGCGCTGCCGGTGATCGGCGGCGCCCCGCCGGTGCCGGCGGCCCGCCCGGCCGGGTGTGCCTTCCATCCGCGCTGTGCCCTCGCCACCGACCTCTGCGCCACCGTCGCGCCGGAGCCGGCCGACGGGGTCGCCTGCCACTTCGCCGGAGGTCCGAGTTGAGCGCCCTGGTCATCGAGAACCTGGTCCGCACCTACGACGGCGGCCTGACCGCGGTGGACAATGTGTCGCTGACCGTCGCCGCCGGTGAGACGTACGCGCTGGTCGGTGAGTCCGGCTGCGGCAAGTCCACCCTGGCCCGGTGCGCGGTCCGCCTCGACACCCCCACCGGCGGCCGGATCGTCGTCAACGGCCGGGACGTCACCCGGCTCTCCCGGCGGGCGCTGCGGCCGCTGCGGGGTGGGTTCCAGCTGGTCTTCCAGGACCCGATGTCGTCACTGGAGCCGCGCCTGTCGGCACACGACGCGGTCGGCGAGGCGCTGCGCATCCACGGCCGGTACCGGCCGGAGGCGGTCGACGCGCTCCTGACCGAGGTGGGGCTGGACCCGAGCCTGGGCGCCCGCCTGCCGCACCAGCTCTCCGGCGGGCAGCGGCAGCGGATCGGCATCGCCCGCGCGCTCGCCCTGGAGCCGCAGCTGCTGGTCCTCGACGAACCGGTCGCCTCCCTCGACGTCTCGGTGCAGGCGCAGGTGGTGAACCTGCTGCGCGAGCTGCAGGACCGGCGCGGGCTGGCGTACCTCTTCATCGCCCACGACCTGGCGGTGGTGGCGAGCCTGGCGCACCGGGTCGGGGTGATGTACCTGGGGCGCATCGTCGAGGAGGGGCCGGCGGCGCAGGTGCTGACCGATCCGCAGCACCCGTACACCCGGGCGCTGGTGGACGCCATCCCGGTGGAGAGCCCGGCGCTGCGCCGCGAGCGCACCGTCCTCAAGGGAGAGCCGCCGAGCCCGGTGGAGCGACCCGGCGGCTGCGTCTTCCACCCGCGCTGCCCGATCGCCCGGCCCTCCTGCGCCCAGGAGGTCCCCGCGCTCGAGGAGCGTGTGCCGGGGCTGCGGGTCGCCTGCCCCTACAGCTGATGGGCTGCGTCGGCGATGATCTCCCGGAGCGCGCGGACGTGGCCCCGGTAGGCCTTCGCTCCCTGGCTGGTCAGCGTCAACCAGATGCGCCGGGAGTCGCGGCCGGACCGCTCCTGTCTGACATATCCCGCCTCGACGAGCGCGGCGACCTGCTTGCTGAGCGCGGAGGCGCTCAAGCCGACGGCTTCCTTGACGACGGACATCTCCACGGTGGTGCCGGCGTCGAGCATGGCGCAGATCTTGAGCCGGTGGGTCGGGTGGATGACCGGATCCAGCCGGCCGGTCATGGGCGGGTGCTCCGGTGGTGCAGGGCCGCCCCGGCGCCGTAGCTGATCACCGCCGCGACGGCGCACGCGATGATCAGCCACGGCAGATCCGCGGCCCGCGCGAATACCGACAGGAGCACGCACAGACCCGACAGCGCCACGAGGACGCGGAAGCCACGGCTGGTGGGAACCGCGAACGGCGTGCCCATGCGGCGGCCGGCCCAGTAGTTGAACCTCGCGAGGGCGACGCCGAGCGGGAGCAGGATGAACGTCGCGAGCATCGAGGAGTCCACGAGCCCGGCGAGCGCTAACGCGCCCAGCAGCAGCGCGTTGGTCGGATACAACCAGAGCGGCCATCGACGGTCCCGGACTGCGCGCCGCGCATCGGCGACGGCGTCGAGGTCGGCGGCTGCCTGCTGCGGGTCGGGCTCCGGGTAGATAGTTTCCATGTCGGCAACAATACAGAGCAGTTTCCAATCAGGCAACTATCGGAGGGTGCGACGGGATCGCCTGGTGCGAATCGAGGTTCCGGCCCTCGGTGAGCGTGCGCCGGGGCTGCGGGTCGGGGAGGGTGCGAGCGGCTGACGCGAGCTGCCCCACCGCACCGCTCGGCACCACGCAACGGACGCGTGACGTGCGTGTGCCGTTCACCTGACGCACCACCGCCGGCAAGACCGGGATCGGACGATTCCATCAACTTCACCTTGAGGAGGTTCGATGGACAGACGTGCGATGCTGCGCGCGACGGTGCTCGGCGCCGGCGCGGTGGCCCTGCCCTTCACGGCCTGGTCGGCCGCGTACGGCGCACCGGCCCAGTACGCCCCGGGCCCGTACGGGCCGCTACTGCCCGCCGACGCGCGGGGCATCCAGCTCCCGGCCGGATTCACCAGCACGGTCGTGGCCCGCTCACGGCAGGTGGTGCCCGGCACGTCATACGTCTGGCACGACGCCCCGGACGGCGGCGCGGTCATCCCGAACGGCTCGGGCTGGGTCTACGTCTCCAACTCGGAGGTCGGTGCGGCCGCCGGCGGCGGCGCATCGCGGATCGTCTTCGACGCCACCGGCGCGGTCGTCGGGGCCGGTCGGATCCTGGGCGGCACCAACAACAACTGTGCCGGCGGGAAGACGCCCTGGCACACCTGGCTCTCCTGCGAGGAGGTCTCCCGGGGGCGGGTCTTCGAAACGTACCCGCTGGGTGGGACGGCGGTGGCGCGGCCCGCGATGGGACGGTTCAAGCACGAGGCCGCCGCGGCAGACCCGGTCCGCAGGGTCGTCTACCTGACCGAGGACGAGTCCGACGGTCGCTTCTACCGCTTCGTGCCGGCCACCTGGGGCGACCTGTCGGCCGGTACTCTCCAGGTGCTCTGCGCCGGCAGCGGGACCTCCGGCTCGTTCACCTGGCAGACCGTGCCCGACGCGGACGGCTCGCCGACCCACACCCGCTACCAGGTGGCGGCGACGAAGAGCTTCAACGGCGGCGAGGGCTGCCACTACGCCGACGACAGAGTCTGGTTCACCACCAAGGGCGACAACCGGGTCTGGCAGGTCAACCTCACCACCGGCACCTACGAGCTGGCCTACGACGACAACCTTGTCTCCCCCGGCACGGCGCCGCTGACCGGCGTCGACAACATCACCGGCTCCACCTACGGCGACCTCTACGTGGCCGAGGACGGCGGCAACATGGAGATCTGCCTGATCACCCCGGACGACACGATCTCACCGTTCCTGCGGATCACCGGGCAGAGCGGGTCGGAAATCACCGGGCCGGCCTTCACCCCGGCCGGGGACCGGCTCTACTTCTCCTCCCAGCGCGGCACCTCCGGGTCGTCGTCGGGCGGCATCACGTACTGCGTCACCGGCCCCTTCCGCCGCTGATCCTCCCCTCCCCGTTCTGAATCTCTGCGTTGCGGTCTGCTCCGGCCTGCGGCACGTCGAAGGGCCGGAGGCGAAAGTCAAGCAGCTCGTCGTGACCGACCTCGACGCCGCCGGCCCCGACGGCCTGCTGCCCCGCCGTGCGGTGGCGGTCCTGCCGACCAGCACCGACCGCCGCGGGGTGTCGACCCGGTGCACTCCGCTATGCGCCGGGCCACGTCGCGCGAGGCTAGGTCCTCCAATCGGCCGGGCCATACCGCGCAAAGACGCTTTCCAGTGTGGCCCGGCGTGACGCCACTGAAAGTCATCAACAAATTGACTGCCACCACAGCAATGTGGTGAGCACATCAGCGACGGTGTAGCCATCACGACGACAACGGCTTCCAACAGGGTCACGCATGCGATTGAAAGCACCGCACCCATTGACGTCCGCCGGGCATCGGCGAAGACTGGCCGCGGGTGGTACCGAGCGGTACCAGGAGGGCGGTCGCCATGCTCCTGACCGGACCCGCGACGACGGTGCGCTGGGCGCTCAAGCACGGCCTGATCCGGCACGGGGTGCGCCGGGCGGCCCGCGCCGGGGATCCGGTCGCGGCGCTGCAGACCGACCCGGCCGCACGCGCCGATCCGTACCCGCTCTACCGGCAACTTCGCGAGCGGGCGCCGCTGCTGGCTGGTCCCCTGGTCTGCACCACCGCCCGGCACGACGTCGCCACCATGCTGCTGCGCGACGACCGCTTCGGCGTCGGCTTCACCGGCGTGCAGCTTCCGCTGGGCGCTGTCGCGCTGACCCGGCTGGCCGAGTGGCGCGCCCCGATCGGGCCGGTCGACCCGCCCTCGCTGCTCGCCGTCGACCCGCCGCTGCACAGCCGCCTGCGGCGCGTCGTCGCCCGGGTGTTCACCGCCCGCGCCGTCGAGGCCCAGCGGCCGAGAATCGAAGAGCGCTGCGCCGAACTCCTCGACGACCTCGCAGCCCGCGGCGGTGACGAGCCGGTCGACCTGGTCGCCCGGTACGCCGCGCTGCTGCCGGTCACGGTGATCGCGGAGATCCTCGGCGTGCCGCTGGCGATGCGGCAGCGCTTCCTGCGCTGGGGAGCAGCCGGCGCCCGGACCCTCGACTTCGGACTGAGCCTGCGGGAGTACCGGCATGCCGAGTCCGGTGTGCGCGCCCTCAACGGGTGGCTGCGCGGCCACTTCGCGCGGCTGCGCGCCGAACCCGGCGACGACCTGTTCAGCCGGCTCGTGCAGCTCGACGGCGACGACCGGCTCACCGGTGACGAACTGCTCGCCACCGCCGGTCTGGTGCTCGCTGCCGGCTTCGAGACCACCGTCAACCTGCTCGGCACCGGCGCCCTGCTCCTGCACACCCACCCCGAACAGCGCGAGCTGCTCGCCGAGGAGCCCCGGCACTGGCCCACCGCGGTGGAGGAGATGCTGCGCTACGACTCCCCCGTGCAGACCACCGTGCGCATCAGCCGCGTCGCCACCGAACTGCACGGCGTACGGCTGCGGCCCGGAACCCCCGTGCAGGTGCTGCTCGGCGGCGCCAACCGCGACCCCGCCGTCTTCGACGACCCCGAACGCTTCGACATCACCCGCCCCAACGCCCGCGACCACCTCTCCTTCTCCGGCGGGGTGCACTACTGCCTCGGCGCGGCGCTGGCCCGCCTCGAGGCGGAGATCGGGCTGCGGGCGCTCTTCACCCGCTTCCCGCACCTGACCGTGACCGGGCGGCCGCACCGGCGCCCCACCCGGGTCCTGCGCGGCTACGACGCCATCCCCGTACGCCTCGGGCCCGCCGCCTGACGTCCTTGGGTATGGTCATGCCCGCGGCGCCGGCGGCCAACCGGCGCCGGGACCGACCGCGGCGCAGGAAGCGAGCCACCGATGACCCAGCAGACGCCAGCCCCGACGACCCCGGTCGCACCGGACGCGCAGCTGCTGGCCGCCGCGCAGGCCGCGCCGGGCTTCATGCCCGCCGACGAGGGACGCGCCCTCTGCGACGCGGCGCTGGCCACCGCCGTCGACGGGCCGTTCCTGGAGGTCGGCAGCTGGCTGGGCAAATCCACCCTCTACCTGGCCGCCGCGGCGCGCCCGCGCGGCCGGCAGGTGGTCACCGTCGACCACCACCGCGGCTCCGAGGAGCACCAGCCCGGCTGGGAATACCACGACCCGACGCTGGTCGACCCCGAGGTGGGGCGCATCGACACGCTGCCCGGGTTCCGGCGTACCGTCGCGGTCGCCCAGGCCGAGGACGTGGTGGTCGCCGTGGTCACCCGGGCCGAGACGCTCGCCGGGCTCTGGGGCACCCCGGTCTCGTTCCTCTTCCTCGACGGCAGCCACACCGACGAGTCCGCCCAGCGGGACCTGCACTGCTGGGCCCCGCACCTGGCCATCGGCGGCCTGCTCGCCATCCACGACGTCTTTCCCGACCCGGCCGACGGCGGGCAGGCGCCGTACCGGATGTACCTGACGGCGCTTGCGACCGGCGAGTTCACCGAACTGCCGGGACAGGGTTCGCTGCGGCTGCTGCGCCGCGACCACGCCTGACCGGCAGGCCGGGCCGCCCGTCGCGGCCGGCGGGCTGGGACCGGCCTCGCCTAGCGGCCGGCGGCGCAGACCAGTTCGGGTGGGCAGGCAGCCGCGCCGGCGTCCGGTTCGCGGCAGCTGTCGCGGAAGATGCCGCTGCGCGGGTGGGCGGCGTGCAGTGCGTCGACGGCCAGCACCACCGCCGCGCCGGTCCAGGTGCTGCGCTCATCGGGCCAGCGGACCTGCTCCGGCAGGACCACCCCGGTCCAGTACGACCCGTCCGCCTCGCGCAGGTGCTGCATCGCCGCGACCATTTCGGCGGCGGCGTCGGGCCGGCCGGCGACGTCCAGCGCCAGCGCCAGCTCGCAGGTCTCGGCCCCGGTGATCCAGGGCCGGTCGGCCACGCAGCGCGCCCCCATGCCCGGGGTGACGAACTCGTCCCAGCGTCCGCGCAACCGCTCGCGGGCCTGGTCGCCGGTGAGCGCGCCGCCGAGCACCGGGTAGTACCAGTCCATCGAGAAGCGGCTCTTGTCGGCGAACTCGCCGGGGTGGTGCCGGATCGCGTGGGCCAGCCGGTCGGCGGCGAGTTCCCACTCCGGACGTTCCTCGCCGAGCAGGGCCCCGATCGCCACCCCGCAGCGCAGTGCCTGGTGGATGCTCGAAGAGCCGGTCAGCAGCGCCTGCGGGTCGGTGTTGCCGGCGGCGTCGACCGCCCACCAGATCACCCCGGAGGGCGCCTGGCAGCCGACGGCGAAGTCGAGCCCGGCGCTGACGGCAGGCCAGAACCGGGCGAGGAAATCGGTGTCGGAGGTGCTGAGCCAGTGGTGCCAGGCACCCACTGCCAGGTAGGCGGCGTGGTTGGTCTCGCTGATCGGCTGGATGATCTCGCCGTGCCGGTACCGCGACGCCCAGGTGCCGTCCGGTCGCTGCACGCGCCGCAGCCACTCGTACGCGGCGACCGCCTCGGCGTGCAGCCCGGCCACGTCCAGCGCCATCGCCGACTCGACGTGGTCCCACGGGTCGACCTCGCCGCCGGGCACCCAGGGGATGGCGCCGGAGGGCTCCTGGACAGCGGCGATGCTGCGCGCCGTGGCGACGATGTCGTCGGCGGTCAGCACCCCCGGCAGCTCAGGAACCGACATGGGCCGCCACCTTGTCCTTGCGCAGATAGAGCACCACGCTCTTGCCCATCACCGGGTTGAGCACCTGCTCCGCCAGCCGGGTCACCAGCGGCCGGTCGGTCAGGTCCCAGACCAGCAGCTTGTGGTACGCCCGCACCACCACCGCGTCGCGCTCCACCCCGACCGCGCACTTGAGCCACCAGTACGGGCTGTGCAGGGCGTGTGCGTGGTCGGTGCCGGTGTGGGTGAGCCCGACCCCGGCGAGCTTGCCGGCCAGCTCGTCGGCCTTGTAGATGCGGATGTGCCCGCCCTCGTTGGCGTGGTACTGGTCCGACAGCGCCCAGCAGACCCGCTCGGGCCACCAGCGCGGCACGGTGACGGCGGCCAGCCCGCCGGGCTTGAGGACCCGCTCGATCTCGGCGATGGCGGCGGTGTCGTCGGGGATGTGCTCCAGCACCTCGGAGGCGATGATGCGGTCGAAGCTGGCGTCCGGGAAGGGCAGGTGCCGCAGGTCGCCGCGGACGGCGTTGGCGGTGGCGGTGGCCGGCGCCTCCCCGGCGAGCTCGATCGCGCTGCACCACTGTCGCGTGGTCGCCAGGTCCTTGGCGCTGATGTCGACCGCCACGACGTGCGCACCCCGGCGGTACGCCTCGAACGTGTGCCGCCCTTCGCCGCAGCCGAGGTCCAGCACCCGCATACCGGCCCGGACGTCCAGGCGCTCGTAGTCGACCGTCAACATGTTCTCGCCCGTTTCTGCGCTTCGATTGCTTCGGCGTACCAGTCGGCGGTCCGCTGCGCGGTCCGCGTCCAGGTGAAGTTCTCCACGACCCGCGCCCGCCCGGCCGCACCGAGCCGGCGCCGCAGGGCCGGGTCGTCGAGGATGCGGCGGATCGCCCCGGTCATCGCCTCGACGTCGCTCGGCGGCACCTGCAGCACGGCGTGCCCGTCGGGCCCGGTAACCTCCGGCAGGGCGCCGGCGCTGGTGGCGACCAGGGCCGCGCCGCAGGCCATCGCCTCGATCGCGGGCAGCGAGAAGCCCTCGTACCGGGACGGGACAACGGCGACCTCGGCGGAGCGGAAGAGTGCGGCGAGGTCGGCGTCGGAGATGCCGGATACGAAACGGACGGCATCGGTGAGGCCGAGCCGGTTGATGCTCTGCTCGGCGGCGCCACCGGGGCGCAGCTTGCCGACGACGACGAGCTCGACATCGCGTTCGGTGCGCAGCTTGGCGATCGCCTCGATCAGGTCGTCGAGTCCCTTGAGCGGCACGTCGGCGCTGGCGACGGTGACGATGCGCCCCGGCACGACCTCGTCGGTGGTGGCCGGCTGGAAGGTGTCGACGTCGACGCCGACCCCGATCACCCGCAGCTGTTCCGGGTTCACTCCGAAGTCGGTGACGATCTCGTCGCGGGCGGCACCGGAGACGGTGGTGAGCCATGGCAGCCGGCGGGCGACCCGGGCCTGCATGGTCGTGAAGCCGTACCAGCGGCGTACCGAGTAGCGGCGTTTCCAGTCGGCGGCGGCGGCCAGCTCCAGGCGCCGGTCGACGGTGATCGGGTGGTGGATGGTGGCGACCACCGGGACGCCGGTGCGGCGCAGGCCGAGCAGCCCGTAGCCGAGGCACTGGTTGTCGTGCACGACGTCGAACTCGGCCAGCCGCTCGCGCAGGTGCTGCCAGGCCCGCAGGGAGAAGGTCAGCGGTTCCGGGAACCCGGCGGTGATCATGATCGACCACTCGAGCACGTCCACCGGGGAGCGGAACTCCGACCAGTGCGGGGTGCGGAAGGGGTCCGGCTCACGGTAAAGGTCGAGGCTGGGCAGGGGCGTCAGGCCGACGCCGGGGTCGAGTTCGGGCAGTGGCTGACCGGAGAAGACCTCGACCTGATGACCGAGCCGGACCAGCTCGCGGGAGAGGTGCCGGACGTAGATGCCCTGTCCGCCGCTGTGCGGCTTGCTCCGGTACGAGAGCAGGGCCACGCGCAACGGCATCGTCACAGCTCCGTCGTCGGGCGCGCGCCCGACGGCGCACGCGCTGGTTGCCCGTGGTTGATGGTCGTGCCCTTCTCTGCCGCCCCCGGCTCACCGGGGACAGCCGGGGTGGAGATCACCGTACCGGGTGGGCATTGCCGGACCGCAAGCAGGCTGAGGTGCCGCAAGGCCCGGGGCGACATCGACCGACGGCACCCGGCCGGGCAAAAAAGTTCTCCGGCAAAGCGTGCGAAACAGGATGGCAACAGACCGGTGATTTAGCCGATGCCGCCGCGGACAACTCCGGCGAAAAATCACATGCATCGATCGGATCCGCGCCACCACCACTCGCCAGAGCGCAGCCGTCGCGGCGCGATCCGGTGCTCCGCTATCCCCCAAAGGAGTGCAGCCCGTGCTACCAGAGACTCTCGCACCCGCCCCCGCGTCGGCGGACGTCCCCCGCCGTCGCCGCCGGTTCGCCCGGTTCTTCTCCGTCGCCGCACTCGCGGTGGCGCTCACCAGCACCGGCGTGGCCATCGCCCCGGCCCACGCCGACGAGATCGGGCAGGCCCCGACAAGCTCCAACATCACCGGCAACGGCAGCTTCTCCGTCAGCTCGGACCGCATCTCCTCGCTGGTGAGCGGCTTCGGCGGCGGGACCGTCTACTACCCCACCACGACCGGCCGCTACCCGGTCGTGGCGATCTCCCCCGGTTTCACCGCGTCCTGGTCGAGCATCTCCTGGCTCGGCCCGCGCCTGGCCTCCTGGGGCTTCGTGGTGGTCGGCATCGAGACCAACTCCCGGCTGGACCAGCCCGCCAGCCGGGGACAGCAGCTGATCGCCGCGCTGAACTGGGCGGTGAACTCGGCCCCGACCGCCGTGCGCAGCCGCGTCGACGGCTCCAACCGCGGCGTCGCCGGCCACTCGATGGGCGGTGGCGGCACCCTGGAGGCGCTCGCCGCCGACACCACCGGCAACGTCAAGGCCGGGGTGCCGCTGGCGCCCTGGAACACCGACAAGACCTGGAACAACGTCAACGAGCCGGTGCTGATCGTCGGCGGCGAATCGGACTCCGTCGCCTCGGTCTCCAGCCACTCGATCCCGTTCTACAACAGCCTCGCCGGGCCGAAGTCGTACGTGGAGCTGGACAACGCCAGCCACTTCTTCCCGCAGACCACTGACGCGACCACGTCGCGGGCGATGGTGTCCTGGTTCAAGCGCTACCTGAACAACGACCAGCGCTTCACCCCGTTCACCTGCGGGTTCGGCGGCACGGCGGTCTCCGACTTCCGTACCAACGCCTGCTGACCCATTCTGCGAGACGGCAACGGCGGTCACCGTGACGGTGACCGCCGTTGCCGTGTGCGGGTGTCCGACGACAGCCGGGCCGGCTCAGGCCCGGTCTTCGCGCAACTGTCCGACGATGGTCGGCAGGTCGCAGCTCGCGCCCCGGTTGTAGGGGAGCTTGGCCAGCATCATGCCCATCGCGCAGGTGTTGGTGACGGCGGCGAAGGTCAGCCCGGCGCCGATGAAGGCGGCGATCCACTTCAGCCCCGGCACGAAGATCGACGCGAGGATGCTCAGCAGCACGATCGAACCGGCGACCAGGCGGACCTGCCGTTCCAGATCCCACCGCGGCTTGCCCTGCGTCACCGGCGCACCGGCGTTCTGCCAGGCGAGCAGGCCGCCGGTGAGCACCCGCAGCCGCGGCAGGCCGGCGCCGCTGAGCACCTGCTCGGCCTGCCCGGCCCGGGCGCCGGAGCGGCAGATCAGCACCACGTCCTCGTCCAGGTGCGCGCGCAGCTCGGCACGGTGCTCCTTGAGCAGGTCCAGCGGCACGTTGTAAGAGCCGGGGATGTGCGCCGTCTCGAACTCCGCCGGGGTCCGCACGTCCAGTACGCGCACCGTGCCGGCGGCCAGCAGTTCGCCGAGTTCGGCCGGGTCGACGGCGGCGGGACGTACGGCTTCGGAAGTGCTCATTTGTTCCTCTTTCGCGCTACCAGGGTGGGCAGACGTGCCGCGGAATGGTTCAGGCCAGGGTCAGGAAGAGCTTCTCCAGCTCCGCCTCGGTCATTTCCGGCTCTTCGCCCCGCTCCCGGGCGGCGTTGCAGTGCCGCATGCCGGAAGCGATGATCTTGTAGCCGGCGCGGTCGACGGCCTTGGAGACCGCGGCGAGCTGGGTGAGCACCTCCCGGCAGTCCCGGCCGTCCTCCATCATCTCGATCACCGCGTTGAGCTGTCCGCGCGCCCGCTTGAGCCGGGTCAGCGCCTCGGCCGTCATCTCCGGTCGAAGATTCATTACGCCACCTCCCGCAGGCCAGCATACCCCAGGGGGTAATTCGGAAGGGTTCTCCGGCGCGGGTGCCGATATTTCCCACCGCTGCGGGGTAACGCCCCGACCATGAGACCCACCGGAACCGGGAGCGCGGCCCGCAACCTCGCCCGGCTGCGCGGCGGCCGGCTGCTGCATCCCCGCGGCCGTTCCTTCACCGCGACCGCCGAGCTGTGGGGACCGCCCGCCGACGCGGTGGCCGACGGCCCCGGCCGCTACCGGGCGACGGTACGGCTCTCCCGCGGGGTACCGACCCCGCAGGGCTGGCCCGACGTGCTCGGTCTCGCCGTGCGGCTGCACCGGCCGGCCGGCCCGGTCGACCTGCTCGTCTCCACCAGCGGCAGCTCGCCGCTGCTGCGGCATCTGCCGCTGCCCCGGCGCGACTTCGCCGGCCCGTACAGCAGCATCGCCTCCTACCGGCGGGGCCGCCAGCGGATCTACCTCGCCGCACTGGCCGACCGCCCGCTCGGCAGCACTCTCGACTCCGTCGGTTCCCTGGCCGCGCAGGGCGCGGCGCGGCTGCGGCTGGCCACGGCGAGCGCCACCGGCCTCTGGCGGCCGTTCGCCCGGATCACGCTCGGCGATCCGCTCACCGCGGCCACCGACGCGGCCCTGGGCTTCGACCCGATCGGCAATCATCCGCCCGGGCTGCTCCCGGCGGGACCGGTCCAGCGCCTGCGGGCCGCCACCTATCCGGTCTCCCGGCGCGCCCGCGGGGCGGCCGGGAACCAGCCCGGCCCCGGGCAGGAGCAGGTCGCCGGAGACGGCACGGCACGACCGGGGCCACAGCCCTGATCGCCGCCGGCCCGGGCCGCTGCCCGGTCAGGCGTGGATGACCTCGTCGAGGGTGTGCAGGTGCAGCAGCTCCGCTTCCTTCTCCTTGCCCGGCATCGCGATGAAGGTGCCGACCGCGGCGAGCGCGGCGAGGACCGCGGCGACGAGCATCGCGGAGGTCAGCCCGCTCATCCACGAGGCGAGTGCGGTGTCGAGGAACTGCGCGGCGACCGCCGGCCCGGCGGCCTGCTCCAGCGCGGGGGCGACCCCCATGACGGCGGTCGCGAGGCTCCCTTCGGCCGCCTCGGCAAGCTCCGGCGGCAACTGCGCGGTGGCGTCGGTGATGCCGTTGGAGTACCCGGCGCTGATGACCGCGCCGAGGACCGCGATCCCGAGCGCGCCGCCCAGTTCGCGGACGGTGTCGTTCATCGCCGACCCCATGCCGGAGCGGTTCTTCGGCACGGCGGCCAGGATGAGGTTGGTGGCCGGGGTCATCGCCAGCGCCATGCCGCAGACGACGACGATCAGCGAGCCGAGGATGTGCCAGTAGCTGCTGTCGGTGCGCCAGGTGGAGCAGAGGACGAAACCGACGGCGATGACGGCGAGCCCGATCCCGATGGTCACCTTGGCGCCCAGCCGCGCCCAGATCTTCGGCGCGGCCGGGGCGAGCACCATCATCGGCAGCATGATCGGCAGGGTGAGCAGTGAGGACTTGAGCGTGCCGTAGCCGAGCACCAGCTGGAAGAGCTGCGCCATCAGGAAGAACGCGCCCATCAACGCGAAGAACGCCACGGTGCAGGCGATCGAGGAGATGGTGAAGAGCGGGTTGCGGAAGAGCTTCAGGTCGAGCATCGGGTGGTCGGTGCGGGTCTGCCACCAGATGAACAACCCGAGCCCGAGCAGCGCGGCGGCGATGCCGACGAGGATGTCGATCTCGCCCAGGCCGTGGCTCGGCGCCTCAATGATCACGTAGACCAGACCGAGGATTCCGACGGTGGAGAGCACGCCGCCGAGCCAGTCGACCGGGGAGTGCTTCTCGTCACGCGACTCCGGGGAGAGCAGGTGGTTGGCCAGATAGGCCACGACGCCGATCGCCACGCTGAAGACGAAGGTCGACCGCCAGTCCCAGATCTCCAGCATGAAGCCGCTCAGCACCGAGCCGAGGGCGGTGCCGATGCCGGCGATGCCGGTCCAGATGGCGATGGCGAAGGCGCGCTGTCCGCGGGGGAAGACAGTGTTGATGATCGACAGCGTGGAGGGCATCACCAGCGCCGCGCCGAGCCCCATCAGGCCCCGGGCGAAGATCAGCTCGCCGCCGTCGCCGGCGACGAACCCGGCGTACGCGGAGGCCGCGGTGAAGACCACCAGACCGATCTGGAGCAGCTTCTTGCGGCCGTACCGGTCACCCACCGCGCCCGCGGTGAAGAGCAGCGAGGCGAAGATCAGGGCGTATAGGTCCACCACCCAGGTCTGTTGCAGGGTCGTGATGCCCAGGTCCGCCGTCATGCCGGGCAGGGCGAGATTGAGGCTCGAGTTGGCCAGCATGACGACCAGTAGGCTGGTGCACATCGCGATGAGGATCCACCAGCGCCGCCCGTAGGTCGCGGCGTCGATCCCCTCGGCTTCG
>Ga0233375_1000633_pt1 | contig 17906 bp, 24 predicted proteins | sample ElkDunMinimDraft_10_FD_191539 | JGI IMG/M metagenome (GOLD analysis project Ga0233375, IMG submission 191539) | Fecal eukaryotic communites from dung pellets of Tule Elk in California, USA - Elk Dung E16 | ecosystem: Host-associated > Mammals > Digestive system > Large intestine > Fecal | place... | reverse complement strand
GATCGCCGCCGGGAAGGAACTGGGCACATGACCGCCCCGACCCCGCACGTCGTCACCGTCGCGGAGCACACCGTCTACGAAGCGGTCTGCGCCACCTGCCCGTGGACCGCTGACGGGTTCCCGGAGCCGTCTTGGGCCGAGCGGGCGGCCGAGCAGCACGAGAAGGGGCACAGCGTTGCCCGGGAGGAGACCTGAATGATCGACAACCTCGCCGCCCTGGCCGCCCGTGACGACCTGCTGGCGGTCGCAGCGTCCTGGGAGTCGCTCCGTGCCCGCCTGACACCCTCAGGCAGCAAGGGGAGCGAGACGAAGCGCCCCACGCCGGCAAGCCGCCTCCCGATCGACGTCGCCGTGTCGGACCTCATGCGGCAGGTCGAGGAGAAGGCCCGGTTCTACGCTCGGGTGCTGTGCGACGACGACCCCGAGTTCGCGCCGCCGTCCGTCATGCCCGGGACGCTCGAAGCCGTCGCACACCGGTACGGGCACTTCACGCACCGGCTCGGCGACCGTATGGCGCTCGACTTCCTCGACGACGCGCACGAGATGCGGCGCATGGTGGCTGGCATCCTCGCCCAGCACGCGCCACGACGCTGGCTCGGGCCCTGCCTGACTGAAGAGTGCCCCGGCGAGCTGCACGCGCGTGACGGGCACCTCGAGGCCACGTGCCGGGAGTGCGGGGCGACGTGGGGGCCGATGGAGTGGCGGGCACATCTGGAGGTGGCGCTGGAGGGGCGGCTGATGACGCTGAGCGAGGTGGCATCGGCGCTCGTAGCGCTGGACCACAAGGTCCCCTACTCGACGGTGCGTCGCTGGGCGTCCAGCGGCCAGATGCCGAAGATCGTGACCGACCCGAACCTGTACCGGATCAAGGACGCGCTGGGGCTGGCCAACCGCAGGTCAGCCCCGCATGGGACAATGAAGACGGCCTCGTGAGGCGCGCCAACGCCACACGAGGCCTGACCGAAGCACCCTTGGAAGGAAGGGATCGGCTATGAGGAACGATACCTACCGCGATGCGGTAGCGGAGTGTGGCGTCGCCCTGGGCAACGGCGACACCTGCGGGACGAAGCCGAGAGTCGGGCTGCCGTTCCCGATCTGCACACGGCATGCGCTCCAGCTCTACGCGGCGATGCTGGACCAGGTGAAGGACCTGATGCGCGAGCAGGGGTACATGAACCAGGCGCCCGATGCCGAACGGCGAAGGATCGAGGCTGAGAGGCTGGCCGAGTCCGAGCGTGCCGCCCGCTCGGTCGTGTACTACGTGCTGATGCCCGGTGGGACCATCAAGATCGGCTTCACCATCGACCTCTACCAGCGCATGTCCAACCTCCGCGTGGACCGCGACAAGGTACTCGCCACAGAGCCGGGAGGTCGGCCAGCAGAGCGCATGCGTCACCGGAAGTTCGCATCCATCCGCATCGGCAACCGGGAGGACTTCAAGGACACCCCCGAACTGCGAGCGTGGATCGCCAAGGTGAGGCAGGAGAACGGCGACCCATGGAAGCCCGGCATCAACCCGGGTACGTAGGTGACTCGCCGTTGGTTCGTGGGACAACACGGCGTGTCGCGTTGGACGGATGTGGATCCGTGAGCATAAGGTTCTGGCAGCATTAGATGTCGTGTCAGAAGGGCCCGGTCGAGAGGCTGGGCCCTTCTGCATGTCCGGGGGTGAGCATGGCAGGCCGACGGTGCCCCGGACGTGACGAGGTGGACGGACGCACACGCGCCTGCCCCACCATCCTGACCAGTGGTGAGCGACGCTGCCCTCGTCATGCCAGGGCGTACGAGGACAGGCGCGGCACACGCCAAGCCCGCGGCTATGACAGCCAGCACGACAGGCTGCGAGCGGCATGGCAACAGCGCATCGATGACGGAGAGCGCATCGCGTGTGCGCGATGCGGTAAGCCCATCAGTGCACCGTGGGCGCTCGATCACGACGACGACCGCACCGGATACCTGGGCCCGAGCCACAAGCTGTGCAACGACGCAGCAGGTGGGCGGGCCTCCCACTCATAGAAGCGACCCCGCAGCGCCTGCCAGCGCCCGGGGTCATGGCCGACTGTTGAGGAGTCGACATGGACAACGCTACCTCCTGCGCCATCAACGGGTGCGGCAAGCCGATCCGAGCCAAGGGTTGGTGCTACTCGCACTACATGAAGGCGTGGCGCTACGGCACCCCGATGCCGCAGCATGAGCCTCGCTACCAGACCGACATCGTCGGCCGCCGCTTCGGCACGCGCGACGTCACGCCGAAGCGTGAGGGTCGGCACTGGGTATGCGACTGCGACTGCGGCAGTACAGCACTCGCCACGCGCGACGGCCTGCTCAACGGAACGCGCAACGCATGCGCGGACCGGGCGGTGCACCGCCGCCGTGACGCCATCACCTACGGCGCAGCCCACGACCGCGTGGCGCGAGACCGCGGCAAGGCCGCCGACCTGCGCTGCGTCGACTGCGACGAGCCTGCGCGGGAGTGGTCCTACGACCACCTCGACCCCAACGAGTTGGTCGACCCGGACCTCGGCGCATCGTTCAGCCTCGGCCCCGACCACTACTCGCCGCGCTGCGTTCGGTGCCACCGGGTGTTCGACGGCCACCCGTTCACGCAGAGGGCAACGCTGTGACCTGCGGAAACACAGATGGTTGCGCGAGGCGACCGACGCTCTGACCTGGGGGGATACCCCCCTTAGGCCGGATCGCCAGTACCGCCGGGGAGGGCTGAAAAAAGTGCGGAGGGTTCAGACTGCCCCCGCCCGCCCGGCCTTGACCAACGCTTGACCCTGCGCCGCAGCGCGATGCTGCGGTGCCGCCCCCATCCGGCGCGATGCCGGCGAGGAGTGATGCCCAATGCCCCGCGGAGGAGCACGCAACCGTTCCGGCCCGACGGCCAACCCTGACTCCGGCCGGTCCGACCGCCGGGGTTACAAGCTCACCGCGCTGCCCGCCGAGGGTTACGACGGCGCGGTGCCGAAGTTCCCCCTCATGCCGCGCCGGGTCTACCGGTGGGAGACCGAGGACAAGCGCCGCTTCCAGGTGCTCGACGAGGAGACGACCGAGCTGGTCGCCGACCGCGAGGCCGAGCTGTGGGAGTGGGCGTGGCGGACTCCCCAGGCGTGTGCCTGGTCTCTGCCGTCCGAGTCCTGGCGAATCAACACGATCGCCATGTGGGTCCGCACGTTCGTCATCTGCGAGAGCGCCGAGGCGACGGCGGCCGACAAGGGTAGCCTGCACCGGTTCGCCGACCAGATCGGCCTGACCACGGCCGGCCTGGCCGAGATGGGCTGGGCTGTGGCTGTCGACGAGGTCGGCGCGAAGCGGGCGGACCAGCCGAAGCAGCGCGCCGCCAAGCGCGTGTCATCCCGGGACCGGCTCAAGGTGGTCGGCGATGCGTGAGTTCGTGATCGTCGCGCGGTCTCGCCTTGCCTGCTTCCTGTTCGGCCACAAGGACTTCGCGCCGGGACGCTGCTATCGGATCGCCTGTGTCGGGCGCATCCGCGATGGCCGCTGACGCACTCGCCCTCGACTTCGACCCGCTGCACACGCTCGGCTTCCTGGTCACTGACTGGGTAGAGCAGCACTGCAAGGTGCCCGGCGGCGTGTACGAGGGCGAGCCGCTGCTGTTCAACGGCTGGCAGCTCTTCTGCACCGCGAACCACTACCGGATCACCCCGCAGGCCAAGGTGGACCCGCGGCGCCTGCTGACGCCGTTCCACTACCGCCGCTCCATCATCGTCGGCCCGCAGAAGTGCGGGAAGTCGCCGTGGGGCGCCGGGATGCTCCTGGCCGAGGGCGTGGGTCCGACACTGTTCGCCGGCTGGGCGGCCGGCGGCGAGCTGTACCGCTGCGAGGACCACGGCTGCGGCTGCGGCTGGGAGTACGAGTACCAGCCCGGCGAGGCCATGGGCGCACCGCGGCGCAAGGCGCTGCTGGGCCTGCTGGCCTACGCGGAGTCGCAGACGAACAACGTCTACGAGCCGCTGCAGACCATGATCCACTCGGGTCCGCTGGCGGAGTTCGTGCACGTGCGAGAGGGCTTCATCCGCCTGCCGAACCGCGGCAAGATCGTGCCGCTGAGCTCGGCGGCCAAGTCGAAGCTCGGCCAGCCCCTCACGGGCGGCCTGGCTGACGAGTCGGGGCTCTACACGGCGCAGAACAGGGTGCTGGACACCTGGCAGACCATGCGGCGTGGCATCGCGGCTATGCAGGGCCGCACGATCGAGCTCACCAACCCCTGGGACCCGATGGAGAACTCCGCGGCCCAGATCGCCTTCCAGTCCAGGGCGAAGGACATCTTCCGCTACTACCGCAAGCCGCCGGCGGATCTCTCGTACGGCAACAAGCGCGAGCGGCACAAGATCCACGTCCACGTCTACGCGGACTCGCCGTGGGTCGACCCGACGTCGATCGACGCCGAGGCGTCCGAGCTCGTCGAGACCGACCCCACGCAGGCCGAGCGCTTCTACGGCAACCGGCTGGTCCAGGGCCTCGGCTCGTACATGCCAGAGAAGCTGTGGACGGCCTCCGCCGCGCCGCGCACGGTCGCGGACGGCGAGCTGGTCACGCTCGGGATGGACGGCTCCCGGTCATCCGACTGGACGTCGATCCGCCTGGAGACCATCGACGGCTACCGATTCCTGCCGACCTACGGGCCGGACAAGCGGGCGACGTTCTGGAACCCAGAGGAGTGGGAAGGGCGCATCCCCCGCGGGGAGGTCAAGGCCGCCATGGCTGAGGTCTTCGCCCGGTACAAGGTCGCCCGCGCCTATATCGACCCGAGGCACTGGGAGACGCAGGCTGACGAGTGGGCCACCGAGTACGGCGATGACGTCGTCGTGACGTGGCCGACGAATCAGATCACTCGCATGCACGACGCGCTGATCCGGTTCCTCGAGGACACCACCGAGCTCGCCACCACGCACGACGGTGACGAGACGACGAAGCTCCACGCGCTGGCCGCCCGGAAGGTCGCTAAGCCGGGAGACCGCTACATCCTCGGCAAGCCGTCCGAGAACCAGAAGATCGACATCCTCATGGCCGACGTGCTCGCGCACGAGGCGGCTGCTGACCAACGGGCCGAGGGCTGGTCCCTGCCTGCGAAGCGCACCGTAGTGGTGCGCTCACGACGATGAACGGGGGTATTTCGTGGCTGCGCTCGACGACACCCTCCGGAACCTGCTGAATGCGCTCGACCGATCCAGGTTCGACCTGGCGAAGTACGACGCCTACCTGGAGAACGAGCAGCCCATCCGCTTCATCGCCCCGTCGCTGCAGAAGGAGTTCGGGGAGCGCATCACGGCCCTGATCATCAACTGGCCGCGCCTGGTGACGGGCGCGTTCGAGGAGCGCCTGGACGTCGAGGGCTTCCGGTACGCGGGCAACTCGTCGGGTGACGAGGCGCTGTGGGAGATCTGGCAGGCGAACGACCTGGACGAGCAGTCGCAGCAGGGCCACTTCGAGTCGATCGGCCTGTCGCGGTCGTACGTGTTCGTGGGTGCCGGCGAGTCGCAGGATGACGCCCCGGTCGTGACGATCGAGTCGCCCATGCAGGTGTTCGCCCGCCGTGACCCGCGCACGCGTCGGGTGATCGAGGCCGTGAAGCGCTGGGATGTCGGCGACATCACCGAGCGTGGGTCGTTCGAGCAGCACGCGATGCTGTACACCGAGGGTCGCCGCTGCGAGTACATCTTCGACGGCGCCAAGGGCTGGCGGGGGTATGCGCCGGCTGATGAGTACGACAAGTCGATCATGCCGGTGGTGCCGCTGGTGAACCAGCCGCGCATCCTGCGTCCGGACGGCCGCTCCGAGTTCACCGACATCATCCCGCTTGCCGACGCGGCCAACAAGATGGCCACGGACATGATGGTCTCCGGCGAGTACCACGCGATGCCGCGCCGCTGGGCGGCGGGCCTCAAGGAGTCCGACTTCGTCGACGAGAACGACCAGCCTCTCAGTGCATGGTCCCGCGACGCGGGGACGCTGTGGTCGACCGAGAACGAGAAGGCCACGTTCGGGCAGTTCAAGGAAACTGACCTGGTCGTCTTCCACAACACGATCAAGCTCCTCGGCCAGCTCACCATCCAACTCACCGGCCTACCGCCGCACTACACGGCATTCGCGGGCGGCGAGGCGAACCCGACGTCGGGCGAGGCGATCAACGCGTCCGAGGCGCAGCTGGTGAAGCGCGCCGAGCGGAAGCAGACCTACCTCGGCGGGGCGTGGGAAGAGGTTCAGCGCCTCGTCCTGCGGTTCCAGACCGGTACGTGGGACCCGAAGGCGCGGTCGCTCGAGACCATCTGGCGCGACCCGTCGACCCCGACGCTCGCGCAGAAGGCCGACGCGATCATGAAGCTGGCCACGCCGGTCCAGGGTGGTCGCGCGATCCTCCCGATCGAGCAGGCGCGCATCGACCTGGGCTACACGCCCGAGCAGCGCACTCGCATGGCGGAGATGGACCGCGAGGCCCTGCAGGACCCGTACCTCGCCACCCTCGCCCAGAAGGACACCCCGCCGTCGGCTGGAGTGACTGATGGCCCTGCAGAGCCTGCCGCCGTCAGCGGCTGAGTACGCCACTGTCCAGCGGAGAGAGGCGGGCGCTGCGGTCTCGGCGGTGCTGAGGCTGTGGCGCCGCATGACGGGCGATTTTGACGCCTCGTGGGTCGATGTCGGGCCGCAGATTCTGGCCACGATGGACCGTGCTCAGGAGCGCATCGCGACGGGCGCCCTGGCGTACGTGCCGGCAGTGATCGGGGACACGGGCCAGCGTCTCTACGCGCCGACTTACGATGTCGAGCCGACCGCGCTGGTCGGAACGGCGGGCAGCGGAGCCCCGACAGAGGTGCTCGCGTACTCGGCTGTGGTGCAGGCCAAGACCGCTGTCGCGGACGGCGCCACGGCGGCGCAGGCCCTCGCAGTCGGGGCTACCTACCTGTCCACGGCAACAGGCACGCTGCTCAGCGACACGGGCCGCACGGCGGAGAAGATGGCCGGGAACGCCCGGCGGGTCACCTGGTACGTGCGCATGCTCACGCCGCCATCCTGTGGGCGCTGCGTGATCCTGGCTGGCAAGGAGACGACGGCGCGGACTGCGTTCCTCCGGCACCCGGGCTGCGACTGCCGAAACATCCCGCAGGTGGAAGCCGTGGACGGCGACCTCACCACCGACCCAAAGGCCTACCTCGAGTCCCTGGGTGACGACAACCTGGCTCGCTCCCTCGGCTCCAAGGCCAACGCGCAGGCGTTCAAGGACGGCGCGGACCCGGCCCAGCTGATCAACGCCTACCGCCGCAGCGGATCGGTGTCCACGGCCCAGCAGTACGGCCGCACCGTGAAGTACACGACCACGGGCACCTCGAGCCGCGGTCTCGCCTACCGGGCGATGTCGCAGATGCGCGCGAACCAGAGGCTTGACGCCCGCGGCCGGAACGTCATCACGACCCGCCGGTTGATGCCGGAAAGCGTGTACCAGATCGCGAAGGACCCCGCCGACGCTCGGCGGCTCCTTCGGCTCTACGGCTGGATTCTCTAGCCGTCACAGACTCCCGACCGCGCGACGCGGATCGGGCCACCTACCCGCGATGGGGAGAACAGCAATGACGGAGCCCACCCCGGCAGCCGAACCGGCCGCCGTCGTAACGCCCCCGGCCACCCAGGAACCGGCACCGCAGGGCGACCCTGCGCCGCAGGATCCGCCGCTGGGACCGAACGGCGAGAAGGCCCTCCAGACGGAGCGCGAACTGCGCGCTGCCGCCGACAGGAAGGCCGCTGCCGCCGACAGGAAGGCCGCCGATCTCCAGGCCCAGCTCGACAAGATCGCCGAGGCGAACCTGTCCGAGCTGGAGAAGGCGCAGAAGGCCGCGCAGGACGCCCTGAACGTCGCCGCGACGGCGACGACCGAGGCCCTCCGCTACCGCCTGGCTGCCGCCCACGGCATCGACACCAACCCCGGACCCGAGGGGGAGCCGTCGGACGCCGACACGTTCCTCACCGGTGCCGACGAGGCGTCGATGACCCTCCAGGCGCAGCGCTACGCCGCCCGCCTCGCCGGGGCCAACCCTCCGCCACCGCGCACGCCGGCGCCGGACCCGTCCCAGGGCCCGCGACCGGAGTCCGCATCTTCCGAGGACGCCGAGTACGCCCGGTACGCCGCGGCCATTAAGCTCCCCACGAACCGAAACTGAAAGCGAGAGAACCATGGAGCACCTTCCCGTCTTCAAGCCGGGGCAGGCGGTCACGCTCAAGGCGTCCGCTGCCGTCACCGGCGGTCAGGTCGTCGCCATCACCGGCATCGGCACAGTCGGCCCGGCCGGCGCGAACGCCGTCAACTGGATCGGGGTCGCGTCGAACGACGCCGCGATCAACGACAACGTGACGATCTACGCCGACGGCGTGCAGAGCGTCACCGCGTCCGGCACCGTCACCGCCGGCGACCTCGTCGTATGCGCCGCGGCTGGTGCCGTGGCGACGCTCGCGGCAGTCACCACGCCCACCGCGGGCGACGTGACCGGCACCCGCGGCATCGTCGGCGTCGCGATCTCCACGGCCACCACCGGCAACAAGGTCCGCGTCAAGTTCGCGCGCTGACCCCTCCCACTTCCTCGCCGGCCGCTGCGCCGCGATTCGCCCTTGAAAGGTGAAACCTGATGGCTACATACCCCCCGGCAGCGGCCACGCTGTCTGACCCGAACCTCACCGCGTCGCGGTTCCTCCAGAACCCGCAGTTCGTCGCGCGTGCCCTCCAGACCATGGGTGACCTGCGGTACCGCGGCACCTTCCTCCTGACCGGCCGTCAGGAGACGACCGGCGGCGCCGTCGGCTACGAGCAGGTGGAGGGCATCTTCGCGGATGCCGCGCCCGAGATCGTCGCCCCCGGTGGCGAGTACTCGCTGACCACGATCGCCGACGGGCCCGCCGGCCTCGCGCGGGTCGCGAAGTACGGCAAGGACACCCTCATCACGGACGAGGCGATCAAGCGTCGCCAGATGGACCCCGTGAGCAAGGGCCTGCTCAAGCTCGTCAACTCCGCCCAGCTCGTCATCGACCAGGCCGTCGTGTCGGTCATCGCCTCGGCGATCACCGCGACCCGCGCCGCCGCGTCGAAGTGGGACGGCACGGGCACCGCCCCGGTCATCCTGCGCGACATCCTGCGTGCGGTGGCCGATGTCCGCTCGCTGAACCTCGGCTACGAGCCGAACGCGCTGCTCGTGGACGACTCGACGTGGGCCTACCTCGCGTCCGACACCACCATCGCCGCCGCGATGGCGCGCGAGGCCGCGACGAACCCGATCTACACGGGTCGGTTCGACATCCTCGCTGGCCTCCAGGTCATCCCGACCCCGGCCGCGAACCTGCCCCTGGGTGTCGGCACGAGCGCGTGGGTGGTCGACACCGACCAGCTCGGCTTCATCGCCACCGAGGACCTGGCGCAGGGCTACCAGGCCGCGGGCGAGCTGGTGCAGTCCAAGGTCATCCGCGAGGACCTGAACGACGCGTGGCGCGTGCGTGTGCGTGCCAACTTCGTGCCGGTCGTCACGGACCCGGGCGCCGGGTTCCGCATCTCCGGGGTGGCCTGATGGCCGCGCACACCGTCACCGTGGCCCTGGTGGTCGCGCACACGAAGAACGGCGTCATCCACCTGTACAAGGGTGACGTGGTCCCGGCGAGCATCACGCCGGAGTCGCTGGCGAACCTCAAGGAGCTCGGCTTCGTGAGCGCCGACGAAGAGCAGGCCGCCACGCCCGAGCCGGAGTATCCCGAGGGCGAGCCGGTCGAGACCTGGAAGGGCGACCAGCTCAAGGCGTACGCCCGGGACCACAAGATCGACCTCGGCGGCGCGACGAACAAGGCCGACATGGTCTCGGCAATCGCCGCAGCCAAGGCGTGACGGAAGGAACGGGGTGGGCTCATGACGTACGCCAGCGTCGCTGATGTGGCGGCTGAACTGGGCCGCCCCGTTCCGACCGATGACCCGACGGTCGCGCAGTGGGGGCGATGGCTGACCCGTGTCGAGAACCAGATTCTCGCGCGGATCCCGGACCTCCACGCACGGGTCGCCGCCGGTAGCCCCACGGCCGATCTGGTCGCGGACATCGAGGCAACGGCCGTCGCGCGCAAGGCCCTCAATCCTGAAGGTCTGCGCTCGACGACCCGCTCGATCGACGACGGATCGGTCACGAAGACTGTCGACCAGGCGCGGTCGGCGGGGGAGCTCGAGCTCACCGACGACGAGTGGGCGTTGCTGCTCCCGCGGCCATCCCGGGGTGCGTTCACGATCCGGCCAGGGTGGGGCTGATGGACCTCGCGGCCGAGCTGACCGCGCAGCTCTTGGAGTCCCGCGCCGATGCCGAGTCCCTGATGCTCGACACGTGCACGATCGGCGACCCGGGCGACCCGGTTACCGACCCGGACACGGGCGAGGTGACGACGCCGCTCGTGGTGAAGTACCCGGACCCGTCCTGGCCTGACGATCACCCGCGCAAGCATGGTCCGTGCAAGATCCAGGGGCTCGACCCCCAGGAGCTGAATCCTGAGGCCGGCGGAGCGACTCTGACGGTGCAGCGCTACCGCGTGGACGTCCCGGTCGGCAGCTTCGTGCCGGCGGTCGGTGATGTCGTCGAGGTGGTCACGGCCAGGCTGGACCCGAACCTGATCGGCCGCCGGTACCGCGTCGTCGCGCTGCTGCACAAGAGCTTCGCGACCGCGTACCGCCTGGCTGTCGAGGAGGCGTGATGGCTGGCTTCGAGATCGACACGTCCGAGCTCCGCAAGCTCCAGGGCGACCTGGGCAAGATCCCGGCCCGCATGGTCCCCGAGTCGGAGGCGGTGCTCAAGAAGGCGGCCCAGAACCTCAAGGAGGGGATGGCCGCCGAGTTCGAGGGTTCGCCCCACTTCAAGCGCGTTGCACCCGACGTCACCTATGAGCGCCGTGGGTTCGCCCGTGAGATCGGCTACGAGATCGGCCCGGAGATCGGGCGCGGCAAGGGCCACGGCGGCGGCCTCGGCGGCGTCGCGGTCGAAGGCGGCGCGAACGGCGGCGGCGGGTCGGTGAAGATCGACCACCTGCTCGAGCCTGAGGCCGTGCTGATCGAGAAGCACATGCTGGACCTGCTCGGGGACGCGCTGCAATGACGACCCCGGCCCCCCTCTTCAACGCGCTCAAGGCCCTACATCCGCCGAGCCGCAACTTCTACGACTTCCAGGCCCCGACCAGTGCCCAGGCGCCGTGGCTTGTGGGGAATCTCCAGATGCCCCGGCCGAAGCCTGGCCTCGTCGGCAACACGCACGGCGCGACGGCCACGTGGCGCATCACGGCTGCTGCCACAACGGGTACGCAGGCCCTGGTGCTTGCCGACGACGCCGAGAGGGCGTGGTCCGGCGAGCGGGTCACGGCTGCCGGCTGGATCTGTGGCGTGCTCCGGCCGCCGCGCATGACCGGCCCGTATGCGGCCGGCTCGACCGTGACCGACACGGACCTGCGGTTCCAGGTCGTGGTCCTGGAGTTCGACCTGACCGTCTCGCGACTGCCCGCGGACCCCTGATAACCCCCGTTCCCAGCCCCCACCGACACGGCGCGGGGCCCGCTGTCGTGCCCGAGGAGGCGCCGTGCCCAAGCCCATGTACGTCCGCGTGAAGGACCCGTCAACGGGTCACCAGTACGACCTGCGCGAGACCTCTCCGCTCATCCGCAAGGGCGTGGTGGAGCGCGTGAAGGACGACCGCTACCCGCCGTCGCGCGTGCCCCGGCGCGCGAAGCACCACCTGAACCTCGCGGGCCACGCGGCCTCGCGTGAGACCGGCAAGGCGCCCGCCAAGCCGGAGCCGACGTCGGCGCCTGCCGTCGTGGCTGAGGCCCCCGAGAAGGAGCACTGAACATGGCTGGAACACCCGACCTTCCGATCACCCCGGTCGACGGCAACGTCCGTACCGACGTCTACCCGGGCGATGGCGTCGCAGACATCGACTCGCCCGCAGCGACCGAGCTCAACGCCGGTACGGGTCTGAACACCTCGTGCTACATCACGGCGGACTCGTCCCTGGTCGGCGTCGAGCAGGCCACGATCCCGGTGCAGCTCCTGTGCCAGACCGTGGACCGCAACGAGCCGGGTCGCAAGACCGTCACGCTCGGCATCACCGCCGTGGACAACACGAACAACCCCGACACCACCGGCTCGAACGAGTTCGCCGAGCTGGTCGAGGAGGGTGACACGTTCATCTACGTCGAGCGCCGCAACAAGGCGTGGGATGCGGCGTACGCCGCGGGTGACGAGGTCTACATCGTCAAGTTCAAGGCCGGGCAGAAGACGCCCATGGCGCCCGAGGCGAACTCCTACAGCCGCAGCGTGTTCAACACGTTCGTCGTGGACTTCGCCGGCCCCGTCGTCGTGGTCTGAGGGGGCTGACTCATGGCGACCCTCGCAGCCCAGAACGTCCGCGTCACCGCGGGCAAGACCGTGACGATGTCGAACGCTGCGGGCGGTGGCGACCGTGCCCCCGTCGGCAACGACCTGTTCCTGCTGGTCCGCAACGGCTCGGGTGCATCGATCACGGTGACGCTCGACTCGACCGGCAAGACCTTCAACGCGGGCGACGTCCCCGACACGACGGTCGCAGTCGCGGCCGGCGCAACGGCCATGGTGCCGCTGCTGCGGGCCTACCGGTCCGACGAGGACGGCCTGGCCGGGATCGCGTACTCGGCGGCCACCACGGTGACTGTCGCCGTCGTCCAGGTCTGACCCCACAACCTCCCGACGTCGCGGCTACAGGGGTCTGCGGCGTCGGGAGCACCACCCCTGCCACCCCTGCACCCCTGGAGGAACCCCATGGCTCTGCCCACAGTGAAGCTCGCACGCAAGACCGTTGAGCTGTACCCCGACCTGCAGGTCTCCGACGAGCGCGAGGCCGCGCTGGACGCACTCGATGCCGCGAACAAGGCCCTGCAGACGGAGGGCGCCGCGACCGGCCGCACGCTGGCATCGACGGCGCTCACCGCGGCGAACAAGGCGATCAAGGCGGCTGAGAGGGCGCTGGCCGAGGTCGAGGCGCGCGGGAAGTCGACCGTGCTCGAGGTCATCATCGACCAGATGCCGAAGAAGGGCTGGCGCGAGTTCGAGGCCACGCAGGCACCGCGTGAGGGCGACAAGGTCGACGAAGTGTGGACCATCAACTGGGACGCGTTCGTCGGTGCCTACCTCGAGCAGATGCCGCCGCAGGTCCGCTGGCAGGAGTCGGGCGAGCCGGTCGAGGTCATCCCCAGCGAGTGGCCCGCGTGGCTCGAGACCATCAGTGACCCGGAGTATCAGAAGCTGGCGTTCGCCATCCTGAACCTCAACCGGCAGAAGGCCGCCCGCCCTTTCTGATCGCCCGCTTGCAGGACCCGGCTACCCGTGCCGACGTCACAGCGGCTCGGGCGTTGGGGATCTCCTACAAGCGGTTCCAGGGCTGGGAGCCCACCACGGTCTACACGTACGACGACGCCGGCCGCATGGTCTCGTCATGGCCTGAGGTCGAGTGGGACGAGACCGAGCAGGACTGGATGCTGGCGCTGGAGACGTGGGAGCGCGAAGAGGTCTGCCCCCTGTGCGGGTGGCCGAAAGAGATCTGCCAGGCGCGCGAGACCGAGACCATGCTCGAGGTCCCCCCGCCGACGCGCTGTCACGTCACCACGTCGATCAAGCGCGCTCAGGATGCCCGGGCCCAGCAGGGCGGCGGCAAGCACGACGACGCGCTGATCTGGGGTGCGCGGCTCAAGCGGCCACTAGGGCAACCCAGTCTCCATTGACGCAGTGAGCAGGTAGAGGAACAGCGCGACGCCGCCCACCACGAGGGCGACGGCTACGAGCCGCTTCCACATGGGCATCGGTGCTTCCGGGTCGTCTGCCATGCCCTCGATCGTCCCACCATTCCGCACCAACCAGGGGGTGATCTTGTGGCGGACCGCACAGTGATGCTCCGGATCGGCGCGAACATTTCCGGGCTGCAGTCGCAGCTCAAGGCGGCCCAGGCGTCGGTTGCTGACTTCTCGAAGAAGTCGGTCTCGTACATCGAGAAGAACGGCGCGACGATCGACAGCCTAGCCACCTCGGTCGGGGCTGTCGGCCTGGGGCTGACGACTCTCGCGGGCGCGGCCGTCACGCGGTTCGCGCAGTTCGACAAGGCGATGTCAGCCGTCGCCGCCACGGGCGAGGATGCGCGGGGCAGCATCGATGCTCTGCGTAGCGCAGCGATCGACGCGGGCGCCGACACGGCGTTCTCCGCACAAGAGGCGGCAGGCGCGATCGAGCAGCTGGCCAAGGCCGGCGTGTCCGCGAGCGACATCCTGGGTGGCGGGCTGGGCGGCGCACTGTCACTGGCTGCCGCTGGTGAGATCGAGGTCGGCGAGGCTGCGGAGATCGCCGCTTCGGCGATGACGCAGTTCAACCTCAAGGGCACCGATGTCGGCCACGTCGCCGACCTGCTCGCCGCTGGCGCTGGCAAGGCGCAGGGTGGCGTCACGGACATGGGGCAGGCTCTGAACCAGGCGGGTCTGATCGCCGGCCAGATCGGCCTATCCATCGAGGAGACCACGGGCGCTCTGTCGGCCATGGCGTCGGCCGGCCTCGTCGGGTCCGACGCTGGAACGTCGCTCAAGACCTCCCTCATCGCGCTGTCGTCGCCGTCGTCGGTGGCGGCGAAGGAGATGGAGCGGCTCGGGATCTCGGCGTACGACGCCAACGGTGAGTTCATCGGTATGGAGGCCCTGGCCGGGAACCTCCAGTCCCAACTCGGCGGCCTGACCGACCAGCAGCGCAACAGCGCGCTCGCCACCATCTTCGGCTCGGACGCCCTGCGCACGGCCAACGTCCTGTACGCGGAGGGTGCCGAGGGCATCGCCGAGTGGACGAACGCGGTCGATGAGCAGGGCTACGCCGCCGAGACGGCCGCCGCGATGACCGACAACCTGATCGGGGACATCGAGCGGCTGGGCGGTTCTCTGGACTCCGTGCTGATTCAGTCCGGGTCCGGCGCCAACGACGCTCTGCGTGGCCTCGTCCAGGGCGCCGAGGGCGTTGTGGACGCCTTCGGTCGCATCCCCACGCCGGTCCTGACCGCCACCACGCTGATCGCCGGTGGTGGCGGCCTGGCCCTGCTCGGGGTCGCCGGGCTGAGTAAGCTCGCCGTCGCCACGGTCGAGACGCGCACGGCGATGGTTGACCTCGGGCTCATGTCCGAGAAGGCGGCCGGGAAGGTCGGCAAGATCGGCAAGGCCGCTGGCATCCTCGCGGGTGTCGCGGCCGCCGGTGGCGCGGCTGTGATCGCCATGGATGCGCTCACGAGGTCGTCCGACAAGGCGGCGATAGGCGTCGAGCAGACGATCAGCGCGTTGCGCGGCATCAGCGACTCGGACGTGGACTCGCTGTTCAAGGGGCTCGGCGGTGACGTTGACAGCCTGGCACAGGGCTTGGACCTTCTCGTAGGCCCGAACATCGAGAAGTTCGGTTCGACGCTGAACACGATCTTCGCCGGCGGGATGCTCCAGGACCAGGTCAAGGACACGGCCGCCCAGTTCGAGAACATCGGCCAGGCACTGGCCACGATGGTTGCTGCGGGCGACGCCGAGGCGGCTGCTGAGCAGTTCGAGATCATCTCGGACGCTGCCGCCGCGCAGGGCATCGGAATCGAAGAGGTCAACCGCCTCATGCCCGCGTACGCCGAAGCGCTGGCGGCTGCGGAGAACGCGACGGCTGGAACGACGGGCGCAGCAGAGGCGCTGCCGCCGGCACTCGACGCGGAAGCGGCGGCGGCTGACCGGGCGCGCGCGTCCATGGAATCGTACGTGGAGGCGATCGCTGCCACAGGTGACCCGGTCACGACGTACGAGTCCGTCCTGGCCCGCAAGGAAGAGGCCGAGCGTGCGACCGCGGAGAAGACGGCCGCAGCGACCGGCGACGCCTCGGACTCGTGGGAGGACTTCGCCAAGGACGTGAAGGTCACCACGGGTGACCTGATCAAGGACTGGCAGCGCCAGGCCACCGAAGCGGCCAAGTTCGAAGAGAACCTTGCGGTGATCGCCGCGGCCGGTGGCGCGGCCATGGCCGATGAACTGCGCGCGAAGGGTCCGGAGGTTGCAGGTGCTGCGGCATCCGTGATTGCTCAGGCGGGCCCGAAGAAGCAGGCCGCTGCGATCGCTGCGCATGCCGCAGCTACGGGGCAAGGGATCTCCTCCCAGATGGCGGAGTCACTTTCTGCGCAGGGGTGGAAGCTGCAGAAGGCTGTCGATGGAACAATCCAGGCGGTCGACCCGAAGTCGGGCATCACTGTCACGGTGAACGCGGACACGGCCGCGGCGATGTCCAAGATCGCCACCCTGAACAACACGCTGAACAGCATCAACGGCAAGACGGTCACGGCGGCCGTGGCCATCAAGCGGTACGGCCAGGCCGCGATGGCGACCGGTGGTCCCGTCATCGGTCCAGGCACGGGAACCTCAGACGATGTTCCGACGATGCTCTCCAACGGCGAGCACGTCTGGACAGCGGAAGAGGTGCGGCTGGCGGGCGGGCACGGCGCGATGTACGCGAAGCGCGCCGCGGTGCGTGCCGGTGCGCAGTTCCTCGCTGCCGGTGGCGCTGTCGGACAGACCGAGCGCACGGTGGACTCTCTGCGCGACCAGCTCGCGTCGGCCCGTAAGCGCAAGGCGTCGGACCGGATCATCGAGCGGCTGGAGACGCAGCTCGACGACGCCCGGTCGCGGCTGGAGCGCCTGCGTGAGGCACGGCGCGAGACCAGCACGTCCATGCGCCGCGGCGAGGTGCGCGAGTCGGTCACCGGTGGTCTGTCCGGCGCGTACTCCACGGTGGACGAGCTGCGGGACATGGCGCGGTCCGGCGACTACGGCCGCGCGCGGTCGCGGCAGCTGAGCTCGCTCGCGGGCAAGGCCGAGCCGGCACTCAAGTCGCTGTATGCGCAGGCGGACCGCGTCGACAAGAAGCTGGCTGATGCGCAGGACCGGCTCGAGGATCTGCGGCAGGTCCGTGATGGCGTGCAGAACAGCATCATGGGCGGCTTCGGCCTGGACCAGGTGCGCGGCGACTTCGACCCGAAGACGGGCAAGCGCGTGGCCTCGGGGTCGGCGCTGGCTGCGGCGGCCAAGGCGTACGCGGGCAAGGCCAAGTCCTTCTCCGGGCTGCTGACCCAGCTGCAGAAGAAGACCGGCTCGGCGGCCATCGTGCAGGAGGTCGCCGGGTACGGCGTCGAGGAGGGTTCGGCGCTGGCGCAGTCGCTCCTGTCTGACCTGCCGTCGCTCAAGTCGCTGGCGTCGTCGTATGCGTCGATCGAGAAGTACGGCGGCGTCGCAGGGTCCGCGGTGGCGCGTGCGGTCGGTGGTGGCAAGGGCATCCCCGAGGCCACGTTGGCGGTGCGTGCTGCCCAGGCTCAGGCGAACGCGATCGACAAGAAGATCGGCGGCTGGGCGAAGAAGATCGGCCAGGAGATGGCCCGGTCGCTGGGCATCAAGGCGCGTGCGGCTGGTGGCCCCATGGTCCCGGGTGGCGCGTACATCACGGGCGAGTTCGGTCGCGAGCTCGTCCTGCCGCAAAGCCCGCAGTTCGTGCTCACGGCGGACGCGACCCGTCGGCTGGCCGTGTCATCGGGCAGCTCGACCACGTCCGGTGGCGGCTCGACCACGTACAACGACAACTCGCTGTCTGTGGTCACGAACGAGCGGGTCACTGATCGTGACCTGCTGCGGTTCGACCAGAAGCGGCGACTGCTGAGGAGGCGCTCGTGACCTACTTCGTGCTGGCGACGGTCACGAGCGCACCGCCGCCGGCCCCGGTCCTTCCGCGCGACCTGCGCAACCTGTGGCTGGAGTCGTGGGACGGGTCGGTTCGCATCCCGATCGCCGGTGGTCGCCACGAGGGGCCGGTCCAGCTG
>Ga0233375_1000630_pt1 | contig 17978 bp, 15 predicted proteins | sample ElkDunMinimDraft_10_FD_191539 | JGI IMG/M metagenome (GOLD analysis project Ga0233375, IMG submission 191539) | Fecal eukaryotic communites from dung pellets of Tule Elk in California, USA - Elk Dung E16 | ecosystem: Host-associated > Mammals > Digestive system > Large intestine > Fecal | place... | reverse complement strand
CGCGGGGTCCTCCGAGCGCGGGTTCTCGTCGGTGACGACCAGCACGTCCGCCAGGCGGGCGCCGATCTGCCCCATGATCGGGCGCTTGCCGCGGTCGCGGTCGCCGTCGGAGCCGTAGACGAGCACGAGGCGGCCCGGGGTGATGGGGCGCACGGCCTCGAGCGCCAGGACGAGGGCGTCGGGCGTGTGCGCGTAGTCGACGAGGCACAGGGGCCAGCCGTCGCCCCGCTCGACCACACGCTCCATGCGGCCCGGGATCGCGTGCGCGCGGGCGACCGCACCGATCGCGAGCTCCAGCGGGACGCCCGCGGTGTGCGCGAGGACGATCGCGAGGGCGGCGTTGGACACGTTCACCAGCCCGGGCAGCGGGCTGTGCGCGTCGTGCCGGACGCCACCCGGCCCGCGCAGGACGAACCGCGAGCCGACGCCGTCGAGCCCGATGTCCGCCTCGACGACCGCCCAGTCGGCGCCCGCCGCGCACGGCGCACCGATGTGCGTGCTCACGGTCTGCACCGGGATCGGGGACTCCTCGGCCAGGCGCTGCCCCCACACGTCGTCGACCACGACGACGCCGCGCTGCGCCTGCTCGGGGGCGAACAGGCGCGACTTGTCGCGGAAGTACCCCTCCATGTCGCCGTGGAAGTCGAGGTGGTCACGCTGCAGGTTGGTGAAGCCGACCACGTCGAAGCGCACGCCGCGCACCCGCCCGAGCGCCAACGCGTGCGACGACACCTCGGTCGTCAGCGCGGTCGCACCGCGCTCGTGCGCGAGGGCCAGCAGCGACTGCAGCACGGGGGCCTCGACCGTGGTCCGCGGGCTCTCCACCGCGTCGTCGCCGATCCGCAGCTCGACCGTGCCGAGCACCGCCGTGCCGGCGTGCTGCGCCCGCAGCGCCGCGTCGACGAAGTAGGCGGTCGTCGTCTTGCCGTTGGTGCCGGTGATGCCGACGGTCACGAGGCGCGACGCCGGGTCGTCCAGTGCCCACGCCGCGACGGGGCCGGCCAGCGCGCGCGGGTCGTCGGTCACCAGCACGGGCACGTCGCCGTCCGCGGGGATGAGCCGGGCCCCGTCGTCGTCGGTGAGCACGGCGACCGAGCCGCGCGCCAGCGCGTCGCCGGCGAACCGTGCGCCGTGCACCTTCAGGCCGGGGACCGCCACGAACAGGTCACCGGGCTCGACGTCACCGCTGGACATCGTCACACCGGTGAACGTCCGTCCGTCGGCGGTGCCGGCCCTCACGACCAGGCCGAAGGCGGCCACGAGGTCGGCGACCCTGCGGACCTGTGGGCGCTCCGGACGGAGCCGGTCCAGGGGGGACGTCATGGGGAGAAATCTACCCCGCCCGTTCACTCCCACGTCGCCGGGAAGAGGCTCGGGGTCGTGCCCGACGGTGCGACACCGAGCTGCTGCAGCGCATAGCCCGTGACCGTCGAGAAGACGGGCGCGGCCACCGTGCCACCGAAGATCGACGAGCGCGGGTTGTGCAGGATGACGGCCGTGACCACCTGCGGGTCGTCCGCCGGTGCGACACCGATGAAGGAGGCGGTGAACCCGCTCGGGTTGAACCGCTGGGCCGTGCCCGTCTTGCCCGCGACGCGGTAGCCCGCGATCGCGGCGTCGCCGCCGGTGCCGTCGGCGACGGCGCTCTCCATCATCGACAGGACCGTCGCCGCCGTCTGCGGCGAGACGACCTGGGTGCCGGGCTCCTGCGTCGACGGCGTGTACTGCCCGTCCGGTGACGTCCAGCCCGCGATGACGTGCGGCGTGACGCGCACGCCGCCGTTGGCGATCGTCGCGAAGACGCTCGCCGCCTGGAGCGCGTTGACCGACACGGCCTGGCCGAACAGCACGGCGTACTCGTCGCGGCCCTGCCAGTTCTCGACGGGGTGCAGGATCCCGGGCGACTCGCCGGGCATCTCGATGCCCGTGCGCGCGCCGAAACCGAACGCCGACAGGTACTGGTGGCGCTGCTCCTTGGACAGCCGCTGCCCGATCAGGACGGTCCCGACGTTCGACGACTCGGCGAAGACGCCCGTCGCCGTGAGCTTCTCCACGCCGTGGTCGTGCGAGTCCTTGATGATCTCGCCGTGCGGCGTCGTCCACCGGTCGGCGACCTCGAACCGGTCCGTCGGCCCCACGACGCCGCTCTCGATCGCCGCGGCCATCGTGACGACCTTGCTCGTGGAGCCGGGCTCGAACACGTCGGACAGCGCCTTCGACAGCGCCGTCGTGGCCTGGTCGCCCGGTGCGTTGGGGTCGAACGGCGTCGAGTCGGCGAGCGCGAGCACCTCGCCCGTCCGCGGATGCATCACCACGATCGCGCCGCCGTCCGCACCCGTCTCGGCGACCTTGGCGCGCAGCTCCTCCTCGGCCTTCCACTGCAGGTCCGAGTCGATCGTCAGGCGCGCCGAGCTCCCGTCGCGCGCCGGCGTCTCCTCGGTCTCACCGCCCGGGATGGGCTGCCCACCCTTGCCGCGCTCGTAGCGCTCCTTGCCCGCGGTGCCCTGCAGGTCCTCGTCCAGGGCGTACTCGAGCCCCTGCAGGCCCTCGCCGTTCGAGTTCACGAACCCCACGATGTTCCCCGCGACGGTCCCCTTGGGGTAGACGCGGTCGGCGACCTTCTCCACACCGATGCCGTCCAGGCGCAGCGCGCGCACCTCCCGCGCGACGTCGGGCAGGACGTTGCGTGCGACGACGACGTAGCCGCGGTCGCCCACCAGACGCCCGCCGAGCTCGGCGGCGTTGAGCCCGAGCAGAGGGGCCAGACGCGATGCCACACCGGCGGCGCCGTCGAGGCCGTCCGACGAGCCGCGGGCGCGGTAGGTCGCGACCTGCTTCTGGTTGACCGTGACGTTGTACCGCTCGACCGACGTGGCGAGGACGACGCCGTTGGCATCGGTGATCTCACCGCGGGCGCCGAGCACCTGCGCGGTCGTCATCCGGTTCGCCCGCGCCTCCTGCGCCAGCTCCGGCCCGGCGATCCCCTGCACGTACACCAGCCGCCCCGCGAACGTCACGAGCACGAGCGCGAGCACGACGACGAGCGCGACCATGCGGGGGCGCGAGGCGACGGTCGCGGACGCACCCGGCGGAGCGGCCGGCGGGCGTCCGCCGCCGCGTGCGGGCACCGTCGCCGTGCGTGCCGGGGTGCCGGCGCGCCGGACCGGCGTGTCCTGCGGCGGCCGGCGGCGCGGCACCGCGCCGGTGCGCTCGCTCACGCGGCCCACCGTGCCACGCGCACCCGCCCGCGCCGGGGCGACGCGCGGGGCCGGTGCGGCCTGTCGGCGGGTGGGGCGCACCGGTGGTGCTCCCCCGCCCGCCGCACGCGTGCTCATCCGCCCGCGGGTGCCGGGGCTCCCTGGACGCTGCCGTCCGCGAGCCGCAGCCAGCCGGTGCCGTTGGCCTCGACCATGCCCCGCTCGCGCGCGGCCTGGGCGAGCTGCGACGGCGACGAGCGGGCGTCGAGCTGTGCGACCAGGTCCATGCGGTCCTGCCGCAGCCGACCCAGCTCGTTCGACAGCTCGTACCGCTCGAAGGCGAGCGAGGCCATCTGGGTGTTGAGCAGCAGCGCCGTGAGCAGCGCACCACCGAGCACGGCCATGCACGCGAGCACGAACGGCACGCGCGAGCGCGCCTGGTCGGGTGCGCGCACGACGCGCAGGCGTGGCGGCGGTGCGACGGCGGGACGGGCCGGCTGCGGGTACGCACGCGCGGCGCCGGTGCGGGCGGCGGCCTGGGGCAGGGCGCTCATGCGGCTCTCCTCGGGGTGCGCAGGTGGTCGGGTGTGGGGCGAAGACGCTCGGCGGCCCTCAGACGGACGGACTGCGAACGCGGGTTGCGGGCGAGCTCGGCGTCGTCCGCCTCCTCCGCCCCGCGCGTCAGCAGCCGCAGGTACGGCGTGTGCGTCGCGGGCTCGACGGGCAGGTCGGGCGGTGCGCTCGACGTCGCACCCGCGGCGAGCGCGCGCTTGACGAGACGGTCCTCGAGCGACTGGTACGACTCGACGACGATCCGCCCTCCCACCGCGAGCGCCTCGATCGAGGCCGGCAGGGCACGCTCGAGGGCGGCCAGCTCACCGTTGACCTCGATGCGCAGCGCCTGGAACGTGCGCTTGGCGGGGTGCCCGCCGGTGCGTCGTGTCGCGGCGGGCACCCCGGCGCGCACGATGTCGACCAGCTCGGACGTGCGGGTCAGCGGCGTACGCTCCCGACGCCGGACGATGCCGCGCGCGATGCGCGCGGCGAACCGCTCCTCGCCGTACACGCGCAGCACGCGCGCGATGTCGCGCTCGTCGTACGTGTTGAGCACGTCGGCCGCCGTCGGTCCGGTCGTCGGGTCCATGCGCATGTCGAGCGGCGCGTCGTGCGCGTACGCGAAGCCGCGGTCCGCCTCGTCGAGCTGCAACGACGACACGCCCAGGTCCATGAGCACGCCCTGGACGGACGGGATCCCGAGGTCGTCGAGCACGTCACCGATCTCGTCGTACACCGCGTGCACGCCCGTGAACCGGTCGCCGAACGGTGCGAGCCGCTCGCCCGCGAGCGCGAGCGCCTGCGGGTCACGGTCGATGCCGATGACGCGCACGTGGTCGAACGCGCGCAGGACGCCCTCGGTGTGGCCGCCCATGCCGAGCGTCGAGTCGACCATGACGGCACCGGGTGCGGCCAGCGCGGGAGCCAGCAGGTCGAGGCAGCGCTGCAGGAGGACCGGCGTGTGCCGCGCGGCCGCACCGGCGTCGGTGTCCATGTCCTCGTCCATCGCTCCTCCTCCCTCGTCGTGTCTCGGTCCCGCGTGGTGCGCGTGTGACAGATGGTGCTGATGGTGCTGGTGATACATGTGGATGGCCGGACGATCCCTCCACCGCCCGGCCAGATCCCCCACCGACCCTCTGCCGCCGGGGAAGTGGCGTCAGAACGGACGGGGGGAGGTCTCGACGGGCGGAGCGACGGACGTGCGGTCGGGGTGTGCGGGACCGCACCGCCTGCTGTGCTGCTGCGGGCGGAGGGTGCGGTGCGTGGGTACCCGGTGGCGTGAGCGGCCCGGGATGTGCCGGCCGACGGCTCAGAACGGGCCGTTCGGGAAGACCTCCTCGGTCGTGTCGGCGTAACCCGCCTCCTGCTCGGACAAGTAGGTCTCCCAGGCTGCGAGATCCCAGATCTCGACCCGGGTACCGGTGCCGATGACGGCGACGTCCCGGTCGAGTCCCGCGTAAGTGCGGAGCATCGGCGGGATGGAGATGCGCCCCTGCTTGTCGGGCAGCTCGTCGCTGGCCCCCGACAGGAACACGCGCAGGTAGTCGCGCGCCTGCTTGCTCGTGACCGGTGCCGTGCGCAGCTGGTCGTGCATCCGGCGGAACTCGTCCATCGGCAGCACGAACAGGCAGCGCTCCTGGCCGCGCGTCATGACCAGCCCGCCGGCCAGCTGCGGCCGGAACTTCGCCGGGAGGATGAGGCGACCCTTGTCGTCGAGGCGCGGGGTGTACGTGCCGAGGAAGGGCGCGAACGAGCCGTAGCCGCTGTTCGAGTCATGTGACACCTCGCTCCCCTCCTGGTCGGCCCCACGTCGTCACCCCCCACGTGCTGGGCGCCGCGGCACTGCCGGCCGCCCCGTCGGACGGGATCACTCCCGCCCTCTCCACGTGCCCCCACGGTACTCCACTTCGCTCCACCCGCATCTTGTCAAGAGGCCAAGTTCACCCATCTGATGCGCGTCCTTGCAGGTCAGTGACGTGGGGCGAAGTGGAGGGCTCGGCGCGTCACGAGAGCCACCTCCGGACGTTCGCGCGCCCCGATCCCCGGACGAACCGGGGAGAAGGCGGCAATCCGGCGCACCTGCGGGACTCGTCCGCGTCACGAGCTCCACCTGGGGAGACGACGGGGAGGGAAGTGGAGGAGGACGTCCGGACCGCACACGGACGCGGCGGGCCCCCCGTTCGGGTGCGTCCTGCCGACCCCGGGACCTCCAGCCCCGGGTGAACCTGCCCCACAGGACGCCTCGCGTGCGTACGCTCGTCCCAGTCCGCCGAGGGAGTCGAACACATGCAGGCACTGCCGTCACAGGACGAGCTCGACCGGCTCGTCGACACCGTCGACCGCCTACGCACCGGGATCGAGTCGGTCGTCACCGGGAGGCCCGAGCTGGTCCGGGTCTCGCTGGCGGTCCTGCTCGCCGAGGGGCACCTGCTCCTCGAGGACGTACCGGGCGTCGGCAAGACGACCCTCGCCAAGGCGATCGGGCGGAGCATCGACGCCCGGGTCGGGCGTATCCAGTTCACACCGGACCTGCTGCCAAGCGACCTCACCGGCGTCAACATCTTCCGCGCCCAGACGCACGAGTTCGAGTTCCGCCCCGGCCCGGTGTTCGCCCACGTCGTCATCGGCGACGAGATCAACCGCGCGTCCCCCAAGACGCAGTCGGCGCTGCTGGAGTGCATGCAGGAGGCGCAGGCCACCGTCGACGGGCGCACCTACCCGCTCCCCCGGCCGTTCCTCGTCGTCGCGACCCAGAACCCGGTCGAGATGGAGGGCACCTACCCGCTGCCGGAGGCCCAGCGCGACCGCTTCATGGCCCGCCTCACGGTCGGCTACCCGAGCGTCGAGTCCGAGCTCGAGATGCTCGACCAGCAGGAGAACTCCGACCCGCTCGCCCGGATGCGCCCCGTGACGGACGCGGCCGAGGTGCAGCACCTCATCGACGTCGCCCGCCGCCTGTACGCCGCACCCGCGGTCAAGCGCTACATCGTCGACCTCGTCACGGCGTCGCGCGAGGACGCCGGCCTCCGGCTCGGCGCCTCACCGCGTGCCGCCATCCAGCTGCTGCGCGCTGCCAAGGCGCTCGCGGCCATGTCGGGACGCACCCACGTGCTCCCCGACGACGTGCAGGAGCTGGCGGTGCCGGTGCTCGCACACCGCCTGCTGCCGAGCACCGAGTCGCGGCTGTCGGGACGCACCACGCAGGACGTCGTCGCGGACATCGTGGCGCGCACACCCCTGCCCGCCGCCGAGCCCCTCGCCCGGGCCCGGCGCGCGCTGGGCTGATGCGCCGGCGCCCGACCGCCCGCGGCTGGGCACTGGCCGCCGCCGGCGTCGTCGCGCTCCAGGCGGGCGTCGGGCTCGGGTCGCTCGACCTCGTGCGCATCGGCGCGCTGCTGGTCGCGGTGCCCATGACCGCGTTCGTCGCGGTCGTCGCGGTCGACTCCTTGCGGGGACGCCGCGGGCTCGACGTGCACCGCGAGGTCCACCCCGACCCGGTGCACGCCGGTCAGGAGGCCGAGGTCCGCGTCGACATCCGCGCACACGACCGCGCCGGGCGCGCACGGCTGGCAGGTCTGCGCTTCGCCGAGCAGGCAGCCGTGGAGCTGTCCGGGGGGCGCGCCCTGCGGGCCCGCGTCGCACGCCGCGCCGACCACGCGACCGTCCGCTACCCCGTGCACGCGACGCAGCGTGGCCGGTGGCCGCTCGGCCCGCTCGTCGTGACGCGCACCGACATGTTCGGCGTCGTCCGCTCGCGCACCACCCTCGGCGCGGAGTCACATGTCGCGGTCTGGCCCACGGTCGTGGCCCTGCCCGCACCGTCCGACGTACTCGTCGGCGAGCCCGACCGTGTCGCGCTCGGCGCCCGCACCCCGTCCACGGACGACGCGAACCTGCGCGACTACCGCGAGGGCGACGACCTGCGCCGGGTGCACTGGACGTCCAGCGCGCGACGCGGCACTCTGCTCGTGCGCTCGGACGAGCGCGCCGGCATGCGCCCCGTCTCCGTGCTGCTGGACCTCCCGGTGCGCGCGAGCGCGACGGAGTGGACGATCTCGCTCGCGGCGTCGATGGCGCTCGCGATGCTCGACAGCGGTCACCCGGTCCGGCTCGCGGGCGCCGGCATCTCGACGACCCCGGCCGCCCTCGCGGCGCGCACCGCGCACCCGTACGTCCACGCGCGCAGCGGACCCGAGGCCCGGGCCGCGCTGCTCGACCTCACGCTGGACCTCACGCCCGCCCGGTCGCCCGCCGAGGCGGAGACCGAGCTGCTCGACTCGGTCCGCATGCTCGACACGTCACAGGCCGCGGGCGAGATCGTCATCGCCGTCCTGGGACCGCAGGGCGCGCCCGCACGGGCCGCCCTCGCGCACGTCGGCGACGCCGCCCAGGGCTGGGCGGTCGTGCGTACCGACGGCCGCTCGGGCGACGCGCGCGACGCCCACCACACCGCGACGGCCCTGCGGCGATCGGGCTGGCGCGTCGCGCAGGTGACGACGGGCGACGATCCCGTCCAGTGCTGGTTGCGCCTGCTGGGGAGCGTGTGATGACCGCCGCGCCGGAACAGGGTGCGCGCGCCGTCCTCGGGTCCGCGCTGTGCGTCGTGGCCACCTGGGCGAGCCTGCTCGCGCTCACCGGCCTCGTGCTCGGGCGGCGGTGGCTCTTCGTGGCGTGCGCCGCGGTGCTGCTGGTCGCGGTGGCCACGAGCCTGACCCGCGCGGCCACGCGGCGCTGGTGGGTGCCGACCGCGGTCGGTGCGACCGTCGCCCTGGTCGGCCTCGTCCTGCGGTACGGCGCCCCTCCCGGTCGCCCGCAGTTCCTGCCGGACCTCGACGCCCTCGGTCGCGCCTGGGCCACCGCCCGGCAGGGCGTCGTCGTGATCAACGACTCGCTCGTCCCCATGGCCGACGTCCGGCCCGGTGAGATGCTCATCGTCGTCGGCGCGCTGGCCGTCTACCTGCTCATGGACGCCGCCGTCCTGGCGCTGCGGGTCCCCGCGGTCAGCGGGCTGCCCCTGCTCGCACTGTGGGTCCCCGCCGTCGTGCTCGGCTTCCCGGCGGGCGCCGGTCCGATGTTCTGGACCGGTGCGGCCTACCTGGCGCTGCTCGCCTACGGCGCGGCACCGCTGCACGCGCACGCCGGACGGCTGCAGCGTGCCGTCACCGCGGCCGCCGCGACGCTCGCGCTCGCGCTCGCGAGCATCGTCGCCGGCCCTCCGCTCATGGCGCTTCCGGGCTGGGCCAGCGTCGCGCTGCCGACCTTCGGCGACGGGCCGGTCGGCCCTCTCGAGCTGAGCGACGACCTGGACCTGCGCGACAGCCTGGGCACCCGCTCGGCGCAGGTCGTTCTCACGTACCGCGTCAGCGACCCCGCCGCCCCGGCCGACCCCGACGGCACCGACCCTGACGACCCGGCGACGGCCGACGCGGCGGCGACTGCGGAGGCGACGCCCACGGAACCCGCCGCGCCGACGATCGACGCCCGCCTCGTCGGGCCGCTGCGGGCGTTCACGCTCACGACGTTCGACGGGCGCCTGTGGGAGCGCACGGACAACGAGGAGCTCGCACCCTGGGACCCCGAGCTGCTGCTGTCCTCCGACCCGCAGCTGCTCGGCTCCGCGCCCGACGCCGCAGCCGGGTCGTTGGCCCGGGTCGACGTCGAGGTCGGGGCGCTGCGGGAACGACGCCTACCTGTCAGCACGTTCCCGCGCACCGTCGCGGTGGGCGGCGAGTGGGGGTACGACGCGCTGCGTGACGAGGTCGTCGGGGAACGTTCCACCCGCGACGGCCTCACGTACTCGATGCTCGTGCAGGTGCCGACCTTGACGGAGCAGGACCTGCGCACGTCCGAGGTCGGCTCGCCCGTGGACGCCGAGCTGTACACGGCGCTGCCGGACACCGATCACCGGCGGGACATCGCCGCGCTGGCAGCCGAGGTGACGGCCTCGTCCGACGGCGCGTACGAGCAGGCGCTGGACCTGCAGACGTGGTTGCGCTCCGCCTCCAACTTCACCTACGACACCCGCGTGCCGCCGGCCCGGACGTCGGACGCCGTGTGGGACTTCCTCGAGGACCGCCGCGGCTACTGCGTGCAGTTCGCGACCGCGATGGCGATGATGGCCCGCACCCTCGACATCCCCTCGCGCGTCGGCGTCGGGTTCCTGCCTGGTCAGCGCACGGACGACGGCACGTACGTCGTGACGGGCCGGCTCGCGCACGCGTGGCCCGAGCTGTACTTCGACGGGCTCGGCTGGGTGCGGTTCGAGCCCACCCCCGCGTCGCAGAGCGGCCCTCCTCCTGTCTGGGCGGACCCGTTCACCGGCATCTCCGCGCCCGGCTCGATGCCTGACGAGTTCCCTGCGAACCAGGGCGGTGCGGTGCCGAGCGGGGCGGCCACCGCGCCCACAGGGCTGCCCCAAGGTGTCGACGGCGAGCCGACGTCCTGGGTCCCGCTCGCGCTGAGCACCGGGCTCGTGCTGCTCGTTGCGGGCGGCGCGCTGGCAGCGGCCATGGTGGTGCGGCGACGCCGGCAGCGCGTGACGACGCCCGAGCACGCCTGGTCGACGATGCGCCGCGAGCTCGCACGCGCCGACGTGCGGTGGTCCGATGCGGTCAGCCCTCGAGGTGCCGTACGCCAGGTGCAGCGGGTGCTCACCACCAGGACCGGCCGCGGGCTCGAAGGGCCGCCCCGGGAGGCGCTGGAGCGGCTCGCCCGTGTCGTCGAGCAGACGCGCTACGCCCCCGTGGCCGCCGCGCACGCCCCGGAGGAGCTCGACGGATGGGTGCAGGAGGTCCGTGACGGCGTCAGGACGGTGCTCGCGCAGGACTCGACGAGCACGGCCGTGAAGATCGGCTGACCGCGTGTCCCGGACGCCTCGTCAGCGATCGGAACGGCAGCCGACGTCCGTTCAGCGGGGCCGACGTCATCGGCCCACCGGGCCGACGTCAGCTCAGCAGGACTGACGTCAGGTCAGCGGCCGTCGCCCTCGCGGCGGCGGTCCCACCGCTCCTCGAAACGCGCCATGAGGCCCTGCTTCTTGCCTGCCGCGCGCGCCGGCCGCACGGCGCCGTCGGCACCGACGGTCCCCTGCGGGCCCGGTCGCTCGGCGCGTGGCGCTGCGAACACGAAAGCGACCGCGGCGAACATCACGACGAACCCGACCGCTCCCAGCCAGGGCTGCGAGGTCGCGGCACCGACGATGAGCAGAAGGAGTCCGACGACTGCTCCCCCACCGGCGATGACGTAGCGCGTGACGGGCCGACGGCCGCCCCGGCGGGTGAGCGTGTTGGCGAGCCGAGGGTCGTCAGACGTCAGCTGGCGTTCCATCTGCTCGAGCACGCGCTGCTCGTACTCGGAGAGTGGCATCCCGACCCCCGTCGCACTCCGGTGGACTATGTGGCCTCAGGATAGATCGGCTGGCACCAAGGTGGTAGTCGAGCGACCGTAGGCAGGGCGATCATCATGCGGCACGAACCTGTGTGACCGCCAGCGCGAGACCCTCTTCGGCGGAGGATTCACCTGCCGACGGCCTCCGGCAGCCCGAAAGTGGGCCCCGCGTCCTCGAGAAGAGCCTCGCGGACGGCGTCCACGAGGTCCTCCGCGGCGCACAGCGCCCGCTCCGCGCGGGGGGTCGTGACGAGCTCGAACCGACCGGCATCGACCGCCGCACGCAGCGTCGCCGACTGCGCGAAGAGCGCCGAGAGCGTGTGCAGCTCGGGAGCCACCGCGTCGAGCATCCCCCAAACCGTGCGGGGAGCGCCGCGCCCGCTCGGGCGCCCGCGCGCCTCGACGAGTGCGGCACCTGCGCGCAGCGCGGCCAGGTGCGCGTGCGAGAACATCTCCCACGGCTCGCTCGAGAACTGCGCAGCCAGCAGCTCGGCATCAGCCCGTCCCAGCAGCTGGGCGGAGTGCGGCGGGATCGCCACGGGGTGCAGCACGCCCGTCGGTCCGACCATCGGTCCACCTCCTGATCCGGGCGGCTCACCCGCCGGTCTCCATCTTCGAACATGTGTTCGAACTCGTCAATCCCCTGGCGGTGCAGCTGTCCGCCACCGCACCCCGACACGTGCCGCAGCCGTCCGCACACGTACCGTGTGCGGGTGGCTGCCCGCCGTCGCGACCCATCGTCCCGCCGACCACCGACATCCCGGTCGGGGCCGGCCGCACCCGCCTGGCCGGACGGCCCCGTCGCGGTGTCGACGGGGACCGCGGAGGTGGTCCCCGAGCCCGGACGTCCGCGCGCCGCGACACTCCTCGTCAACGGGGTCCCGAGCTCCTTCGTGGACCTCGACGATCCCGGCCTGCTCGACTTCGAGTACATGCAGCAGGCCGGCGCCGTCGTCGAGGTCGTGGCGGCGCGCCGTCCCGACCTGACAGTGCTGCACCTGGGCGCCGGGGGCTGCGCGCTCGCGCGGGCACTGGCCCACCGGCACCCCGGAGCACGGCAGCTCGCCGTCGAGCTCGACGGCGAGCTCGCCCGCCTGGCCCGGGAGTGGTTCGACCTGCCGCGCGCGCCCCGCCTGCGCCTGCGCACCGGCGAGGCCCGTGCCGAGCTGACGCGGCTGCCCGACGACACCTACGACGTGGTCGCCCGCGACGTGTTCGCCGGCGACCGGACGCCGGACCACCTCACGACGCTCGAGTTCACGCGCGAGGTCCGGCGCGTGCTGCGCGACGGGGGCGTCTACGTGGCCAACTGCGCCGACAGGCCGCCGCTGACGCTGGCCCGCTCGGAGCTCGCGACCCTCGGCGCCGCGTTCGCGCACGTCGGCGTCGTCGCCGAGCCGGCCCAGCTGCGCGGCCGCCGGTACGGCAACCTGCTGCTCGTCGCGACCGACGACCCGGACGTCCTCGACGACCCGGGCCTCGCCCGCACGCTGCGCACGCTGCCCGTACCGGCCCGGCTGCTCGCGGGTGACGAGGTGCGCACCCTCGCCGGTGCGGCCACGCCGCGGCACGACCCCCAGGAGGGCGACGCCCCGACGAGCTGACGTCCCTGCACCGCGGCGCACGTCACGGGCCACCCGCGCACGCCCGCACGCAGAGCGGGGCCGCACCCTCGTCGGGTGCGGCCCCGCATCGCGCAGGTGTCCGGCCGTCGGCCGGCGCTCAGGTCAGACCGGGCGGACGTGCTCCGCCTGCGGACCCTTCTGACCCTGCGTGATCTCGAACTCCACGCGCTGACCCTCGTCGAGCGAGCGGTAGCCCTGCGTGTCGATGGCCGAGTAGTGGACGAAGACGTCGGGGCCGCCGTCGTCCTGGGCGATGAACCCGAAGCCCTTCTCGGAGTTGAACCACTTGACCGCGCCCTGTGCCATGTCGAGCATCCTTCTGTCCCACCGGTGACCACCGCGGGCCGGTGCCCACGGTGTGTCGCAATGCCTCACGTCGTGCACCCGGTGGTCAGGCCCCCGCTGCTGCGGGGGCCCGACGGATCCTCGTACCTGCGAGCCCCGAGCGGGACCCACGGGCAGCAGACCGGTCGAGCGTCCGTTACGTCACTGCAACGGCTGCATCCTTGCACGCCAGGTGTGGCGTACGCCACGAGATGAGCGGGACTGCCTCGCCCACGTCGACAACGATCCGGTCACGGCGCACCGTGACCTGAGGGCTCAGCCCGTGACGCCCCCGTCGCGCGGGTCGGTCTGCTCGGCCAGGAACCGCTCAAGCTCGGCGCCGATCTCCTCGGCCGTCGGCAGGTCGGTCGCCTGCGCGAGCAGGCTCGTGCGCCCGACGCTGCGCGTGAACGCGTCGTACTGCTCCTCGAGCGCCTCGACGACGGCCGCGACCTCGGTGGACGCCTCCACCTGTCGCTCGACCTCGCGCATCGTCTCGGCGGCCGCCGGCTCGAGGGCGGCCAGCCCGAGGTCCAGGCCGGTGGCCCGCTCGACGTGCCGCAGGCCCGCGAGCCCTGCGGCCGGGAACGGCGACTGCGCCAGGTAGTGCGGCACGTGGACCGCGAAGCCCATGGCGTCGTGGCCGGACTCCCCCAGGCGGAGCTCGAGCAGCGCCGCCGCGCTGCCGGGCACCTGCACGGTGCCGAAGAACGACGTGTGGTCGGCCACGAGCTCGGCGCGGGTCGCGTGCGCCGTCACGGAGACCGGCCGGGTGTGCGGCACGCCCATGGGGATGCCGTGCAGCCCGACGACGAGCGGGACGTCGAAGCGCTCGACCACCTGGCGCACCGCCGCCACCCACCGCTCCCACTGCAGGTCGGGCTCGACGCCGTGGAGCAGCAGGTACGGCACGCCCTGGGCGTCCTGCAGGACGTCGATGACGAGCTCCGGGGCGTCGTAGTGCGTCCAGCCCGAGTCGAACGTCATGACGGGCCGGCGTGACCGGTAGTCGACGAGCTGGTCGGCATCGAACGTCACGAGACGCTCCGGCGTGCCCGCACCGACGAGGTGGTCCACCGCGACCTGCCCCGCGTGGCCGGCGTCGACGAACCCGCGGACGGCGTGCACCAGCACGGGTCCGGCTCCGCCACGCGCAGCCTCGATGACGCGTGCGGCCACGTCGGTGTCGACGTCGTAGATCTCACGGGGGTCGGGCATCGTTCTCCCACTCGCTCTCGTCGTGCAGTCGAGCGTTACAACGTCCCGCGCGCCCGGTCTCTTCCCGTGGGAGCCCGCCCGCGTCAGCGACCGGGGAGCCGCACCACCTCGACGAAGAACTCGTCGATCTGGCGGACGACGTCGATGAACCGGTCGAAGTCGACCGGCTTGGTGACGTAGGCGTTGGCGTGCAGCGAGTAGCTGCGAACGACGTCCTCCTCGGCCTCCGACGTCGTCAGGACGACGACGGGGATGGACCGCAGCGCCGCGTCCGACTTCATGGCCTCCAGCACCTCGCGCCCGTCCATCCGCGGCAGGTTGAGGTCGAGCAGCACGAGGTCCGGCGTCGGGGCGTCGGCGTGCTCACCCTCCTTGCGCAGGAACTCCAGGGCACTGACGCCATCGGCCACGACGGACAGCCTGTTGCGGACCTTGTTGTGCTCGAACGCCTCGCGCGTCATGAGGACGTCGCCCGGGTCGTCCTCGACCAGCAGCACGTCGATCAGCTTCTCCTCCGGCACATCAGCTCCGTTCCTCGGCCCCGTCGTCGGGGATCACGATCGTGTCGTTCTCGGTCTGCGACCCGTCGGTCGGGGGCTGCGCGAGCGACGGCTCCTCGAGCGCGTCCGGCCCATCCTGGTGCGTCTCGTCCTCGTTCGTGGGCAGCGTCCACCGGATGGCGGCGCCGAGCCCGTCGACCGGCGCGATCCAGATGCGGCCGCCGTGGTACTCGACGATCTTCTTGCACAGCGCGAGCCCGATCCCGGTGCCCTCGTACGCGTCCTTCGCGTGCAGGCGCTGGAAGATGACGAACACGCGCTCCGCGTACTGCGCGTCAATCCCGATCCCGTTGTCGCGGCACTCGAGCTCCCAGGCGCCCTCGACTCGCCGCGCGCTGACGTGGATGTGCGGCGCGCGCTCCGGGTGCCGGAACTTGACGGCGTTGCCGACGAGGTTCTGGAACAGCTGGACCAGCAGGGGCTCCTCGCCGCGCACGACCGGCAGGTCGTCGTGCGTGACGACCGCACCGACCTCCTCGATGGGCCCGGAGAGCTGGTCCTGCGCACGTGCGAGCGCCTGCGCCAGGTCGACGTCCACCACCTCGCCCGCCACGCGTCCGACGCGCGAGAAACCCAGCAGGTCCTGGATGAGCCGCTGCATGCGCTTGGCGCCGTCGACCGCGAAGTCGATGTACTGGTCGGCGCGCTCGTCGAGCTGTCCCCCGTACCGCTTCTGCAGCAGCTGCGTGAAGCTCGCGACCTTGCGCAGCGGCTCCTGCAGGTCGTGCGACGCGACGTAGGCGAACTGCTCGAGGTCCCGGTTGGACCGGCGCAGCTCCTCCGCCTGCTCGGTGAGCAGCTCGTGCGCCGCACCGATCTCCTCGCGCGACGCGCGCAGCTCGGCGACCTGGGCGACCAGGCCGCGGCGCATCTGCTCCACGTCGGCAGCGAGCTCCTCGAGCTCGGCGGGCCCCTCCACGCGCACGACGTGGCTGAGGTCACCCTGGCTCACGGCGCGGCTCGCCAGGCCGAGCTCGGTCATCGGCACCAGCACCCACCGGCGCAGCGCGAACCACAGCGACACGCCCGCCACGACCGCCGCCAGCACCAGCACCAGCACCAGCCCGCCTGTCGCGGCCGTCCACCGCGCGAGCTCGGCGACGGCCACGGCACGGTCCGCGCGCAGCTGGTCCACGTAGACCTCGATCGCGGCGCGCGCGCGGTCGAACAGCAGACGACCGTCCTCGACGTCCTGCGAGGTGATCGACTCGCCCCCGTCGGCACGCACCTGCGCGACGGTCGGCGCCGCGAACCGGGTGTGCCACTGCTCGGCCGCGTCCGCCGCGGCGCGGGCCTTGGCGACCAGACCGGCGTCGGGTGCGATCGCCTCGAGCTCGTCGGCGAGCACCGTGAAGCTGACCGCCGCGTCGAGGGACCGGTCGTACGGCTCGAGGATCACCTCGTCGCCCGTCAGGACGAACCCGCGGACCGCCGTCTCGGCGTCGACGAGGCGCACGTACGCCGAGTCGGCACGCGTCACGGCGTCGAAGTACACCTCGGTGACCTCGTGCTGGGACGCGAGCGCCCGCGAGAGCACGAAGCCCGCCGCCACGAGCACCAGGCCCAGCAGGACGCCCGCGGCCACGAGCAGGCCCGTCAGCCGCTGACGCAGCGAGGCGAACCGGTGCGGGGCCTCGCCGGGGACGACCGCCCTCACGCGTCCCACCCGATCAGGACCACGGCCGCGTCGTCCACCAGGTCACCACCGTGGCGCGCCCGCACGGCGGACAGCATCCGCCCGAGGAGCGGGTCCTCGTCGGGCCGCAGCGAGCCGTCGGTCTCGGCCGTGCCGCGCATGGCGCGGTCGGCGACGTCGAGCAGCCCGGCCTTGCCCAGCCGCTGCGTCCCGTCCCCGACCGTGGCCTCGAGCAGCCCGTCGGTGTACATCAGGACGCGCCACGACGCGCCCAGGTCGAGGCGTTGCGCCGGCCACCCCCCGCCGACCGGGACGCCGAGCGCGCGACCGCGACTTCCGGACGGCAGCAGGACGGACGGCGAGCCGACGCGCAGCGGCACGGGGTGGCCCGCAAGGTACAGGTCGGCCGTGCGGCGGTCGGGGTGCACGGCGAGCATCGAGACGGTCGTGAAGACCTCGGGCCGCGCGCGCTCGGCGACGAGGACGCGCTCGAGCAGACCGAGGATCTCGTCGGCGGGGATGTCGGCGAGCACGAGCGTGCGCCACGCCGTCCGCAACGTCGCCCCCAGCGCCGCCTCGTCCGGGCCGTGGCCGCACACGTCGCCCACCATCGCGAGCACCGTGCCGTCCGGACGCTCGACCACGTCGTAGAAGTCGCCGCCCAGCAGCCCGTCACGTCCCGCCCGGTACCCCACGCGCACCTCGATCCGGTCGTCGGTGACCGTCGGGGTGGGCAGCAGCGCACGCTCGAGGCGGTTCGTCTCCGCGGCGCGCACCAGGCTGCGGTACAGCGCGCGGCCCGTGTCCTCCAGCCGGCGGCGCTGCACGGCGTACCGCACGGACCGCGCGAGCTGGTCGGGATCGACGTCGCCCTTGGCGAGGAAGTCCTGGGCGCCGGCGGCGACGGCCTCGACGCCCGCGTCGGTGTCGGTCAGGCCCGTCAGCACGACGACGGGCGGCGCACCGGCGGCGAGGACACGCTGCAGCGCGCCCAGCCCCATCGCGTCGGGCAGCCCGAGGTCGAGCAGGACCACGTCGGCGTCGAGGTGCAGCAGCGCCTCGTCCACCGTGCGCACCCAGACCGCCTCGTGCGCGAGCCCCCCGTCCTGCAGGTGCTCCCGCACCAGGAGCGCGTCGCCCTCGTCGTCCTCCACGACGAGGATCCGCAGTGGCGCGTCCTCGTCGCCGGGTGCGCCCGTGTGCACGTCGTCCTCAGTGGCTGCAGAGCCGAGCACGGGCATCCTTCCGTCGATGTGGAGGCACTGTAAGCCAGGACGCCGCCGCTCGCCGCGCGGCGGCCCGTCCGGGTGATCGCGCGTCGCGGTGCATTTTCCGAGCGCGACCGGCGGATAATGGACGGCCGCCCACGAGGGCGGGGGCGCCCCGAGGCCGTGCGGGTGCGCCGCGACCGGGCGTGCGACCCGGCGCGACGGGGGTGTGCGGGCGGGTGGGAGCGATCGACAACGAGCTGACGGGC
>Ga0233375_1000627_pt1 | contig 17993 bp, 13 predicted proteins | sample ElkDunMinimDraft_10_FD_191539 | JGI IMG/M metagenome (GOLD analysis project Ga0233375, IMG submission 191539) | Fecal eukaryotic communites from dung pellets of Tule Elk in California, USA - Elk Dung E16 | ecosystem: Host-associated > Mammals > Digestive system > Large intestine > Fecal | place... | reverse complement strand
GCTGCTGGCCGCCCGCGGTGCGTCACCGGCCCAGCTGCGCTCGGTCGTGGTGCTCGAGGCGGTCGCGCTGGCGGGCGTCACGTGGCTCGTCGCGCCATGGGTCGCGCTGCTCGTCCTCGAGCGGATGGCCCGGTCCGGTGCCCTCGCCGACGCCGGGTACGCCGTGGCACCGACCGTCCCGGCGCCGGTGCTGCTCGCGTGCGGCGCGATGGCGGCCGTCCTCGCCGTCGCGCTCTGCGTACCGGCCTGGCACACCGCCGGCTCGAGCACGAGGACCGCGCACGCGGGACTGCTGCGTGCCGGCGGCGACCTCGCGCTCGTCGCCCTGGGCGGGCTCGCGCTCTGGCAGCTCGTCGTCTACGGCTCCCCCGTGCGCAACGGGCCGACCGGGCCGCAGCTGGATCCCCTCCTCGTCACCGGACCCGCGCTGGTCACGCTCGCCGCGGCGACCGTCGCGCTGCGGCTCGTCGGCCCGCTCGGACGGGGCGCCGACCTGCTGGCGGCGCGCGCCCGCTCCTTCGTCGTCCCGCTCGCGGCTTGGCAGGTGGCACGCCGGTCCGCCGTCGTGACGGGCACGGTGCTCGTGGTGGTGGTCGCCGTCACGACCGGCACCTTCAGCGCGGCGTTCCACGCGACGTGGCGGACGTCCCAGGCCGCCCAGGTCGACCTCGCCGTCGGCACCGATCTGAGGGTCGACGGCCTGCAGGACGATCCGCTGGGCGCCTCGGCGGTGCTCGGAGCCGCGACCGCGGACCAGCCGGACGCCGTCGGGCAGCCCGTGGTCGACCGTCACGTCCGCATCGGCCCGCGCGGCGGGTCGAGCGAGCTGTCCGGGCGCCTGGTCGGCATCGACACCTCGCGGCCGCAGGACGTGCGTGGGCCGTCCGGTTCGTCCTGGGACGCGGTGCTCGCGGACCTGGCCGTGGCCGTCCCCGCGACGGGCACGACCGCTCCGGTGCCCGCCGGCACGCAGTGGCTCACGGCGCACGGTGTCGTCGCGACGCAGCCTGCCTCGTCGGGCGAGGTGCTGCTCTCGTTGTCCGTCGAGGACGACCAGGGCGTCGTGGTGCAGCTGCCGGGCAGCAAGGCGTGGATCGGCGGCGAGTTCGCCGTGGCGTTCCAGGTCCCCGACGTCGCGCCCCTGCGCATCACCGCCGTCAGCGCGGTCGTGTCGGTCACGGAACCGCCGCACGAGATCCTCGATGCGGCCTGGGACAGCAACCACAGCCAGCCGTTGCCGATCACGGTCGACGTCACCGCCGTCATGGCGGTGCCCCGGGCCGCCGGGATCATCCGCGCGGACGTCGCCGCCCACGCGGTCGCGATGGGCGAGGACGTCGGGGCCACCGTGGTCGAGATGCAGACCGGCGGGTGGGCGGCCGACCTCCGGCAGTCCGTCGCTGACGTCGACGGTGGTGGGGTCATGCAGTCGACGGCCACCGTGCGGACCGTCGACGGCGCGGTGCACGTCGGCGGCACCGTCGCCGTCGACGGGTACACGCCACCGATCGCCTGGCTGACCGCACGCGCGTGGCCCGCGACGCCCGTCGTCCCGGCTGCCGTGAGCCGCACGCTGCTGCGGACCATCGACGTCCACGCCGGGCAGATGCTCAGCCTCAACGTCGGCGGTACCCCCGTCGACGTCCGCGTCCAGCGCCTGGTCGACCACGTGCCGGGAGCGCCGCACGGTGTGAGCGTGCTCGTCGACCGCACCGCGCTCACCCGGGCCCTGCTCGACGCGGGCGGGCAGCCAGGTCTCGTGGACGCGTGGTGGGTCGCGGCACCGGACACCACGGTGGCGACGATCGCGGCGCGCCTGCCCGGGCCCCTCGACGCGGACGTCACCACGCGCGAGGGACGGCGGCACGAGGCGCTGTCCGGTCCGGCGCGCGTCGCCGTGCCCGCCGCGCTGTCGTTGGCCGCGGCGGCGTCCGCCCTCCTCGTGCTGGTGGGCACGGGGGCCGTGGCGGCCGCGTCGCTGCGCGCCCGGCGCACCGAGCTCGCCCGCCTGCAGGCCCTCGGCGCGTCCCGCCGCGGGCTGGCCGGAGGTCTGCAGGCCGAGAACGCGCTGCTGGTCGTCATCGGCGCGGGTGTCGGGCTGCTCGCGGGGTTCGGGCTCGCGTCCGCCGTCGCGCCGCTGCTGACGATGTCGGCCACCGGTCGCACACCGGTACCGACGCCGTGGCTCGTCTGGCACTGGCCGGGCCAGGGGATGTGGACCGTCGCGGTCGTGGCGGGCGCGTGCACGGTCGTGGCGCTCGTCGCGGGCCTGGGGGTGCGCCGCGCGTCGGGTGCCGAACTGCGGATGGGGGACGACCGATGAGCACGACCGCGACGCGCGTACGCGCGACCACCGGGGACGGCCTGCGGGTCACGCGACGTCGCGCGCGGCAGGACGCGGGGCTGCTGCTCGGCGTCCTCGTGCTGCTGACGGCGACGCTCGTCGCCATGCTCGCCGCACCCCTGGTCCTGGACCGCGCGGCCGAGGTCGCGCTGCGTGAAGCCGTCGCGCAGGCGGGCGCCGACGCCGCGATCACCGTGCCCGGTTCGGACGGTCCGTTCGTCGGTCCCGGCCCGCCGCTCGACGCCGTGCTGAGCGAGGCCCGGTCGCTGGACCAGGTACTGGACGGCACGCACCCGGCGACCGCGATCGTGCCGTCACGGGCGTACCGGGCGCAGGTGGGCGACCTCGAGTTCATGAGCCGCCTCGTGACGCTCGAGGTCCCGGCGGTCCCCGGGGAGCACGTGCGCTGGACGTCGGGCCGCGAGCCGGTCGCCATCGACTGGCTCGCGATCGACCCCGCGCCCGACGTCGTGACCCCGCTCGAGGTCGGGCTGAGCGTGGCGGCCGCCCGCACGCTGGGCATCGACCCCACCGACGGACCGGTGTCCGTGCGGCTGGGCGAGGGCCGTGCGGCGCCCGAGGCGCACATCGTCGGCCTGTACGAGGCCGTGGACCCGGGCGACGCGCGCTGGGCCACGGTGCGCGACCTCCTCGGGACGGTGCCGGCCCCGGCCACGGCGGACGCGGCCACGTCGGCCGCGCTCTACGTCCCGGACTCGACGCGTGACGACCTGTGGCACGTGCTGGAGGGACTCCCCGGCGGCGGCCACGCGGTCGCGGTGGTCGACGCCGAGACGCTGACGGTGCGCCTCGCGCACGACCTGCGTCGGGAGGTCCGCACGCTCGCGTCCTTCACACCGGGCCTGACCAGCGGGCTGCCCGGCGTGGTCGACGCCTTCGACGCGCACGCCGACGCGACCCGCGCCCAGGCGTCCCTCGTCCTCGCCGGCGTCGGTGCCACGGCGGCGTGCTGCCTGGTGCTGGCCGGGGCCCTCGTCGTCGAGCGGCGTCGTACGTTCCTGGCCACCGAGCGCGCGCGCGGTGCGTCCCTCGCCTCCGTCGCGCTGCGCGGCGCGCTGGAGTCCGTGCCGACCGCGGTGGTCGCGGCACTGGTCGCCGGCACCGTCGTCGCCGCGTGGCTGGGTGGCGAGCCCGGGGCGGTGTGGCTGCCCGCGGCCGTGGCCACCGTGGCCGCGGTCGCCCCCGCCGTGCTGGCCGCGCGGGCAGCAGGTGCCGCCTGGACCGGCCGACGGGTGCCGGCGGACCGGCGGGAGCGGGCCCGCCTCGCCGGGCTGCGGCGCGCGCGCCGCCTGATGGTCGAGGCGGTGGCCGTCACGGCCGCCGTGGTGGCCCTGGTGTCGCTGCGCGGACGCGGGCTCGTGCCGAACGGGTCGTCCACGGCGGACCCGTTCCTGACGTCCACGCCCTTCCTCCTCGCGATCGCCGCGTCGCTCGTCGTCGTGCACGTCGCACCCGCGGTCGTGCGGACCGCGGGCAGGTGGGCGTCGAGGTCCCGCGGGCTCGCGGCGCCGCTCGCGGCGACCCGCGCGCAGCGCGCCGCGAGCGCGCTGCTCCCCTTGGTCGCCGTGACCGTCGCGGTCGCCCTGATGGTGCTCAGCGGCGTGCTCGTCCAGAACGTCCGCGACGGGCAGGAGCTCGCCGCGGACCGGCTCGTCGGTGCCGACGTCCGCCTCGACGGCGCGCTGAGCACGCCCGAGGCCGCCGCCGCGCTCGAGCGCCTGGCAAGCACCGAGGGCGTCGACGCCGTGGCGACCGGCGCGCAGATCGACGAACGGGCGTACGGCCGCAGCACCGGCCTGACGGCCACCGTGGTGGTCGTCGACAGTGCCGCCCTCGCCCAGGTGCGTGCGGCACGCGGCCTGCCGGTCGACCCGGGGCTGGCCGAGCTCGGGGACGCGTCGGACGACCGGGTGCCCGCGCTGGTGAGCGCCGACCTGCTCGCGCGCGTCGACACGACCGACGGCGGCCACCTGCAGGTCCTCGCCGACCACGTGGGGCTCGACGTCCGCGGGGCCACGACGCTGACCTCGGACACCGGGGCACCCCCCGCCGACGCGCGCGCCGCGCACGCCACCGTGACGGCCGACGACGGCGTGGTCGTCGTGGACGGCGCGGTGCTGGCCGCGGTGGCCACCCGCGCACCGGCCCCGACCCGCGCGTGGGTGTCGGGACCGGGGGCGCAGCAGGCGGTCGACGACCTGCGGCTGGCGGACCTGCCGGGTGTCACGGTGACCACGGCCGACGGGTGGTGGCACGCCTGGACGCGCGCGCCGCTGCCGACCGCGCTGACGACGCTGCTGCTCGCCGCGGTGGGCATGCTCGCCGCGCTGGCGGTCGTCGCGCTCGCGCTGGTGGTCGTCGCGACCTCCGGTGAGCGCGGGCAGACGCTCTCGACGCTGCGCACCCTCGGCCTGGACGCGCGCACGGCGCGGTGGGCGACGCTCGGCGAGCTGGCGCCGCTGGTCGTCGGTGGGCTCGTCGGTGGTGCGACGATCGGGCTCGCCCTGCCCCTGCTGATCGGCGACGCCCTCGGGCTCGCGTGGGTCACGGCCGCACCCGGCGACGTGCCGGTGACGCTGACGTGGTGGCCGTTGCTCCTGGCGGCTGCCGCGCTCGTCGTCGCCCTGGGCGTCGCCGTCGCGGTCGAGGAGGCCGTGCGGCGCCGCGAGCGCCTGGGCGACGTCCTGCGCGTCGGCGCCCGCTGACCCCCCGCCCCCTACCCCCGCGAGACGTCGATCGAGCCCGGCGGTCCGTCAGCCGGCGGTGGCGCCGACCTGCGCCTCGGCCGCCGGCGCGCGGTGGTCGGGGCGCCCGCCACGCATCACGAACGCGCACAGCGCGCCGAGGACGAGCACGCCGACCGTGACCCAGAGCGTCTGGGCGGCCGCGAGCGCGAAGCCCGCGTCGACGGCCGACTGCGCCGCCGCCCGCACCTGCTCGGCGACGTCGGCGGGGACGCCCGGCGGCAGGTCGAACCCGCCGCCCGCGGCACCGAGGCCCTGCGCGGCGGCCTGCTGGAACCCCTCGACGAACGGCCCGCGCAGGTCCGCCGGCAGCGACGCGGCCGCGTCCTGGGCCGCCGCGGGCATCGTGACCGCCAGCCGCGCCGTGAGCCCCGCGACGACGACGGCGGACCCGATGACCCCGCCCACCTGGCGGTTCGTGTTGAACGCGCCCGCTCCCGCGCCGGCCGTGCGCTGGTCGAGCCCGGTCGTCGCGAGGTTGGCGAGCGGCGAGAACACCAGCCCCGTGCCGATGCCGAAGCCGATCATCGGGACCACGAGCCGCCACAGCGCGACGTCCGGCTGGACCTGCGACGCGAGGACCCCGATGGCCACGGCCAGCACCGTGAAGCCGCCGGCCACGACCCACTTGGCCGCCACCCTGTCCGACAGCCGGCCGGCGAACGGTGCGACGACACCGGAGACCAGCGACCCGGGCAGCCCGACGAGCGCGGCGTGCAGCGGCGACAGACCCAGCACCTGCTGCAGGTACAGCGTGAACGGGAAGAAGATGCCGGTCATCGCGAACGTCACGGCGGCACCGGCCACGTTGGCGAGCGCGAAGTTGCGGTGCACGAACAGGCGCAACGGCAGCAGCGCGTCCTCCCCCAGGTGGTGCTGCCACAGCAGGAAGGCCCCGGTGACCAGCACACCGGCGCCGATGACGACGGGCACCGTGATCGGCCCGACGATCTGCCCCCACCCGTAGCTCGGTCCCTCCTGCAGGCCGAACACGAGCAGGCCCAGGCCGACGACGGACAGCACGACGCCGGGCACGTCGAACGTGCGCGCGTGCGTGGGCAGGGCCGGCAACCGCGTCAGCGACAGCCAGAGCGCCACGACACCGACGGGGATGTTGACGTAGAAGATCCACTCCCACCCGACCGTCTCGACGAGGATGCCGCCGAGCACCGGGCCCATGATGGTCGCGACGCCCGCGACCGAGCCCCACACACCGAGGGCGGCACCGCGCTTGTCCGACGGGAAGGCGCGCGTGATCATCGCCATCGTCTGCGGCGTCATGAGCGCACCGCCGATGCCCTGCACGGCGCGGGCCGCGATGAGCACACCCACCGACCCGGCCAGGCCGCAGGCGAGCGACGCGAGCGTGAACACGACGAGCCCGGTGACGAAGACCGGGCGGGGCCCGAAGCGGTCACCGAGCCGCCCGGTCACGAGCAGGAGCACCGCGAAGGTCAGCAGGTAGGCGCTGTTGACCCAGCCCACGGTCACGAGGCTCGCGTCGAACGCCTCCTGCAGGGTCGGCACGGCGATGTTCACGATGGTGGTGTCCACCATGATCATGAAGAAGCCCAGGCACAGCGGGGGCAGGATGCTCCACGGGCTGCGTCCGTGCAGGTCCACGGCGGGGGTGGCGGCGCTCATGGGTGCTCCGGTCTGCGGGGGCGCCGGTCGGGCGCCAGGGTGGTGGGGACGCGCCGGTCGGGCGCGTGCGTGCGGGCTGGTCAGCCCGTCAGTGCGGCGTCGCCGGCGCGGTCACGCGCGGCGAAGAACTCCGCGGGCGGTGGACCGCCCCACGTCAAGGTGCCGTCCGCGAGGTCCCGCAGGACGGTGTCGAGCCACTCGACCTCGCGCTCCAGCAGCACGAGCTCGCGCTCGGCGTCGAGCACGAACCGCCGCGGCAGGCCGAGCGCGAGCACGTCGCCGATGCGTGCGCGCATGTCCGCGAGCCGCGCCGCCTCGCGCTCCCGGCGGCGCGTGAGCGCGTCGGTCACGTCCGCGGCGGGCAGGCGGGGTGCGTGCGCGAGGCCGACGGGGAAGTCGGCGTAGGCGGGCCGCTCGTCGGCCAGGTACGCCACGACGGCGGGGCCGAGCGCGGCGTGGCCGGCGGTGGTCGCACGGTAGGTGGTGCGCTCGGGCCGGTTGCCGCACCGCTCGGTGCCGACGGCCTCGACGAGGCCGTCGCGCTCGAGGCGCTGGACCGCGTGGTAGACCGCACCGGGGTTGACGCGCACGAGGCGGGCGTCGCCGCGCTCGACGAGCGTCTGGAAGACGTCGTAGGGGTGCCGGGGGCGCTCGTCGAGCAGACCGAGCACGAGGACGGCGACGGGGCTCAGCTCAGGCAACGGCCACCCCCACCTCTCGAACCGGGACGTTCGTCCTTACTCCGTACGGAACATTACGCCCGGATCATGTGGCCGTCCACCGGCCACGAGCCGAGTGCGGACCGGCGCGCCCGTCCCCCGACGCACGAGGGGCGCCGACCCACCGGGTCGGCGCCCCTCGTGCCGTGCGCGGGGGCGTCAGGCCTCGATGCCCTCGAACAGCTCGGTGACCAACGCCGCGACGGGCGAGCGCTCCGAGCGCGTCAGCGTCACGTGCGCGAACAGCGGGTGCCCCTTGAGCGCCTCGATGACCGCGGCGACCCCGTCGTGGCGTCCGACGCGCAGGTTGTCGCGCTGCGCGACGTCGTGCGTCAGGACGACCCGGGACGACTGACCGATGCGCGACAGGACCGTGAGCAGCACGTTGCGCTCGAGCGACTGGGCCTCGTCGACGATCACGAACGCGTCGTGCAGCGAGCGGCCGCGGATGTGCGTCAGCGGCAGCACCTCGAGCAGGTCACGGTCGAGGACCTCCTCGACGACCTCCTTGCTCACCACCGCGCCGAGCGTGTCGAACACCGCCTGCGCCCACGGGTTCATCTTCTCGGCCGAGTCGCCCGGCAGGTAGCCCAGGTCCTGCCCGCCGACCGCGTACAGCGGCCGGAAGACCATGACCTTGCGGTGCTGCCGGCGCTCGAGCACGGCCTCGAGCCCGGCGCACAGCGCGAGCGCGGACTTGCCCGTCCCCGCGCGCCCGCCCAGCGAGACGATCCCGATCTCGTCGTCGAGCAGCAGGTCGAGCGCGATGCGCTGCTCGGCCGAGCGCCCGTGCACACCGAACGCGTCCTGGTCGCCGCGCACCAGCCGGATGTGCTTGTCGGCCGTGACGCGCCCCAGCGCCGAGCCGCGCGGGCTGTGCAGCACCAGACCCGTGTGGCACGGCAGGTCGCCCGCCGCGCCCACCATCGCCGACCCGCCCGTCACCACGTCCGCGAGCGCGACCGACTCGTGCTCCCACAGGTCGGCCATCTGCTGCTCCGACAGGTCGAGCGCGTCCATGCCCGTCCAGCCGGTGTCCACGGCCAGCTCGGCGCGGTACTCCTCGGCCGGGAGCCCGACGGCCGAGGCCTTGACGCGCATCGGCAGGTCCTTGGAGACCACGACCACCTGGTCCCCCTCGGCGGCGAGGTTCGCGGCGACCGCCAGGATGCGGGTGTCGTTGTCACCGAGCCGGAAGCCGGCCGGCAGCACCGCGGGGTCGATGTGGTTGAGCTCGACCCGCAGGGTCCCGCCCTGGTCCGTCACCGGGACCGCGGCGTCGAGGCGGCCGTGCTTGATCCGCAGGTCGTCGAGCATGCGCAGCGCGCTGCGCGCGAAGTACCCGAGCTCCGGGTGGTGCCGCTTGGCCTCGAGCTCGGTGACGACGACGACGGGCAGGACGACGTCGTGCTCCGCGAACCGCAGGATCGCGCGCGGGTCGGACAGCAGGACCGAGGTGTCGATGACGTAGGTGAGCCGGGGTTCGGACGAGGAGCTGCCACTCGCACCGGCGCTCTCGCGCGTCGCAGGTGCGGTTCCCAGGTCGTGCTGCTGCGAGATGTGGTCCACGGCAGGCTCCCCTCGGCGCGTCAACGCCGGTCTGGGCGCTTCCCGGCGAGTCCTGGCGCACGTGCGCACCCGGATCGGCAGTCGGCGGCGGGACGAGGTCGGCCGGCCGAGGGCCGGGTCCGGCCCTCCTCCCGGAGCGCATGCTCCATGGGCTGGCCTCCCGGGACGACGGGCGTCGTCCGTGACCCCGAAGGTAACCCGCATCACATCCGCGACGCCGCGAATCGGGTCACGACACGCGAATCGTCACACGCTGTTCACCCGGACGACGGAGCCCTCAGCGCCCGAGCCGGCGTTCCCGCTGGCTGTACGCGCGCACGGCACGCAGGAAGTCGACGCGCCGGAAGTCGGGCCAGTACGCCTCGCAGAAGTAGAACTCCGAGTGCGTGCTCTGCCACAGCAGAAAGCCGCCGAGGCGCTGCTCACCCGACGTGCGGATGACCAGGTCGGGGTCGGGCTGGCCCTTGGTGTACAGGTGCTCGGCGATGTGGTCGACGTCGAAGACCTCGGCCAGCTCGTCGAGGCTCGAGCCGGCTTCGGCGTGCATGCGCAGGACCGAGCGCACCGCGTCGGCGATCTCGCGCCGACCGCCGTACCCGACGGCGACGTTGACGTGCAGGCCCTGCACGTCGGCGGTGACGTCCTGCGCGGCCTTGAGCGCGGCTGCCGTGCAGTCGGGGAGCATGTCGAGCGCACCGACGGCCTGGATGCGCCAGCGCCGCTCGGCCGCGAGCTCGCCGACCACGTCCTCGATGACGCGCAGCAGGTCCTCGAGCTCCCCGGGGTCGCGCTCGAGGTTGTCGGTCGACAGCATCCACAGCGTCACGACCTCGACGCCGATGTCCTCGCTCCACTGCAGCACGTCGCTGATCTTGTCCGCGCCGCGGCGGTGCCCCGTGGCCGACGGCAGGCCGCTGCCCCGCGCCCAGCGCCGGTTGCCGTCGAGGATGACGCCGACGTGACGCGGGACCCGGTCCGGGGACAGCGACGCCGCGAGACGGCGCTCGTACAGGCCGTACAGCGGGTGCGGCAGGCGCACGCGTAGCCTCCCAGGAAGCGGATCATCGGACCCGTCCACGGTACTCGCCACCGCGGGGACGCGGGGAAGGGTCCTGCCCTCTGCACCGCAAGGTCGCGTAACCTACGCAGACGTAGGTAACCGACGACGAAGGTGGTCCCACCCCCCGATGAGCACTCCCCCGGCGCACGGTCAGCAGTCCCTCCGGCCCGAGCAGGCACCCACCGGGAACCATGACCCCGGCGCGGTCGCACGCGCCGCCGACGCCGTGGGTGACGCCGTGGACTCCGCGGTCCGGACGATCAAGCCGAAGCTGCGCGGCTGGGTCCACGCCGGCGCGGCCCCGCTCGTGCTGATCGCGTCGGTCGTGCTGGTCGTCGCATCACCGACAGCCGCCGCCCGCTGGGCCAACACGGTGTTCGGCGTCTCCGCCGTCCTGCTGTTCGGCACCAGTGCCGTGTACCACCGCGGCACCTGGTCGCCGCGCGCCGCGGGTCTGCTGCGCCGCGCGGACCACACCAACATCTTCCTCATCATCGCCGGCTCGTACACCCCGCTGGCGGTGCTGCTGCTCCCCGCCGGGACCGCCCGCACCCTGCTCCTGATCGTGTGGTCGGGTGCCCTGGTCGGGACGCTGGCACGCATCTTCTGGCTCGGCGCACCGCGCTGGGTGTACGTGCCGATCTACCTCGCGCTCGGCTGGGTCGCGGTGGGGTACTTCCCGCTCTTCTGGCGCACGGGCGGTCCGACGATCGTCTGGCTGATCGCCGCCGGCGGCCTCGCCTACACGGTCGGCGCGATCGTGTACGCGCTCAAGCGTCCCAACCCGAGCCCGCGCTGGTTCGGCTTCCACGAGATCTTCCACGTGCTGACGGTCGTGGGCTACGGCTGCCACTTCGTGGCCGTGGCGGTCGCGACGTCCCGCCTGACCTGAGCGGCCCCGCCGCTCAGTCGCGCGGGACCACCGCGTACCGGCGGTTCGCGAGCGACGGGTTCTGCTCGCGCACGTCCCGCAGCGCGTCGGCGTCGAGGTCGACCGTGCGCACCTGCGGCGTGTCGTCCGCCTCGAGACCCACGACCCCGTCCGGGCCGACCACGAGCGAGCGCCCGACGACACCCGTACCGGCCTGGCCCACGGCGACGACGGCCGCGGTGTTCTCGATCGCACGGGCGACCGCGAGCGCGCGCCAGTGCATCGCCTTGAGCTCGCCCGCGGCCCACGCGGCCGGCACGACGAGCACGTCGGCGCCCGCGTCGACCACGCGCCGTGCGGACTCGGGGAACCGCAGGTCGTAGCAGGTCAGCACACCGAACCGCAGCCCGGCGACGTCGAGCACGAGCGGCGGTGCGTCCGCCGGGCCCGGTGCCAGCCGCTGCGACTCGCGGTGCCCGAACGCGTCGTACAGGTGGACCTTGCGGTAGACGCCCACCAGGGCACCGGACGCGTCGACGGCCACGACCGCGTTGACCGCGCGCGGGCGGCCGTCCGCGTCGGGCTCGCCACCGGGCAGCGTCGTGCCGGCGACCACCGCGACGCCGTGGCCTGCCGCCTCCTGGCGCAGGGTCGTGACGAACGGCCCGTCCAGTGGTTCGGCGAGCTCGATCCCCACGCCACGCGGGTCGTACGCGCACGCGTACTCGGGGAGCACGACGAGGTCGGAGCGCGCCCGCCCCGCCGTCCGCAGCACGTCGCGCACGGCCAGCAGGTTGGCCCCACGGTCGGCGCCGACCTGCAGCTGACCGACCGTGACCCGCACGGCGGGCCGCGCGGGCGGTGCCGACCGTCCGCTCACCTGAGGTTCGCGTCCGGCGCCGTGCCGGGCTCCCCCGCGGCACCGGGGACGTGCGACGGGTCGTCGCCCGCCGCCGTGGCCGTGCCGGCCTCGCGTCCCGACGCGCCGTCGTCCGCGCCCTCGATCGGCTCGGCCGAGCGCTCGCGGACCCGCTCACGGTGGTCGGCGCGCCGCATCCGGCGCGTGAAGGACACCGCGAGCACGATGACCGCGGCCGCGAGCAGGAACGTCGCGACGAACCCCGCGAAGCCCGGGGACCCCTCCTCGGGGCTCTCGATCGTGGGGCCGGGCAGCCGCTGGGCCCACAGGACCCCCGTCGTCATCGCCGTCGCCACCAGGGTGCTCATCGTGCGTGCTCCGTCCCGCGGATCCCCGCGAAGAGGTCGGTCTCGGGCAGCGTCGTCTCGACGCGCGACTGGGCGAGCTCGTACTCCTCGTCGCGCCACGACGCGAGCTCGACCTCACGAGGGACCGCGAAGAACCAGCCCTCGGGGTCGATCTGCGTCGCGTGCGCGCGCAACGCCGCATCGCGCGCGGCGAAGTGCTCGGCGCACTCGATGCGCGTCGTCACCTCACGCTCGGGCACCTCACGCGCCTGCCGCGAGTCGATCCAGTCGCTGAACGGCGACTCGCCGCCCGCCGCGACGATCGCGTCGTGCACCGCCCGCATGCGCGCGAGCGAGAAGCCGTGGTTGTAGTACAGCTTCAGCGGCGTCCACGGCTCACCACGTCCGCGGTACCGCTCCGGGTCACCCGCGGCGGCGAACGCCTCGACGCCGACGCGGTGGCACATGATGTGGTCCGGGTGGGGGTACCCGCCCGTCGGGTCGTACGTCGTGATGACGTGCGGACGGAACTCGCGGACGACCTCGACGAGCGGCGCGGCCGCGTCCTCGAGCGGCACGGTCGCGAACGACCCCTCGGGCAGCGGGGGCAGCGGGTCCCCCTCGGGCAGCCCCGAGTCGACGAACCCGAGCCAGTGCTGCCGCACCCCCAGAGCCGCGGCGGCGGCGGCCATCTCCTCGCGGCGGACGACGCGCATCGCCTCCAGGCCCTGCGGCGCCGGCCCGTAGTGCGGGTTCAGCACGTCACCGCGCTCGCCGCCCGTGCAGGTCACGACGAGCACGTCGACACCCTCGGCCGCGTAGCGGGCCGTCGTCGCCGCGCCCTTGCTGGACTCGTCGTCCGGGTGCGCGTGCACCGCCATCAGCCGTAGCCGGTCCGAGCTCACCGTGGATCCTCCCGTGCGGGTCGTGGGACGAGAGACAATGATCCCCCACCCCCGCCGGTTCGGGCGCACGAGCGCCCGTCCGCGCGGTGACGGACCACCCGCACCGCCCGACACCCCAGGAGGCCCCCCGTGGTCGCACCGGCCCCCCGCCCGCCCGCCGGGCGCTACGGACCGGAACCCACCGACGGCACGCGGCGCCTGCAGCGCTGGGGGCTCGCCGCGCTCGTCGCGGTCGCCATGCTCGTGATCGGCTGGATCGGCAGCGGCGTGATGCGTGACCCGGTGCAGTGGCAGGACGTGGGCTACCACGTGGACGGCCCGGACTCGACGCAGATCACGTTCGACGTGACCAGCGACGTCGGCACGTCCGTCACCTGCCGCGTGCAGGCGCTGTCCTCGTCGTACGGGCAGGTCGGGGTGCTGGACGTCCCGGTGCCGCCCGCCGACACCCGCACCCGGCGCGTCACCGTCACGGTGCCCACCGTGGGGCTCGCGGTGACCGGCGTCGTGCAGGGCTGCACGCCGGACGACTGACCCGGGGCACCGGCACCGACGGGCGGACCGACGGGCGGACCGGACGGCAGCCCGTCACCCGTCCGGCCCCCTGGTTCCCGGACGCTTGGTAGGGTATTCGTTTACGCCGCCCCCGGTCCGGCGTCGTACGACAGGTCGACGCGACCGCGGTGGCAGGCAGTGGGCAGACGACGGACGGACTCGTCGCCGGCAACGACCTCCCCCCGCGCCGCACGTTCGTACGCGCCGTCCGCGGGTTTTCGCGCCACCGGGCACCGGTGGCCCCCCAGGCAAGGAAGGAGCGATCGTGACCGAGACGACTGCGGCCACATGGCTGACGCAGGAGGCCTACGACCGCCTCAAGGAGGAGCTCGGGCGCCTCGAGACGGTGGGGCGCAAGGAGATCGCCGACCGCATCGCCGCGGCTCGCGACGAGGGCGACCTCAAGGAGAACGGCGGGTACCACGCCGCACGTGAGGAGCAGGCCAAGCAGGAGGCGCGCATCCGCGAGCTGCAGGCCAAGCTGCGCAACGTGCAGATCGGCACGCCGCCGGACGACGGCGTCGTCGAGCCCGGCATGGTCGTGACCGCGCTCGTCGCGGGCGACGAGATGACGTTCCTGCTCGGCTCGCGCGAGATCGCAGGCTCGGCGGACATCGACGTCTTCTCCCCGACGTCGCCGCTCGGCGCCGCGATCCACGGCCACAAGGTCGGCGACACGACCTCCTACGAGGCCCCGAACGGCCGCGAGATCCCCGTCGAGATCACCGCGGCCAGCCCCTTCCAGGGCTGACGCGCCCGCCGAGTGCGGGGGAACCGGAGCGTACGTGCGGGGGCGACCACCCCGCACGCGGCCCGGCTCCCCCGCACTCGGCGTCTGCGGCGTCAGGCGTCCGTGAGCCGGTAACCCGCGGCGCGCAGGCCGGCCAGGACCGTCGCGCAGTGCTCGGGGCCCTTGGCCTCGATCTGCAGGTCGATCGCGACGTCGCTGAACGCCAGGTCCCCGCCGGTGCGCAGGTGGCTGACGTGCATGACGTTGCCCCCCATCGACGCGACCTCCTGCAGCAGCTCCGCCAGAGCGCCCGGCGTGTCCTCGACGACGACGTGCAGCTGCAGGTACCGGCCCGCGGACGCCAGACCGTGCCGCACGACGCGCAGCAGCACGAGCGGGTCGATGTTTCCGCCCGACAGCACGCACACCACCGGCCGCCCGTCAGCTCCGGCGACACCGCGCGGGTCCGCCATGAGCGCGGCGACCGCGGCGGCGCCCGACGGCTCGACGACCAGCTTCGCGCGCTCGGCGACGAGCAGCAGAGCCCGCGACAGGTCCTCCTCCGACACGGTGCGCACGGGCACGCGGTGGCTGGCCAGGACCTCGAAGGGCACGGCACCGGGCGTGCCGACGGCGATCCCGTCGGCCATCGTGCGCAGCTCGGGTGCGGGCGTGGGTCGGCCTGCCGCGAGCGACGCCGGGTACGCGGCCGCGCGCGCGGCCTGCACGCCGATGACGCGCACGTCGGGTCGCTCGTCGAGGGACGCGGCGATGCCCGCGGCGAGCCCGCCGCCACCGACGGGCACGACGATCGTGCCGACGTCCGGCACCTGCTCGAGCACCTCGAGCCCGACCGTGCCCTGCCCGGCGTCGACGTCGGGGTGGTCGAACGGGTGGATGAGCACGGCACCCGTGCGCTCGGCGTGCTCGTGCGCCGCGACGAGCGCCTCGTCGACGGACGTCCCGGACAGCTCGACGCGCGCGCCGTAGCCCCGCGTCGCCGCGATCTTGGGCAATGCCGCATCGACCGGCATGAAGATGACGGCGTCGATCCCGAGCATGCGCGCCGCGAGCGCGACACCCTGCGCGTGGTTGCCCGCGCTGGCGGCGACGACGCCGCGTGACTTCTCGTCGTCGGTGAGCCGGGCCATGCGGGTGTAGGCGCCGCGGATCTTGAACGACCCGGCACGCTGCAGGTTCTCGCACTTGAGCCACACGTCGGCCCCGGCCAGCTCGGACAGCGCGCGGCTGCGCTGGACCGGCGTGCGCTCGGCGACGCCCTGCAGCAGCACGGCGGCGGCGCGGACGTCCGCGGGGCCGATCACGACACCACCGGCGGGTCGCCCGCGACGGTGCCCGGCGCCTCGCGCTCGTGGCGTGCGGCCCGCGCCTCCGACTCGGCCTCGGCGGCCGCCGCGACGGCACGGTCCAGCACGGGATGGCCCTTGGCGCGGATGGGTACGTGGTCGTCCGTCCCCAGCTGGGGGAACTTGTCGTGGCCGTGCAGGTAGAGCACGACGGTGTTGAGCACGGCCGCGAGCGGCACCGCGAACAGCGCACCCATGATCCCGGCGACGAGCGACCCGGTGGTGACGACCAGCAGCACGGCCACGGGGTGCAGCGACACCGCGTGGCCCATGAGGAACGGCTGCAGGACGTGACCCTCGAGCTGCTGCACGAGCAGCACGATGCCCAGCATGATGAGCGCCGCCCCCCACCCCTGGGTGACCAGCGCGACGAGCACCGCGATGGACCCCGTGAGGATCGCACCGACGAACGGGATGAAGGACCCGAAGAACACCAGCACGGCCAACGGCATCACGAGCGGGAGCTGCAGGATCGCCGCGCCGATCCCGATGCCGACCGCGTCGACGGCCGCGACCAGGATCTGCGTGCGGGTGTACGCGCCGAGCGTGACCCAGCCGCGCCGCCCCGCCTGGTGGACGCGCTCACGCGAGCCTCGGGGCAGCAGCCCCACGAGCCAGGCCCAGATGCTGCGCCCGTCGACGAGGAAGAACAGCGTGCAGAACAACGTGATCAGGACGCCCGCCGCGACGTGCCCGACCGTCACACCCACCGAGAGCGCACCGGACGCGATCTGGTCCGCGCTGGACGACAGGGCATCCTGCAGCTGCCCGATGTACCCGTCGACGTCGGCCGTGTCGAGCTGCAGCGGGCCGTCGGCGAGCCACGTCATGACGTGGTCCACACCGTCACGCGCCTGGTCCGCGAGCGCGGCGATGCCGCGGACGATGGACCGCCCGGCGAGCGTGAGCATGCCCGCGACGGCGCCGACCAGGAGCACGAGGGCCGTGCCCGCGGCGGCGGCGCGCGGCAGCCGCGCATGACGCTGCAGCGCGTGCACGAGCGGGGCGAGCAGGACGGTCAGCAGCAGCGCGATCGCGACGGGCACGACGATCACCCTGAGCGCGGCGACGAGGTACAGGCCCACGGCGATCGCCGCCAGGATGACCAGCACCCGCCACGACCAGCCCGCCCACGCGCGCACGCCCGGGGGGATCGGGTCCGGTCGCGCGGTCCGGCCCGCGTCGGGCACGGCCACGGCGCCGCCGTCGAGCGGGTCCGTCGTGCTCACCGGCCGAGCCCGGCCGCGTCGAGCGCCTGTGCGAGGTCGGCCAGCAGGTCCGCGACGTCCTCGATCCCGACGGACAGGCGCACGAGGTCGTCGGGCACCTCCAGTGCGGTACCGACGACCGACCCGTGCGTCATGCGTCCGGGGTGCTCGATGAGCGACTCGACCCCACCGAGGGACTCGGCGAGAGTGAAGACCCTGGTCGCGGCGCACACCGCGACCGCCGAGTCGACCGACCCCGTGCGGAACGCGACCATGCCACCGAACCCGCGCATCTGCCGGGCCGCGACCTCGTGCCCGGGGTGCTCGGGCAGCCCCGGCCACAGCACGTCGCGCACGCCCGGGTGCTCGACGAGGAACCGGGCGACCCCCTCGGCGTTGGCGACGTGGCGGTCCATGCGCACCGCGAGGGTCTTCAGACCGCGCAGGGTCAGCCACGCGTCGAACGGCCCGGCGACGGCGCCCGACGCGTTCTGCAGGAAGCCGACCGCGTCGCGCAGCGACGTCGTGCCCGTCGGGCCCTGCATGCCGGCGGGCAGCTGGGCGCCGTCGGCGACGACGACCGCACCACCCACGACGTCGGAGTGGCCGCCCACGTACTTGGTCGTCGAGTGCACGACCGCGTCGGCGCCGAGCGCCAGGGGCTGCTGCAGGTACGGCGTCGCGAACGTGTTGTCGACGACGAGCACGGCGCCCGCCGAGCGCGCGTGCGTCGCGATCGCCGCGATGTCGGCGATGCCGAGCAGCGGGTTGGTGGGCGTCTCGACCCAGATGGCCTTGGTGCGCCCGGGCTGGATCGCGGCCAGCACGGCGTCGGGGTCGGACAGGTCGACCGGCGTGTGCTCGACGCCCCACGGGCCCAGGACCCGGGCGACCAGGCGGTACGTGCCGCCGTACGCGTCGTCGGGGACGATGACGTGGTCCCCCGGGCGCAGCACCGAGCGCAGCACGGTGTCCTCTGCCGCCAGCCCGGACGAGAACGCGAACGCCGCCGCGCCGCCCTCGACCGCCGCGAGCGCCTCCTGCAGCGCG